>Ga0209587_1000314_pt1 | contig 23508 bp, 21 predicted proteins | sample NGEPerD_2_FD_184512 | JGI IMG/M metagenome (GOLD analysis project Ga0209587, IMG submission 184512) | Arctic peat soil microbial communities from the Barrow Environmental Observatory site, Barrow, Alaska, USA - NGEE PermafrostL1-D... | ecosystem: Environmental > Terrestrial > Soil > Wetlands >... | reverse complement strand
CCTGTTCCATAATGTTGCTGTGATCAGCACATTTCAATTGGTATTATCTGGTTCACTAACAAACTGAAAATCTTTGTCTTGACAGAGGGGACATAGTACTTTGCCGGATGTTCAATGGAATCTATGAAAACAAGCAAAGATTCATTAAAACATTGACTGAGAATATCAAAATAATTATTTTGTTAAAACCAGACATTAAAGAAATAGAAACTTTGGATAATCGGATTGAAGAATTGAAAACTGAGTTGAAGAAGCTCATCCGGCTTCAAGTAAATAATAACGTCGATTCTGAGGTCTATAATGAGGAGTACAAAAGCATATCTGAAGAACTGAGGGAAGTGCGAAAGAAAAGGTTGGAGCATGATAAGGTAAACGACTTGAAGGATGACCTTAAACAAAGGTTTGATGAAATCCTAGAGACAATAAACAGCAGGGACTCATTGCTTGAAGAATTTGATGAAGAAATATTTAATGCGTTGGTTGAGAAGATAGAAATTCTCACACCAGCGCATTTTGTTTTCGAGTTGAAGAGTGGGATAAGGGTGGATGAAAAGTTATAAATTGGAAGCTGTATATGATTCAATTCTTTGGTTACCCAAAAAGTATTTCCTATAAAATATTTAATGTGTTAAATAACCTGAAAAATATGGTATATTTATATAGTTATATAGTAAGAATATTTTTTAGGAGGAATTGGAGTGCCGACAAGAGTTGTAGGTTTCATAAGTGAAAAGGGCGGGGTTGGTAAAACTACTGCTTGTTATCATATAGCTATTGATTTAAAGAGAAATCATAATAAAAATGTGCTTGTTATAGATACTGACTATCAAAGAGGAGGTATAACCTGCAGATTTATTCCATCTTTAATAGAAAAATTTCAAAAGGGAGAAATCCCGTATAGTACAATTTACCATGAATTTCAAAGCCTTTATGCAGATTCGGAAGCTGAAGTATCTATTGATATTCTTAAAGGTAGTTATAATATTGATCTTATTCCCAGTGATCCAAGATTAACCAGAGTTACAGTAGATAAATTACCAGGTTCAAGGGATGTGACTAAGTTATCAGCTTATAGGTATAGACATTTATCTATCATTGCAGACTTAATTAGTAGAATTAAAAAGGATCATAAATATGATTATATATTAATTGATACCCATCCTGAAATTTCTGATTTGCTTGATAGTGTAATATTCGCATGTGATTATTGCGTTTCACCAGTTAAATTAGATAGACAATCAAGTATAGGGGTATCCTCTACAGTAGAAGCTATAAATAATAATGTAAAAAAGTTAGAGAGTTTACTAGAAATAAGCAGTTATAGTAATACAGTCTTTATAGGTGCAATACCTATGATGGCTAGAGAATATGGAGAAGATCTAATATGGTCAATGAATCAAGAATATAAAAGATTGCAAAATGCGTATGGTAGTACATTTGAAAGTTATGTCTCATATTCGCGAAAACTCCGAAGGCGATTTTCAATGTTTAAATATGGTAATTTTCAACTTGTGCAATAGGCCAACGGTACGTTTGGACAATATTGATTGCTGAGATAGGCGTTAAAAAGCTAACGATCATCTGTTCAGCATCTCGACACAGAGGGAAAGCATCATGGGATGAAGCAGGTCCAAACATGGTTCTGTAGAATTAACCATCGTAACCACAATGCCTAGCAATCATGAGTTGAGACATTGGTCCTCGAAGGATAAAATCGAATTAAAGTTTGCGTCGTAATCACAACCTTGTCATACCATATGGAGAAAGATTATTGTTCAGGTCTGTAATTTTCTTAGAATCATACTTACGTGCCATTCCAAGCAAAAGTTGATTCTGGGATTCCCAAATAACGGATGATCTTCGCTTGGCAGCTATTGAGTGGTGTGAGCAACCTCCGTATCGTCTTCCCGTTAGAGATATAGACTTGGTATAGGACACCGCAGAATATCCTGAGTATCATCAACTGGGTTGGCTGTGTTTTAATCTTTTTCCCGGTTCCGACAACTGTTTCATTTTCTTCTTTTAAACCTGTTCTTACCACCTGTTCCATTACCGATAGTATCATAATCGTTAATAGAATGAGATAGGCCAACGCTTCAACCCGTTCAGGCTTATCAAGGTAAAGCGCATTGATAAAATGGGGATCTTTTATTTGCTGAAATCGTTTTTCCACACCACTTTGAGTTTTATATTCTAACAGCATGGCTTCCACAGAAAGATTAAGATCATTACTTGTTAAAATAAACGTATTTTCCTTGCGGATCGCCTCTTTAATTAAAGCGTCTTCTCGTTGGTAGGTAATACAAAGTTGGAACTCCGTGATCGTCAGGTTTTTTGTCGGATCCAGAAACGGACGACCCGGTCGCTTTTTCTCTACGGGATTCGCAACTATGTTAAAGCTATGAAAGTTTGCTTTCATCTGCCGTTTATCCTTTATAAGCATTATCTCCTGCTCAGCATTTTCTAAACTGGCAAAGATACGTTTGTGATAGTCCTTAATCACGCGCTCAAAGCGCTCGGCTTCTTTCTTAACCTTGTTCTCTGTACTCTTGACTTTAGATGTTTCGAGCGCAAAGGAATAGACAATGGCACACTTCAACCTGTTCCCTTTGTAGTTCTCTGTACTTTCCTCCACCAGGTATTCCACATTCTCGTTATGAGCATTGCAAAAATCTACCGTTTTGCCGTTTTCACCGACCCCTTTTTCAATTAGGGCTTTAGCTTCGTTAACATTATCCGGGATCCTGGTAATAAAGTGCATCTTCGCTGCGTTCATCTTGATGATGATCTCTTCGGAAAATAAGGCACTATCGGCAATATAATAGAACGTCGACATGTCGACATGAAGCTGCTCTATAAGTCTCACTACGTCGTCGATATTTTCCTTGTTGTAAGTCTTGTCACTCATATTGCCAGATAACACTTTAGCATCGACAATGGTTCCATTCGCCGTTCCAATACCCATCTTAAACTGCTTTTTGTCGGGCCGCCGTGCTTTACTATGACCAAAATCAATGCTGATAGCCCCCGTCTTACCTTCTAGCGTTTCATAGTCTCCCCACATTACAAATGAAGTGGTATCATAGTTAATGTTCTTGATTATTATCCCATAGATCAGCAAAGCGCTGGTGCAGATCTCCAAAAAGATCTTGCGGCATCCTGCAGAATAGAAGCCATCAAGAAAATAGCCAAAGCGGGTATCTTTTATTTGTTCTATTTCAATTGGTACGTGAAAAACACCTTCCAAATCCTTGGCTTGATAGTAATCGTTCAATTCATACAGGGGTTTATACCCTTCTTCTGCCATCGGTGCCATTAAAATCATGGCTTCAATACCAGGAGGAATGTCCATGGGTCGTCCCGTTGCTTTTTCCATATGTTTATTGATGATTTGTGGTAAGCATATCTTTTCACACAAGCCCACAAAAAGTTGAAGGCGACCATCGGTGTAGGTCCGAACATTATTCAAATCAATCGTTTCTGGTTGCATTAGCGTCTCTCCTTGCTTTAGCAAGCGATTTTAAGACTATAAGGCTCTTTCTCAAAGGCGATGATACAACCCATCAATTGGTAATCGGATATTTTGAAATGCTTGGTACGACTATATCGTGTTATTGAAACCTTCTTCTCATCTTCTTATTTGAGAAAGAGCCAACTATAATACATCAAGGGTAGGTATAAGTCCAGCTTTTCCGCATTATGGTTTTAAATTAAATACTCAATTGGGAATTTCTGTTTTTTCGAATATGAGTTATGTAACAGAAGGCGACGGTATAAGAAATGCAGCTAGATTATATATACCAGTATATGATGTGGATGGCAACATTGCTGAGAAACAATCGGAACAGTTTAATGCTTTAACTAAGGAGTTTATAAGGAGATGCAAGTAATGTCAGATATATTAGATTTGCGAGTCATCATTGAATGGTTAGGTGTTGAAGGCGCTAGAGAAGGATTAAGAAAAAGTGAGAAATTGACTGTCAATGAATTAAAGAAAATTGCTGATCATTATAACATTGAATATAAGAACAAAATTATCCGAAATGATTTAATTAGTCTATTACTTTTAAAATTTAATAGGAAAATCGATAAGATGTTTGATGAACTTATGGGTATGAGAGCTTCTGAATTAGCTGAATATTTATCACATACAAATTGTTCTAAGGAAGAAATTATGGAATTATTGAAAAATAATAATATCCCATTTAAGGTTTCACAATCAAGAATAGTATTAATTCAATATGCGGCTGACGAGATTAGTGGCCTAGGTATGTATAAAAGAATTGGAGAGAATACATAATTAATTATTTGCATTGGAAGTATAGGGTTAATTTCAATGAGTTTTGCTTTTTATTTTGAAGAGAGGGTTGAGGATAGAGGAAGAATAATACCAGTTTTGTTTGGGGGCATCGCGAAAAGTGGTGCTCCCTTTTATAGCCTTTACATGTGGAGTCCTAGTACTGATCTTAGTGATAGACCTACAACAATAGCAATTAATGCGCTGACAGAGGTACCCAGAATAAAATATTCCGCAAATTCCTCATTACTTTGTGCTGCTCCAAATCGCATTGCTGCCTTAGCACCATATAAAGCTACCAATGCCTGGTATTCTCCGGCCATTACAGCTAAAACTGTAAGAAGTCTTTCAATTCCTCCAATATATCTACCTACCTTTTTATTAGAACTTTCTATTGTTTGTTGTAATGGTTTAATTGATCCCAAGGCAATTCTTATAAATATGTTCGTAAAGGAAGTTAGTAGAATTAAGGCGCAAAGAATAATTCCAAACTTCTGTAGTGGATTGAAATAGGAAACAATACCTTTTTTATCAAGTAAATCAGCCAATATTAAGGGAATCTTCCCAAGTCCATGTGAATAAAAAACTGCTAGAAAAGATAAGATTATTAATAAATGTAATATTTGGTCAAGCATAAAAAAATAATAAGCCCAAGTCTTGCTTGGAAATCTTATTTCTAATTTAGTTTTTAATAAATCTATACCATAATGTGTAATTGTGATAATAACAAGACCTATTATATAAAATGTGGAAAATCCATCAACTAGCAACCATGATAGGGGTAAAGCCAATATTAAAAAAACTAGTGAGTGACCTAATAATGCAAGTTGCCTACGTTTAGGATCTTGGTCATGCTTCATCTCTACTAACCAGCCGTTTTGCAAGAAAAAGTTGTTACAAAGATGTGAAAAGAATAATACTATTAATGGAGTAATCATAAACCACCTCATGCTAAAGCTTAATATTTAAATCATACTACCTTTCATCTAGTCAAACAATATTTTGTTTTAAATATCTTCGCTGAGATGGTATAATTTAAGAATATTATTTAAAGAGGAGAACGTATGGTTTATTGTGCAATTATTGGCGATATTGTGAACTCTAAAAAAATACCAAATAGACAAGAAATTCAAGTCCTATTTGCTAGTGTTTTAAACGGAATCAATATGGAGTTTTATAACGATATTGCTTCAAATTTCACTATTACTTTGGGTGATGAGTTTCAGGGCCTAATTTCTAAACCTAGTCTTAGCTATGAAATCATTAAAATTATCAAACAGAAAATGTCTCCGATTGAATTAGTTTTTGGTGTAGGTATAGGCGAAATGAAAACTGCAATTAGGAGGGACATTTCTATAGGTTCCGACGGCCCTGCTTATCATTATGCCCGTAATATGGTTGAGAAAGCCAAAAAAAAACGACCCTCAATACGGTATTGTTCTGATACTACTAGTGATGAATTAATTAATGGATTACTTTATTTCACCGAATCCTGTATTAATTCGAGGACTGTTAAACAAGTGGAAGCTGTTAAATTATATCATGAACTTAAATCTCAAAAAGAAGTAGCTGAAAGGCTTAATAGAACTCAAGCAGCAATTAGTGCTATACTTATTAATGCCTTTTACCATGAAGTCGTTAATGCTGAAGAAAAAATAAAAATGTATTTTCGATATCTCGAGATCTAATATTAAACAATATAAACCCTAGACTTAATATGCTCAGATACAAACCATAGACTTTATATCTGAGCATAAGTAGAGTGCTTTAATGGTGAATTAAATTAAATTAAATAATCGACCAAAAATACTTAGAAAACTCTTTTTAAAAAAGAAGGTAATGTCACTACGCACCCCGAATTAGTTTATTATAAACTAATTCGGGGTGCGTAGTGACATGAGAATAGCCTAAATTTATTTATAACCCTATATAACCCTTCTAAGTTGGCAAAGCTATACATATAGTTATTGAAAACTAAATGTATTTCTAAGGGTGATATAGTATGGATAAGAAAATAAATATTGATAAAAATAGTCCTCAAGAGGAGGGGAAGAAAATGCCAGCACTAGCACCTGCAAAGAAGAAACCTGGATTAACACCTAAAAAGAAAGAAGAATTAAAACAGATGATGGGTAAGTATTCAGGAAAAGCCAGTCTGAGTTTACTCAATGAGATGAATAGAAATGAGACTAATTAACTTTAATCGTTTTCAGGGTTTGAACATTCAGAAGATATCTTTGTTGATACTGGGATACTGTTGGCTTTCCTCAATGAGTATGATCCTTGGTATCCAACAGTCAGTAAGCTATTTAACGATCATATCTTGAATAATCCAAATGAGATAAACTTATACACTCATGCCGCAGTGATAAGCGAAGTAGCTCATTTGGCAGAAAAGCCCTTAGATCAGTATATGAGGGCTTTTAAATTTCGTTTTTGTGATTTGGATGTGGTTGAGACGGCCGAAAGAGTTATTGAGGGTTTGGACCGTATGATTGAACTAGATCATCTTGAAATCTTAGAGAGTAATAAGGTAAGTATGTTGCATCAAATTAAATATTCTAGACAGCTAGGATCAACAGATGCCTTAATTGCCTCAGTCGTACAAGAATACGGAATAAGTTTACTTACGGTTGATTCTAAACTTGCTAATAGAATTAAAAAAACTCCTGGTGGATTTTATAATGTCAATAACGTATATTTCACTAATTCAATATACATGGATTATCATATTCCAAGAGAGTTAGAAAATGTCTAAGACCCTCGAGAAAATCGGGGGTCTTTTCTCATTATGGCTTAGCGGATACATATCCGCGTTTTGTTGGAGGTACCCACATAGGAATCTATATTCTTTTTATTGTGACAGGGCACGTTGGTGTTACTTCATTGTAGGTTTATTAAGTGCTATATGTTTCCTTGGATAGGGCACGTGGAGACCTGTGTACTGCTATATCACAAGGATTATGCGATAGGGGAAAAGGGCAAGAAGGTTACGGTTGAGGTTGGGATGAATAAGTAAAGTTGAATAATCACTTATATTAAAGAGCATCTGCTAAAATGAAGGCAGGTGCTTTTTATTATGGGTAGATTAACCGGAATACGCTTTTCAACAATTTGTCTAGAAGAGGTGGTATAATCAAGTCTGGGTAGTGGTGGTCTAAAATGTCAGATGTACCATGATATATGAGGTCAATTATCAAGGTGCTCTCGTGTTGGTTTTAACCTAAACTCTATATTTATCATACAAAAGGAGAGCATATAATGGCTAAAAACAAACAAACAAAACAAATCAGCATTGAAGAAACCCTTTGGGATTCTGCTAATAAGCTGCGTGGCTCAGTTGAGTCATCGGAATACAAACACGTCGTATTAGGACTTATATTTTTAAAATTTGCCAGTGATAAATTTGTAGAACGCAGAGAAACGCTGATTTCCGAAGGCAAAGAAAAGTACCTAGATATGGTAGAGTTCTATACCATGAAAAATGTGTTTTACTTACCTGAAATTTCTCGTTGGAGTTTTTTGATAGAGAATGCAAAGCAAGAGGATATTGCTCTAAAAATTGATACTGCACTTTTTACTGTAGAAAAAAACAATCCATCTCTTAAAGGCGCTTTACCTGATAACTATTATTCTAGATTGGGTCTTGATGTGAGTAAACTAGCTTCCTTAATTGATACAATCAATAATATCGACACTCTCAAAGACAAACAACAAGACATTGTTGGGCATGTTTATGAATATTTCCTTAGCAAATTTGCATTGGCAGAAGGGAAAGGTAAGGGAGAATTCTATACCCCCAAAAGCATTGTAAACCTTATTGCAGAAATGCTTGAACCCTACAAAGGTAAAATCTATGATCCGGCTTGTGGCTCGGGTGGTATGTTTGTTCAATCTGTAAAGTTTATTGAAGCACACCACGGAAATACAAAAGACATTTCTATTTACGGACAGGAATACACATCTACTACTTACAAACTGGCTAAGATGAATCTTGCCATAAGGGGCATTTCTGCCAACCTTGGCGATATGGCTGAGAATACTTTTTTTAAAGATCAGCATATGGATTTGAAAGCCGATTTTATTATGGCTAACCCTCCATTTAATCAAAAACAATGGAGAGCCGATAATGAATTGACAGATGACCCTCGTTGGGCAGGCTATGATTTACCCCCCACAGGAAACGCCAACTATGCTTGGATATTAAATATCGTTTCTAAACTATCTGAGAATGGTGTAGCTGGATTTTTATTGGCAAATGGTGCATTGAGTGGCGGTGGTGATGAATACAAAATACGCAAAAAGCTGATTGAAAACAATTTAGTAGAAGCCATTCTGGTATTGCCACAAAATATGTTTTATACAACCAATATAAGCGTTACTCTTTGGATACTCAATAAAAACAAAAAAGCTCGCACCATAGAGCAAAACGGGAAACTAAAAAAGTATCGCAATCGTATAAACGAAATTCTGTTTTTGGATTTAAGGGAAATGGGTATTCCATTTGAAAAAAAGTTTATTCAGTTTTCAGGAGACGATATTGCTAAGATTTGCAGTACTTATCACAACTGGCAAGAAAGTGATTATGAAAAAAACTATCTGAATACCGCAGAGTTTTGTTACAGTGCAACGCTTGAAGAAGTTGCTAAAAAAGATTTCTCGTTAGTACCGAGCAAATACATTGAGTTTATTAACCATGATGAGAATATTGACTTTGATGAAAAAATGGCATTATTACAAACTGAATTTGTCCACTTAATGAAAGCCGAAGAGAGTTCTAAAAAAGATTTACTAACTGTTTTCAAGGAGTTGGGTTATGAAATCAAATTATAAACGCATCGGGAATTACATTCAAGAAATTAATGTACGAAACGATGAACTCAATGTAAATAATTTATTGGGTATAAACATTGATAAATTTTTCATGCCCTCAGTAGCCAATATTGTAGGTACAGATATGACTATGTATAAAATTGTTAAGAACGGACAATTTGCTTGCAATAGAATGCATGTAGGCAGAGATAAACGATTGCCTGTCGCTCTTTTAAAGCAAGCTGATGATGTAATTATTTCACCTGCATACAATGTATTTGAAATTATAGATAAAGAAGTCCTTAATCCTGAATACTTGATGATGTGGTTTTCACGTAAAGAATTTGATAGAAACGCTTGGTTTTATACTGATGCTGATGTGCGAGGAGGCTTAAATTGGAAAGATTTTTGCAATATGCAACTCCCCGTCCCTTCCATAGTCAAGCAGAAGGAAATTGTAGAAGAATACAATGTGTTGGTGAATAGAATAAATTTAAATAACAGTATTATTCAAAAATTAGAAGAAACTGCACAGGCTTTATACAAGCAATGGTTTGTAAATTTTGAATTTCCTGACGATAATGGAAAGCCTTACAAAAGCAATGGCGGAGAAATGAAGTATAGTCAAGATTTAGGCAAGGAAATTCCGAAGGAGTGGAAAGCTGGAGTTTTATCTGACATAGCAATAATAATTATGGGGCAGTCACCAGAAGGTGAATCATACAATAATGATGAAATAGGAATGATATTTTATCAAGGTAGAACTGATTTTGGATTTAGGTTTCCTGATATTACTACCTATACAACGTCACCAAAAAAGAAAGCTCAAAAAGGGGATATTCTGTTAAGTGTTAGGGCTCCTGTTGGTGATTTAAATATTGCAATTAAGGAATGTAGTTTAGGGCGAGGTGTTGCGGCATTAAGAAGTAAGAATAAATGCAATTCACATTTATTCTATTTAATGCAAACATTGAAATCTCAATTCGATGCTTCAAATGGAGAAGGCACAGTTTTTGGATCGATTAATAAGGCTGATTTATATGGATTAAGTACAGTCTATTCTGAAAACGAAATAATAAACTTTGAAAAACAAGTTTCTGTTATTGATTACAAAATAAAATACAATAGCGTTCAAAATAAAATATTAATCTCTCTTAAGGAATTATTATATGCGAAGATGACAAAGCAAAGGAGTAGCGTATGAAATTCACAGAAGAAGCCTTAGAGCAAGCCGTAATAGAATTATTTGAAACAGAAAACTATCAGCACAAAAATGGTATGTACATTCATAAAGAAATGAGCGATGTACTCCTCCGTGATGATATAAGAGCATTTTTGCACAACAGATATTCCTCAGATGATATTACAGTAAATGAGATAAAAAGCATTATTCACCAGATGGATGTGTTACCTTCTTCTGCTTTATACGATAGCAACAAAGCCATTATTAAAATGATATCTGATGGTTTTGTTTTCAAACGAGAAGACCGTAGCAAAAAAGACTTGTTTATTCAATTGCTCGATTTTGATGTTTTAGAAAATAACTTGTTTAAGATAGTTAACCAATTAGAAATTCAAGGATACGAAAAACGCATTCCCGATGGTATTGTGTATGTAAATGGTTTGCCTTTAGTAGTCTTAGAATTCAAGAGTGCTATCAAAGAAAATACCACCATTAAAGATGCCTTTACACAGCTTACTGTGCGCTATCGTAGAGACATTCCTGAGTTATTCAAGTATAATGCACTTTGTATTATCAGCGATGGCGTAAATAATAAATCAGGATCACTCTTTGCTCCTTATGATTTCTTTTATGCCTGGCGTAAAATAGAAGGCAGCGAACCATTGGATAAAGACGGTATTGATTCGCTTTTCACAATGGTGAAGGGTTTATTTAACCAACGACGTTTGCTCGACGTAGTCCGCCACTTTGTATATTTCCCAGATACAAGTACCAAAGAAGAAAAGATTGTTCCCCGCTATCCACAATACTATGCCGCCAACAAATTATTTGAAAGCATTAAGCGGAATATGAAACCACACGGAACTGGTAAAGGTGGTACTTACTTTGGGGCAACAGGTTGCGGTAAGAGTTTTACAATGCTTTACCTCACAAGGCTTTTGATGCGAAGTGTACATTTTCAAAGCCCAACTATTGTCCTGATAACTGACAGGACTGATTTAGATGACCAACTTTCAGGGCAATTTACCAACGCTAAGGGTTTTATTGGTGATGACCAAGTAATAAGTGTTGAGAGTCGTGCCGACTTAAAAACTTATTTGCAAAGCAGAAAAAGCGGTGGTGTATTCTTGACCACCATTCATAAGTTTAATGAAGACACCGATATGCTAACCGAAAGAACCAATGTGATTTGTATTTCAGACGAAGCACACCGTTCGCAAATAAATCTCGACCAAAAAATTAAAATTACTAAAGATGGTGTAGAAAAGAAGTACGGATTTGCCAAGCATTTACACGATTCCTTACCCAATGCCACTTATGTAGGCTTCACAGGAACTCCAATTGATGCCACAATGGCTGTATTTGGAGAAGTAGAAGATTCTTATACGATGAGAGAATCAGTTTATGACGAAATCACAGTAAGGATTGTGTATGAAGGTAGAGCGGCCAAAGTAATTTTAAATTATGCCAAACTAAAAGAAATTGAAGACTATTATAAAAAATGCGAAGTAGATGGTGCCAACGAGCATCAGATAGAAGAAAGTAAAAGAGCCTTAACCCAAATGAATGTTATTCTTGGAGACCCTAAACGCTTGAAATTAGTAGCAAAAGACTTTATAGAGCATTACGAAAAGCGAATTGAAGAAGGTGCATCAGTAAAAGGTAAAGTAATGTTTGTGGCTTCCAGCCGCCCGATTGCTTACAATTTATACAAAGAGATAATTGCCTTGCGCCCACAATGGGCGGAGGTTAGAGAATGTGATGAAGGTTTAGTTCTTACAGAAAAAGAAAGACAGGAAATAAAACCCATTGAGAAGATTAAAATGGTGATGACCCGAGATCAAGACGATGTCAAAGAGTTATATGATTTGTTGGGTACAAAAGATTATCGTAAAGAATTAGATAGGCAATATAAAGGCGAAAAATCAAACTTCAAAATAGCCATAGTTGTTGATATGTGGACTACTGGTTTTGACGTACCTTTCTTAGATGCCATTTATATAGATAAACCCATTCAACAACATTCCTTAATTCAAACCATATCACGAGTAAACCGCGTGTATGAAGGTAAAGAAATGGGCTTAGTGGTAGATTATATTGGCATTAAGAGCAATATGAATGTGGCATTGAAAAAGTATGGTGTAGTAGATGGCGATAATTTTGACGGTACTGACAAGGCTGTTGTAATTGTAAAAGACCAATTGGATTTGCTGGCTAGGCTCTTCCACAAGTTTGATAGTACTGCCTATTTTAAGGGAACACCTTTACAACAATTACACTGCTTAAACCAAGCCGCAGAATTTGCACAGCAAACCGATGAATTTGAAAAGCGGTTTATGGCGATAGTAAAGAAACTTCGTTCTGCTTACACTTTATGTTGCAACAGCGAAGACATAAGCCAAATTGAAAAAGACAATATCCACTTATATTTCACCATTAAATCCATCATTCATAAACTAACTGTAGGAGTAGCACCTGATACTGCTCAGATGAATGAGAAAGTAAGACAGATGATACAGGAAGCCTTGATAAGTGAAGGTGTCGAAGAAATATTTAAGCTCGATAAAAATGATCCAAAGAATAATGCCGATTTATTTAGTGATGAGTACATGGCGAAGATTGATAAGATCAAATTGCCGAATATTAAGATTAAACTCTTGCAAAAGCTATTGGCAAGGGCAATAGATGAGTTTAAGAAAACCAATAGGATACAAGGGGTAGATTTTTCTAAGAGATTAAAGAAATTGATTGAACTTTACAATGAAAGAAAAGACTTTCAAGCAATGCAAAGTGATGTGCTGGACGATATTGCTGACCAGTTTGCAGATTTGTTTGCAGAACTTGTAAAGGAGCGAAACTCATTTAAAGATTTAGGAATTGATTTTGAAGAAAAAGCATTTTACGATATTCTCAAAGCAATTGCCGAGAAATACAAATTTGAATACGCACACGATAAACTCATAAAACTATCGCGGGAGATTAAGAAAATCATTGACGACAAAGCGAGATACACAGATTGGTCGCACCGTGATGACATCAGGGCAGAGTTGAAAGTAGATTTAATTTTAACACTTGCCGACAACGGATACCCACCCGTTCCAAAAGACGAAATATTTAAAGAAATCTTTGAGCAAGCAGAGAATTTAAAAAAGTATAGTTCTGATTAAATTTAATATATGAAAATTATTTGACGAAAAGAGGAATGGTCATGGCAGACATCAAATTTGAAATCAAGGAAACAATTGGTGTCCTATCGGAATCAACAAAAGGCTGGTCGAAAGAACTAAACCTTGTTAGTTGGAATGATAAAGACCCAAAGTATGACATCCGAGAATGGTCACCTGATCATGCTAAGATGGGCAAAGGTGTGAGATTAACAGCGGAGGAACTAAAGAAGTTAAGGGATCTGCTGAATGGAATGGATCTATAATTGAGGTTAGGCTGTGAACCCTTAACGACACTTAAAGTCTAACAGAATGTTGTGGTATAATTTGTATAATAAAAACAAGTTTAGGAGGAGAGATAATCATGGAACTAAATAAAATGACCAATCAGCAAGTCTCAAAACGCATGTACGATTATCTTATTAGTATAGAGAATCTCATGAAACAAATTAGTGAGGTAATCCATAATAGAAAAAATGAAGTAGATCTAGCATTTATCAAAACGGAATATAAGAGATTAAAACTGGCTATCAAAGAAGATGCCCATTATGTAAGTCTTTCAAGAAATGATTCGGATAAAAATTCTGTATTGCAGACACAGTTTAAATGGGTCATTGATGAAGCAGCGGCTTTTGGGTTCAGTTCCTCAACCAATAGTAAAGTCGATATAGAGATGTGGCGTTCTTTAGAAGAAGCAAATTATAAATTGAAAAAACATACTTCACTTGATGAATGGAAAAAGTTGAGCGAAAGCGTATAAGTCAAAGATGATCTATAGAGCGAAAGGAGGGTGCACATGAAAAGAGATATGGATCTAATACGTAAAGTTTTGTTAGCAATTGAAGATCAGTATATTGATGTCCCTTTATATAATCTTAAAGTCGAAGGATATGATTTAGAATCAATTGCATATCATTGCAAAATTTTATACGAGGCAGAGTTGATTAGTGATTATAAGAGGCTATTCGCAGATTTTGGAGTAGGCTCACTTACTTGGGAAGGGCATGAATTCTTAGATAAAATCCGTGACGATACGGTTTGGGGAAAAACAAAAGAAACTATGAAAGATAAAGGAATCCCCTTTGGTCTTGATGCGGTTAAGCAGATATCATCAGCAATCGTGGGTGTGATGATACAGGCTGCAATAAAACAATTAACCCCTTAGAAGCCTTTTTCATGGGCTTGAGGGGTAATTTGGAATATTGAGGGGAATTGGCAGATATTTCTGATATAATGTAAAGAAAGTTCTAAACTGAAGGTTAATCTTTCAGTTCTTTTATTAAAAAGGAGTGGAAAAATTGCTACCTGACGTATTGAACAACGATTTGAAAATTGTATTCTGTGGCACAGCTGTTGGGAACCAATCAGCAGCTAATAACGCATATTACGCCAATCCCGGAAATAAGTTTTGGACTGTTCTAAACCAGATTGCGTTAACTCCAACAAAAGTCAATCCGCACGATCATAATTCGCTTCTCGAATATGGTCTGGGTATTACGGACTTGGTCAAAACAAAACATGGCGTTGATAATGAGCTAAGCTCTTCTGATTTTGATCGTGATGGTTTGACCCAAAGGATCATACGGTTCTCACCGAAAGTCCTCTGTTTTAATGGTAAGAAAGCAGCCCAGGAGTATTTCAGTAGAAAGGAAATTATCTTTGGGTATCAGAAAGAAGTTATTGGGCGAACAAAGCTTTTTGTTGCTCCTTCGACCTCAGGAAGTGCGAATAGATATTGGAACATAGATTATTGGCTCGAACTTGCTAAGAGTGTTAGTTCATTTGATTCCGTCGATTTAATCATTAGCCTAGATTCTAATTCAATCAATGCCGACTGGACGAAGAGAACTTGGGATCTCCCGCCTTATAAATCTAAGGAGTTTATGGACTTCTTAAGGTCTACGGGTTCGAGCTTGGAGCAGTTTAAAAGAACAAATGTATACAGATTTGCCGTTAATGAGGGACTAATAGTTGATGACGAATGGGGTCAGGAAAGATGAAATCTCATAAGATGTTGATAGTACATTTGGAACATAGAGACTTTAAGGAAGTTGATGAGGCATCAGCCAAGTCAGTGGGGAAATCCAAAATGAATATAAAGGGTGACATTAAATGTATATAGCTTTCCCAGCAGATGAAAAAGTGAAAGCCCGACTAGATGCTGTTTGCAAATCTCTTGGGATTACTTATGAAGAATGGTTTGATACCGTGCTGAAATCATCGGAATTTGATGTATTGGTCAGATTTCTTGGTAATCCTGAAGAGGCTACCGCATGGAAATATGATGAAAACCTTTGCCAGTTTGTACGACGGAATGATGCGGAATAAGCGTCGTCATTGACGAGGGGGTAATACTCTGAAAAAAGTATATAAACTCCTATTACTTCTTTGCGTATTAAACGCCCTAGATTATTTGTTGTATTTGGAAGGTAGATGACATAGGATGACATGGCCTGATAAACTTCTTGAATGGCTAAAACTTACACCAAAATATTTGTTCTGCCTACTCGTTGCCTCTTTGATATTAATGTTTTTACCAAACAATTTTCTTGAGTTGTTAGGCATAAAAGAATTTCGGGATATTTATCGACCATGGATTGGCCTGATAATAATTGTGACGGTGTCATTTCTAAGTGTTCATGCATGTATTCCACTGGTTAATTTGGCAAAAAGAAAATATTCCGAACTACGAATAATAAAACTTGGACAGGAACGATTAAATAATCTTACACCTATCGAAAAGTATATTCTTGCTTCATATTTAAGAGAAAATACACGTACCCAATATTTTAGTATATCCGATGGGATTGTTTCGGAACTAGAGCAATCATTTATCCTTTATAGATCATCAAATATGAGTCATCATTTATATGATTTTGCCTATAATATTCTACCATGGGCTTGGAAGTATTTGAAAAAGCATTCTGAACTAGTTCAGCTCTCCGCAGTAGAGGAGCAGGTGGTTAACGATAGTAATCCGTTCTGGAACTGAGATGTATAAACGCTACAATAAAAGTGAGCCACTTTAAAGTCAAGATTCTAGTGATACGGGGGTCGTCGTGGGATTGCGCTAGAAGTTTGGAATATCATGGCGAACTAAACAAATATTTCTGCTATAATAAAAAGGGAAATCTCGAACTGAAGGTTAATCTTCAGTTCTTTTATTATAGGGGGTCAGTGCTAAGCTATCTTGTCAAAAGGTTGACGTGCCACGGTGTCATTTGACATACTAAAATAATGTGTTATTCTATAAATAGAACTAGTGTTCTGCTGGATGTAGCAAATTTGACATTTCAAAATCTCGTGATAATATCGTATTTGCTACCCGATTTTGATGAAAGGCTGGTGATGAATATAAGATCTTGAGTCCCGCAACACTTTATATTTACGGTATAAGTGCTGTAACAATTTAGAAGCACTTTTTTTGTCGTCTTTTAAGAGGCAAAAAGGCAAATAAAAAAACACAGTGTATCTGTGCCCATTTTTAACCCAGGATTTATTTCCTGCGGGTCTAGTGTGTTATTACTCTCAAGGGAGAGGACTGTCCTTTTTACGGTACAGAAAACATAAGCAGAAGATGGTGATATTTACAATATTACTTTTTTTCCGCATCCCTAAATTTATAAAGGGTTAATCTATGCCTGAGAAAGTACAACATTCATATTTACAATGCAAATTCTATTCTATTCGGATACATGTTGTCAAGTACTTAAATCAAAATTAATTCTTGAAACAATAAATCAAAAGATATTTTCACACATAAATCACGCTTTAAACTTCCCAAGCCATAGCCGCTTGGTGGAGTCCGAAGAGAGTAATGAGGAAAGGAGAAGAGATATGACATTTAGATATGATGCTGGATATTGGTAGAGGGAATATAAAAATTTCAACAATTGCCAAAGATCGGTAAAACATAGGGTTAATATAAAAAATTAAAACTAAAAATATGGAGGAATAAAATGACAATTGAGCAAACAATGAACCAAATTCTAAAATTTAAAATAAAACAATTTAAAGATAATGAGCTAGAGATTGACCAAGATAAGCTAATGAACTGCTCAACATTAATGCGAGAATCAGAACTATTAAGGATTGCCAAACATCTCAATTCCGACAATACAAAGCCATCATCTAAACGCTCGAATTATCCCTATATTAAGGACGTTATAATTACTGATATTGGTGAGGAGACTGATTTATATAAGGATTCTAAAGGGTATTTAAAATTAAATAAAGATAGATTCAAACGTCTTATGGCTAGCTCTGGAAATATTCGCAATTCCAAGGTGGCATTTGTCCGTGAATCATTATCTGATAAGGTGAACGATATATTGCTTTGTGGTTTGCCTGTTGATCAGAAGTATGATGTTTTTGCAAAATTCTCAAGTTATTTTGCTTTATGCAGCACTGATTCCATTCCTGTGTCCTTCTTGCCCAGAATCGTTATTATAGATGATTTTAAGCATGAAATCGAAGAGACATTTGATCTGGTAAAGGAAACGGGTAATGATCAGTATGAGGTAGTTAATAATCAGAAGCATAAAACTGAGATCATGCCATTCGATGGTGCTGGCTTGCTCTCGGTAGAATGTGCAGAAAAGTTTTGTAATGATCTGGAGATTAATATCAGTAAAGATGATAAAGCAAATGAAAAAGAGAGCAAGAGCAAAATTCCTGCCTGCTGGCAATTCAGATTCATTCCTTGTGGAAAGGGAGATCTATTTACCTTCGATATTAAAGGATTTGCCTTAGAAAAGGGCGTTAAGCAAATTACTGACTTATGGGGAAGGGTGTGGGATTTATTCGATGCCGAGGGGAATCTTTTAGTCGATGTCATATTAACAAAATCTCAGTTTAAATTCCATAAGCTTTACGCTAGTTATGATGCTTGGAACAATGCTTTTACAACTGAAACCCATGGATATAGAAGAACCTTCAATATATCGGCATTCTCGGACGCAAAACATCTCAAAGATAGTACTGTACTGAGCTATCAACCGCTTCAAACATTATCATTAAGTCAAGATCAGGTCGAAAAACTATGCGATAAGACGGTTAATACATACAAAAATATTAGAAATGATATTATCGAGTTTGTGAGATATAGGGGTTTGTTAGACAAGGTGGATGAAGAAACGGGTGAAATAAAATCCCAAGAAGAGCATTATTTGCCTGCCTATTATGAAGCACTTAAGGCCAATGCAGATTTATTTAATGATGGCTACATACAGAGCAAAATTAAAGATGATCTAAAAGGGTTTAGGAATCGAAGCTGCAAAGGCATGTTGTTTCTGAGAGGTAGCTTCCAAACACTAATTCCCGATCTTGTTGGATTGGCTCAACATGCGTTTGGGTTAACGGTAACAGGAGTATTAAAGAAAAATGAGGTATACAATCAGTTCTGGTACTCTAAAAAGGTTGGAAGGATTGCTTTATGTCGATTTCCTCATATCGCTAGAGAATGGAAAGTCGCCGAGGTAGTAAAACCGGATTGTGAAGATGCAAAATATCTTGATTATATCAATGAGGGTTATGTCATCAACATTTGGGATAGTACAGCATTAAGGTTAGGAACAGCCGATTTCGATGGAGACCACGTTTATGGTATCGCTGAGGGTAGGCTCCTGGAGGCTATCACCAAACAAGAAAGTAATACTATTCTACATATCCCGCCAGTGCAAACAGAAGAAGAGAAGAAAACCCCAAAACCAACTTACCCTATAAACGATATGGATAAGCTTATTGAAACAGATTGCAATGGGATGCAAGGGGGCATTGGCCAATGTGTAAATGATATCACTACCCTTTGGAGTCTCCCACAAACAGAGCAAAGAGATAATTATATTAAGATTATGAGTGTAATAGGGGCACAAATCATCGATTATGCTAAGACGGGTATCCTGGCCAACACTCCCAAGGAAATCAAAAAGTTTTCGAGTAAGCACAAATTACCCTATTTTATGCGCTATAAATATCCCAAAGACTTTACAAAGGAAACGAGAATAAATGTTAACAGAAAAATCAAAGGATTGTCTAAGCCAATTGAAAAGTTGAATCGAAACCAATGCACGGTCAACATGGTTTGCTGGTATCTAGAGAAACAATCTGCTGAGATTGATAAGGCAGCGGAGAATAATCAAAATAGCTTCGAGTGGCAAAAATTATTAAAAGCGAAGGACAAACCTAATCCATACTCTAATACTTTTAAAGCAGTGGAAAAAATGATGGAAGAGTTCAATAAATTGCATAGCCAAATATCACAAAGTAGGATATACCTCACTCAACCGCAGGATGTAAAGGATAGTAGTTACAAATATAAAATCTTCTATGATTATGTTAGAAATTCCCTTTTGTCATTATCCCGTGCCAATGTTGATATCGATAAAATTCTAGATTATCTATTGATTATTTGCTACACGGATAAGAAGTATGTTGATAAAGCTATTCTTTGGAATTGCTTCCCTGATGAAATGGTGAGCAGGGTTAAGGGTGAGTATTTTCTTGTGAAGGATTTTGATACCAAGGTATTAGAACTTAAGGCGAAAAAAGCAAAGAAAAAGATAGAGCAAAATAACATGGCGAGTGAATTAGTAAAGGTTAACCTCAGCATTGATCAAGAAACAAAGGGTGATAAGGGGGAAATAATACAGACCGAAAAGATTAATATTGATGTTGCTAACATTAAGGTTAATATCTATCAATCTGAAGTAAGTTACATAAATAAAGCAGCCATAACCAGTGAGCATAAAAGAGTATTGCTTGTATTGCTGGCAATAAATAGGCTACATAAACAAAATGATGCAAGGTTCTTTATATGCCCAGGGAAAAAGAACAAAATAACTCCCTCCCACATATGTAAATTGGCGAACATAAGCATCCGCGAATATGAAGAGATCATGAAGAGTTTGCACGGTAATGGATTTTATCTTTCTCCAACGGGTCAAACAAATCTATTAATTGATATTCCTTTTATGGATGATGGTGAGGGGACTCCGCTATATACAATTTCTGATCTCAATAATATTAAAAAATATTTTAAAATACTATTGACTAAAGCATCATAATTAAGATATAATATTTACTTTTTTTTAAAAACTCTTAATTTTTACCTTTGCCTACCCCTTAAAAACACTGGCAGAACAAGTGTTCTATGGATTTGTGTAAATATTAATAATGGAAGAAAGAAAATTGCAAAAATAATTGAAATATATTCAGTATTACGAAAGGAGTGGATAGAGGTGGAACAAGAGGAGATAAGAATGAAGCTTAATCAATATTTCTTGGATGAAGGAGTGACCGCCAAACATGTTGCCAAAGCGTTGCAGATACACGAGTCTGTATTATCAAGATTCCGAAAGAATAAAACAGATCTTTACCCTGAGACGCTGGATGCTATTGAGCACTTTTTAAGCGTTAAGCAATATGATTAAACCAGTTCGGATAAGATCAAAAAAGTATTTGTAATCGATAATGATAATTTAATAATAAATAAAAAACAGGATGGGTTTTTACAAACTTTATCCTGTTTTTTATTGCGATTAAGTAAGGAGAAAAAAACCATGCCGAACGAGGTAAAGCTTATATTTACAGCAAAACTTGCCAGATACCTATTAAAACAAGGATACCAAATCTTAGACATAAAACCCAACAAAGATAATCCTGATAGAACTGTATTCATTTTTATAGATTGTGAGGGTCTAAAAGAATCAATCAGAGAGTTTTCAACAATGGCTTAAATTGACAAGTCAAAACACAAAAGAGAGGGGGTGATGAAAAACTTGACCAATGCAAATGCAGTAGAGGATGAAGTTTTAGAGGATGCTTTGAAAATAAACCTAAGTTTAGATATTAAAAGTTTCACTAAGAAGCCTGATAAAGAAGCAACTGTGAAAATAAGTAATAGGATTGCATCAAAGTTAACCAATTTAGAATTAGAAAAACTTCCGCGTGTAGTAGGAGACCTTGGAGTTAGTTGGTGTCCTGGCACATTCAGCGAAGGTAAGAGAAGAATAGCTAATTTCAATAGTCAACAGATATTTGGATTAGATTTTGACGATGGAATAACTTGGGAAGAAGTTAAAAGCAGAGCTGATAAATATAGACTACCTATTGTATTTGCTTACGAGACATTCTCAAGTATTAATAGAAGTAAATTCAGAGTTGTTTTATGTAATGATATTGAAATTACTGATGCTAGATCAGCAAGAGTGATACAGATTGCTTTAATGGAGATATTTCCTGAATGTGATCCAGCCTGTAAGGATTGCAGTCGTTTATTTTTTGGAGGAAAAGGACTTATATTTGTTAATGAAAATATTAATGTTGCTACATTTAATATAAGTAATCTGATGCTGTCACTGGTAGAATACTATAAAGATACAGATTGTGGAAATAACAATGTATCAAGAAAAATTAAACAATATGCAGAAAATGTTGGTATCGAATTGAAGAATGGACTTCCAAGGATTGAAATTATAGATGAAGAATATATTTCTAAATCCAAAAATGACGTCTTGGGGGCAACACCTATTATATATAATATTATAGGAAATGCCCCTGAAACGTCAAAAAGTTATTATGCAGTTTATCTAACTGAAAAAATCAAGAAGGCCAAGGTTATTAAAACAAAAGAGGGCAATGAAGAAGTCATAATATATGAAGCAATTAACATTAAAACAGGCAAGAGGGATTTACTAAGGAATTTTGACTTCAGTGATTTGATGGATAGTTGTCAATTATTCAGCGAGTTTGCGAAGGGAGATAGATGGTGTTATCACAATGAACTTTGGGCAATGGCAACTAACTTGTGCCAAATCAAAGGCGGAGGAGATTCTTTCATTCGGGTGATCACTAATGAATTCAATGAGAAATATGAAAGCTACAGAGAAAAAGATTGGGGGTACTATGTGAATTATATTCAGAAACAAGATTATTTCCCGCAACAATGTGTGAATTTTTGTCCATATGCTAATGAGTGCAATCATGCTAAAAATATGATACTGACGGCTAAAACAAAAAGGAACACAATTGTTGAGTTATCTAATCAACCTAAGTATGTATCTCTGTTAGAAGCAGAAAAGGATTTGCTGGATACATTTATAAAATGCCAATCAAGCATGGACGATAAAATTCATGTAATTAAGGGGCAAACGGGCATAGGGAAATCTTCCACGTACATAAATTGCCTTGAAAATTCAGATAAACCTTATATCGTTGCCGTTCCTACAAATTTATTGAAAGATGAAATTCATGAGAAGTGTATCGCTGAAGGCTATAATGTAATTGAAACTCCAGCTCTGCCAGCAGACCTTCCTGACGATGTTAAGGATGAGATTGAAAGATTGTATAATATTGGTGCATCATTCACGGCAAGTAAATATATCCGAGCAATTGCTGAAAGTAGAGGTCTTATTAAACTGATTGAATATATTGATCAAATGGAGATTGTAAAAACATTTCCAGGTCATATCATAACTACTCATTCTAGACTTTTCTATTTTACACACGATCAAATCCAGACTCACAACATATTAATTGATGAAGATATTATGAAAACCTTGCTACAAGTGAATAAGGTTAGTATTAGGGATCTTCTGAAAATTCAAACCTTGAAGTACATATCTTGGGCTGATAAGAATGAAGTTGACGATAAATTCAAGAACATATTTCTTAATACTGATTACCAGTCATTTGTTAAAACAAAACCCATTTCACTAGACAATATGGAGAACTTTGAATTGCAAATTGCAGAGCATGGGAATGAGATTAATAGCAATGTAATGGGTTTTCTAAAGTGTTCCGTAGCATATCGATATAACACTGACAGAGAAATAATGTCAATGGGAAAAGGCTTTTACAGAGAAAGCGACTTGATTCAATACCTTGTGAAACTTAACTTACCAGAGCAGAAGATTATTATCCTCTCTGCCACGGCAGATGAAAAAGTCTATAGGCGAATGTTTGGCGATAGGATGGAATTCCATTATTGCCAACAAGCGAAATATAGAGGGAAACTTATTCAATATCCACAGAGGAGTTATAGTCGGAATTGT
>Ga0209587_1000313_pt1 | contig 23542 bp, 25 predicted proteins | sample NGEPerD_2_FD_184512 | JGI IMG/M metagenome (GOLD analysis project Ga0209587, IMG submission 184512) | Arctic peat soil microbial communities from the Barrow Environmental Observatory site, Barrow, Alaska, USA - NGEE PermafrostL1-D... | ecosystem: Environmental > Terrestrial > Soil > Wetlands >... | reverse complement strand
GTTTTTGGCGGAGGCGGACGGGAATCGAACCCGCCCACCGGGGATCGCCCGGCGCACCGGTTTTGAAGACCGGGAGGGACACCAGCCCCCTTTCGCCTCCACGAAACCCCGGGCCACCATCAGCCTGGGGCCGCGAACTCTACAGGGAGCGCCGGCGGCGCGGCCCCCAGCCGCCGCTCAGGCCCTCGTGGCCCTCGATTGCGAGCAGAGCCCGCTTGAGATCGAGGCCCGACGAGTAGCCTCCGAGACTCCCGTCGGCGGCCACCACACGGTGACAGGGGACGACGATAGCGACGGGGTTGGAGCCGACGGCACCGCCGACCGCCCTCGGGCCTGTAGCCTCGGCCCGCGCCAGCTCGCCGTAGCTCGTGAGCTCCCCGAAGCCTACCGACAGCAACCTCCTCAGCACCCTGCGAGCGAACGGCCTCGCCAGCGACAAATCTACCGGGATCGAGAAGGTCTCTAGCCGACCCCCCAGGTAAGCGTCAACCTCATGAGCGGCCTGATCGACCGCTGCTCCGCCCTCGACGAGGTCCGCGCCCGAGCGCTCGAGCATGTCGAGGGACTCCTGCGCACCGAAATCGGAATCGAACTCGAGCAAGTAAAGCCCATCGTCACCGGCAGCGAGCAACAGGCGGCCGACGTCGGTAGTCCGTGTCTGGTACCCGATATTTGCCACAGGGGTAGCCTAGGCCCATGGACGAACACGCAAGCCCCATCACGACACACAAGGAAATCAAGCTTCGGTCCCCCATCCTGATCGCAGCCTTTCGCGGCTGGAACGATGCAGGGGACGCTGCTTCCTTCGCAGCCACGCATCTCGGCCGTGGTTGGGAAGCGCAGAAAATAGCCTCGATCGATCCGGAGGACTTCTACGACTTCCAGGCGGTACGGCCGCAGGTGCACCTCATCGACGGCGTCACCCGCCACATCACCTGGCCCGCCAACGAGTTCTGGGCCGCTCGCAACGAGGCTCTCGAGCACGACGTGCTGCTGCTGGTAGGAACCGAACCCAACCTCAGATGGCGAGCCTTCTCGGAGCTGATCATCGACAAGGCACAGAGCTACGGAGTCGAGCTCGTGATCACCTTCGGTGCCCTTCTGGCAGATGTCGCACACTCCCGGCCCGTTCCCATCACCGGTACCGCAGCGGACCCCGCGCTCATCGCCAAGCTGGGGCTCACCCGCTCCCGCTACGAAGGACCCACGGGGATCGTCGGTGTCCTGAACGATGCCTTCGGCCGGCAGGGGGTCGACTCGGCGAGCCTGTGGGCGGCAGTTCCTCACTACATCGCCGTGACTCCGAACCCCAAGGCCGCACTGGCGCTTATCAACAAGGCTACGCAGCTCATCGGCATTCCCGTCAACACTTCGGAGCTCGAGCACGCGGCCGTCTCCTACGAGGAGAAGGTCACCGAGATGGTCGCCGCCGACGAGGATGTCGAGGCCTACGTGAAGCTGCTGGAAGAACGCTCGGACGAGAACGCATTGGAGGAAATCGACCCCACGAGACTCCCTTCGGGCGACGCGCTGGCGGCCGAGCTCGAGCGCTACCTCAGAGACAAAGAAGAAGACCAGGGCGGGAGCTGAAGCACACCCAGCCGATCTGTTCTCAACCTCTTCCTGAACTCGTCTTTGTCACACCCGCCTTCTAGCCTCTATCCAAAGGCCGACCGCGCCGGCCATCACGGTAGGATCTAGGAAGGGAGTCAATGAGATGGCGGTCGACGAGCGTTCGCGGCGGGCGATGCGGCGCCGGCTCGAGGAGGTCCTCGGCGAGGAACATGCGACAACATTGATGGAGCACCTACCTCCGGAGGAGCTTGCTACCACGAGAGATCTGGAGGGCCTCGAAGAACGTCTGACCTTGCGCATCAGTGGGGTCGAGGGCCGTATGGATGAGCGCATGAACGGGCTCGATGGGCGCATGGACGGGCTCGATGGGCGCATGGACGGGCTCGAGCGCAACATGTTCGCGATGGAGCAACGACTCAACGAGCGCATCGACCTCAAAACGGAGTCTCTTGAAAACCGCCTGCACTCGGCGATCGACAACCTGGCAACGTCCGTGGCCAAGGACATGGTGGCCCAGACGAGGACGTTCATTTTCGCCACGCTTAGCGCCCTGGCTGCGATGGCAGCCTTTGCCTTCGCTCCCATCGGCCCCGGCTGACCTCCGGCGATCAACCCCGCTTCGCCATGGCGGGCCGCCGCTCACCTACGTCGGAGGCAAGGAAGAAGCCAGGGGCAGTTGTCAAATCATGAACCCGGCCAGTCCCGTTTCTTCTCCTTGACAGCGGGCCACTCTGCGCCGCTGCGCTCTTCGATGACCGTATCAGCGAGGTCTCTTTTTCCCGAGATATCCCCTGCTGTCGATAGCAACTCATCGAGAGAAGCTCGGCGGCGCCCCTCGAGCCGGATCCGCAGCGCCGCCAAAACATCGGCATGCTCGTCGGACAGCCCCTGAGAGCGGTCGATCTCGGCCAGAGTCTGAGCCGCCCGCTCGAACAGCTTGCGATCGCTTCGTGCCTGCTCTCTTAAGCGGGCAGCGTTCTTATCGTCCATTCGAACCTCCCTTGAGGCTCTTGATCGTAAACAGCTTGAGGCTCTTGATCGTAAACAGCTTGAGGCTCTAGATCGTAAACAGTTTTTGCAGCAAGTAGCCGAGCGCGAAGCACGACGGCCACGTGAGGATCCACGCCATCACCACCTGACCGGCCACGCCCCAGCGCACTGCGGAGAGCCGCTCGGTGGCGCCCACTCCCATGATGGCCGAACCGATGGCGTGGGTGGTGGAGACGGGAATGCCGAACCTGGAGGCGCCAAAGATGACCACCGCTGCGCCCGTTTCCGCAGCAAAGCCGTGCACCGGCTCGAGCTTTGTGAGCCTCAGCCCTATAGTGCGAATCACGCGCCAACCGCCGACCATGGTTCCCGCCCCCATCACGATTCCGGCCGAGAGGATCACCCACAGCGGAATCGATCCAAGCTGGTCGATCCTGCCGCCTTGCCGGTTGAGGGCGATGATCAGCGTGATGATCCCCATCGTCTTCTGAGCATCGTTGAGCCCGTGGGTGTAGGCCATGGCGGCGGCCGACAGGATCTGCGCTCGACCGAACACACGGCGCACGAACGAGGGCCTCACCTTGGCGAAGATCCAGTAGATCGCAACCATTATCGCCAGGGCCAAGAAGAATCCGCCCACCGGAGAGGTCACCAGACCGATGAGGGCCTTGCGGGGTCCTTCGGAAAGGAGCGCCTTCGCGCCGCCCGCCGCGAACCCGGCCCCCAGCAAGCCCGCGATCAGCGCGTGTGACTCGCTCGACGGAAGCCCGAAATATTGGGCGCCCAAGGCCCAGAGAGTCGCCGCCAGGAGCACCGCGGCGATGGTCTCGAGGGTGATGAATCGAATGTCGACGATGTCCTCGGAGATCGTCTTTGCAACCGCCTGTCCGGACAGCGCGCCGACCAGATTGAGAACACCGGCCATGGCGACTGCATGCAAGGGGCGCAGCACCCTGGTCGAGACCACGGTTGCGATCGAGTTCGGCGCATCGGTCCACCCGTTGGCGAACTCGAACAGATAGGCGAGGATGAGAACGAACCAGAACATCAGCCCTGCTTGAGCACGATCGACTCGACGATGTTGGCAACATCCTCGAGCCGGTCGATGGCTTGTTCGATCTCCTCGATGATGTCCTTGTACTTGAGCACGTCCATGGCCTTGTGGTCGCCGGAGAAGAGCTCCGCGATTGTTCGCCTGTAGAAACGATCCCCCTCGTTCTCCAGACGATTGATCTCGACCCAGTAGTCATCGAGGTTCTTGAGATCGCGTAGCCTCGGCATCGCTTCAGCCGTGACCGAAGCCGCCCTCAACAGCGTCTCCGCCAGCGACACCATCTGTGGGAGAGGCCGTTCGATGGCATGAAGGCGCAGGTACTCGGAGGCTCCCTCGATGTGGTCGAGCACGTCATCGAGACTGCTGGCGAGGTGGTGGATGTCTTCGCGGTCAAAGGGGGTGATAAAGCTCGTGTTGAGTCGCCTGATTACTTCGTGAGTGATCTCGTCGCCCTCGTGCTCGATGTCAAGCACTCTTTGTGTCTTACGCTCGATGTCCGTGAAGTCCTTGAGCACCGCGAGCAACTCCTCGGCCCCCAGTTGCACCGTCGCCGCCATTTTCTCGAACAGCTCGAAAAAGGACTCTTCACGCGGGATGAGTCTCAAACGCATGGATCACATCTCTCTTTTGGGGACAGGTTCGCTGAGAGGATAGCTGGACAGTGAGTGGGCGACCGGGAACGCATAATCGCAGCCATGCCGGACGCCCTCATGATTACCTCTTCGTTCCTGCCGGGGCGCGGGGGAATCGAAAGCTACCTCGGCGAGCTGTGCGCGCTGCTCGCCCCCCGGGTGGCGGTCATGGCCCCGGGCGAGCGCGACGGCGAACCGCTTCCGCACGACCTTCCCTACGCGACCGTGGCGGGACCAGGGAACATGATGAGACCATCGGCGTCGCTGGCCCACACTGTAGCCACAGTGGCAGCCGAGATGGGCACCGATCGCATCGTGTTCGGGACTCCATGGCCCCTGGCGCTGTTGGGGCCCCGGCTCGCCCGTCTGGGCCTCCGCTACGCCTCCCTGGCCTTCGGGGCCGAGCTATTCGTGCCCGCAGCGATCCCCTACCTGAAGAAGCGGTTCACCGGCTCCCTGGCACAGGCCGATCTACTCCTGCCGATGAGCGATGCGACCAAGCAGCGCCTGAAGTCGTTGATCGAGGCCAGCGGCCACCCACTCCCCCCCATCGAGGTCATGCGGGCGCGCGTCGATCTCGGGCGTTTCAATCCCTCAGTCCCGACTAATGACGTCCGCGCGTGGCTGGGCCTCAGCGGAGATGCTCGGATAGTCCTCTGCTTCGGGCGCCTGTTCAAGCGAAAGGGCGTGCATCGGGTCATCGCCATCATGGAGGAGCTGACCGACTCCCACCCCGATGTGGTCCTGGTGGTGGCCGGCACGGGCCCCCAAGAAGCACGGCTTCGGCGGCAGGCCACCCGCCAAGGGGGCCGGGTCGTCTTCACCGGACGCGTCTCTGAGGAGCAGACTCCCTCGCTCTATGCGGCCGCCGATGTCTTTGCCCTTCCCGTGGCCGATCGCTGGTTCGGCCTCGAAACCGAGGGGCTCGGGATCGTCCTCCTGGAGGCGGCGGCTTGCGGAACACCCTGTGTGAGCGGCCGCTCCGGCGGGACCGTCGAAGCGGTGGTCCACGGCGAAACAGGCCTCGTCATCGATGCCACCGACAACCGTGGGCTGGTCACAGCTCTGAACCGCCTTCTCGGCTCTCCCGAGGAGGCCCGCCGCATGGGCCGGGCCGGCAGAGCCCTGGTCGCCTACCGTTATCCGCCCGACCACGTCCCTCCCTCGCTGCTGCGCTGGCTCGCTTAGCCGAGGGTTACGATGAAGCCACTTGGGGCCTACCACGAAGGAGGTCGCTGGATGGAAGTCAGAGTCTCGGCACCCGGCAACGTAATGGGCAGGCAGGATGTCGAGGGCATTGAGCAGGATCTCGCGAAGATCGACCGCAGGCTCAACAAGTACAAGCTTGTGACCGCCAACGTGCGAGTCACACCAACCCAAGGCGTTCCGGGCTTTCATGTGGTCTTGGAGCTGAGTTATGGCCGCCACCACCTTCAAGCCAAGGCAGAAGCCCAGGAGGCTAGACGAGCCGTCCGAGAGGCTCGCGAAGACGTTCTGCGGCAGATCAACGACCGCTCCAGACGCGGGCACAGCTCCTTCGTGAAACATCTGTGAGCACCAAGGACGGACAGCCTTCCCAGAGGCGGGACCGTCGCGAGGACATTCTTCAGGCCAGTCTTCAACTTTTCGCCGCACGCGGTTTCCACGGAACTTCGATGCGCGACATAGCGCGTCAGGCGGATATCGCAGAAGGTCTCATCTACCACTACTTTGCATCGAAGCGCGACCTCTTTCGGGCAATCATCGACGAGTACTCGTTCCTACCGTTGCTGAGAACTCTTCCCGATCTCGCCGACCAACTGGATCTGAGAGGACTGCTAATCGTGTTGGCGCGGGGCTTCTACGACGTGCTGAGACAAAACGCCCAGCTCACAAGGCTTCTGTTGCAGGAGGTGCAGGTATTCCCCGAAGAGAAAGAAGCTTTCTTCGCCGATGCGGTCGGCGAGTCGATCGCCGTGTTGGGTCACATACTCGACGCTCGCATGAGCGAACGAGCGCGAACGCACGTGGATCCGCAGGTAGCGGCGCGCTTGTTCTTCAATGCCCTGCTGGCCTTCTTCGTGGAGCAGGAACTACTCGGGGGCAAGCATCTGCTGCCCGCCGACGAGCATGTCTACATCGAACATCTCGTCGACATGCTGGTCAAGCGCCTGGGACCGGGTAGCAACAAGAGCCCGCGCCTCGTCCGCTGAAACGCGGCTCTTGACTCCCGCCGGTCATTGACGTACGAAGAAGACGACAAAGACGTCTAGGAGGAGAGGAGACCGGACATGTTCGCCCAAGTCATCCAAGGCCGGACAAACGACCCTGCGGCCATGTGGAATCGATCGGAGGACTGGGACCGCACGCTCAAGCCGGGGGCCGAGGGTTTCCTCGGGAGCACCGCCGGTGTCTCGGACGACGGCGAGGTCGTAGTCGTAGCGCGCTTCGAGTCCGAGGAAGCGGCCCGCAAGAACAGCGACCGCCCCGAACAGGGGGCATGGTGGGCCGAAACGGAGAAACTCTTCGAGGGCGACGTCGCGTTCTACGACTCATCCGACGTTGAAGTCTCCTGGGGAGGAGGCTCTGACGAGGCAGGGTTCGTGCAGATCATGCAAGGGCGAGCGCAGAACGAGGAGATGAGGGCTCGTTGGAAGCAGGCCGAAGCCGATGCCGAGGAGTGGATGCGTGAGAACCGTCCCGACGTGATGGGCGCACTGGCCATCTGGCAAGGGACGAACTTCACAAACGTCATATACTTCACCTCCGAGGAGGAGGCGCGCAAAGGCGAGCAGCAGCAGCCTCCGGAAGGATCCGGGGAGGCCGGGCAGGATGACTGGATGGAGCAAGTGGAGGATCTGAAGTTCATCGACATCAAGAAGCCCTACTTCTCCAGCCCCTAAAAGTGAGCCCCGGTTTTTTAGGGGCGCCAGAGCGCGGAAAACCGCGCCGAGAGTCGCTCAAAACGCGGGTCCGGTTTTTTAGGGGCGCCAGGGTGCCGAAAAGGGCGCTCTCAGGCGCTCAAAACGCCGTGCCGGGAGGCGCTCAAAAAATGTGGGCCGTGGGTAGCGGGGGGACTTGGGCCAGCACTCTGTCAACCAGCGACGTCAATGCTTGCCCCCAGTCCGTCCCACCGACGTCCGTGAGACACGCTCGGGCGCGCTCTGCGTGCATCGTTGCCAATGCGTTCGCTTGCTGCAGTGCCCCGGTGGCAACGGTCCTCTCGAGCACCACGTCAAGATCCGTGTCGCCGGCCTCCAGCCGGGCGGCGAGGGAACCATCTACCTCGCAGGCGAACAACACCGGCGCCGTGAAGACACCTTCTCTGAGATCCGTCCCCGGTTCTTTGCCGGTGATACTGGGATCGCCAACGAAGTCGAGCAGGTCGTCGACGATCTGAAAGGCGAGCCCCAGATTGGACCCGAACTCGACCACCGCTGACCGCAACGATGGCGGAGCTCCGGAGGTAGCCGTCCCTAACTCGCAGGCGGCGCGAAACAGTGCCGCCGTCTTGCGTTCGATCACCTCCACATAGGCGGACACGGACCGGCGTGGATCGCCCAGCGCCCCCGTCTCCAGAATCTGTCCCTGACAGACCTCTGCAATGGCGCGCGCCAAGATGCCGGGAACCTCTCCTGAAGCCTGCGCTCCCAACTCGCTTCCACAAGCGAACAGGAAGTCACCGGCGAGCACCGCAACGTCGGTTCCCCACTTGTTGTGGACGGTTACGACTCCTCGCCGCGTCTCCGTCTGGTCGATGACATCGTCGTGATAGAGAGTTGCTATGTGAACCAACTCGATAGCGGCCGCTGCAAGATCGGTGGCGCGCTCGTGGGGCCGGCCGGCGTGCGAGGACAGGAGAACGAGCGCGGGGCGCATTCGCTTTCCTCCCGCTTTGATCAGGTGCAGGGCCGGCTCGCTGACCAGCGGATGGGGAGAAGAGCCGGCGGTTTCAAAGAGCACCTTCTCGACTCTGCCCATGGACTCATCGAGCCATCGCGGTGTCCCGGCCGCGGCCGCGGCGAGCCGGCTTTGTGTCACTCGCCCACGACCTGGATGCAGTAGCGCCTTGCGCGTGCCGAGTCCAGCTCAACGAACAAGACATGCTGTCCATCCCCAAGCACTATCTCGCCGTCGCTGATGGGAATGCACTCGGAGGCCTTGCCGGCGAAGACATGAAATATATGAGCGGGAGCATTTGCCGGTTCATCGGCCACCAGGTTTTCGGTCCTGATGGCAAGGTCATCGTGGGCGTAGTAATCCGACTCCGGCGCGATAGCCGCCATCGCTCGCTCCAAGGCCCGCTCGGTATGGCGTCCCGGAGAGGTGAGAATGACACAGCAGGTCGTATGAGGGGAGAACACCAAAACGTGGCCGCGTTCGACCCCCGACGCCTTGACGACCGCTTGGACCTCTGACGTGATGTCGAGAGCATCCAACCGGCCTCCGGTCACGGCGTCGAACTCCTCGAACGTGATCACTGCCCCATTCTCACCCACACTTTGGCTAAGGGCGTTGGGCGCGCGTTCGAGAGTTCTGAACGTATGTTCAAGCGAGCGATAACCTCCCCCTCCGCTCGCGGGTCCCCGAAACGGGACTCGAAGGAGTAGCTTTGTGAGGCAACCCACGGATGAGGAGGTCCGAAAAATGGCAATTGGATCACTGCTCAAGAAAACCGCCGCCGTTTATGCGGCAAAGAAAGGCTACGACGCGATACAGCGAGCGCGGCAGCCTGAGCCTCGGCGCTCTCCGGGGGGCAAGCTCGGAACGGCTACCGCTGTTGCGCTGATCGGGGGGGCAGGCATTTTTCTGGCTCGCTCTGGACGTCTCCCCGCCATCCCCGACATCATTCGTAGGAAGATTTCCCCAGGCTTCGACTCTGCCTCGAACGGCGACGGGCAGTTCACCGAGAGCTCGACGCTGGCAGACCGACCCATATAGGAAGTCGGCGGGCCGGAATCGGCCCTGGAGCCGCTAATACTCAGCAGGTTTGACCCAAAAAAGTCCCAACGGTCGGTTTTGGGCCAAAGTTGGCTGGATCAGAGGCGGGAGTGCCCGGTGAGGTCTAGTGGGGGCCACGTTTAGGAGGCTCGTCGGGCGCGGGCGCGCCGACGCTTGAGCGAGGCCCTTTCCTTGTCCGTATGACCTCCCCAGATGCCGTACTTCTGGTTCGTCTCCATAGCGAACTCCAGGCACGGCTCCCGGACGGGGCAACTCTGACACACCACCTTCGCCCGCGCCTCGCGCGCCTGCCTTTCGATCTCCGACTCGCCCTGGTCGGGACCGAAGAACATTTCATTGTCGTATTCTCTGCAGGCAGCCCGCTCTTGCCAGTCGAGCTGATCAGCGTAGTCAACCACTGAGTGAGTCTTTTCCTTCCTTCTCCCATTGTGCGCTTGTGATAAGTGCACTAGCTTGTTTGCCCTACTATTGGCTGTTTTCTCTCTTATGTAAACGACCTTCGCCGAAACATCATTCCAGGAGGCGCTTCAAGGCGGCAGAGTTGCGTGTCCAACTGCCCCGTCGAGGACCCTCCGATTAGCTAGACGCCGGCAGTGGCGCCGAAGTTTGCCTCCCGGGCAGCATCTACTATCGATGTAGCAGAGTCAATGGAAACCCTAGGAAGGCCCACTCGTCAAGCCCTGGAGCGTTCACTCCAGCCGCAGGAGCCTGACCTCGTCCGTCCAGTTCAGCCAGGACCTGCACGATGAGCTCTCCAAAATGCAGACCTGCGCTCGCAGGCGATCCCGGACCTTTCCCACGGCCTGGGGGAAGGCGATTACCCGCCCATCCGGCGACCACAACGGCGCACCCGCTGCCCCCTTCGAACCCCGAAGCGCCCGGCTGGCCCCATCCGGAGAAGACAGGACCACACGAGAGCTGGGAACGCCGTCCTCAATCCCCTGGAGCACGACTCCGGCAACGGTGTCCGAGTGAGGCGACCACGCCCCCTCGGCTAGCCGTCCGCCCGGCATGAGCCCGCGGCGCCGGCCCAGCTCGTCGGCCTGGCTGAGGGCGATGAAAGCCGCTTCGCGGGGGCGGGCAACGACCACCCAACGGCCATCGGGGGAGGCTCCCCATAGCTCCGCCGGAGCAAGCGGAAGCCGATGCGAAGGTCCCGGCCCTCCGGTGATCGTCACCGCGCCGGGGTCGTCGAGGTCAGCCAGGAGCAGTCGCGGCCCGGCCCACGTCAACAGGGTCCAGTGGCCGGGACCGAGCAGAATTTCTCGTTCCCCCGAGACCCCGGCAGTCACGACTTCGACGCGCCCGGCACAGGTCTCTGCGTCGCAGCTCCGTTCCTCCACCGGTCGCAGGTACGCGACCGCGTCCCCATCCGGTCGCCACAGCGGAGCGAAGCCGGGCCCGATACGGCGGCGCCGTCCCGAGTCGGGATGCAGCAGGCTCAGGCGAGGTTCAGCCGCGAAATCAGTGGCTCCGGGGGCGGATACGAGCGCAAGCCAGGCAGAGTCGGGAGCGGCATGAACTTCGGCCGGGGGCAGAGTGCGCAGGACCTCGTCCCCGCCGGAGCGCAGATTCAGGCGATGGAGCCGCGCTCCTCGCAAGTAAAGCAACGACAGCGGAGTCGGACGGCGCTTTGGTTGCCGGTCTGCGCCGGAGGTGGGAGAGCTGCCCCCGTCCTCGTCGGGGCTTGCGAGTGGCAGAAAAGTGACCCCCGCCACCCCGCTCACCAGCACCAGAGCGGCGACCGCGGCCGCCGTTCTCAGCCGCACGACATCTCATTCAGTCGGCGGGCCCGAGCTCTGAGACCTCGCCGGCCGCCTCGAACACATCGATCTCAGGCTCTGTGGGTACCAGGCTCCCGGCACCGCGCACGTACGCCCGGAGCGCCCTCGAGTCTGCGGCGCCCGCTCCGGAGCCTGCCTTGGCGCCCGTCTTCTCCCCCCAGCAGGGCCGCCCGGTGGCGTCCAAATCACGGCCCTTCGAATCCCTTTGAGGCCACCACCACGCCCGCGCCGCGGGCAGGTCGACGTTGTCGAGACGCAAGTCGAAATGATTGTGCGAGAGAGACGAATAGCAGCCGATGCCCGACAGTTGCGAGCGTTTGGCGAGGTGCCGTTCCTTGCGGTTCGAGACGGCAACCATCCGGTTGTCGGTCGCGGTACCGTACATGTGCTGTGACAGCGCGGCTCCTCCAATACAGGAGTTGTACTTGACGCTGCGAAAGCCGGAGTTGATGCCGATCGGCCGTCGGCCTCCCTTGGAGCGCACCGCCTCCAGACGCCACATGAGCCGCCGGGCGTTGCGCTTGGCTCGCCTGGGAGCCACCATCCCTCCCCCGAAGGTCCCCGCGTAGGCGTTGGCCTGCGCCCCGCAGGAGGAATTGAAGTTCTGCTTGAACTCTCCCCACTCGAAGTGAGCGGTGGACCCGTCCCTGTCCTCCTGGTGGGCGAGGACCTCGAACGTCGCCGGTCCGGCGATGCCGTCGACGACGAGCCCGTGGTGAGCTTGCAGGGCCTCGACGGCCCTCTTGGTGCGCCGCCCGAAGCGCCGATTGAGGCCCATCCTCGTCTGATCCCCGCGGGGGTACCAGCCTGCGACTCTCACCTCGAGCGCCTTCACGTCGGCTCCCTGTGAGCCCCGTCGCAGGATCCTCTGGAAGGGATAAGCAGAGGCCGGTGCCCACGCAGCACCCAGGACGCTCAACAACGCTAGCGAACAGATCAACAAAAAGCGCACTCTGGCGCGTTTACGGCTCATCTTTGCAGTCTCGGCCCCCACCCTCGCTACTTTAGACATCAACAGCCTACTCCGCCTCACCCGCTCGCCAGGCGGGGGCCGTAACCGCCTCGCCGAGGCCCAAGCGGGCTCTTCGGCTGAACCGGACGGCAACCCGGCGAAGCCGAGGGGCGCCGTTGGGAGCGGAACGTGACCGCCTCCCTCGCCGGCCCCGCCCGTGTCGCTCCGGCAGCAGTCGCGACGACTATCATGCACGAGTGATGACCTCCGCAGAAGCCGTGCGGGTCGTTTTAGTGGACGATCACGACCTGCTGCGCCAAGGCATGAAAACCATGCTCGAAACCCAGAGCGACATCGTGGTCGTGGGCGAAGCCGCGGACGGCGAGCAGGCCCTGGTGGTGGTCGAGCAAACTCTCCCCGACGTCGTGGTCATCGACGTGATCATGCCTACCAAGGACGGGATCGAGGCGACCAGGGAGATCAAGGACTCGTTCCCGAACATCGGAGTCTTGGTGCTCTCCGGACATGACGAGCAGCAGTTCATCTTCGACGCCCTAAAGGCAGGAGCTTCCGGCTATCTGCTCAAGACAGCCGAGCTCGAAGAGGTCGTGCAGACGGTCAAGTCGGTGGCCCTGGGGGAGGGCAGGCTTGATCCCACGCTTGCCGGCAGGGTGCTAAACGAGTTCCAGACCTATCAGAAGTCCGAGGTCACAGAGGTCTTCCAGCCACTCACGCCACGCGAGCGAGAGATCCTGCGCCTGATGAGCCAGGGGCTGCCGAACAAGACGATCGCGAGCCGCTTGAAGATCTCCGAGCGAACGGTCACCACTCACGTCGCCAATATCTACGCCAAGCTCCACGTCAACAACCGCGTGTCCGCCATCCATGAAGCGATGCGGCGCCGCATTCTCGACTACAACCCCTGAGGCGCCGGTGAGCGAGGGCGATCTGGGCTCGCGGCTTAGAGCCCTTCCCTCCATCGACCGCGTGGCTTCCCGGCTCGACGGCCCCCATCCGGCCGCAGTGGCGGCCGCCACCAGCGCCGTGGAAGTGGCGCGCGCCGAGGTGCACGCAGGCGGGTCCACCACTTTCGATCAGGTTCTGGAGGCGGCACGCGAGGTGCTCGAGCACGGAAAACGAAAGCGCCTTCAGCGCGTCCTCAACGCCACCGGCGTCATCATCCACACGAATCTGGGACGCGTCCCCATGGGAAAAGCTCAGCTGGATGCGGTCGGCGAGATCGCCGGTGCCTACTCGAACCTCGAGTACGACCTCTCCGACGGTCGCCGAGGCGATCGCTACGGGCATGCGTCCGCTCCGCTGAAGCTCTTGACCGGGGCGGAGGCTGCCGTGGTGGTCAACAACTGTGCGGCCGCCGTGTTGCTGACCCTGGCGGCACTCGCCTCGGGCAGGGAGGTCATCGTCGCCCGGGGCGAACTCATCGAGATCGGAGGGGGCTTTCGCATCCCCGAGATCCTCGATACCTCGGGAGCTCGACTGATAGAGGTAGGGACCACGAACCGCACCCGGCTCGAAGACTACGAGCGTGCCATCTCACAGGAAACAGCGGCGCTGCTCAAGGTCCATCCTTCGAACTATCGGATGGTGGGCTTCACCGAGTCGGTCGAACTGGCCGCTCTCGCACGGCTCGGCCGGGCGCGCCGACTCCCGGTGCTTTTCGACCTGGGCTCGGGATTGCTCGAGGACTCCTCGACCGCGCCCTGGACGCGCGGCGAGCCCACCGTTCGCAGGGCGATCGCCGAGCAGGCGGACATCATCACGTTCTCAGGAGACAAGCTCCTCGGCGGCCCGCAGTCGGGAATCGTCGCCGGACGCGCCGACCTCGTCGCCCTGATCGCCCGGCATCCGCTGATACGAGCTCTGCGCGTCGACAAGATGGTTCTGGCGGCGCTAGAGAAGACCCTCGAGTGCTATCTGGGCGATCTTTCGTCGGAGCTGCCGCTGTGGAGGATGGCGGGGGCCGCGGGGGCCGAGCTGGAGGCCAGAGCGAGAAACCTGGCTCAAGCATTGGGAGGACAACCTCTCGCCGACTGCAAGGTGGAGGTGCAGGAAACTCAATCGGTGGCGGGTGGTGGGACATTGCCCGGCACTGAGGTGCCTTCGTGGGGCGTGGCGTTGACCTCGGAGACTAGGAGCGCCGCCCGGATGCACGCTCGTCTTCGCCGGGCGCCTGTCCCGGTCATCGGCCGCGTCGAAAACGACCGGCTCATCATCGACCTCCGCACGATTCTTCCCGAGGACGACGAGCTCCTTCGCAACCTCGTGACGTCGGCGCTCTCGTAGTTCTAGGTGCCGAGTGGTCATCAGATGCTCTATATGGTCATGTCACCACCACTCGGCGAAGATGCGCCCATGCATGTAGTCGGGACCGCCGGGCACGTCGACCATGGGAAGTCCTCTTTGGTGCAAGCCCTCACCGGCATCGACCCAGACCGCTTCGAGGAAGAGAAGCGAAGGGGCCTCACGATTGATCTCGGCTTCGCATGGCTGTCCTTGCCGTCGGGCCGGGAAGTCGGGATCGTCGATGTGCCGGGACACGAACGTTTCATCAAGAACATGCTTGCGGGAGCAGGAGGCATATCGGTTTGCCTGTTCGTAGTCGCGGCCAACGAAGGGTGGATGCCGCAGTCCTCCGAACACCTTGCCGCAATCGAGGTGCTGGGCATAAAGACGGGCGTGGTTGCCATCACTAAGGCCGATGCGGTCGATGAAGAGTTGCTCGAGCTCGCAGTCGCAGAGGTCGAAGAGCACCTGGAAGGAACCTGCTTGGAAAAGGCACCAATCGTCTGTTGCTCCGCACACACCGGTGCAGGCCTCGAGGAGCTGAAGGCAATTCTCGACGAGGTTCTGTCGTCGGCTCCGGCCAGCGTGGATGTATCCAGGCCGAGGCTCTTCGTCGACCGCGTCTTCACGATCTCGGGGGCCGGAACGGTCGTCACCGGCACTCTTACCGGAGGCTCCCTCACAGTCGGCGACCACGTTCAGATCGTCCCCGGGAGCAGAACCGCTCGGATTCGTGCGATTCAGACTCACAAGCGAAAGGTCGAACAGATTGGCCCCGGCAACCGGGTGGCGCTCAACCTCGCCGGGTTGCAGCGTCAAGGAGCAGAGCGCGGCGATGCCGTGGTCAAAGAAGGCCACTGGCGCGCCACGAAGCTCGTTCATGCAAACGTCGAGGTCTTGCCCGTTCGCATCACCGGAATCGAGCACGTGTTGCAAGAAAAGGGCGCTCACCTGCTTCACGTGGGATCTGCCGAAACGCCTGTAAGGATCAAGCTGTTGGAGGATTCGGAGATCACCCCGGGCAACTGGGGACTGGCCGAGCTGCGTCTTAGACATCCTCTTGCGCTCGCGCGCGGCGATCGTTTCGTGTTGCGAGACGCGGGCCGCGCGCTCACCTTTGGGGGAGGCTTAATCCTCGACCCGCTTGCCACAACGATGCGCAGGCGTGACCGGCGTGGCTTAGAAATTCTGCATCGGCTGAGGACTGCCGAACCCTCAGAGGCACTTGCTGCCGTCGTCGACCTGGCGGGAATCGTTTCGATCCCCGAAGCGCTCATGCGCGCCGGCGGCGCATCTCCCGGACCGGGTGTGGTCCTTTTGGGAGGCTCACTTGTTTCAGAGCGCCGCTTGCAGGAGCTTGCCCAATCCCTTCGGGCAGAGCTCGAGCACCACCACGTTGAATCGCCTTTGGAGAAAGGCATGGCGCGCGAAACTCTGCGGGCCGTCCTGGGACTCGAGCCCGACACCTTCGACGCGCTTGTCGAGCGCCTCGAAGGCGTTGATTCGGAAGGACCGATCGTAAGTCTGTCTACCTTCTCGGTAGAGCTTTCTGTCGAGCAGGAACGAATGCGAGACGAGGTCGTCGCAATCATCGACGCATCCGGTTTCAGCCCCCCTATTACGAAGGACTTACCCGCCGATGCAGGACTCCTGCGCGCCCTGTCTGCCGCCGGTGAACTGGTGAAGATCGACGATTTCTACTTGACTCGCACCCTTGCCGTTGAAGCCCGGGCACGCGTTCGGGCCCGTATCGAGGAGTCCGGGCCCGTCACCGTCGCGGAGATCAGAGACCTTCTCGGCACTTCTCGCAGGTACGCGGTTCCGCTATGCGAATGGCTCGACGACAGCGGCGCTACGCGCCGCCGGGGCGACCTGCGCGCTCTTGGTCCGAACCCTTAGCAAAAAGATGTTTCTGTTAGGACGCGGGCTCGCCCGGAAGGCGATCGCCCTGCTCGATCAAGCTGTCCGGAGGGTCGTCATGGGGAAGCCGGCGAGGAGAGCCCGTGCACATCTCCTCGACGAGCGAGTCGACGACTGCCGACATGTCATGTGCCTCGGCGAACACCTCGCGCTGCCGAGTCGCCGAAGTCCCTCTTTCCAGAATGTGATTGATGTACTTGAGGTCCTCGAGACAGCCCAGCTTCTCTGCTGTGGGCTCCAGCTTCTCCACCAGGTCCCCGATCGAGCGCCTCAGCGCCATGACGTTGCCCTCTTCGTCGCGGATGATCTCGGCGTCCAACCCATACCGGGCTGCCCGCCACTTGTTGTCGCGAATCGTCCAGGCGCGATGCGCAGGCAGCTCCAGCCCGTTGTCATACCGCTCTCCCAGCCACACAACGAGGCTCTGTGACAGTGCCACCACCGCGCACAGCTCGTCCATGGTCGGGATGCCGTCGCAGATACGAAGCTCGAGAGTCCCGAAACCGGGATGGGGGCGAATGTCCCACCACACTTCCCGAATGGTGCGGATAGTGCCCGCTCCGATCAGCGTGCGCATGAACCTTTGGAACTGCCCCCAGTTGTCCATGTAGTAAGGCAGGCCGGCCGTCGGCAAAGACTCGAAGACCTTGGAACGGACGGATGCAAGCCCGGAGTCGCGCCCTAACCAGAACGGACTGGAGGAGGACAAGGCCAAAAAGTGTGGGACGAACGTGGCCAGGCTGTTGCCGACCGCAATGGCCTGCTCCCCCGAGCGCAGTCCGACATGAGTGTGGACACCGAAGATGAGCAAGCGGCGGGCCGTCCACTGACAGTCGTCGATCAGCTTGTGGTAACGGGGATCGGGCGACACCGTCTGGTCGGCCCACGTGGAGAAGGGGTGGGTCCCGGTGCACAGGATGCGATAGCCGAGACCGTCGGCTGCAGCGATGAGAGTGTCGACCTTGTCCCGCAGCTCTTTTCGCACGTGGCCGACCGTCTGGCAGACGTCGGTTATGACTTCTACCGTGCACTCCAGAAACTCATGCTTGTAACCGGGCTGCGGGCCGAGCTCCGAGAGGATCTTGGTCGCGGCAGTGTCCGTGGCGAGCGCGCCTGCCGCGTCCACGACCTGCACTTCGATCTCCACACCCAGGGTAGGGCGATCCGAGGGGTTGAAGACGATGTTCATGACCTGTCCCCCTGCTTAGGGTCTTCAGTTAGGGGATGTTACGGCACCGGCGCCGGAGTGAGTGAGGCCGTGTCATGAGTGCCGACCAACAGGTAGCCGAGGAAACTCTTGGGGGCCGGGCCAGGCGCGCCCGGTTTGCGGGCGCCCTCTCGGGAATCATGGCCGTGGCGACGTTCTCGCAGATCTCGTTCGGGATCTTGGCCGGCTACCTTCTCGAAGAGTTCGCCATCACGCGTTCGCAGCTCGGGCTCCTAACGACGGCCTTATTCATCGTCGGAGCTCTTGGTTCCCCTCCGGCGGGTCGCTTCGTCGATATGTGGGGAGGACGGAGAGTGGCCCTCGCGGCCATGGCGATCGCGACCGCGGGAGTCTGGGCCATGGCCGCCGCGCCGAGCTTTCTGCTGATCATCGTCGGAGCTTCCTTGGCGGGCCTGGCACTTGCCTCCGGCAACCCCACCACCAACAGCCTCGTTGCGGCCCACATCTCGCCGGGAGAGCGGGGAGTGACAATGGGGGTCAAGCAGGCGGGCGTCCAGGTTGGAGGCTTCGGAATAGGGATCGTCCTCCCCTGGGTGGCCGAGCAGGTGGGTTGGCGCTGGGCCATGGCCTCTCTCGGGCTGGTTTCGATCCTCGTCCTCATAGCGATCGTCTTCGTTATCCCGCCGGATGAAAGGGTCAAAGAGGCGCCCGGCGTAGCGCGTGAGCGGGGCCCCATGGAAGCCTCGGTGTGGTGGATGACGGCATATGCGCTGTTGATGGGCGCCGGCGTTGCCGGCATCAGCGCCTATTTGCCCCTCTACTCGCAGGAAGAGGTAGGTCTCTCGGTGGGAGGCGCCGGCCTCTTGGTCAGCGCGATGGGGGCCGTCGGCATCGCCTCCCGTATCACTCTCGGGTGGGTTACGGAGCACTTGGGCCATATCGAGGTGTTCCTGCTGCTGATGGCGGTGGGCTCCGTGCTCGGCTCCGCGATGGTCCTGCTCGCCGCCCCCTCGGCCCCCTGGCTTCTGTGGGCAGCTGCAATTACGTTCGGAGTCAGCGCCATCACCTGGAACACCGTGGGCATGATCGCAGTCCTGGCAGAGGTGGGGCCTGAGGATGCCGGCCGAGCTTCTGGTTACGTTCAGTCGGCCTTTTACGCCGGCTTCGCCGCAAGTCCAGTGGTGCTCGGATACTCGATAGACGCCACCGACGACTACCGGATCGCATGGCTGTCGGTGACGATTGCGTTCGCCCTGGCGGCCGTGGTGGCGGGACTGTGGCGCCGCATGAGATAGGGCGCCGCGCCTAGCGGCGGCCCAGGGGGTAACTCGGGGCCGCACTCCGTAGCGGCAGCGTTACAGCCTACGAGGGCCGGCACAACGCCGCGGAACACTTAGGGGCACTCGCTCCCGACGCAGTCGGCGTAGTCCGTGAGCAGGCTCTCAAGCTTGGCAGCACCCACGGGCTCATTACCCGGCCGCCGATCTCGGTAGACGTTGTGCAGCTGCCACGGATCGGAAGGTCCGTAATACTCGCGTCTGTCCCGGTACGTGTAATGGATGAACGCCTCATCGGGCCGCCACAGCATCCGGTATGGGGGCACGCCATAACCGGGAAACGATTGCGGATACTCGATGAGGGCCCAGTTGCGTTTGAAGTCGGTCAGTACGCTCTGACCGTCGACGACGTAGGGCGGGTCGATGCCCGTAGCATCAAAGATGGTCGGCGCGATGTCGGCGTGCTGGGCGTAGGTATCGGTGTCCACACCCGGCTCGATGTGGTTATCCCAGCGGACATAGAACGGGACTCTGATCGCCTCGTTGTAAGGGACGATCTTGCGTGATAGATCATGCTCTCCCCACAGGTAACCGTTGTCCGATGTGAACACAATCAATGTGTTTGACAGCTCCCCCGTCGCTTCGAGCTTCGACTCCAACTCTGCGATCTGGTCGTCGACCGACAGCAGGGTCCGGAGCATATTTCGTCGCTCCTCGATCGATGGGGGGTGCTGGTGCCTGGAAAGCCTTCGTATCCATCCTGGCTTATCGGAAATGTCGTCCTCGTGCTGTGCCGGGTTGGCACGCGGAGTGGGCATCGCATCCGCGTATCGTCTGTGTGGGTCGGCAGGAAAGTGTGGCGCGTAGGGGGCAAAAAAGGCGAGCCACGGTCTCCCGTCGGTTTCCTCCGCGGCCGCGATAAACGACCGCGTTTGCCGTCCGAGAAAATTTGTCGAATAGGACGTCTCCCGCGTGGTCACAACTCCTGTTGGTGTGGCATATGAGTTGTTGTAGAAACTGCCGCTCTTATCGTTGGGATCCGGCTGCATCACAAAACCCTCATCGAAGCTGTCTGGAAACGTCTCCCATTGCGACCACCCGTTTAGGTACTTGCCGAAGTAGCCGGTCCGATAGCCGGCGTCTTTGAGGACGCGCTGGAACGTCTTGTCTCGGTCGAAGGAGGCGGGGGCAGATTCTCCGACCACACCGTGATTGTGTGGGAACTGACCCGAGGAGATCGTTGCGCGAGCAGGGCAACACAATGGCAAGTTGACGACCGCGCTTGTGTACCGTCGTCCGTTCGGAGGCCCCACGATGGTCTTCGTCTTCGGCATAGTCCGCATAGAATCCCAACGCTGGTCATCAGTGATGATAACGAGCACGTTGGGGTGCTCAAGCTCTTGCACGACGGCGCTAGTCCCAGCGGCGCAGCTCACGGCGCATGTTGTCGCCAGGGCCACTAGACCCGCCAGAACTCCTTTCAGGTTGATCCGCCTGCTAGAAGGTCCCAAATGCCCCTCCCTAGAGGCCGCGATCATCCTGAGCGTCGCCCATCGGGTTGAACACTTTGGTGGCAATCAGGACGTCGGCTCGATGCGGCGCGATCAGCTTGCCGAGGATCTCTTCGCTGCGCCCCTCCTTGTAGGCGTTGGCGGTGTCGAACATGTTGATGCCCTCGTCCAGACAGCGCCCGACCGTGTCCGCGGCCCCCTGCTCGTCCACCTGGGAGCCGAAGGTCATAGTCCCCATTACGAGCCGGGAGACCTCGAGGTCGGTGTGCGGAACCGGGCGCATCTCCATAGGAGCCCGACAATACGCCCGGCCCGCACCAGTTTCCGGAACGAGGTTTGGCCCAAAATCGTCCGTACAGGGCGTTTCTGGGCCAAAGTTCAGAACGACCGGCAGCACAGGAGTCTGCCCGCGACTGAGTCACTTCGGGCGGTAGCCTCCCGCCATGGATGCAAGGGCCGGCCGCCGATGACTGTGGAAGCCTCGGTGTGGACGCAGGCACTCCTCGCCGTGCTGGTCGTGAGCAGTGTCTCGTTGCTGGGCGCGCTGTGGCTCGTGATCCGGCCCGACCTTCTGCAGCGAACTCTGCTGCTGCTGGTGTCGTTCGCCGCAGGGGCGCTTCTGGGTGACGCCTTCCTCCATCTCATTCCCGAGAGCTCGAACCGTCCGGGGGGCCTCGACGTGGCAAGTTCCGCCTGGCTTCTAACCGGGATCATCTCGTTTCTCGTGCTCGAGAAGGTTCTGCACTGGCACCACGCGCACATGCCTCATGAGGAGGTAATGCATCCGGTGGCAATGTCCAATCTCGTGGGAGATGCGCTCCACAACTTTCTCGACGGAGCCATCGTTGCCGGTGCCTTCGTGGTCTCGCCGGCCACCGGCTGGGCCACTGCGGTAGCGGTGTTGCTCCACGAGATTCCCCAGGAGCTTGGAGACTTCGGCATCTTGGTTCACACCGGAGTGGCTCCTCGCCGCGCTCTCGCGCTCAACTTCCTCTCAGGCCTCATCGCCCTGGTGGGCGCCGCCGCTACCTTGTGGTTGCTCCCCCTCGAAAGCGTCGAGCAGCTACTGGTTCCCTTCTCCGCCGGAGCGTTCGTCTACATCGCCGGGACAGACCTCATTCCCGAGCTTCACAAGGAGCCGGAGCCGTTCAAGTCCTTGCTACAGGTCCTAGCGTTGATGGCGGGGATCGGGGTCATGGCCGCTCTGCTGGTGGTCGAGTAGGCATGGGTCCGAACTGAACTCTCTTGGCATACAGAAGGGCTATCGGGACCGCCACGGCCGGTGGCAGAAGACGTCACCCGAAACGATTGCGGCGCTCGCCGAGGCCCTCTCCTCAACAGATGGTCCTCCCGACGAGGCGCTCACCGAAGTCCTCTCAACCGATGGCTCTGCCGAAGAAACGGTCGCGGTAATCACGGCGGGAGAACCTCTCGAGATCGAGGCGCCGGCTCTGCTCGTGACCGAGGACGGCGCCGAGATCACCGTTTTAGACCGGTTCCCCTCAGATCTTCCCCACGGCTACCACCAGCTCACCCAGCAGGCTTCGGGCCGGAGCAAACGTCTGATCGTGAGCCCCGGCCGCTGCCACCTTCCGGCCGATCTCAGAGAGTGGGGTTGGGCGCTCCAGCTGTACGCCGCGCGCTCGGAGAAGAGCTGGGGCATCGGAGACCTCGGCGACCTCGCCAGGGTGGCGAGCTGGTCGGCTTCGCAGGGGGCCGGGGTGGCTCTGCTCAATCCCCTGCACGCCGTGAACCCCGGCCCCCCTCAGCAGGCGAGCCCCTATTTCCCCAGCAGCCGCTGCTTCAGAAACCCCCTCTACCTGCGCATAGAGGACATCCCCGGCGCCTCGGAGATCGAGGGAGTCGAGCGGGCGGCGGCTGGGGGCCGAGCGCTCAACTCGTCTCGGAGAATCGACCGTTACGAGGTCTACCGCCTCAAGCTCGGCGCGCTGGAGTTGATCTGGGAGCACTCAGGGCGCCGTATGGCCCTCGAAGCTAACTCCGAGCCCGATGGTGGTGCCCTCCACGATTTCTCTGTGTTCATGGCCCTCTACGAGCATCACCGCGGCCCCCCCTCGGCCTGGCCGCGAGAGCATCGCCATCCCCGGCTCCCCGGAGTTGCCGAGTTCGCCGGCGCTCACGCCGAGCGCGTCGCTTTCCATCGCTGGGTCCAGTCGCTGATCCGGGCCCAGCTCGACTCCGCCTCCGATGAGCTGCGTATCGTGCATGACCTTGCCATCGGCGTCGATCCCGACGGCGCCGATGCCTGGATGTGGCAGGACACTCTTACACTAGGTGCCTCCATAGGGGCTCCGCCGGACCAGTTCAACAGCAGGGGGCAGAATTGGGGCGTCCTCGGCTTTAGCCCGGCCAAGCTGCGGGCGGCCGCCTACGAGCCCTTCAGCGCTACCGTCCGCAGCTGCATGGGGCCGGGAGGGGGCATGCGCTTCGACCACGTCATGGGCCTGTGGCGGCTGTGGCTCATCCCACCCGGCGCCGAGCCCTCGGACGGCGCCTATGTCGCCTATCCGTCAAAGGAGCTGCTCGATATCCTGGCCCTCGAGAGCCATCGGGCGGCCGCGGTCGTGATCGGTGAGGACCTCGGCACGGTGGAGCCGGGGGTACGAGCCGAGCTAGCTCGCCGAGCCATGCTCTCCTACAAGGTCATGTGGTTCGAGGAGGAGCATCCACAGAGCTATCCCCCCGGCTCGCTCGCAACCGTGACCAACCACGACCTCCCCACAGTCGCCGGGCTGTGGAACGGTGCCGATCTGGAGGAGCAGCGAGGCCTTGGCCTCGACCCCCACGAGGCCGGCACCCAGGCGATCGTCGAGCGCCTGGGCGATCGCCTTGGACTCGATCGGAGCGCGCCCGTCGAGGAGGTGGTACGGGGCGCTTACAACTTGCTGGGGGCCGCGCCGAGCGCGCTGCTGACCGCGACCCTCGAGGACGCGCTCGAGGTCACAGAGCGCCCCAACCAGCCGGGAACCACCACAGATGAGCGGCCTAACTGGTCCCTGGCGCTGCCGCAGCCGCTGGAGGCAATCGAGAGGGCACCCCTGGCTCGGGACATCGCCGCAGCCCTGGACCGTCAAGCCAACTAACTCCCCCCCCGGCCCCCAACCTTGCGCCGTTGACCACCTGTGAGGTGGTTGGAGCGACAGAGTTGCTCGGCGCGGGGCCGGGCCCCCAACCTTGCGCCGTGGACCACCTGTGAGGTGGTTGGAGCCACAGAGTTCGGCTCGGGCGGGGCTGACCCCCCAACCTTGCGCCGTTGACCACCTGTGAGGTGGTTGGAGCCACAGAGTTCGGCTCGGGCGGGGCTGACCCCCCAACCTTGCGCCGTTGACCACCTGTGAGGTGGTTGGAGCGACAGAGTTGCTCGGCGCGGGGCCGGGCCCCCAACCTTGCGCCGTGGACCACCTGTGAGGTGG
>Ga0209587_1000308_pt1 | contig 23727 bp, 19 predicted proteins | sample NGEPerD_2_FD_184512 | JGI IMG/M metagenome (GOLD analysis project Ga0209587, IMG submission 184512) | Arctic peat soil microbial communities from the Barrow Environmental Observatory site, Barrow, Alaska, USA - NGEE PermafrostL1-D... | ecosystem: Environmental > Terrestrial > Soil > Wetlands >... | reverse complement strand
CGGACCGATCGGCGAGCAGCACCGTGGCGAGCACCCCCGCCGCCCGTTCCGCCCGTTGCGCCGCGTCCGCCCCCACCTCGGGGGACCAGCGTGCGCGGGCGGTGGCGTCGGCGAGGTCGGCGGCGGCCTCGGCGGCCGCCCCGGTTTCCCCGGGTGACCCCTCGGCGGTGAGGCGGGTCAGGTACTCGCGGTCGGTCTCGGCGCGTCGCCGTCGCAATCCGAGGCCCCGTCCGAGCTCCTCGACCCGACTGACGGCGAGCAGGACCCGCGCCGCCGGCCGGGTCATGGCGCTTCGCGATCGACCGCGGGCGGTGGCCATGGCCGCGAAGACGGCAAGCCCGATGCCCGCGAGCAGCAGGCCGAGGCCCGAGCCCCACCCGGGGCCCTCACCGCCACTGGCAGCGCCCCGAGCACCGCCCAGGGCCTCCTCCTCCTCATCGGCGGACAGCGCTCCTTCATCCAGGAGGAACTCATCGTCGGGCCGCGGCGCCGGCTCCAGTGCACCGCCCTCGGCTGCAGCCTCCTGAGCGAGGGTGGCGGCGGGTGCGAGGTTGCCCGCGGTGGGCACCAGCACGTTGCCGTCGGAGCGCGGCGTCGGCTCGAAGGCGATCCAACCGGCGCCGGGGAACAGCACCTCGACCCAGGCATGGGCATTGGCCTGGCTGATCAGGTACGTGGTCGGCGCACCCGTGTCAGCGGCAGGCTCCACCGGCGTGCCGGGGGTGAAGCCGACCGCCACGCGGGTGGGGATGCCCAGGGTCCGCAGCATCACCGCCATCGTCCCGGCGAACTGCTCGCAGTAGCCGGTCCGGCTCTCCAGGAAGGCGGTCATGGCCACCCCGCCGTGGCCCTGCGGTGGTGTGAGCGAGTAGGTCCAGCTGCGCAGCTCGTTCTGGATCGCCAGGGCTTGGTCGAAGGCGGTGCGTGCCCCGGCGGCCGCGACGATCGCCCGGGCGCGCTCGGCGACCGCCGCGGGCACCTCCGGCGGAAGCGCCACGAGGCCGCGTGGGATCGCACCGTCGACGCCGCGAGGGTCGATCGCGCGCAGCGTTGCGGCGTCGGGTGTGGGGACCGCGGCGACCACCTGGTAGGTGTCACCCTCATCCAGGCCATGCTCCGGGTCGACCGTGAGCGTCGACAAGCTGCGGTCGTACTGGAAGCGGGTGTCCTGGGGACCGGAGATCAGCTGCAGCTGGTAGGGGGCCGGCACCAGGACCGGCCCACCCAAGCCGACGTCGGTCAGCTCCATGGGGACGAGCTCGGACTGGGCGATGGGGACCTCGGGCGGCAGCGGGTTGTCCACGGCTCTGCCGCGGATGCCGCTGTTGGTCCACTCCTCCTTGTCTCCGCGGTAGACGTCCAGAGAGGTGACGCGCAGGTACAGCGGTCGGGGCGTGGTGACGCGCAGCACCGGAGTGGGGTCGGTGGACACCAGCCGGGTGCGGATGTCGACCATGGGGTTGGATGTGAGCGTGGTGCCGCCGCTGCCGCGCGCGCCGTACCACGCCTCCTCGCCGAAGCCCGGCAGTGCGCCGGCGAACAGCGCACCGGCGAGGATCGCCGCCGAGGCCACCAGCGCGCCCGTCCGCAGCAGCGGCGACGCGCCGCTGCTGCGCTCCTGCGACGCCACCACGCGCCCCCAGCGCACCAGATCGGCCCCGGAGAACGCGAGCATCAGCGCCGCCGCGGCGACCATGAACGGCAGCGCCCAAGGCCAGGCGCGCGGGGTGATCGGTGCCATCGACAGCGGCACGACCCAGAGCACCAGAGCCATGACTACGGCGCGGGCGGGGGAGCGGAACCAGAAGACCAGGCCCTCAATGGTGTGGGCGATGGCCCACACCCCTGTCGTGGTGATGAGCAGCAGGGCGGGCTCGGCGAATACGGGCGCGGGGCGCGTCCGCATGAGCTCGAGGCCGCGGCCCCATAGCTGCTGCACCTGGGCCAGGGTCTCGGTGGTCGGCAGTGCGCCGCCCGCCAGGCTGTCGGGTGCGAAGGCGACGCCCACGAACACCAGCCAGGTGAGCGCTGCGGCGAGCAGCGTGCCGAATGGTCCCGTGCCGAGCCGGCGCGAACTCCAGGAGACGGCCAGCGACAGCCCCGCCGCGGCCAACACCGGGCGCACGAAGTCCAGCCCTACGAAGACGCGCGCGAAGGACACACAGGCCGCGACCAGCAAGGCCGCGACGGGCAAGAGGAGCCAGTCCTGGTGGGCACCGGCCGGATCGGGGGCCGGTGTGGCTGAGGGCTCAGCCGGCGCGGGAGGGCTGGTGTGGGTGACGGGGCGCTCCAACAGCGAGCTCATCCCGTGCTCCCGGTTGCGGCGGGCGTTGCGGCGGGCGCGGGCCGTCGCCGGCGCTGTGGCAAGGCGTCGAGCTGGTCGGCCAGCCGCTGATCCGGGGTGAGCACGACGGCACGCCAGCCCGCTCGGTTCAGCAGCGACGCGAGCTGCTGGGCAGGGCTGCGCAGAGGCCGGTCGCGCTGCACATCGACGATGACGCAGAGCCGACCGCTGCGCCCGCGACCCGCTTGCAGCAAGGCGCGGACGTCTTGGTCGGCGGCGAGGCCGTCCCCGCTGCTGGCCGGAGCGCCGAGGACCACCGCAAGGAGCCCTTCGGCACCGCTGCGCAGCTTCCCCAGCAACGGGGCGAGCGGACGATCGCGGCAACCCTCCACTTCAGCTAGACGGTCAAGGTGGGTGGACCACGGCTGCACCGGCGGTACGCGCTCCTGATCGGCGGTGACCAGCTGGAGGTCGTAGCGGCGATCGGCGAGGTGCCATATCAAGCTGGCCGCAACCGACACCGCCTTCTCCATGGTGGAGTCTTGACCGTGGCCGGAGTGCCGCGTGCTACGCGTGTCCAACAGGATCGTCGCCTGGACCTGCCAGGGCATCTCCTGCTGGCGCACCATCAGCTTGCGGCGGTGCGCGGTCGAGGGCCAGTGCACCTGGCGCAAGTCGTCACCGGTCACGTACTCCCGCATCGTGTAGAACTCGTCGCCGGTGTTGAACAGCCGCCGCTCTGCGCTCGTTCCACTGCCGTGGTGCGCGCCTCGCGCCACGTTCGCCGGCAGGGGCTCCACCTGCGGGTAGACGATCGCCTCGTCGGTGGTCGTGTAGCGGCGAACGCGCTCGACCAGCCCGAAGGGGTCGCGGACGCGCAGGGTCACCGGGCCGATCGTGTAGCGCCCTCTGTTGGCCCCGGTGACGGAGTAGCGCAGCAAGATCGCGCGCCCGGGCCGCAGACCAGGCACCACGAATCGGGGCGGGCTCTCCGCCAGCGCGTAGTGACAGCGGTCTTCCACCATCAGCAGCGAGGCCGGCAGCCGGGCGTCGTTGCGCAGCTGCAGCTGCACCTCGGCGGTGCCTCCGGTCAGCAGGCGCGGCGTGGACAGGCTGCGGCGCGCCGCGATGGTCGCCGAGGAGGTGCGCACCGCCAGCGCCGCCGCCAGCACCAGGGTGAAGGCGGCCACGGACAGCACGTACATCTCGGCCACTCCGAGCAGCCGCCCAACGGCCCAGAGCACCACCGCGACGACCAGCAGGGCCGCCCCGCGCAGGGTCAGCATGGCGGCGTCCTACGCTCCGGCGATCGGAATTGCCGTGGCCGCGAGCACGTCGCGCACGACGCCCTCTGGGCTGACCGCAGCTCCGGCCGCCGTGGGCGCCAGGATCAGGCGGTGAGCGAGCAGCGGTACCGCGAGGTCCTTGACGTCATCGGGCATGACGTAGTCGCGACCGTGGCTCGCCGCGTAGGCCCGTGCCGCTCGCAGCAGCGCCAGCGACGCCCGGGGGGAGGCCCCCAGCTCCACGCCGGGGTGCTCACGGGTGGCGCGCACCAGGTCGACGATGTAGCGCTGCAGCGCATCGGCGGTGTGCACGGTCATCACGACCTCGATGAGGCTTGCCACCTCCTGCGCATCCGTAACCGGTTGCAAGTCCCGGAGCACGTCACCCTGGCCGTGCACCCGCAGCACATCCAGCTCGTCCTCCACCGAGGGGTAGCCGATCGACAGGCGCATCATGAAGCGGTCGCGCTGCGCCTCCGGTAAGGGGTAGGTGCCCTCCAACTCCACGGGGTTCTGCGTGGCGATCACGATGAACGGCGTCGCCAGCTCGTAGGTGATGCCATCGACGGTGACGGTGTGCTCCTCCATGGCTTCGAGGAGGGCCGACTGGGTCTTGGGTCCGGCGCGGTTGATCTCGTCGCCCAGCACGATGTTGGCGAACACCGCGCCCGGCTTGAACTCGAAGTCGCCGTGCTCCTGGTTGTAGACGCTCACCCCGGTGATGTCGCTCGGCAGCAGGTCCGGTGTGAACTGGATGCGCCGAACGCTGCAGGCGATGGAGCGCCCCACGGCCTTCGCGAGCAGGGTCTTGCCGACGCCGGGGACGTCCTCCAGCAGCAGGTGGCCCTCGCTGAACAGGCAGACCAGCGCCAGGCGCACCACCTCGGGCTTGCCCTCCACCACTTCGAGGACGTTGCGCTCGATGCGGCCGAAGGCGTCAGCCAGCGCCTGGAGGTCGATGCCGGAGGCGCTGCCCCGCCGCTTCGTGACCACCCGAGCTCCCCGCAGGTCGACTGCCCCGCCCACACGCCGGGCAACGCGCGCCAGTGTAGCGAGGGCCTGTGATACCCCGCGAGGTGCGGGGATGCTCCGTCATGCCCCGCGATGCCTCGCGATGCCCCGCCGCCGTCGAGGGGCGGCGGCGCGGCCGTCGTCCTCTAGGATTCGTGGAGTTGTCGCACGACGCCGACCGCGCCGACCGGCGGCTCGACCCAGGACGAGATGATCTTCGACGATTCCGAGCCCCCCACACGGGGTGAGCGCACCCGCGCACGCCTGCGCGAAGGTGCGCGCTCAGCCTTCGCCGAGCTCGGTTGGCCCGGCACGCGGGTCGAGGACATCGTGCAGCGGGCGGGCACGAGCCACGGCACCTTCTATACCTACTACGACAACAAGTCGGCGGTCCTGGCGGACCTCGTGCACGGTAGCCAGACCGAGTTCGTGGCGCTGGCCACGGCTCCATGGGAGGAGTCCGACGACGTGCGCGGCGCGCTCCAGCGGGTGATCGGCGGCTTCCTGCACGTCTATGAGCGCGACGCCGTCGTCATGCGGACCTGGCTGCAAGCCTCACGGGAGGATGTCGACTTCGGCGCCCTGTATCTGGAGTCACGGGCGTTGTTCGTCGGGCGTGTCGCCGAACAGGTCGCCGCCACGGTGCGCGTGTCAGGCCGCGGCGGCGAACCGGCAGCCGGCACGGTCGCCTCATCCCTGGTGGCCATGGTCGAGCATCTGGCCTACTGCTGGCTTGTCCTCGGTGAGCCGCATGAGCGCGACGACGTGATCGAGTCGCTCGTGCTGATCTGGGGCAGCACCCTCAACGCCCTCGCCGGGTTCGATGTTGTCGGAGGTCCACGCTGAGGGACTCATGGCTGCTCAGCTGCGGTAGCCGGACTCCAGCAGCGGCAGCGCCGCCTCCGGGTCGGTGATGACGCTGCCATGGGCCGGTGCGATCACCTCAGCGCCTAATTCCTCACGCAATGCGGCGAAGCGGTCGAAGTAAGGCGCCATGTCGCGGAAACGCGTCCAATACAGGGCCTTTTCGTTGATGATGCGTGTCTGCTCCGGTGTGGGCAGGCTGGGCAGCTCCTCAGCCGCGAGCGCACACTGGTCCGCTTCGTGCTCGTGACTGTAGGCATAGCCGTCAGACACAAACAGCACGTTCGCGCCGGTGTCGTAGCCCCACAGGGTGCTCGGCAAGTCCGCGATGATGGCGCTGAGGAGGCGGAAACGCCGACCGCCCAAGTCCAGCTCATCGCCGGGACGACCGGGCACCAAGCGGTCCTCGCAGCCCGGATAGTACAGATGGTAGTCGCGCACCTCGCCGTGCACCAACGATGTCGGATACTTGTCGAGCAGTCGCGGCAGGTTGCCGGAGTGCGGCATTTCGCTGTGAGACGGGACGATGTAGTCCAGAGGCCTGCCTCCAAGGGCCACATCGAGGTCACGTTCCACGGCCTGCCAGTGCGCGGGGTGGCCCGTATCGAAGAACAGCGTCTTCTCATCCCCCTTGATCAGGTAGGCGGAGATGTGGTTGTGAAATTTGTGGCCACCCACTTCGGGGACCAAGCAGCCACCAAGCCAATGAACGCCGTCAACGATCTCTCGGGGAAATGTAGGTCCGGGTTGGGACACTTCGACCTCCTGCATCCGGTCGGTCATCATGGGTCATCATGGGTCGTCATGGGGGGTGCCTCATGGGTCGTCATGGGTCGTCATGGGCCCGAGTCTCCGGCCGGCGCCGCCCGGCTTCAGCCAGATGCCGAGCCGACCTCCTGGAGAATCGAGCGGAGAAGGCCGACATGGCGCGCCACGGTGGCCGGGTCGTTCAGGACGCATCCCTGCGTGGGGGCGATCCGCTTCACGGCACGCTCGTTGAACAGCGCGTCGAGACTTGCAATGATCTTCTCGGTGCGGGCTCCGTCGAGGTAGGCGAACTTGGTGAGCAGGTGGGCGCGGATCTGCTCTTTGGATACCTGATCTGAGCCCTCGTCGAGCACGGGCTGCGCGTCTTGCGCGGCGGTTGGTGTATGGCCGAAGATATCGGACGTGAAGAGCGTGCCCGTGTGTGGGTCATAGACCCAGGTGGTGTTGAGCAGCCGCAGCGGTGGAGTGAGGACCTCCAACATCCTGTCCTCGCCGAGTGACAGCGTCTCGCCTGGCAGCCGGCGCAACGCGGCCTGGTAGTTCGAGCGCATCATCTCAGAGGAGTTGAGGTCATCGAAGTAGTCGAATGGGTTCGCCGTCCCCCCCGCCCACACGGTGTCGACACGCGCATGACTGAGGACCGCTCCTAGCCCGGTGACGGTGTCGGCTTCCATCCGCGTCAGGTAGACCGACAGATGTGTCCCTGGGGCCAAGACAGCTGCAAGCTTCTCTGCCATGGCCTCGGCGTGCAGTGCGATCCCGGTATCGATGAGCACGGCTGAGTCGCCGTTGACCAGCAGGTAGCAGTTGATGCACTCCCACCCGGTCGCCGTCGGCGGTGCCCAGCTGATTCGTCCGTCCAAGGCCACCTTGCCACCCAGGCGGTACAGCTCACCCGGCACCAGCTCGACGAATTCCTGTTCCACTCAGACTCCCATCCTGCGATCTCGCCATCTGGCCATGCCATCCGGGCACTCTCTCCGATGGCCGCCATCGCCCATCACCCATCCCCGATCCCCGATGGCCCATCGCCCCATGGCCCATCACCCATCCCCGATGGCCCATGGCCCATGGCCCATGGCCCGGCGACCGACCGGGCCGGCGGGACTCCCGCGGCGCGGACACTAGCACGGGGGACGCTGCAGCCTCATGCAAAGGTCCGATCCCTCGAGTCCAACTAGGAAGGCAACAGGAGCGTGGGTGGTCCTGTCCGGCGCCATCGAGAGGGCCGCAGCGAGTTGCATGTATCGGGTGGGCTTGCATCCCCCTGCGCCGTGTGGTCAGGTGTTATCGACGTCGTAGCAGGCGTGCAAGGGTGCGATGACCAAGACCGAGCGAAGTGTGCCATAGCGCTCGGTCTCACTCTTGGTGCCCTTCCGAAAGACCATTCGAGAGGATTGATCGTGAAGAAGGTCGTGACGCTCATCTGCAGCCTGCTATTGATCATGGTTGCCTGTGGCGAACCGGAGGCCCAGCAGCCTGAGGCTTCCCAAGAGAGCTCCTCCTCGGTCGCACCCCAAGCCAGCGCTTCCGCCGCTGTCGAGCCGGCCGCGGAAGGTGGTGGCGAAGGGTCGCCCTCCGGCGAGGAGGCGTCATCCGTCGAAGCCGTTCTTGCGCAAGTCGAGGGGATGCAGGGCAGCGAGCGGCGCGATGAGCTGATCCGCCTGGCCGCTGATTCCGGCGCGGTCAAGTTGTATGCCTCGATGACGCCGGACGTCGGGGAGGTCCTCCTGCCGGCCTTCGAAGAGGACACCGGCGTCCCGGTTGAGTTGTTTCGGGCAGACAGCGATTCGGTTCGGATCCGCCTGCGGCAGGAAGCGGACGCCGGGTCCATCGGGGCGGACGTCGTCGAGGTCAATGGGATCGAATTGGCCCTCCTCAGTCAGGACGACCTGTTCGTCCCCCATGAGCCACCCAACATTGACGAGCTCATCGACGGCGTCGTCCAACCCGGGGGCTGGACGGCAACCCGGCTGAACATCTTCACGGTCGCCGTCAACACGAACGAAGTCGCCGAGGATGAGCGGCCGCAGACCTACCAAGATCTCGCGGACCCCGGCTGGGACGGCCGGCTGGTGATGGAGATGGACGACCAGATCTGGTACAAGGAAGTGTATGAGTATCTGGTTGCCGAAGAGGGGCTGACGGAGGAGCAGGCCGATCAGGTGTTCGCTGACATGGCCGAAGGCGCGGCATTTGTGAGCGGCCACTCGACGATGCGCCAGTTGCTGATGGCGGGCGAGTACGCCGTCGCGAGCTCCGATTACAGCTATGGCATCGTCCAGGCCGCCGCGGAGGGCGCGCCTGTCGACTGGCAACCGCCGGTGGAGCCGCTGTTCGCCACGCCCAACGGCATCGCCCTGATCAAGGATGCGACCAACCCGGCTGGCGCGGTGCTGTTCTACGAGTGGTGGTTGTCCGACGGTCAAGAGCACCTACCAGACCTGGCGATCGACGCGGTTCGTGCTGACCTTCAGGAGGTCGGCGAGGCCGATCTGCGGCTCGTTGATGTCGCCGACTACGTCGCCGAAGCCGAGGAATGGACCACTCGATACCACAATCTGGCCGGCACGGGCGAAATCGTACCGGAGTGATGATCCTGCAGGGGCGACCGATCGACTTCATCGGCGGCACCGAGGTCAAGATGCTCGTCACCGACATCGTGGCGGCACCCCCGGCGTAGGAGGCATTGCTGGCTGCGGCCTCCACATCAGCAGGGTGATCCCTCCGCCCCGTGACACGTCGATTAAGAAGGAGCTTGCTCGTGCGAGCACGATCGTTGGCGTCCCCTCGGCGGCCGGGGCTTCGGGTGTGTCTCGCGCTGATGGCCGTGATGGCCGCCGCGTGTGGCGGCGGCGGGGAGACGGCGGTCGACTCCGCCGACGTTGTCGCGAGTCCGGATGCCGCAACCTCGGAACCCGGTTCGGTGGACACCACCACGGATCAGACGGCGGCTGCGGAATCTCCGGCAGCCGAGGCCGAGAATGCTCAGGGTGTCGGCGAGGAGTGCCAAGACCTCTATGGAGGCGAGACGCTCACCTTTGTGGTGCCGTTCAGCGCCGCCGGCGGGTTCGATGCGTATGCGCGACTGATCGCGCCATACCTCGAAGAGAGCCTGGGGGCCACCGTGGTGGTGGAGAACCGCCCCGGCGCCGGCGGCCTGCTGGCTCTCAACAACCTGGCAACGGCGACGCCCGACGGCACGTTGATCTCGTTCATGGATGGTCCGGGTTCCGGCGGTGCGGCCATCGCGAAGGCGGAAGGCGTGCAGTTCGCGCTCGATGAGCTGTCCTATGTCGGGCGGGTCGTGCCGTATACCGGGGTTTCCTCGAACGTTCTCGTCACAGCTGCGGATAGCCAATATGAGGACATGGACGACGTCCTCGCGGCGGAGAGCTTCAGATTCGGATCGACCGGTCCGGGTTCCTCGAACTATGTCATCGCAAGCCTTTTGATCGAGGTCCTCGGGGTCAACGCGGAGATCCTCACGGGCTTCCCCGGCTCATCCGAGATTGCCCTCGCGTTGCTCCGCGGCGACGTCGACGGTATGACCGGTGCCTTCGACAGCCGGATCCCCGCCGTCGAGGCGGGGGATGAGCGCCCGCTTCTGAACATAGACAGTGAGCGGCATCCCGGACTTCCTGACACGCCGGCTGTTCTGGAGATCGAGGTCGGGGAAGAGGAGCGGCGGTTGGGACAGGCGCTGGTCGATCTGCTCGACCTCGGGCGCTTGGTGGTCGCGCCGCCGGATGTGCCACAGGACCGCCTGGAATGTCTGCGTGGCGCATTCAGCCAAGCGCTGCAGGATGATGAGCTTGTGAGCGAGGCCGAACAAGCCGGCCGGCCGGTCGACTACCTGCCGGGGCAGGATCTTGAGGCGCTCGTGCAGGACCTGCTGGGCGCGCCGCCTCGCTTCACCGAGGTGCTGGAGGCGGCGTACGCGGGAGCGTCGTCATAAGCACGGCCGACACCGCCGAACCGCCCGCGGTGGCGTGCCGGCCCCCGTCCCAAGCGGGGGGCCGCCGCCTTCGTTCTAGCTGTGTTGCTACAGTGGCGCGGATTGTGGCGGAGGCCTTGAGCAGCATCTCAAGAGCGCGTGCAGGAGGACGGCGTGGACGCTGGCGCACCAGCGGCGCGGGTGAGCCCCGCGGACTGCGCTCTCGCCGGCGGAGGCGAGCGGCGTGCTGCGGCGCGGCCGTCGCGCGACGCTCGGATTGGGTCCCTGGCGGCAGTGCACGTGCCGACGGGTGTGGAGGCGACGAGGGGCTCCGTTCGCCGCACGCACCACAAGGCCTTGGTTTTGAACGCCTCGATGGAGCCGCTGGCGGTCGTGGCCGCGAGGCGGGCGCTGGTGCTGGTCCTGTGCGACAAGGCCGATGTGGTGCATGTCGACGGGCAGCGCTTCCGCTCCGAGCACCTGGACCTCTCCGCGCCGTCCGTCATCCGACTGCGCCAGTACGTGCGCGTCCCGTACCGCCGGCGAGCGGCGCTGTCGCGCCGCGGTGTGTTCATGCGTGACGGCCACACGTGCCAGTACTGCGGTGCAACCGCTGAAAACGTCGACCATGTGCTGCCGCGCAGTCGTGGTGGCCCCCACGAGTGGGAGAACGTCGTGGCGGCCTGTCGCCGCTGCAACAGCCGCAAGAAGGACCGCACCCCTGCCGAGGCGCAGATGATGCTGCAGCGCAGGCCGTACGCGCCCCGGGCCGCCTTCTGGCTGGTGGTGGCGCTGGGAGGCCTCAACCCCGTCTGGGCGACCTACCTCGGCGACGCCTTCGAGATCGCCTGACGTCACCGGCCGCTGGCCACGCGCGGTGGTGCCCCACTTCGCCCCACCACCGCTCCCGTGCGACCTGTCCCTTCACTCCGCCCGGCGAGGGTGCTGACGCATCGCCCCGGCGTAGCGGCGTTGCGACCCAGGGTCATGCGATCAGGAGTGTGCGGGGCAGCAGCGGTGTGCAGGTGCGCCGTGAACCGCCAGGTGTGAGGGTGCGCCGCCCCGCCGCGGCACAGCCCGGCCGCGGCACCCTTCCTGCACACCTCGCATCCCAGCCGAGGTGTGCTGGCCGGGTGACCTGCCTCGGCACCTTTCCTGCACACCTCGCATCTCAGCCGGAGGTGTGCTGGCCGGGTGACCTGCCTCGGCACCTTTCCTGCACACCTTCCATCCCAGCCGCGAGGGCGGCGGAGGCTCGCATGCGCGCGGAAAGCTGCGGTCTCATCGCCTGTCCGCTGGGCGCCGCCGGGCAGCGGCCCGCGGCGGCGCAGATGCGCACAGCGTGCTCAACCTGACGCTGCAGCGTCCGATGGCGTTGACAAGTGGTGTGAAGTGGGTCAATGTGGGGACTGATGGGGTTCAGGGGCTGCACTGGAGAGCCCGAGGCCGAAGCGCAGGGGGAGCCAGGGCACCGCCCGAGCGACCCGAGCGACTTGAAGATGGGGAAGCGATGTTCCTGGGGGAGTACCAGCACACGCTGGACCCCAAGGGCCGCGTCGTCCTCCCCTCGGCCTTCCGCGACGAGCTGGGAGACGGGCTGGTGATCACGATCGGGATGGACCACTGCCTCACCGTTCACCCCACGGCCGACTGGGGCCGCGTCGTGGAGGGCCTGCGTGCGCTGCGCACCACCGATCGACGCGAGCGGATGTTCGCTCGGATGCTCTTGTCCTCAGCGCATCCGGAGACCTTGGACAAGCAGGGCAGGATCACGATTCCTGGGCGCCTCCGCGACTACGCTGCCCTCGCCAAGGACGTCACCGTCGTCGGATCGGACGCACGTATCGAGTTGTGGAGCAGCCCCAGCTGGGTCGCCTACCGCGACCAGGCCATGGCCGACTTCGCCGACACCGAGCAGCCCTTCGAGATGGGGGGGATCTTCTGATGACCAACCTCATCGACGCGACCAAGCCGCTCGCGGCCACCGCGGTGACCATGCTGGGGCGCGCGGTGGCGACCGCCGCCCTCCAGATCCTGGTTCTCCTGGCCGGCACCGCCGCCGTGCTGCTGCTGCTCTTCGGGACGCTGTGGCTGTCCGGCTGATGGCAGCGGGGTCCGCGCGCCGCCGTGGCGGCGACCCCGGCGACCTCATCGAAACCATCGAAACCATGGAAACCATCGAAACCATGACGGGCAGAGGCGACGTGGGAAGCGGTGCGGAGCCGGCGCGTGCAGCGCATGAGCCCGTGCTGGTGGCGCGCTGCACGGAGCTGCTGGCGGCCCCGACGGCGCTGACCAGCGGCGGAGCCGTGCTGGTGGACGCCACCGTCGGCGCCGGCGGCCACGCCGCCGCCCTGCTGGCGGCCAGCGGCGGGGAGATCCACCTGGTCGGCTTCGACCGCGACCCCGACGCCCTGGCGCTGGCCGGCCGGCGGCTGGCGGCCTACCGCGATCGCGTCCATCTGGTGCACGCCGGTTACGACGCCCTGGTCGAGCACGTGGCGCCCGTGGCAGCGGCCGTGGGACCCGTGCTCGGGGTGCTCTACGACCTGGGTGTGTCCTCGATGCAGCTGGACCGGGCCGAGCGTGGCTTCAGCTTCCGGGCCGACGCCCCTTTGGACATGCGCATGGACCCGGCCGCGGAGCTGACCGCGGCGACCCTGGTCAACACCGCCGAGCCGTCGGAGCTGGTGCGGATCCTGCGCACCTTCGGCGAGGAGCGATCAGCCCCCCGCATCGTGCGCGCGCTGGTGGCGGCGCGGCCGATCACGACCACCGCGCGGCTGGCAGCGATCGTCGCCGACGCGGTGCCCGCCGCCGTCCGCCGGGCACCGACGCACCCGGCCACGAAGACCTTCCAGGCCCTCCGCATCGCCGTCAACGCGGAGCTGGACCGCTTCAGCGCCTCCCTTCCCCAGGCACTGGAGCTGTTGGCGCCGCCCGTCCCCGCCGCCTCCCCCACGGGGCCGGGTGGGCGCCGGGGCGGGCGCGTCGCCATCATTAGCTACCACTCCCTGGAGGACCGCACCGCCAAGCGGATCCTCGCCGACGCCGCCACCGGCTGCATCTGCCCTCCGGGTCTGCCGGTGTGCGGCTGCGGCCGCGTCCCCCTGGTGGCGTCGCTCACCCGCGGAGCCGAGCGCCCCGGGGACTCCGAGGTCCAGCGCAACCCCCGCGCGCGGTCGGCTCGACTCCGTGCCGCCGAGAAGCTCGTCGCAGCGAAGGTGAACTGAGATGGCCGTCGCACCCGCAGGGCTCTCCCGCCCAAGCTCACGCTCCGCCCGCCCAAGCTCACGCTCCGCCCGCACCGGCCGCGACGCCGTGCCGCGCGGCTCGGGCAGGGCCGCGCCGCAGCTGCGCGTGCTCGGCCCGCCCCGCCACACCCGGCGCTATGTGGTGGCCGCGCTGCTGATCGCCGCGGTCGGCATCTTCGGCATCGTCTCCCTCAACGCGCTCGCCGCTGAGGCCGCCTTCGAGGCGCGCACCCTGGAGAGCGAGGTGACCGAGCTCAGCCTGCGCTACGACGAGCTCACCGCAGAGGTGGCGGCCCTGTCCGCGCCCGGTCGGGTCCGTCAGGTGGCACGCGAGGAGCTCGGCATGGTGCCCGCCCCGGCAGCCGGCTTCCTCTTCGCAGAGGCCGCGCCGGAAGGCGAGCGCCTGGTGGGAGCGCTCGACCCCCTCGACCCCCTCGACCCCCTCGACGCGCCTGTGGAGCCAACGGCGAAGGACGACACCGTCAAGCAGGCGCTGGGTGAGCGCTAGGGATGGTGCAGCGGACATCGTCGTCACCGGGAGCGGTCAGGGATGCGGCGGCGCGGGGCAGCGCCTTTGCGACCGCCTGCGGACAGGCCGTCGCCCGCGCTCGCACGACCCGGCGGCTTTCGGTGATGCTGATCGCCTACCTGGTGTTGACCGGGCTGATGGGATGGCGGCTGGTCAGCATCCAAGTCCTCGCCGCCGACGAGTACCGCGGCCTCGCTGAGCGACAGACCCAACGGGAGCTTGAGCTCCCCGCGCAGCGCGGCAAGCTCTACGACCGCTCCGGGGAGCCCCTAGCGATGTCGCTGGCCGCCGCGACGATCTACGCCAACCCACGTGTGCTCGCGGACAACGACGTGGATCCCTCCAGCGTGGCGACGGCCCTCGCGCCGCTGCTCGACCGCGCCGCGAGCGACGTGCTCGATGATCTCCGCAGCGACAGCCCCTTCGTGTACCTGGCGCGTCAGCTGCCGCGAGCCGTCGGCGACCAGGTCCGTGCGCTCGCGCTTCCGGGCATCGGCGTGCTCGAGGAGCCCACGCGCACGTACCCGGTCGGCGAGTTGGCGGCCCAGGTCGTGGGCTTCGCCGGCGTGGACAACACCGGGCTGTCCGGCTTGGAGGCGCGCTACGAGGACGTCCTCGGCGGCGAGCCGGGCCGGCTGCGGCTGGAGCGCGCACCCGGTGGGCTGACCATCAGCGCGGCGGCGCGGGAGGTCTCCCCGCCCGTGCCCGGCACGGACTTGGTGCTGACCCTGGACCGCCAGATCCAGGACGCCGCGGAGCTGGCCCTGACAAACGCGGTTGCGGCGTCCGAGGCGAAGGGCGGCTCCGCGGTCGTGCTCGACGTCGAGACCGGCGAGGTGCTGGCCATGGCCTCCGTGCCGACGATCGACCCGGAGGCCCTGGGCGATGCGACCCCGTACGCTCGGCGCAACCGGGCGGTCACCGACATCTACGAGCCGGGCAGCGTCAACAAGGTGATCACCATCGCGGCAGCCATGGAGGAAGGCATCGTCAACCCCGGCACGACCTTCTCCGTGGCCGATCAGCTGCAATGGGGCGGGCGCACCTTCTCCGACTCCCATGCCCACCCGACGCGCGAGATGACCGTGGCGGAGATCATCGCGGACTCCTCCAACGTCGGCACCATCCAGATCGCCGAGCGCCTTGGCGAGCAGCGTCTGTATGACTACACACGCAAGTTCGGCTACGCCAGCTCGACCGGCATCGCCTTCCCCGGTGAGTCCGCCGGGTTGATGCCGGAGCTGGAGGACTGGTCGGCGTCGAGCCTGCCGACCATCGCGATCGGCTACGGGGTGTCGGTCACCCTCCTGCAGGTCGCAGACGTCTTCAACACCATCGCGGCCGGCGGCGAGTGGGTGGCGCCAACCCTGGTGCGTGGCAGGGTGGGCCCCGACGGCAGCGTGCACCCGGCGCCGGAGCCGGAGCGACGCCGGGTGGTGTCCGAGCCCACCGCCGACGCCGTCGCCCAGATGCTGCGCGGTGTGGTGGAGGAGGGCACCGGTGCCGCGGCGGCCGTGCCCGGCTACACCGTCGGCGGCAAGACCGGCACGGCCCGCAAGATCCGCGAGGACGGGCTCGGCTACCAGCAGGGCGCCTACATCGCCAGCTTCGGCGGCTTCGCCCCCGTGGAGAACCCGGCCGTGGTGGTCGCGGTCATGATCGACGAGCCGCGCCACGGCTACTACGCCAGCGCGACGGCCGCGCCGGTCTTCAGCGAGATCATGAGCTTCACGCTGCAGCACCGGCGCGTGCCTCCCTCGCAGCTGGCGCTGGTGCCCTCGCCCGCCGCCGCCGCCGAGGCCGTCGCGGCCGGTGAGGCCGTCCCCATAGGCAGCCGCTGAGCAACCGCCGCGGCCGGTCGACCGGACGTGCGGGCTCCCGGGGATCGCGCGGCACCGGCCGTATCCTCGACACTGTTGGCTCATCCGGCGGCATCCGGCGCCGCTCCTCCACGTCCCAGGCCCCGACCTTGCAAGACCCGACCTTGCAAGACCCGACTTTGCAGGTTCAGGACACGTGCCCCACACCCTCGCCCAGCTCCTCGCCCAGCTCGACACCGTGCCCGTGGCGCGGCTCATCGGCGAGCCGACGCGACAGATCAGTGTGACGGATGTGACCCTGGACAGCCGCATGGCAGGCCCCGGTGTGCTGTTCGCCTGCCGCCCCGGTGCGCGCGTTGACGGCCATGACTTCGCCGCCGCCGCGGTGGCCGCGGGCAGTCCCGCCCTGCTGGTCGAACGTGAGCTCGACCTGCCGGTCCCGCAGCTGCTGGTCACCTCGGTCGCGCAGGCGGTCGGCCCGGTCGCAGCAGCCGTCCACGGGCACCCGTCCGAGGGTCTGCTGTTGCTCGGCGTCACCGGCACCAACGGCAAGACCACGACGACCTATCTGCTGGAATCGATCCTGCGCACGGCCGGTCACGCGACCGGGCTGGTCGGGACCGTGCAGACCCTCGTCGCCGGCGAATCGGTGCCGGGGGTGCGCACCACGCCGGAGGCGCCCGACCTGCAGCGCCTGCTCGCCCGCATGCGCGCGGCCGGCGTGACGGCGGCGGCCATGGAGGTGTCCAGCCACGGGCTCTCGCTGGGGCGGGTCAGGGGCACGCGCCTGGCGGCCGCCGTGTTCACCAACCTGTCCCAGGATCACCTCGACTTCCACGCCGACCTGGAGGACTACTTCGCGGCCAAGGCAAAGCTGTTCGCGCCCGAGCTCACCGCCTTGTCGGTGATCAACGTGGACGACGCCTGGGGCCGCGTGCTCGCCGGGTCGACGGCCACGGAGATCGTGCGGGTGTCGCCTACCGGCGCCATCGCCGCCGACGTCAGCGCAGCCGAGGTCGTCGTCGGCCACGACGGATCGACCTTCACCGCGGTGATGCCCACCGGTTCGCTGGCGGTGCGCACCCGCCTACCCGGGCTCTTCAACGTCGCCAACGCCCTGCAGGCCGTGGCCGCGACCACGGCGCTGGGCATCGCGCCAGAGGCGGCGGCAGCCGGCGTCGCGGCGCTTCGGGGCGTGCCGGGTCGCATGGAGCCGGTCGAGGCCGGCCAGCCCTTCAGCGTGCTGGTGGACTACGCCCACACCCCGGACTCCGTGGAGAACGTCCTGATCGCCGCCCGAGGGCTGACGCGTGGTCGCGTGCTGGTGCTGCTCGGCTGCGGCGGCGACCGCGATCGCGGCAAGCGGCCGTTGATGGGCCGCACCGCAGCCACCCTTGCCGACATCGCCGTGCTGACCAGCGACAACCCCCGCAGTGAGGACCCTGCAGCCATCCTGGCGGCGATGGTGACCGGCGCCCGGGAAGCGGGCGCCGCGGGACGGGCGGCGCGCTGGCACGTCCAGCCCGACCGCCGCGCGGCGATCGCCGAGATCCTGGATGAAGCCGGGCCCGGTGACGTCGTCGTGCTCGCGGGCAAGGGCCACGAGCCCTACCAGGAGCTGGCCTCGGAGCGGGTCGACTTCGACGACCGGCTGGTCGCACGCGAGATCCTTGCCGAGCTCGGCTTCGGGCAACGGGGAGATGCCGAGCCGTGATCGCCCTGTCGCTGGAGCAGCTGGCCGACGTGGTCGGCGGTGACCTCGTGGACCCGGCTGCGGGAGCACGAGCCGTCGACGACGTCGTGATCGACAGCCGCCGTGCCCGTGCCGGCTCGCTGTTCGTGCCGCTGCCCGGCGAGCACACCGACGGCCATCGCCACATCGGCGCCGCCCTGGAAGCGGGTGCGAGCGCCTGCCTGGTCGCGGCGGACCAGGCGGCGGCGGTGCTCGCCGAGCTGGACCGCGTCTCACGGTCCGGCGGCGCCGCCCATCATGGCTCCTCGGCCGCGGTGGTCGTGGACGACCCCGGTGACGCGCTCCTGGGCCTGGGTGCCTGGGTGCGCCAGACCGTCGACCCGCTGGTGATCGCCGTGACCGGGTCCTCGGGCAAGACCACCACCAAGGACCTGGCCGCCGCCGCCGTCTCGGCGCAGCGCAGCACCGTCGCCAACCACGGCTCGTACAACAACGAGCTGGGCGTGCCGCTGACCTGCTGCCGGCTCGAGCTGTCCAGCGAGGTGCTGGTGGCGGAGGTGGGCGCGCGCGGCGTCGGCCACATCGCCGCGCTGGCGCCGGTGATCGCCCCCGACGTCGCCATCGTCACCACCGTCAGCACCGCACACCTGGGCATGTTCGGCTCGGTGGAGATCACGGCGCGGGCGAAGTCTGAGCTGGTGCAATCCCTCGGCGCCGGCGGCACGGCGATCCTCAACGCCGATGACGCACGCGTGGCCGCGATGGCGCCGCTGGCCACCGCGGTCGGTGCCCGCGTCGTCACCTACGGGGTCGACCAGGACGCGGACTGGCGCGCCCGGGACCTCGAGCTGGACGCACGCGCCCGGCCATCCTTCACCGTGCGCGGGGTGCGGGTGCACGTGCCAGTGCCAGGGGAGCACAACGTGGGCAACGCCCTCGCGGCCCTGGCGGCGGCCGACGCCGCCGGCGTCGAGCTGGCCGCCGCGGCGCGGGCACTGGCGGGCGCGGCCGTGTCACCGTGGCGCATGGAGCTGGCGGACGCCGTCGGCGGGGTCACGGTCCTCAACGACGCCTACAACGCCAACCCCGCGTCGATGGCAGCGGCGCTACGCACGCTCGCCCGGCTGCAGGTGGATGGGCGGCGCTGGGCGGTGCTCGGGCACATGGCCGAGCTGGGCGCAGCCAGCGACGCCGAGCATGCGGCGGCCGGACGTCTGGCCGTGCGCCTCGGGGTGGACGAGCTGGTGGTGGTGGGCGCGCTGGCCGGCGCGCTCGCCGACGCTGCGGTGGGCGAGGGCGCCGGCCGCGCCGAGGTGGTCGCCGTGGAGGATGTCGCCGCCGCGGTCGCGCATCTGCGCCTGCGGCTGCGTCCCGGCGATGCGGTGCTCATCAAGGCGAGTCGCAGCGCAGGGCTGGACCGCGTGGCCGCGCTGCTGCTGCCTGGCCCCCCCGGAGACGCTGGCGCCCCTGGAGACCTTGGCGGCGGCGCCTGATGTACGGCATCCTCGTGGCCGCGAGCGTGGCGCTGTTCTTGTCCCTGGTGGGCACGCCGCTGGTGATCCGCTTCTTCCGCCGCCGCGGCTATGGCCAGCTGATCCGTGATGACGGACCCCAGGCGCACCTCGCCAAGCGCGGCACGCCGACCATGGGCGGCACCGCGATCATCATCGCGGCCGTCGTCGGCTACGTCGTCGCGTCATTCGTGATCGACGCGCCCCTGTCACCGGGTGGGCTGCTGGCCATGGGGGTGTTCGCCGGCATGGGCGGCGTCGGCTTCCTCGACGACTACATCAAGATCAGGCGCAACCGCAGCCTGGGGCTCACCAAGACCGCGAAGTTCGGCGGTCAGGCCGTGATCGCCATCCTCTTCGCCGTCGGCGCCCAGTACGTGGCCGAGACCTCGACGCAGCTGTCGTTCATCGGCACCACGTCGATCGACTTCGGCATCGCCTTCCCGGTGTTCTGCTTCCTGATCCTGTCCGCGACGTCGAACGCGGTGAACCTCACCGACGGCCTCGACGGGCTCGCGGCCGGGTCCAGCGCCTTCGTCTTCGGCGCCTTCACGGTCATCGCCTACTGGATCTTCCGCCACGAGGCCTTCTACAGCGCCGAGGCGGCGCTGCACGCCAACGCGCTCGCCGTCGCGGCCGCCTCGGCCATGGGCGCGACGCTGGGCTTCCTGTGGTGGAACGCCCCGCCGGCGCGCATCTTCATGGGCGACACCGGATCGCTCGCGATCGGCGGGATGTTCGCGGCCATGGCGGTGCTGACCGAGACCGAGCTGCTGCTGGTCATCCTCGGTGGGTTGTTCGTGCTGGAGACGGTCAGCGTCATCATCCAGGTGGCGAGCTTCCGGCTCCTGGGCCGCCGGGTGTTCAAGATGGCCCCGATCCACCACCACTTCGAGCTCAACGGCTGGCAGGAGACCACGGTGATCGTGCGCTTCTGGATCGTGGCGGGGCTGTCGGTGTCGTTCGCGCTGGGGTTGTTCTACGCCGACTTCATCGCTCGTGGCGGTGTGGGATGAGCACCGCCGCTCGATCGTCCGCGGCGGCTCCGTGGCATGGGCGGCTGGTGCTGGTTGCCGGCCTCGGCGTCTCGGGGATGGCCGCGGCACAGGCCCTGCTGGACCGCGGTGCCCGCGTTCGCGTCGCCGACGCCGGCGACGACGCCCCGCTGCGGGAGCGCGCCGAGACGCTGCGGGCCGCGGGCGCCGAGGTACGCCTGGGCGTGGCTAACCCTGAGCCTGACCTTGATGTTGACCTGGTGGTGGTCAGCCCCGGGCTCGCCGACAGCAGCCCCCTGCTTGCGCCGGCGCTGGCCGCCGGGACCCCGGTGTGGAGCGAGGCGGAGCTGGCGTGGCGCTGCAACGAGGGGCGCACCCGACTGGTGGCGGTGACGGGCACCAATGGCAAGACCACCACCACCCAGCTGCTGGCGCGGTGCCTGGACGCACCCGCGGCGGGCAACATCGGCACCGCGCTGGTCACCGTCCTGGGCGCCCATGACCCGCCGCCGCTGGTCGTCGCGGAGCTGTCCAGCTTCCAGCTCCAGCGCGTCTCGACGCTGCGGCCCGACGTGGCGGTCCTGCTCAACCTGGCACCGGATCACCTGGACCGCCACGGCTCGATGGCCGCCTATGGGCTGGCCAAGGCGCGCATCTGGGCGCGGCAGCGGGCGCAGGACTGGGCGGTCGTCGACACCGGCGACCCGGCCACGGCGACCCTTCTGCGAGCGGCGCCCCCGCCAGGTCGGCGTGCCGGGTTCACGCTGGGGTTCCCCGCGCCGGCGTGTGCCGGCATCGTTGACGGCACGGTCGTCTGGCGCAGCCCTCAGGGTAAACTTGACCCTGTAGTTGAGGTGGAGGTATTGGACGCGTCGGGCCTGCGTGGACCGCACAACCGCGCCAACGTGGCCGCGGCGGTCGCGGCGGCGGTGTGCGCCGGCGCCGACCCGTCCTCGTTGCGGGCGGCCATCGAATCCTTCCGCTTGGGCGGGCATCGGCTGGCGCAGGTGGCATCGGTCGACGGCGTGGACTACGTCGACGACTCCAAGGCCACCAATCCGCACGCCGCTGCGGCCGCCGTGGCGAGCTTCCCGCATGTGGTGTGGATCGCCGGCGGGCTGGCCAAGGGGCTCGGCGTGGCCGCCTTCGAGGCCCTGTCGCCGCTGCTGGCGCAGCGGGCGCGCGCGGTGGTCACGATCGGGACCAGCGGCCCCGACATCGCCGCCTTCGCCCGCGGCCTCGGTCTGCCGACGGTCGAGGCGGGCACCCTGGAGGCGGCCGTGCCGCTGGCCCGCGACCTCGCGCAGGCGGGTGACACCGTCCTGCTCGCGCCGGCGTGCGCATCGATGGATCAGTTCACCGACTACGCCCACCGGGGCCGGCGCTTCGTCGAGCTGGTGGCGGCCTTGGGCGGGCGGCCCGCCGCAACCGCCTCCGCCGACTCCGCCGACTCCACCCGTTCCACCCACTCCGGGGGGTCCTGATGGCGACGCGATCGCACAGCCGGACGTCCGGCGCGGACCGCGGCCGCCGCGACCGGGACACGGCCTCCGCACGGGGCCGGCGGGGCACAGGGCCCCGGCGGTCGCCGGCGACCGTGTGGGCCGGGCTGCGCGCGCGCCTGGTCCCCTCCGGAGAGGTGACGCAGGAGTTCCTGCTGCTGGCCGCCACCGGCGCGGTGCTGCTGGTGCTCGGGCTGCTGATGACCTTCTCGGCATCCTTCGTGCAGTCGACCGCCGATACGGGCGACCCGTTCGGCATCTTCACCCGGCAGCTGCTGTGGTGCGGCGTGGGGCTGGTTCCGCTGCTGGTCGCCACCTTCGCCGACTACCACACGTGGCGCCCCCTGGCGGGCCTGCTGCTGACGGTCACCGTCGTCGCCCTGGCCGTGGTGTTGATACCCGGCATCGGCGTGGAGGTCGGCGGGGCGCGGCGCTGGATCGACTTCGGGGCGCTGCGCTTCCAGCCGACCGAGCTGGCCAAGCTGTCGCTGCCCCTGTACCTGTCCTCGCTGCTCGCGCGCCGCTGGGCGCAGCTGCGCGCCGGCGACCTGCACGCGCTGCTCATGCCGGCGCTGCCGCTGCTGTGCCTAATGGCGGTGCTCGTCATGGGTGAGCCGGACCTGGAGACCGCCGCCCTGATCGTCGCCATCGGCGGGATCGTGCTGTTCGCCGCCGGGCTGCCGGCACGGCTGATCGCCTGGGCGGTGGGCGCGCTGGGGCTCTTCGGCGTGGCCGCCATCGCCTTCACGCCCTTCCGGCGGGCGCGCCTGGCTGCTTGGTTCGACCCGATGGCCTACGCCGACACCTACGGCTACCAGACGGTGCAGGGCTTCATCGCCCTGGGCTCCGGGGGCCTCCTGGGCGTGGGCCTCGGCCAGAGTCGGGGCAAGTGGCTGTACGTGCCCAACGCCCATACCGACTTCATCTACGCCATCATCGGCGAGGAGCTGGGGCTCGCGGGCGCCATGTTCGTGCTGCTGCTGTTCGCGCTGCTGGCGGTCGGGGGCTTCCGGACGGCCCGTCTGGCGCCCGATCCGTTCGGTCGGCTGCTGGCCGCGAGCATCACCGGCTGGCTCCTGCTGCAGGCGGCGATCAACATCGGCTCCGTGGTCGGGCTGCTGCCGGTGACCGGGGTGACCCTGCCGTTGGTCAGCTTCGGCGGCTCCTCGCTGGTGTTCACCATGGCCGGGTACGGACTGCTGCTATCCATCTCGCGGCAGGCCAACCCCGCCCGCAGCGGCACGCGCGCCGGAGACCACCCCGGCCACCGCGCCCGCCAACGTCGGGATCAACGCTTCCGGGCTCGCACGTCGAGCACCCGAGCCACAGGAGCCGGCGGATGACGCGTCGCGTGCTGTTCGCGGGTGGAGGGACCGCCGGCCACGTCACCCCGGCCCTGGCCACGGCGGCGGCGCTGCTGGCGCTTCCCGAAGTCGCCCTGGCCGGCGACGTCGAGGTCGAGTTCGTGGGCACCGCCGCCAAGATCGAAGCACGCATGGTCCCGGAGGCGGGCTACCGCCTGCACCGTGTCGTGGTGCAACCGATCGCGCGCTCGCTGACACCGTCGACGTTCACCGCCCCTGCGGCCGTGCTGGCCGCCGCCTACGGGGTCGCCCGGATCATCCGCCGGCGCGACGTGGTCGCGGCGGCCGTCTTCGGCGGCTACGTGTCGGGACCGCTCGCCCTGGCGGCGTTGCTCACCCGCACGCCGCTGGTCATCCACGAGCAGAACGCCGTCCCGGGCTTGGCCAACCGGATCGCAGCCCGCTGGGCGCGGCACGTGGCCGCCAGCGTCGAGGGCACCCAGTCGCGTTTCCCCCATGAGGGGCGGGTGACCGTCACGGGCAACCCGGTGCGCGCCGACCTGCTGGCCGCGGCGGACGATGCGCGACGGGACGAGGCGCGACGGGACCAGGCGCGGGCCGCATTCGGCCTGACCCCGGAGCGGCGCACCCTGCTGGTGTTCGGCGGCAGCCTCGGGGCGCGGCGCATCAACGCCGCGCTGGTCGGGGCCGGCCCGCAGCTGGCCGACCTGGGCGATGTGCAGGTGCTGCACGCCACCGGCGCGGGTGACCACACACGCACCACCGCCGACTGGGACGCCGCCGGGGCGGGCCTGCCGGTCACCTGCGTGCCGTTCGTGGACCGCATGGATCTCGCCTACGCCGCGGCGGACCTGGTCCTGTGCCGCGCGGGTGCCTCGACCCTGGCCGAGCTGACCGCCTTGGGGCTGCCGAGCGTGCTGGTGCCCTACCCGCACTCCCTCGCCGACG
>Ga0209587_1000307_pt1 | contig 23735 bp, 24 predicted proteins | sample NGEPerD_2_FD_184512 | JGI IMG/M metagenome (GOLD analysis project Ga0209587, IMG submission 184512) | Arctic peat soil microbial communities from the Barrow Environmental Observatory site, Barrow, Alaska, USA - NGEE PermafrostL1-D... | ecosystem: Environmental > Terrestrial > Soil > Wetlands >... | reverse complement strand
ACCCCTTTTGCATGTCCTCGGCCATGCCTGCTCCCGTGAAGGTCGCTCCGAAGATCACGGTCTGTGCGAAGATCCCGGCGATTAAGAACTCCCTGTAGTTGACTCCCCCCGACTCATTGATGGAGCCGCCGAAGACGTAGGCGAACAGCAGGACGAACATGATCGGCGAGATCGTCGTAAACACCAACAGATCGGGCACTCGTTTGATCTTGATGAGGTTGCGCTTGGCGACGACGGCCCCATCGGCGAACGCATAACGGAGGTTGCTCATCGGGCGGGCTCCTTAGCTCGGCGCTTTGCGGCTCGCTGACCGTCGCCGCGCTTGCCGCTGTCTTCGGCCTTCTCTGAGTCGGTGTCCGAGGCTTCTGCAGCGTGACCGGTCAGCGTCAAAAAGACATCGTCGAGGGTGGGTCGGCGCAGTCCCACGTCCAGAACCTGGACATGGTCTGAGTCAAGCCTGCGCAGTGCCGTCATCAATGCGCCCGCGCCGCCGCTGATGGGAGCCGTGAGCCGGCGGCCGTCCTCATCGACCACGACCTCTCCCCCACAGAGCTCTGCTAGCACAATTCGGGCGGGCTGGATGTCCGATGGCGTCCCCACGACGAGCTCTAGCCGTTCACCGCCTACCTGCGCCTTGAGCTCGTCCGACGTGCCGTGAGCGATCACGACGATGTCGTCGGCGAGCTGGTCGGCCTCCTCCAGGTACTGAGTGGTCAGCAGCAGCGTGGTGCCCTCACGAACAAGGGTGCGAATGACGCCCCACAGGTCGGTGCGGCTGCGAGGGTCGAGACCCGAGGTCGGCTCATCGAGAAACAGCACCGCCGGCTCGGCGACGAGGGCGGCGGCGAGGTCGAGGCGCCTGCGCATACCGCCCGAGTAGCCCTTCACCGGACGATCGCCGTCGTCAGACAGCGAGAAGATCTCCAGGAGCTGACGCGAGCGATCTCGGGCCGGACCACGCCCGAGCTTGTAGAGCCGCCCCACCATGTCGAGGTTCTCAAATCCCGTCAGGTGCTCATCGACGGCCGCGTACTGGCCGGACAGACCGATGCGCTCCCGAACTCTTCCGGGATCGGTGCGGACGTCGATGCCGGCGACTTCGGCGGTGCCGGAGTCGGGCTCGAGCAACGTAGTGAAGATGCGCACGGCGGTGGTCTTGCCCGCGCCGTTGGGGCCGAGCAAACCGAGCACCGTGCCTCCCGGCACAACGAGGTCGAGCCCGTCGAGTGCCGTCACGCTGCCGTAGCGCTAGACCAGCCCAGACGCCTTGATCACATCGCTCATATGCACCCCTTTCTCACGACTAGCAACGCAGGAATGAACGTCTTCTTCCCATGCTTGTTCCCTGTTTGTTCGCCGGGAGGCCACCATAGCGGAGGCCTGCGACGCGTCTGCGGAGAGCCTGGATGAACTCCTTGCGAACCCTTCTGGTGCTACTGCTCGCGAATCCATCGATCGTTCGAGCGTGAGCGATGCCCACCAGCGGAAACGGAGCTGCGAGCAGGCCCGCTGCGGCGGCAGCAACGCTTGAGCCATCTGGTGTCGGTGTTAGCCTTCCATGATGCCTACTAAAGACTCTTACCTGCCGGGCACCCCTTGCTGGGTGGACCTGGGAACGACCGACCCCGAGGCCGCCCGCTCCTTCTACGGCGAGCTATTTGGGTGGACCGCAGAGCTTGACGAGCGTCCCGAGGCCGGCGGCTACGCCCAGTTCCGCAAGGATGGGCGTGCAGTTGCGGGCGTGGGAAGGATCTTCACGGAGGGGATGCCTCCTGCGTGGACCACATACATCGCCTCTGCCGATATCAAAGCGACCGCCGCCTCGATCACCGAGCACGGCGGCGCGGTGATGATGGATCCCTTCGATGTGCTCGATGCCGGGCGCATGACCGTGTTCGCCTCGCCCGACGGCGCCATTGCCGGGGTGTGGGAGCCGGCGAAACACCAGGGCTCAGGTCTTGTTAACGAGCCCGGCGCCTGGTGTTGGAGCGACCTCGCCACTCGCGATGTGGACGCAGCGAGGTCGTTCTATGGGAACGTGTTCGGCTGGAAGCTCCAGAGCGATCCCACCTGGGGCGAGTACATGTCACTCGAGGAACGCGAGATCGCCAGCATCTCGGAGCTGGGCCCGGAGATGCCGCCGCAGGTTCCTGCCCACTGGCGAGTTGCTTTCCTGTGCGACGATGCCGAGGCCCTGATTGCCCGCGCCCAGGAGCTGGGCGGCACGCCGCACGGGCCGGTAACCGACTTCGCTTCAGGCGGACGAACGGGTGCGCTGGCGGACCCTCAGGGCGCCCAGTTCGGCGTGATGTCGTTCCCTTCGCAGGGATAGGGGGCCGCGCTCTAGAGACGATTGCGGCACCGAGCGTCGTTCCATGGAGGACGCCACCACTACAGCTATGCGCGCTGCTTGTTTCGATGTGCCCGATGCCAAAAGACAAAGATCGCGATCAGAAGCGCGTCTATCAGTAGAACAGCACCGATTCCCAACCGCTGCGCCCCTTCCTCACTGGACACGCGCCACTCGATGCCCGACGTACTCTGGCACCAACTCTTTGCGAGCGGAGGGCACTGTAGTTCGCCCTGCGAACACACCCGCTTACTAATGAGGCAGTCGGTGGGGAAAAGTCCGATAGTTACAAGCAACAACCCGGCGGCCAGAACCGCAATGCTCCACCGGGTGCTCCGTTCGCGACTAGCCATCGGCCATCACTCTAGGTGTTTGCCCGGCGTAGAGCGGAGGCGGCGCATAAGAGAGACTCAAGGATGAGTGCGCTGAAGGTGGGGCGGCGCGTGATCGAAACCTCGAACGAGCACAAGATCCTTTTTCCCGGCGACGAAGTTACCAAAGGCGAGCTGATCACCTACTACCGGGGAGTAGCGGCGGTCATGGTTCCGCACCTGAAGGGACGGCCGCTCACGGTCCAACGCTTTCCCGATGGAATCGAGAAGAACGGCTTCTACCAGAAGGACGCGTCGAAGTACCTTCCGGAGTGGATCCACACGCAGAAGCTGCCCAAGGACAAGGGCACCGTCAACCATGTCATCTGCGACAACCCGGCCACCTTGGTCTATCTCGCGAATCAAGCTGCCATCACCCTGCATACCGGTACCAGCCGCGTCGATCGCATCGAACAGCCGGATCAGCTCATCTTCGATCTCGACCCTCCCGAAGACGCGTTCCGTTCGGCTCAAGAGGCGGCCGAGCTGCTATCCGTGTTGCTGGAGGAGGTCGGCTTGCCGCGGTTCGCCAAGACGACCGGGGGCAAGGGCCTCCACATCGTGGTACCGCTGCGGCGGGGCTGGCACAACCGGGATGTGCGGGCTTTTGCGGAGGACAGCGCGCGTGTTCTCGCGCTCCGTGCCCCACAGCGGTTAACGACCGAGGTACGCAGGGTCCAACGCGAGGGGCGCCTCTATATCGATGTCGCCCGCAACGGCTACGGCGCGCATGCGGTAGCCCCCTACTCGGTGAGGCCGAGCGCGGGAGCACCGGTGTCGACTCCTCTCTTTTCCGACGAGCTCTTCATGCGGGATCTGCGACCCGAGCGCTTTACCGTGAAGTCGGTGCTCGAGCGAATCGGTGCCAAAGGTGATCCGTGGGCCGAGATCCGAGCGAGTGCGGTTTCGCTGCGCCGGGCTCGCGCAACACTGGACAAGCTGCTGGCCGAAACCTGAGCGGCCCCCAACCTTGCGGCCCCAACCACCTGTGGGGTGGTTACTGGCACAAAGTTCGGCTCGGGCGGGTTTAGAGCCGCTCAGCTCGCTTCGGCGCGCTTCGCGTTGGCATGTATTGCATCGCGGAGGAACTGGGCCAGGCCGGGGGCGATCTCCTCGTAGCGAGCGGTGAACCGAGGGTCGCCCACGTACATGTCGCCGAGGGCCCGATGGATGTCGTAGCCGCAGTCGTAGAACCAGCGGGTGATATGCATGCGGTGCTCCTCGGCCAGATCCATCGCCTCCTCGTTCTCCGCTGCGGCCCCGGCCTCGAAAGCGGCGACCAACCTGCGGTCGATGTCGGCGCTCTGGGCCTTGAGCTCCTGCCAGTCCTCTTTCGTGTAGGTCGCCACCCGGCGCTGGGACTGCCGATACGCATCAGTGTCCCCCCAGCGCTGCTCTGCCTCCTCGACATAATCCTCGGGCTCGAAGTTCCCGAAGACCTCGAACCGTTCCTCCGGCGTCAATGAGATGCCCATCTGTCTTGCCTCCATTTCCTTCTCGACAACTGCGGCGATCCTCTCCAGGCGTGCGATCCGATCTCAACAGCCGATGCTGCCGCCGCAGATGAACCGACTGGTCGGCGGGCGCGCCCTTCAGGATGGTCGCCACCTCCTCCAAGGGAAACCCGAGCTCCCGGTAGAACAGGATCTGCCGCAACTTGTCCAGATCGCAGTCCTCGTAGCGCCTGTAGCCGTTCGGCGACTGGCGGCCCGGTGACAAAATACCGATCTGGTCGTAGTGGTGCAGCGTGCGCACAGTCACGCCCGAGAGGGCAGCGACCTGACCTACCGAATAGCCGAGGTTTCCCTTCATTCGAGCCCAGGCTAGACCCTCACGCCACGTCAGGGTCAACCCAATTCGGGAGGAGTCAGCGGGAGGGCCTCACCAGTGCCCACAGCAGCCGGTGATCCGAATAGAAGCCGGGGTCGCCCCTCCGGGCCTCATAGTCGGCATCGTGCGAGGCGGCGATGATGGCACCGCGAGCAAACACGAAATCGATCCGCTTGCCTTCCTTCGTCTGGGCGGCCAATGATTCCTCGGAGCCTCCATGGCGATCGTAGACGGCATCTGAGAATCCGCTCTGCGCTGTGAGCACGTGCCAGAAGGGCAACACCTCGCACGCAACCTTCTCCCGCGGCCTCAGACAGCGACGATTGTTGAAATCGCCGCCGATCACCGGCACCTGCGGGACATCACTTTGCGGATATTGGGTCCCCAGAAAATGCGCCACGCGACGAGCCCACTGGGCCTTGTAGCAGAAGCCCATCGTGAGTGCCGCAAACTTCTCGTTGGTGACGAAGTGAATACTCACCAGCGGCACCTCGATTCTTCCCGACGCCGTCCGCGCCAAACAGTGGGCATGCTCCTTGATCCGCGGCTTCACTTCTGGCGCGGCGTCGCGAGTCAAGTAGCGCGACGCCACAAAACCCCCCTCACCGATGACTCGCATCGTCTTTCTGTTGACGAGGATCGCGGTGTTGCGCACCACGATTTGTGCGTCCTTCGTCCCCACTATGGGTTCGGGACCGGGAGTGACGGCAACGTCGAAACCGAATCCCGTCGTTTCCTCCAGCAGTTCGGCGACTCGCGCTGTGCTGCTCTCAACAACCTCCTGAAGGAGCACGGCATCGGGCGCGAAGGGCACCACCTCCGGCACGCGACGCCCGAAGTTGACGATTTCGGAGTCGATGCGATCGCGAGGGAGGCCCTTTTTCAGGTTGGCGCTGAGGATCAACTGCTGCCCGGCAGGAGAACGTTTCAATGCGCCTCCATCGGTGGCCGATGCAACGGTTCTATTTACTTACTCTACTGGCTACGGAAGAACCGCGATTGCCTCGATCTCGATCAACTGGCCTTCGTAGCCCAGGAACGTCACACCCAGCAGAGTGCTCGGAGGGCGAGTCAGGCCCGATTTCTCGAGACACCTCCACGCCTTCCCCAGCGTCGCGCGTTCGCTCGCAACTACGAACACCGTCGTCTTCACGATGTCGTCGATGCCTGCGCCGGCCGCTTCCAGCGCGACCAGCAAGTTGCCGACGGTTTGGTCTGCCTGGGCCACTAGATCCCCTTCGCCGACGAGCCGCCCATTCGCATCCAACGGCACCGCTCCGGCCGTATAGACGGTCCTTACCCCGTGCGCGACCACCGCGTAGCTGTAACCTGGGGTCGGACCCAGCTCCGGCAGTTCGACGCGTTCGATCACCACTTTCGAATCGGCTCTCACTTGACGAAAGTTACCAGAGGCCGCCCGCAAGGCCTCGCCTACCACTCAACTTATGGGGCGCAGATTCCGATAAGGGAAAGGTGGACCGGAGAAGACATGCGCTCGCCAAGATCGCTGCATGCTTGGTGCTCTCCCTGCCTGCCGCCTGCGGCGCACAGGCACAGGCTCCGATCAAACCTTCCGCGCAGAGATCTCGCCCACACTCAGAGGTGGAAAACCGATCACGCGTCGGGCATGAGCCGAAGCCGCGCCCAAGCAACCGCTCCGGGAATCCGACTCTCGGGAGCAGGCCAAAGGAAAGCCGGCCCAACGAGAGAGGGCCCAGGCCCGCCTCGGTGAACATGGTTCTCGTCACGAGGGTGGTGGACGGGGACACAATCGAGGTGGACTACAGAGGCTCAACCGTGGACATCCGCTTGATCGGTATCGACACCCCCGAAACCGTCCATCCGAGCGAGCCCGTGGAGTGTTTCGGTCCGGCCGCATCGCGCTTTACCACCACTTCCCTGACGGGAGAAACCGTGAGACTCGAGTTCGATGTGGAGCGCCGGGATCACTACGGGCGCATGCTTGCCTATGTTTGGGACGATGGCAAGCTCTTCAACAGCGCGCTGGTGCAGCGGGGCTTCGCCACCGTCTCCACGTACCCGCCGAATGTGAAATATGTGGAGGGCTTCACCGCTGCGCAGGACCAAGCCCAAGGCGCCGGGAGAGGCCTGTGGGAGGGATGCTCCGTCCGCGTTCCGGAAACCTCTGCCAACAACACCGCAGTGGATGGCTCCTCGGAAAACGGTTGTGACGGATACTCGCCTTGCCTCCCCCCGGCCCCCGACTACGACTGCGCAGGCGGATCCGGCGACGGCCCCGAGTACGCCCAGGGCCCCATCGAAGTGACCGGATCCGATCCCTATGAACTGGACTCCGAAGGCGACGGAATCGCTTGCGAGGCCTGATCCACCGTTAGCGCGCTCCCCCGCCCACCTTCTCCCCGACCGAAGGTCGAAGCGAATCCAGCAGGCGCTGAGTCGCGTCGGCGATTTCGCTGACCCCTCTATTAAAGACGTCCTCGTTGACTCGAGAGGGACGGCTGAAGCCGCTCACCTTGCGCACGAACTGTAGGGCGGCGGCATCAATTTCTTCGGTCGAGGCAGGTTCGCTGTAGTCCCGGAGCTTGTGGATGCTGCGACACATGGCTAGACTCCTTCTTGATTCGTAACCTCTGATCCGTAACTTGGCTATTCGACTCGCCCTTTATCCCCGCACTCGATCCCCGGTTTGTCTGCGGAACTCTCGAGTACCCACGGCGAGACAGAGTCCCGCAGCGACCGTCAGGATACCCAGCGATGACACGATCCGGCCGGACCAACCCTCGATCACTAGTATCCGCATCGCTTCAATAGCGTAAGTGAGAGGATTGATCCTCGCCACTACCCTCATCCATGACGGCATGGCGTCCAGCGGAACGAATGCGTTGCTCATGAACAACAGCGGCAGAGAGATAAAGCCGACCACGGCAAAGAACGTGCCATGCTGTGGTACGGCATACGCAAGCGCCGAAAAGGCTGCGGTGACCGACATCGTGAGCAGAGCCGCCGCAAAAAGGATGACCACGAGCCCCAGCGGCCCCGACTCGATGCGCACCCCCAAGATCAGGGCCACTGCCACGACCAGCATGATCTGAACCGACTGCTGGGCGACCTGAAATACGAAACGGCTTACGATTACCGAGCTGCGTGCGATGGGCATGCTCATCAAGCGATCGAGATAGCCCGTCTCCTTGTCCCACAGCAGGGGCATGGCGCCACTGACCCCGTTGCCGACGATCGTGAACGCAATGATGCCCGCGAGCATGAAGCTGATGTAGTCGTCGGTCCCTATGACCCGGGTATCGATGGCGCGTTCGACCCCGGCCCCAAAGAACACCAACCAGATGGCCGGCTGGGCGATGCTGAAAACGAGATTGAGCCGTTCGCGCAGAAGCTCGATCCACCACCGCCGGACCAAGGCCATGACCTCCTGCATCCAGCGCGAGCGCGCCTCCGAGCGCGTGACAACATGAACCGCCGGTATTCGCTCACCCAGGGCCGCTTCTTCTACGGTCATGATGCGTTCTCCGTCTCTCGAAGCTCACGCCCGGTATGAAGCAGAAAGACGTCGTCCAGGGACGGCTGGCTGTACGTCATCTGCTCGAGCTCTATGCCCTGCTCCAATCCGATGCGCATGACGGCGGGAAGAGCGAGGGAGGCGTCCTCCACGTACAGGTGAAGGCTGCCGGAATCGGCCATGACTATGTCTTTGATCCAGGGCTCCCCGCCGACCACTCTGCGCAAGCCCTCTGCGTTATCGGTCTTGATCTGCACCAGATCGGCGCCCACAGCGCGTTTGAGGTCGGCGGGCGGCCCCTCCACTACAACAACACCACGATCGATGATGGCGACTTTGTTGCAGAGGCGGTCGGCCTCATCGAGATAGTTGGTGGCGAGAAGGATCGTGGCCCCGCGGTCGCGCTGTTCACGCACGTAATCCCACACGCGATGGCGGGATTGCACGTCGAGTCCCAACGTAGGTTCGTCGAGAACCAAGACCTCCGGCGAGTGAAGAAGCCCGCAGGCGAGGTCCAGGCGCTTCTTCATGCCGCCGGAATACTCGGTCCACCGCCGGTCGGCGTCGGGGAGAAGCCCCACTGCCTCGAGGGCTTCCTCGGCCCTGCGCTGGACCTCTTTTCGCGGCACATGATAGAGACACGCCTCGATCTCCACCCACTCCCGACCGGTCAAGAGCCCTCGATAGGCCACCGTCTGCATCACGTAGCCGATGCGGCGGCGCACCTCCCTGGCGTTTGTCGCGATATCGAAGCCACAGACACGCGCAGAACCCACAGTCGGCGCAAGCAGCGTCGTCAACATCCGGATCGTCGTGGTCTTACCGGCCCCGTTGGGGCCGAGCAGGCCGAACACGTCCCCCCGGCCGACCTCGAGGTCAAGGGACTCGACGGCGAGGTGGGCGCCGTAGGATTTCCCCAGGCCCGAGGTCTCGATGACGGCGCTCAAGCCGACGGCTCCCGCCCAAGGTTGCTTTGTTCACCCCTCCACATCTCTTGATCCTAAGTGCTCCGCACCGGAAATACGGTCAGCACCGAGAGCGTCACTGCGCCCTGGTCGCTAGGCGCGAGGAGCGAGCGTACCTGGAAGGTACGTGAGCGACAAGGAACGACGCGAGCGGGGATGCAGGGGCGCACGAATGCGATCGGATTTACGGGGAGGTGCACCAAGCGAGCTAGAGCCTATTCTCCTCCACGGGGACCATCATAGGATGGGGGTCGAGAAGGTGTCGCAGGCGTTGGGATCGCCCTGCTCGAAACCCGTCACGAACCAGTTCACGCGCTGCTCGGAAGAGCCGTGAGTCCACGACTCCGGATCGATCCTTCCAGTCGCTTGTTGCTGAATGCGATCGTCGCCCACCGCGGCGGCGGCGTTCAATCCTTCTTCAAAATCGCCGGTTTCCAGCAGCCGCCGCTCGTAGGTAGTGAACGCCCACACCCCGGCAAGACAATCGGCCTGCAGCTCGAGCCTGATGGAGAGCTCGTTGGCGCCTGCGGGGTTCGCACGTTGCTCTGCGTTGACTTGCGTCGTTATGCCCATCAGGTGTTGTATGTGGTGGCCGAACTCGTGGGCCACCACATACGCCAGAGCAAAGTCTCCGGGAGCCCCAAAGCGATTGCGAAGATCACGAAAGAAGTCAACGTCGAGGTAGATGTTCTCGTCGAGAGGACAGTAGTGAGGCCCCACTTCCGCGCTGGCCCCTCCGCACGCGGAGTCTGTTACGTCCTCGAACAGAGCGATCTGCGCGTTTCTATACTCCTGGCCCGCCTGTTGGAACGTCTCACCCCAGAAGTTCTGGAGGTCGTCCCGGACGAAGGTCAAGAAGCCTTCTAGCTCCTCGTTCGTCTGGGGGCCGTCCAAAGTGGTCCTAGCAGGGTCGTCGGAACTCGTGAGGTCGTCGAGGGGGTCACCAATGCTCGTTCCCGAGCCCAGGCCGCCGTTTAACAGCACGACCAGAAGGACGATTACGAGGACCGGGAGGCCCAGGCGGGCGAAGGCGGGAGCGGAAACGCCGCTGCCGAGACCCTCTTGTCCCCTCCAGTCGTCGATGTTGTCGCTGGTTCTTCTCCTCCGCCACCGCACGTCGCCATTCTCCTACTAGTTCCAGTGATAAGCAGCTTCCCTTATCGTGTGGGTGAGCCGAGCGAGAGGAGCTTAGTGACGATCGGCGGGACAAGCCTGCCCGAAAGGGCCTATGACGTGGCGATCGTCGGCGGAGGAAACCTCGGCCTGTGGACCGCTCACCGTCTCGCAGCTCGGAGCTTCGGGACCATCGCTGTACTCGAGCGAGGCTGGGCCGGGGGCGGCGCCACCACCCGCTCGGCGGGCGTGGTGCGCCAGCAGGGCGGCTCCTACGTCGCGGCGGTGCTGGGAAGGTTGAGCCGGACGCTCTACCTGGAGCTCGGAGACAGGCTGGGAATCGACTCCGGCTTCCAGGAGCACGGCTACTACATCATGGCGCAATCAGAGGGTGACAAGAATGTCTTTCTGGAGCTCATCAATGTTCGAGCCGATGCGGGCGTGGACAGCGCCTGGGTCGAACCAGAGGAGGGCAAGCGACGATTCCATGATCTCGACTGGGGCCTGTTCACGGGCGCGACCTACTGCGCCCAGGACGGCTTCGTGCATCCCCCGATAGCGGCACGCAACATCACCTACGCGGCCCTCGATGATCCCAGTGTCGACCTTTACGAGATGTGCGAGGTGCGCTCCATTGAGCACTCGGGAAATCTCTACTCGTTGGAGACCACCCGCGGCACCATTGCAGCGGAGCGGGTGGTGAACGCAGGGGGGCCGCGCGGCGCCCGGGAAGTGGGAACCATGGTCGACGTCGATGTCCCGGTGAGGGCGGTCAGACACCAGGTCGTCACCTTCCCCTTCCTTCCCGACGGGGTGACGCATCCGCTGCCGTTGATGTTCAATCTCGGCAAGGGCTACTACGTGCGGCCGGAGGAACAGGGTGCGTTGCTGGGAATGAGCAATCCTGCCGATGAATCCGATCGCTCGGATCGCTACCAGCTCAACTACGACTTCGGCTATCACAACAAGCTGCGCATCGAATGGGAGGCGGAGTTCCCCGCCCTGCGGAACCTGCCCATCTCACGGTCGTGGGCGGCCTCGATCGACTACACACCCGATCATCTTCCGATAATCGACCAGCCTCGAGAGGGCTTCTACGTGGTCGCTGCGGGGGGCCACGGCATGATGTGGGGGCCGGCTCTGGGCGAAAAGACGGCCGAGCTGATCGCAGAGGGCAGCGTCTCGGAACTGCCCTCTGGCGACATCGAGCTGGCGCGCTTTGCCGAGGACAGGTCCGGCGCAGCGGCCGACTCCATCGCCCTGCCGTTTCCCAAGGGCGAGTAGCGGCCTCCGACTATCGACCGAGGGCGACGAACGCGGACCGAGGACGTTTGACCCCCCAAAACGGTGGTGAAAAGCGGACCGAGGACGTTTGACCACCTTCTTTGGGGACGTCAGGGGCGGGCTGGGGGGCGGGTTCAGCTGCACGTCACGACTTGATCCGGAGACCCTTGGGATCGTAGAGAGGCTCGGAGGCGATCTCGGCCCCCACCCAGTGGCCGAACATGGACACCTCGACTCGTCGGCCCTGCTCGGCCCGATCGGAGGAAACGTAGGCATAGGCGATCGAACGCTCGACGGTGTATCCGTAGCCTCCCGAGGTGACGCGGCCGGCTATGGCCCCGTCTATGCGCACGGGCTCCGAGCCGGTCGCCGCACTTAGTGGATCGTCGAGCACGAGACAGACGAGCTTGCGTGTTGTCTGACCTTTAGCGGCTACCAACGCGTCCTTGCCGATGAAATACTCCTTGTCGAGCTTGACCGCGAACCCCAGGCCCGCCTCCCATGGGTTGTCGTCGGGAGTGATGTCGGTGCCCCAAGCGCGGTACCCCTTCTCGAGTCTCAGCGATTCGATGGCGCGATACCCGCCGGGAACCAACCCATGTTCGCGGCCCGCGTCCCACAGGACATCCCACAACGCTCCGCCGAACTCGGTGGGGCAGTACAGCTCCCACCCGAGCTCTCCCACGTATGTGACTCGCAGTGCCAAGCAAGGCACCCACCCGACCGCGATCGAACGCGCGCTCAAGAAGGGGAGGCCTTCGTTCGAGAGATCGTCGTCGCACAGGGTTTGCAGGATCGTGCGCGCCTGAGGGCCCCACAGCCCCAGGCAGGCGTAGCGCGAGGTCACGTCTTCGAGCTTTACCGACGAGTCTTCAGGCGCGTACTTGCGAATCCAAACGAGGTCGTGGCCGCCGAACGCAGTCCCCGTGACTATGCGAAAGAGCTGGGGGCCGAGCTTTGTGACCGTGAAGTCGCTCTCGATCCCGCCGCGCTCGTTGAGCATCTGCGTATAGGTGACAGAGCCGTCGGCGCGATCCACTCGGTTGGCGCACAGTTGCTCCAACAAGCTCGCTGCTCCGGCCCCGGACACCTCGATCTTGGCGAACGAGGACTGATCGAACAGCGCCGCCGATTCCCGGCAGGCGCGATGCTCGGCCCCGATGGCGGGCGACCAGAATCGTCCCGCCCATCCGTGCGGCCTCAGCAACTCGTCGCCGGCGGACTCGTTACTGGAGAACCAGTTCGCTCGCTCCCAGCCCGCCTTCTCTCCGAACGACGCGTCGAGCCATGACAGTCGCTCGTAACAAGAAGACTTCCTCAGCGGGCGCGCGGACGTTCTTTGCTCGTTTGGATAGATGATCTCGTAGTAACGGGAGTAGGCCTCGAGCACCCGCTCTCGCACGTAGCGGGGGCTATTGTGTTGAGCCGAGAACCGGCTCAGACTCATCGACGACACATCCCATTCTGGTTGGCCATCGACGATCCACTCGGCAACGGTCTTCCCCGCACCGCCGGCCCCCGCGAGCCCGTGTACGCAGAAGCCGGTTGCCACCCAGAAACCGCGCACCTCGCTCTCGCCCAGGATGAACTCGCCGTCCGGCGTGAACGATTCGAGCCCGTTCACCCAGCGCGCGACCCGTACGTCTGTTAGCCCAGGCACCAGTGCGCGCGCACCTTCCAAAGCCTCCTCGAAACGCTCGGGGGAATGGTCGAGAAGATGCCGGGGCGATTCGGAGATCTCGGCCGCTAGTTGCGGGGACCGCGCATAGCCACCGATGAGGAGGCCGCCGTCTTTCTCCCGGAAGTAGACGATGCGGTCCGGGTCTCGCACGGTCGGCAAGGTTTGCGGAACGGGTCCGAACGGTTCCGTAACGAGGTACTGATGTTGGATCGGCACGCTGGGAACATTCACCCCTGCCAGGCGGGCGATCGCGCTTGCATGGACACCGGCCGTATCCACCACTACCTCGGTCGCAACGCGTCCGCTTTCGGTGTTGATCGCTACGACGCGCCCTCGCCTTACCTCCACTCCGGTGACCTCAGTGTGAGTTGCGATCTCCACGCCCAGGCTGCGGGCGCCGTCCGAGAGCGCTCCCACGAGCTTCTCGGGATCGAGGTAACCGTCGGTGGGAAGCCACGCGGCCATCCGAAAGAGCGTCTCGTCGAGCAGTGGGCACAGCGCCGCAGCCTCTCTGGATGAAAGAAGCTCGAGCTCCAGTCCGAAGGTCTGCGCCCAGCCCGCCTGTCGCTCGAGCTCCTGCTCGCGCTCCGCAGAGGCTGCCAGCCGCAGTCCACCGACGGGGCGCCACCCTGGGTCCAACCCTGTGGCGCTCGCAAGCTCCGCGTAGAGACCCGCCGAGTACATCATCATGCGGGTGTGACTGATCGTCGAGCGCAGCTGGCCGACGAAGCCCGCCGAATGCCACGAGGTTCCGTCGGCGAGGTCGTGCCGTTCGATGAGGAGGACATCGTTCCAACCGAGCCGCGCCAGATGGTAGGCGACGCTGCATCCCGCCACGCCGCCGCCGATCACCACCGCACGCGCGCTTTCGGGCAATGTGGACGTCAAGAACAGTTCTCCAGCGCCCGCCGGAAAGAAGGACTCGCTGCGGTTCGCTCCATGCGCTCGAAATGCTCATCCGCATAAGCCTTGAAGTCGAAGTCAAGCTCCGAGATGCCCCGCTGCACGACGCCCCACATCGCCTCGCGGAAGTCGGACATGAAACGCATGAGCCCGAGTGCAGAACGATCCTGCGCGCTCGGCGTGCCGAGATAGCTCTCGAGCAGGGCCTCGTCGTGCTCCGCCTCGAACTCGTGATTCACGGAGAAGTTGGCGAGATCGAAGAAACAATCGCCCATGCCCGAGTACTCCCAATCGACGATCCGAATCGTCATGCCGTCGTCTATGAAGTTCGCGTTCAAGAGATCGTTGTGGCACGGCCGCGTGGGCTGGGGGCCGCGCGCACGCTTGATCTCGTCCGCCTGAGCCTTGGCGCCCTCATAAGCCGAGGGAGGCTTCACTCCGCGCTCCTCGGCAATGCACTTGTAGCTCTCGACGACCTCGAAGGAGTCGAAGCGTCCGGGGATAGAAGGTCCCTCGTGGAGCTTGCGCAGAGTCCCGGTGACTTGTTCAATCCGCGCAGGAGTTCTCATGTCTTCAACGGCGATCGGATTGCCTTCGATGAAACGAGTGACCAGGCATTCCTCGGGCTCCAAGAACGCCTCGACGTCGGGGCCGACCCCCACCGACGCCGCCACCAGGGAGGCGGCGAGCTCGTCGCGGCGGTCGATGCCGAGCAGGTTCGTGTCCTTGCCGGTCACGCGCAACACGAAGACGCCGTCGGGAACCTCGATGCGCCAGTTGCGATTGGTTATGCCGCCGTCGAGCGGCTCGAGCGTGATCGGGCGTCCCGGCCACAGCCGCTGCGCCAGCTCCTCGGGCCGCACCTGCTACTACGTGGTGGCCGGCGCCGTGCCCGAGCCCCCGAAGCTCTCCTCCATGGCTGCGAGCTCCTCGTCGGTCCCGCCCTCGCGAATGGGTCCTTTGAACCACTTGTGGGCCGAGAGCATGTACCAGCCGCCGAACAGGACGAAAGCACCTCCAACCGTGAGGGGTGCGTAGTTGAAGACCTCCCAACTGAAGTCTTCATTCCCGGGTATTCCGCCGGGGACCGTCGGCAAAAGGAAGAGGATAGAGATGAACACGATCCAAATGATCGCTACCGTGTCGATCCACTTGTAGTGGTTGCCGAGACTCCACGAGCCATGCTCGAAAGAGTCACCGGCCCTCAGGCGAAGGATGATTGGCAGCACAAACGCGATGTAGAGGCCGATCACGGCAATCGAGGTGCCCACGAGATAGCCGACGGCGGCGTTCGCCAGTGTGGGAACCATCAGCGCCCACGACAACAGCACGATCGCAGCGACTGCAAAGTGAGGGACGCGCCGGGCGGAGAGCTGACGCCATATGCGCGAGCCGGGAATGGCGCCGTCGCGCGAAAACGCGAACATCATGCGCGACGCAGAGGTAACCGAGGCGGTTCCGCAGAAGAACTGCGCCACCACCGCAATCAACAACAAGAACTCGGCCCAGCCCTCGCCCAAAGACTCGGTCCAGATGTAGGCGACTGCGTTGGCGATCGCATCGAGCGTCCCCTGTACGTCGGGCACCGCGAAAGTCACCGCCACCAGGAGGATGAAGCCGAAGATCACCGACACCACCACCGACATCACGATGCCCCAGGCAGCAGCGCGCGATGCCTGTCTCGTCTCCTCGCTCATGTGCGCGGAGGCGTCGTAACCGGTGATCGTGTACTGCGACATGAGCAAGCCGATGCCGAACACGAACCAGAACGTCAGGCTCCCGAAACCCGAGCCTGAAAAGCCCGAGTTGTTGATCGTTTCCGTGAACACGAAGCTGGCCGACTGATGACGATCGGGAACGATGATGAGCACGCCGACGATCACCAGCGTCCCCACCATGTGCCACCATGCCGAGAAGCTGTTGAGCGCCGAGAGCAGCTTGACGTCCAGCAGGTTCAGCACCCAGTGGAGCGCCATGATTACGGTGAACACCCAGAAGATCGTGGTCGGAAAGACGCCGAAGACGCTTGGGAACCACAGGTTGAGCAGGGCGGTGGTGAAGATCGCGGCTCCGTAGTCGATGGCGGCGGTGACAGCGATCTGTCCGACCAGGTTGAACCAGCCTGTGAACCAGCCCCACGCCGGGCTACCGAGACGCGAGGCCCAGTAGTAGAGGGCTCCCGCCGTGGGCATAGCGGAGGCGACCTCGGCAAGGGCCAGGGCCACGACGATGCAGAAGCCCCCGACCAGCAGCCAGCCCCAGGTGACCGCCACCGGGCCGCCGTTGTTGAAGGCGATGAAGTAGGAGGTGAGCGTACCGGCCAGAATCGAGATGATCGTGAACGAGATGGCGAAGTTGGAGAACCCGCCCATCTCACGAATCAGCACCTGCGCATAGCCGAGCTTGTGCAGCGTCCCCTCGTCGTCGAGGTCACTCGAGCGCGATCTTGCCCCCGCAGTAGCCATTTGTTGCCCCCCTGTCTCGCTCTGCTGTGCGCTCAGTATAGGGATGTGAGTGGTGGGCCGAAAGACACGATTCAGGGCGGGCCCTTTGGGCGCGCAGAAAAAGGGGGTCGCTGGTGGTTCGGGACCGGTGTCAAACGGGAACCGTTCCCGATCGACCACCGAATCAGGTGGTCAACTGGGAACAGTTTGCGATTGACACCATTCGGGTGCCGGCCCGGGCCGAGGGGCTTGGGCGGTTGGGTGGATAGGACACGGCGACCGGTAGGGTCGCACCATGACCCAAGCCAAATCCACGCAGGGTGATCGAGGGCAGGGCGATCGAGGGTTGTTCGGACCCGAAAGCGTCTCCTGGCAGGTCCATCGCGAGGCCGCGGTAATGCTCGGAGGGGCGCGGGCCCTGCTGATGCATGCGGCTCACCCCCTGGTCGTCGCCGGCGCGCGGCAGACGGGCATGTACACGAGCGACCCGTGGATGAGGCTCGAACGCACGCTGCGCCTCAACTACCTTGTCACGTTCGGCACCACGGTCCAGGCCAACGCGACCGCCCGGCACATCAACATCGTGCACGAGGAGATCAACGGCATCGACGAGGTAACGGGCCTTGCCTTCGATGCCCTCGACCCAGAGCTCCTCCTGTGGGTCCACGCCTGCCTGGTCGACACCGCGCTGGTCATGGAGCACTTGGTCGTGGGCCAGCTCGACGACGACGGCCGCGAACGATTCCATCAGGAATCCATGGTGGGGGCCGAGATGCTGCGCCTGCCTCGCAGCTCGATCCCGCAGACCGTTTCGGGCCTGAGGTCTTACATCGATGATGTCGTGGCCTCGGGGATGCTGCGGCGCACGGACGGCTCCGAGGCGGTGGGCCGGTTGATCATGGACCCGCCGCCCGAAACACCGCAGCGGCCGTTGTGGCGACTCATCTCTTTCTGGTCCTTCGGCCTGCTGCCTGAGAGATTGCGCGGCGAGGTCTACGGCTACGGCTGGAACTCGGCTCAAGAGACGGGCCTCAGAGCGTCCTTGTCGGCGCTCAAGTACCTGCGACTCATCGCCCCGCCGCACCTCCGCTTCCTGCCCCCGGCCGTCACTGCGCAGCGTCGAATCGAGGGCCGGGCGCCCGCCGTGGAGGAGGAATCGGAGTCGCTGTTGCCCGGGGGATTTCGGATGCCGGACGACGCCTGACGGGGCCGCTGCCGGCCTGCAGCAATCAGGTTTAGCCCAAAAACGACCGTATAGGGCGCCTCTTTTGGGCCAAAGTCAGCCCGCCGGTGGCTGCAGACTTGGGCGGGCGGCGGGGCGGCTTTCGTGGTAGGAGAGGGCCATGCGTGTCTGCCTGATGATCGAGGGACAGGAAGGGGTCACCTGGGAGGACTGGGTAGCTCTCGCCCAGACCTGCGAGCAAGCAGGGCTCGAAGCCCTGTTCCGCTCCGACCACTACACCTCGATGTTCAACGAGTCGGCTCACGGCTCGCTCGACGCATGGGCGACGCTGAGCGGGCTCGCCGCCCTCACCTCCTCGCTGCGGCTCGGAACAATGGTGTCACCGGCGAGCTTCCGCCATCCCTCGGCCCTCGCCAAGATTGTTGTAACGGCCGACCACATCTCCGGGGGCCGGGTGGAGCTCGGACTGGGGGCCGGGTGGTTCGAGCGCGAGCACTCGGGCTACGGCTTCCCCTTTGCGAAGACCTCGACCCGCATGAAGGTGCTGGCGGAGCAACTCGAGATCGTCCATGGGCAGTGGACCTCGGACGACTTCAGCTTCTCGGGCGAGCACTACTCGATTGAATCGCTGAACGCGCTCCCCAAACCGGTGCAGCAACCGCACCCACCGCTCATCGTGGGCGGATCGGGCAAGAAGGGCTCGGTAGAGCTCGCGGCGCGGTGGGCGGATGAGTACAACACAGTGGGCCCCACGCCCGAGAGGTGCTCGGAGCTGCGGGGGGACCTCGACGAAGCGTGCCGGCGGCACGGACGCGAGCCGTCCAGCCTCCCGCTCTCGGTAATGACGACTTGCATCGTAGGCATCAGCCCTGACGAATTCCAGGAGCGCGTCCGCGGCGTGCTGCGGGCCACCAACAACGACGATTCACCCGACGACTTTGTGCGCGAATCTCAAAGGGAGCAAGTTCTCGGAACCGTCGACAAAGCAGTCGAAAGGCTGCGTGCCTATGAAGCCGCGGGGGTCAAGCGCATCATGCTGCAACATCTCCTTCATCAAGATCTCGATATGGTGAGACTGCTGGGTGCCGCCGTGGCAGCCGTGAAGTGAGACCCACCGTTAACAGGAAGGGGGCTTCATGAATGTTGTCGAGCTGCACCATCGAGCCGTCGACGCGTTTGACGGCCGCGTGGCGGCCGTCACCGAGGAACAGTGGGAGCAGGCCACGGAATTGCCGGGCTGGAGTGTGAGGACGCTCGTTAACCACCTCGTGAACGAGAACAAGTGGACGCCTCCGTTGCTTGCCGGCAGCCGTATCGAAGATGTGGGCGACCGTTTCGACGGCGACCTGTTGGGTGCCGACCCCCCTGCCGCGTGGAAGGAGTCGGCGGCGGAGGCGAAGGCGGCCGTGACCGAAGAGGCGGCTGAACGAACGGTCCACCTCTCCTTTGGCGACGCGCCGGGGAGCGAATACGTAATGCAGCTCTTCGCAGATCACTTCATCCACTCCTGGGATCTCGCACGGGCGGTGGGCGGCGACGTGAGGCTCGATCCGGAGCTGGTCGATGCGTGCGCGCAGTGGTTCTCCAGTGTGGAGGACGATTACCGCAAGGCGGGGGCGATCGGCGATGCTCCCGAGGTGCCTCCAGGCGCCGATGCACAGACCGCTCTGCTTGCACGTTTCGGGCGCAAAGCTTGAGCGGGCAATAGTCTTGTTAGTGCCGTTGGTTCTTCTCGATTACAGGGGGTAGTCATGGCCGAGTTTCCCGGCATCGCACATGTCGCACTCACAGTCACGGATCTCAGGGCCAGCGCCGAGTGGTACCAGCGGCTCGTGGGGACCGAGCCGGTCCTCGACGAGGACGCCGGCGGCTTTCACCACATCGTGTTCGCCATGCCGGGGGGAACGCTGCTGGGTCTTCACTCGCACCCCGACACCGATTCCTCCGCAGGCTTCAGCGAGTTCCGGCCGGGTCTGGACCACCTCGCGTTCGCGTGCGTCGACCGGGCCGAGCTCGAGAGGTGGGGCGCTCGACTCGACGAGCTGGGAGTGTCCTCCTCGCCCATCGAGGACGCGCACTACGGCTCAGGCCTGTCGTTTCGCGATCCCGACAACATCGCCCTGGAGTTGTTCGCCCCGCCCGCCTGAGGGGATGTTGGGGAAGAGCCCGGGGTCCAACATTGCGTCCCTGACCACCCGTGAGGTGGTTGGAGCCACAAAGTTCGGCTCGGGCGGGGCCGGGATGAGCACGCTGGAGGGAGGCCCAACCATAGACTCGCCTACCTGGATCCCAACTGGAAGGACTTGACATGGCTCCAACAGCTACCTTTATGACGAGCTTGGGCAGTTTCAGAGCCCGACTGATGCCCGACCACGCCCCCATCACGGTTGCCAACTTCGTGGATCTCGCCAGCGGTAAGAGAGAGTGGCGGGACCCGCGCGACGGGGTGTCCAAGTCGGAGCCTCTCTACGACGGCACCATCTTTCACCGAGTAATTCCCGGGTTCATGATTCAGGGGGGCGATCCTGAGGGAACCGGCCGCGGCGGTCCCGGCTACAGGTTCGAGGACGAATGCCCTCCCGGCGGGCCGAAGCTAGATCGGGCGGGCCTGCTGGCGATGGCAAACGCGGGCCCCAACTCGAACGGCTCCCAGTTCTTCATCACCGTCGCGCCTACCTCCTGGCTCACGAGCAAGCACACGCTCTTCGGAGAGGTTACCGAGGGCATGGACGTGGTCGAGGCGATCGCAGCCACCGAGGCCGGCCCCCAGGACCGTCCGGTCGCAGACGTCGTGCTCGAGAAGGTTGAGATCGAGGACGACTAGATTGGGGTCCGAGCGAGAGTGGCGGAATTGGGAGACGCGCCGGCCTTAGGAGCCGGTGTCCTAACAGACGTGGGGGTTCGAGTCCCCCCTCTCGCACAGATGCTTTCCGCGAAGGTGCAGTTCACAGGGGCAAACGCCCGTTCGATCAGGTGTTCAGAAGGCCCGCAGGTGCCATTTGGGTGCCATTGACGCGAGGAAGCCACCCGGTGGGTGCCGAGGGGCTTCTCGAAAAACGGTAGCGTGTTTTGGAGCTAGGGGCCGAACACCAGCGCTGCTACCCGGCCGGTGGCGTCCTCCTGCATGGACGGGATGACGTTGCCGGTAGGTGTCGCCGGTGATCGAGATGTTGGCGTGCCCGAGGATGTCGACACCACCTTGAGCGGGACATTGGCCGAGAGCGCCGGGTCGCGAAAGTGTGTCGAAGGTCATGAAACCTTATCCGGGGCAGTCCACTTGACTGCACCCGCCGGCTGAACATCGGGGACACTGACTCGGGATCGAGGGGGCTTCCGGCGTCAACACGAAAGATGAGATCGCTGCCGTCCAGGGCGTGTGTGGTCTGCGCCTTGTGGAGCGCTCGCAGGACCGCCACGGTGGTGGGATCGAGCGGCACCGACCGTTTGCCCTTCTTGGTCTTGGGCTCCGAGGAGCAGACCTCATGGCCGACGCACACAACCGTCTGCTGGATCGATGCCCGCCCGGCGTCGAGATCGACCCGATTCCACCGCAAGCCCAGGACATCCCCTCGCCGCATCCCGGTGGTGGCGACCACGCTACGCGCCATCAAAGAGACGGGGGGTCAGCCACCATCCAGGAGATCGCCAGCAAAGTCATCGAGTCTGAAGGCTACCGACCTCGCTCGGAGGTCCCGATGTGTGGCAGTATGATCTCGCACGCCGGAGTTCAGACAGGAGGCTACAGAATGAGCAACAAAGCAGTCATCAGCCTTGCAACGGGGTTGGAAGACTCCGAAAAGGTGACGGTGGCGTTTCTCGTTGCGGTGGGAGCCGCCGAGAAGGGACGTCCTACCCTTATGTTCCTCACCAAGGAGGCCGTCCGGCTCGCGATTCCGGAGTTCGCCCACGCCGTCGCGTGCGATGGCTGTCCACCACTTACCGATCTGATCGACCGATACGAAAGGGCGGGCGGCCGCTTTCTGGTATGCCCGATCTGCTTCGACTCGCGCAAGCTCGACAAGGGCAACCTCCTCATCAACGCGGAAATCGGGGGCACTGTCCCCATGTGGGACTGGATCGGCGACGAGGCCGCGACCACCTTCAGCTACTGACGATGTTTGGGCGGCCCTCGCCGTCTCCCGACGCTGCCCACCCTACCTTGGGGTCCGTTCGGACCCAGAGAACGTAACGCTCTGCGCATTTAGCACACCTAACCTAACCCTGCCAGAGACCCTTCTCGTCCACTCTCGCCACGCCAAACCCCACCCCCTGCCTGCTCCTTATTTCTTCTCGGACATCTGAAAGGGGCGGCTAGGGCCGATCTCCAGGACGAGCTGTGGAAGCGGGGGGCGTGAGCACCATTTTGGGTGCCGGAACCTGACGAGACCCCCGGTTTAGGCGACACTCAGCGTCTCTCACCGACACGACGAGACAGAGCAAAAGCCCTGCTCAGCAGCCCTTTACGGCACTCAACGACACAAGGCGACACAACCTCCCAGGAGAGTTCGAGTCCCCCCTCTCGCACGCTGACGCGCAGGAGGAATCTCGCTAGGATCCGTTGCCTGCACCACGCCTAGAATGGCGGCGGTATCTTCCTTGTTGCGCCGGTCGATCTCCTTACTGCTAGTGGCTGGGCTCGTCGCTCTCGTCGCCGGCGTCGTCCGTGGCACAGAGGACGTGAAGCGCGGAACCGCAAATCTCGCTTCCGCTTTATCAGGTGCGATTGATCGCTCGGACTCCGACTGCGAAGATCGAATCAGGAAAGCTCGCCGACCAGTGTGGGCGCTTCTCCTATTGAGTGTTGGCGCCTTCTCGGCGGCAGGAATATCTACCGACGCCAGCGGCGCAGCCGCACTTGCTAGGTGACTTTATCAACAGCAGCCCCGGTGTGAGCGGGGCTCAGTGTGAAAAGTTCGGGAAACGGCTAAAGCGAGGCCGTGCCCCAGGGGGCGCGGGGATCCAAGGCCCTTTCGTCCTCGACGCCGGGAACAGCCAGAGCGCCTCGGCGGCTGAACTCCAGGAACGCTTCCACCACCCATCGGATCGAACTGCTTACCGGTCTGGGCCCCGATCTCTATCAACGCCTCCTCCACCGACCATGCGGCCTTGTAGGGACCCTCGTGGGTGAGGGCGTCGAACACGTCCGCGACCGAGACGATCCGTCCGGCGATCGGAATGTCCGCGCCCACAAGCCCCATGGGGTAGCCGGTCCCGTCCCAGCGCATGGTGCGTCAGGGCGATCTCTTCGGCGACCCTGGTGACTGCGAAGCGGCTGCCCGAGAGCGGACGCGCGCCGGCGGTCGTGTGCGTCTTGATGGTTTCGAACTCTTCATAGGACGGTGGCCCTTTCTTAAAAGGATCTCGTCCGGAATTGCGATCTCGCCGACATCGAGCAGAGAGAGGCGAGCCTCATGGTCTCCTCGAACTGCCTGTCTAGACCCAGGACCTCCGACATCACAGCCGCGGCGTGGCCCACCCGGCGGGTGTGCTCCAGGGTGGCCGCGTCCCGGAACTCGGCGGCCCAGGCGAGCCGTTGCAGGATCTCTAGCTGCGCCTCGAGCAGCTCCACCGTACGCTGGCGGACGCGCTCCTCCAGCATCAAGTTATGTCTTTGAAGCCTGAGCTGCAGGAAGCGAGTCTCGAGCCGGTTCCGCAGACACAGGAGCACTTCGGAGGTGTCGAAGGGCTTTGACAATGCCGTTCAGAGAGCACGCGAGCCTGAGGACCCTCGACTTGACTCGGGTAACCGCTCGGCGCCATAGTGGTGCATCCCCCATTCGGGTAAAGCCTCCCCCGCGGCCGGGGGCTGGGGGTGACGGATAAAGTGACCCGATGCCCCCTCGTAATGAGCTTTCCTTTGCCCTCGACCTCGCCCGGCTCGGCGGTCGCATCGCCCTCGGGCACTTCAAGCGCAACCCGCGGCGGACCTTGAAGAGCGACGGCAGCTGGGTCACCGAGGCCGACTGGGCGGTCGAGGCGCAGATAAGGCTGCGGCTGGCGAGGACCTTTCCCGACCACAACGTGCTGGGGGAAGAGGAGGGCCTGACCGCAGCCTTATCTGCGCCTCGACCGCCCAGTCGGCCTCGGTGACCCAGCTGCCGTCGCTCTTCAAGGT
>Ga0209587_1000306_pt1 | contig 23807 bp, 19 predicted proteins | sample NGEPerD_2_FD_184512 | JGI IMG/M metagenome (GOLD analysis project Ga0209587, IMG submission 184512) | Arctic peat soil microbial communities from the Barrow Environmental Observatory site, Barrow, Alaska, USA - NGEE PermafrostL1-D... | ecosystem: Environmental > Terrestrial > Soil > Wetlands >... | reverse complement strand
TTTTTATTTCTTTATCACCGCTCTTTACTTCACGCTTCATTTTATCTAACCTTTTTTCAACAGTAGCTAGGTCGGCAAATATTAACTCCAAATTAATTGTTTCCTTATCATCTGTGGGGTTTACTTGCCCGTTTACATGAATAATATTTTTATCTTTAAAATCTCTTATCACCTCACAAATAGCATCACACTCTCTAATGTGTGCTAAAAATTTATTGCCCAAACCCTCTCCTTTATGAGCCCCTGAAACCAAGCCGGCAATATCTACAAATTCAATGGCGGTTGGAATAATTTGTTTTGGTTTAGACACTTCGGCAAGTTTTGCTAATCTAAAATCAGGCACTTTTACAACGCCTACATTAGGATCGATAGTGCAAAAGGGGTAGTTAGCAGCCTCGACTCTTTTTTTGGTTAGTAAATTAAATAATGAAGATTTACCGACATTGGGTAAACCGACAATAGCGATAGATAAAGACATAAGCCATGTAATTAATCGGATTGATAAGTATCTTTAATATATAGTATTTTTTTGAAAATAAAAAGAGGCCCATAACAAGCCTTCTTCATTATATATAATAATTAAATAAATAGTAGGCGATGTATGAGCCTCAATGCTTAGCATACTAATGTTTTAAGTATATTAAACATATTGAAGCTTTACTGACTTAAAGCATTTTAATGTTACCAACTCCTAGCAAATTAAAAGTTTATTTTAATTATTTTTGTTAAATCTAATAAGATTGATAATGAAAATACTTTTTATAGCTTTCATCACAGCTTATTTCTTTTAACACGATTGTTAACTTGCTCCTTTACTTTGCCACGTCAGTTTTGGCAGAATATTCGTCGAAGTTAGTCAAAGAACTTAATAATACTATAGCATTTTGAAAGTATAGGGGCAAGTATTGTAGACTTAAAATTGTAGATATGACAAATTTTGCTTATATTAAGAAAAAAAAAGAGAAATAAACAGTTTAAGTCCAGAGTACTCTAGACTTAAATATTTAGTTTATACACATATAACACAAGTTATCCACAAGTCTTGTCAAGCTTTTTTTAAAAGAAAAAACCCTTTTGGGGTTTTGAGGCTCGAGTGGGATTCGAACCCACGAATGACAGTTTTGCAAACTGCAGTGTTAGACCACTTCACCATCGAGCCATTATTTTTATATTGCCAATTTTAGCCTATTATTTTTCGTTTGTAAACAGTTTTTTTATTATGTCTAAAATATCTATAATTTCCAATTTGGATCTGTTTTCAATTTTGAATAATCTTTTGTTCTGTCTTTTAGTGCTTTAAAGGCTCCAGCGGCGGCTATCATCGCGGCATTATCAGTTGTATAGGACAACTTGGGAACAAATAAATCTACTTTAGGCATCTCTTTTTCAACCATTTTCTTTAATCTTAGCCTTAATTCTTTGTTTGCACTAACTCCTCCCGATAACATAACGCTCGCTGCCTTATATTTTTTTGCTGCTTTAATGGTTTTTTTGGTTAAAACATCAATAATTGCTTCTTGGTAATAATAACAATACTCTGGAATTCTTTTTTTCCAATTTTTATCCTTTTGTAAAGTATAAAGAAGAGCTGTTTTTAAACCAGAAAATGAAAAATTATAACTACCATCATTAATCATGGGTCTCGGTAGTTTTATTTCTATATAATTTTTAATATTTTTAGAGTTTTTTGAGAATTTTGTAGCCATTTCAGAAATTATAGGTCCGCCTGGATATCCCAAGCCCATCATCTTGGCTGCCTTATCATATGCTTCGCCAGCAGCGTCATCAAGCGTTTCTCCGATGATAGTTAGAGTATGGCTTTTTTTCATAAGAACAAGGTTTGTATGACCGCCGGAGACAGTTAGTATAACGGCGGGGAATTTAACCTCTCTTGCTAAATTGATGAAGTTAGCATATATATGGCCCGCTATATGATTAACTTCTATTGCTGGTTTTTTCCAAGCGTATGAAAGTGATCGTACAGTTTCCATGCCAGACATAAGGGAGGTAATTAGGCCAGGACCTTTGGTGACAGCTATGTAATTTAATTTTTTTGAAGTAATCTTAGCTTCTTTAATAGCTTGATCAATTACGGGTATAATAGAAATAACATGTTCACGAGCTGCGACTTCAGGAATAACTCCGCCATATTTTTTATGAATATCAATTTGAGAAGCAACAACATTTGATAGCACAAAAAGACGTTTGGTTTTCTCATCCATCTTTATAACTGCCGCTGCTGTTTCATCACAACTTGTTTCAACGCCTAATATATACATATAATTCATTGTATGTTATTTTTTATAAATAGCCAATATTGACAGCTTGTAATATTATCTATAAAATAAAATTAAATCTAAGAGGGTTTAGATTTTTATTTTACGAAAAAATTTATGGTCCCTTCGTCTAGTGGTTAGGACACCAGGTTTTCATCCTGGTAACAGGGGTTCGATTCCCCTAGGGACTACTACATAAAAAAGAACATCTTTGTAAGATGTTCTTTTTATGATCAAAAATAAGAATTATCTAAGCCCGCTCAAAAATCATTAAATTATTTACTAACCACCAAACAACCCCCTGAGCCCCCATTTTTTTCTTCATTTCTTTTGTTCGTGATTCCAAATAATGAAAGTTTCTTTGTTGAAATTTTTTAATCCAATAACTATGTGGCTGCTCATTGATATGCCCAATACTACGTGGCCCCTGGCCGAGAACCGCCGCCGTAAAAATAATGTTATCTGAAGCGTTAATAATTGTTTCTACTAGCGTGTCGGCATCACTTTCAGGCAGATGTTCGGCCACTTCTAAACAAAGGCTCAAATCATATTTCTTTTTAAACTTATATTTTTTTGCCAAATCAAAAATTATTAGTTTATCTTTCTCTAATAAAAATTCGGCAGCAGCTGCGGGTGAGCCATCAATACCTAAAATATCTCTAATTCCACGACGCTGAAACTCCTTAAGATATAGGCCCGCTCCACAACCAATATCAACAATGTTGGTTGGCATATAATATTCCAAAATAATATTCACAAACTGAGTGGTAGATTCGGTCTCAAGCTTGATGGTATTTTGAAAAAACTTTTTATCATAAATATGGTTTTCAACTGTCATATATAAAGTTATAAAATAAAAGCTCTATTTAAACAGTAGGGCCTTTTTACTCAATTTTTTTAATTTTTTTGCTTCCAATTGATCTGCCTCCAAATAATTTTATTGTTTTACAATCTAGTTTATTCATCGAACTATCTTGTCATTTTAACATAAATTGACCGAAAAGTAAACCTATTTTATTTTACTTTAAAACTTCCGCTTAACTCTTAATTTCCCCAACAATTTTATTAAAGTTTTGGTAAATACAAGACTTTAAGACTACTAATAAAAAACGTTCAGCGTCTGCTCGGCGTTTTTAATTAATTTTGTTAACTTAAAACATCTCGAACGATAGCTTTAATGAAGTGACTTTCGTTTAATAGGAAAATAGAATTAAATCGTTGATATTTAGTGAGGTGAGTAATATATACTTTCTGCTGTGGAGTTTTATTTATTGACAAATTAATGGAAATATGCTAAATTTATAAGTTACCTAAGGTGGGTAATATTCTTTAACAATTTAAACAAAAAAATAGAAGATGAAAAAAGCCTTAAGAATTGCCCTAAAAGTAATCTTAGCTATCGTTTTTCTTCAAAATATTGGTTTCTTCTCCTTTGTTAGTAATATGCCTGCTGAAAAGCAGGCACCAGAAAAAGCGGACAGAGGGAAGGAAGATAACCAGTATTTAAATAGAAAAATTAGAAATGCTGAGAATCTGGGCGATAATTATGGCCCAGAAGAATATTTTGCTGACTTGACGGAAATCAGATTAAAGACAAAAAATAACGACTTCGATCGTTATGCGGTGATTCATGTTAGTTATACAACTAATGAACTCATGTCAAAATTCAACACAAATGTTATCAATCATAGAAAATCAGATTCTCAAACGGATTATGATGAGTATATGAAAAGATTAACAGTCGCTCAGCAAAAAAGTATAGCGATTACCGATCCAGAGAGGCAAAAAAGAGATATTGAATTTAAAATTAAAACTAGTAGCCCTACTTACTGGAGAGATACATCTATCAGTATCTTGTCCTGGTTATTGGATTTTTATCTCAGAAATTTGCCCCTTGCTCTCGTTCTTTTATGGATATGGTGGTATGAAGATAAAAACAAATTAAGCATTAACAATCCGTTAAGCTTTCTAATTTGTTTAATCTTATATCCTATTGTCATTATTAGAACATGGACGCTAAAAACTCGTGAAGTTGCTCGCATCTTCACAATGAGTGTTGACTACAAAAGAAGACAAGCTGATATTTTTTCTTTAATTTCCGATAATGAATTTGCCGACATTAAACGCTTTGCTAAAAGTGATTTAAAAATAAGTGATTATCGGAATTATTTAAAAAATCGAGGACTATCTTATCAGCATGCTTTAATTCCTATTATGATGGCGACATTTGTTTTATTACTAACATCGCAATCAATAGGAGCAGAAGTTAAACATCAATCAGATGCTTTTATGAAATGTCAGGTTTGTATAAAAGCACCGCCCGACTTTCAACAACACTATGACTTAAGCCAGCACGAAAGTATTTCATTCGCTGCTGTGTTACCATCTAAACAAGAAATGATATTTATCATTACTTTGGTTTGGCAATTAGTTCTCCCGCCGACATCCAAAAGATGCCAAGGGTTTCAAACTAATCCCGATCCTATTCCGCTAGTTGCTTAGTAATTGCCCAAAAGGTTTTCCTTAGTTGAGGAAAATTAAAAATCAATTATTAAATACAACTAAAAAGAAAAAATTATGAAAAATATTATTGCAATCATTATCGTTTTTGTTTTTTGTTCAGTTACAAACCAAATGGTTGGCCAGTCAGTAAATCTAGAAAGTACAATTAAGGTTGATAAAACTGGAACACTTCTTTCAACCCAGAGGGTTGAAGTGAAAAATTCTACTTTTACTTTAAAGTTCGATTACAAAGCTAATGGCAATGATGTCTTAGGAATAATTATTCCTAAAATTTGGTCTAACTCAACAAGCAGTTTAAGCGGAATGATTGTAAAAATTGGTGATGGAAACTCTAATGATCAGTTCGCCTTTGATATCTGGGGTAATAGAAAATTCGGCAAGTTAGCAACGATGCTAGAAATTCGCCGAATTGTTAGTCCAGCTAACAAGCCTTGGAATTTTATCGGCACTAGACTTTCCTACGGTAATTTTACCGCCGAAGCCTATGCCGTTTCTAAGTACCAAGGTAATCAAGGGAAAACAAAAAAAGGTCCTTACTACTCTTGGATTGCTTATCACCCAAGCCATGCTTTTGTGGCTATAGGAAAACAAGATAGGCAATACGGGGGATACGCCGGAACAAAAGGGCTTAGTCGCTTCGGCAATTTTACTTTTGTGAATTATCAACCAGACACAAAAAATTTCTGGTTTAAATCACAAACTGCGTTTGGCAATATTAACCAAAAGTTTTTCTGCCAAGAAACATACATCTTAGCGACCAGTTATTTAACTGTTCCTTTATTCTATTATATTCACTTTTCTCCAATTGTAACTAAAGGAACTTTAACTTTAAAAGTTGAAGGCAGACAAACTGCTGGTTTTCAAAACTATGAAGTTATGATGGGTAAGCAGCTCAACAATAACTTATTTGGTTTTGCGGTTGGTATAAACTCTGAATATAATAAAGTCGATCTAAATTTATCGCCATCATTCGAACTGTATAAATCTTGGAAAAATAATATTGGCCAATGTATCATTGAATTACGATATGATCATTTGCACAGGGTTTGCAGTGCCTTCTTGGCAATAAAATATTAATAAGGCATGAGCCGTAACTACAAAAGTTACGGCTCTTTTATTTTATAAAATTGATTTAACAAACAAGAAATTTACATACATTAGAATTCATTTTTCAGACTTTAAAAATAGAAATTAAATTGGGATTACGCTATTTTTTTGTTGTTTATTAGTGTTTAATGTATTAAAATAGTTGTATAATAAAAAACATAGTTGTATGGATAAATCTCATTAGACCGTAGTTACTGTTTTAAATAATTTAAATTATGGAAAAGTCGAGATATTTATATCAAAGGATTTAGGATTTAAATTTATTTCTGCGTTGACTAAAGATAGTGACTTAAATAAATAGTAAATTTTTTTATGAAAAATAAAATAGGTTTAGCTCTAGGATCGGGGGCTTTTAGGGGGTTTGCGCATATTGGTGTAATACAAGTTTTACAAGAAAATAATATCCCCATTTCATTTATTAGCGGTACTTCAGTCGGGGCCTTAGTAGCTGCTTATTTTGCCCTTTATCAAGATATTTCTGGATTAGAGGAGGCATTTTTAAGTTCTAAGAAAAATTTTTATCGAATTGCTGATTTAGGTTGGCGAAATGGATTAGTAAGCGCTACTAAGTATGAAAGATTCATCGAGCATCTCTTAGGTAACAAAAATTTTAAGGATGTAAAAATTCCCCTACAAATACTGGCTACAGAGCTTGCGACGGGCAATCCCTATGTCTTTTCTTCTGGCAAATTAGCCACTGCTGTTAGAGCCAGCTCCTCGGTCCCAATTGTTTTTGAGTCGATTAAAGGAAAAAATGGGGGGTTTGTAGATGGTGCTTTGAGTAGCCCGGTGCCCGTTAAAGAATTAATAGATTTAGGAGCCGACAAGGTGATTGCGGTTAATCTTTATCATAAAAATGAGTTTATTGATAAAAGATTTAACCTTACTAAAATTGCACTTAGAAGCACTCGCATAGTTTTATATAATTTGGCTCAAAAATCTATCGAAAATGCTTCTACCGTCATAAATCCTGATGTATCTTCTCAGGTGCAGTTAACATCCGTTCGCAATTATTTTTCACGGAAATTAATTGATGAGATGATTCAAATAGGTAGAAGGGAAACAAAGAAGAAAATAAAGGAAATAAAATCCTGGTTATGAAATATCGTTTATATACAACATCTTACAAGGCATGGGACGGAATGTTTAAGGCAATTTCAAAAGCTGAAAAATCAGTTTATTTAGAAATGTATATTTTGGCTAATGATACAAAAAGGACCCACAATTTTTTTTCATTACTTAAAGAAAAGGCTGCGAAAGGTTTAGAAGTCGTTATTATTGCAGATTCCTATGGAAGCTCGGAACTTGAAGACAGTTTTATAAATGAACTCAGAAAGTCTGGTGCAGAGTTTAAATTTTTTAGCCACTGGCTTAAAAGAACACACCGCAAGATTTTGATTGTCGACAATAAAGTAGCTTTTTTAGGGGGGGTAAATATTAAAGAAAGCTCTAGAAACTGGCGAGATCTTCATATTAAAATTGAGGGAGCCCCGGTAAAGTTGCTTATTAAGTCATTTGCTAAAGCATATCGTTTATGCGGCGGTAAACGACAATCGTTAATACAATATAGATTTACAGTTTTACCAAGAAAAATTAAAAATTGGATTTTTGATAATTGGAGAAGCACAAGTAAATTGTATAGCTTAAGTAGTTATTACAAAAAAAAGATTTCACATGCAAAATTTTTGCTACAAATTGTTACACCTTATCTTCTACCCCCTCGATGGCTCTTGGTAGCAATAGACGATGCTTGTCAAAGAGGTGTGAAAGTAGAAATGATTATACCCAGTGACACAGATATAAAATTTTTAAATAAAATGAACTATATAAATGCTTATCGCCTATCAAGGGTAGGTGTAAAATTTTATATGGGTAAAGAAATGAACCATGCAAAGATAATGGTAATAGATAAGGAAGAGGTGGTGATTGGTTCGCAAAATATTGATCTTTTATCGTTTAAAGTTAATTATGAAGCTGGTATATTTTCTAGACAAAAAGATTTAGTGCAGGATGTTTTAAAAATTATTGAAAAATGGAAAAAAGAAGCTAAGGAATATAAGAAGTGGCCAAAAAAAATAAAGATTGTAGATAAAATATTTTTATATTTTTTGAAAATATTTTATCCAATTTTTTAAAATTCAGTATTTATATAAATATAAGATAAACAAGAGCTGGTTAATTTTAGCAGGTCTTGTTTTTTTAATGATTTACCTTTATAATACTTTAAATATAATTTCTTAAAAAATAACTATGCCCGTAAACTTCATTAAGATTCGAGGAGCACGAACAAATAATTTAAAAAATGTTAATTTAGATATCCCTCGAAATCAGTTAGTTGTTATTACTGGCCTTTCAGGTTCTGGTAAATCTTCTCTTGCTTTTGACACTGTTTATGCAGAAGGGCAGCGAAGATATGTAGAATCTCTCTCGTCGTACGCTCGCCAATTTGTTGGTTTAATGGACAAGCCCGATGTCGACCTAATTGAAGGTTTATCACCTGCTATCTCAATAGATCAAAGAACAGTTGGCCACAACCCTCGGTCAACAGTAGGAACAATTACAGAAATTTATGATTATTTACGTCTGTTGTTTGCTAAATGCGGGCAACCACATTGCCCACATTGTCAAATAAAATTAAAAGAAGCCTCAGAAGAAAAGAAAATTGAAAAATTAGTTAGAGGAAGAATCGTTAAATCTAGTAAGGTTAATCGTTTTTTTGTTTGTCAGAAATGTGATTATAGGCGAAATATTTTAGAACCACGTGAATTTTCATTTAATTCTGGTCATGGTGCTTGCCCTGAATGTGGTGGGTTGGGAGATAAAATGGAGATTGATAAGCGTCTAATTTTTAATGAAAAATTAAGTATTTTAGAAGGTGCAGTAAAACCTTTGTCCCATTCAAATTTAAGTAGTAGCAGTTTAATTAGAGGATTAGAGGATTTGGCAATTAGGCATGGTATAGATATTCGAAAAGCTATTAAAGATATAACAGAGAAAGACAAGGAATTATTTTTAAGTGGTGATGAGGAGTATGAGGGGCTATTGGTTTTGCTCGATAAAAAATATAAAGAAACTAAATCTAGTTTTATAAAACAGGAAATTGAAAAAGCCATGCACAGCGTCTTGTGTCCTCTTTGTGTGGGGGCAAGATTAAATCAAGAATCTTTAAATGTTACCATTGATGATAAAAATATTTTTAATGTTACGGGTTTAAGTATAAACGATCTAAAGAAAATATTTTTAACCTGGCAAAAGAATAAAAGTTTATTTTCCAGCAAAGAAGATGTAGTGAAGCCTATTATCAATGAAATTAATAAAAATTTGCAGCTATTAATTGATGTTGGTCTTAGTTACTTAACTTTATCTCGTGGTGCGGTTACTTTATCTGGTGGTGAGGCTCAGAGAATTAGACTAGCATCTCAAGTCGGGTCATCTTTATCGGGGGTTTTGTATATATTAGACGAACCATCAATCGGTTTACATCAAAAAGATAATGATAAACTAATACAAACACTGAAAGATTTAAGAGATAATGGTAATACTGTTATTGTTGTTGAGCATGATGCGGCCACCATGATGGCAGCAGATTGTTTAATAGATGTTGGTCCGGGTGCAGGTGCGCACGGAGGAGAAATCTTATTTGTCGGGAAACCCGAAGAAATAAAAAAGGCAGAGAATTCATTAACTGGTGCGTATTTGTCTGGAAAGAAAAGCATAAGAACCCCGAATAAGTTTAGAAAAGGAACAGGTAAAAATTTGCAAATTGTAGGGGCTAGTGAACATAATTTAAAAAAGGTAGATATTAGCTTTCCCTTAGGAAAATTAGTAGCGATAACCGGAGTATCAGGATCTGGAAAATCAACTTTAATGAATGATATTTTGGCAAATTATTTAAGTCAGAAGTTTTATCGTGCTAAAGCTGAGCCGGGTAGGTTTGATAAAATATTGGGGGTAGAAAATATTAATAAGGTAATTAATATAGATCAGTCGCCGATTGGCCGAACTCCTCGATCAAATCCAGCTACATATACGGGTTTGTTTACAACCGTTCGTGACATTTTTTCCCAATTACCCGAAGCTAAAGTAAAAGGTCTGGGGGCTGGTCATTTTTCTTTTAATGTTCCTGGCGGTCGCTGTGAAAATTGCTCAGGAGATGGAGCAATAAAAGTGGAGATGCAATTTTTAAGTGATGTTTTTATTACTTGCGATGTATGTGGTGGAAAAAAATTTACAGATAAAGTGCTTGAGGTTTTGTATCAAGGAAAGAACATCTTTGAAGTACTTGATATGACGGTTAGTGAAGCTAAGGATTTTTTCAAAAATACACCGGCTATTATTAATAAATTAGATACTTTGGATGAAGTTGGTTTGGGTTATATAAAATTGGGTCAAAGTGCAATAACTTTTTCAGGAGGAGAGGCCCAAAGAATAAAATTAGCTACAGAATTAGCAAGACGTTCAACTGGTAAAACACTATATATTTTAGACGAGCCAACAACTGGCCTACATTTTGACGATATTGATCGTTTATTAAAAGTACTAAATATTTTAGTAGATCAAGGTAACACGGTTTTAGTTATTGAGCATAATCTAGAAGTTATTAAATCGTCTGACTGGGTAATAGATTTAGGGCCAGAAGGTGGAGAGAAGGGTGGTTATTTAGTCGCTGAAGGCACCCCAAGGGAAGTTGCTAAAAATAAAAATAGTTTAACCGGTGCTTATCTTAAAAAAGTAATTTAATAGTAAACATTAATTTTCGAGGTCTACTTTTAATATCAAAAAATAAGTGTAAATAGAATAAAAAAAATCAGAGTTATTTAATTCTGATTTTTTGTTATAAGTACTAAATTTTCATTTATAATATTTTTTTTATCGCATCGCTTAGTTAAATATTATCTCTGGAATTAATTATTTGTAATTTTAGATTTTTACTTTGTGTATCAAAGAGAGTAAAAGTTGCTTGATAAAATATGCCTGCAATATTTCCTGGATTAACAATCATAATATTATCTTGTTTTTCCAACCAAGGCTTGTGGCTATGGCCGTAAAATATGTAGTCAAGTCTTACGTCGCTATTTTTTTTCACTTTTTCTATATCAATCGATTTATGACAAAATCCAATATTAAAATTATCTATTTTTGTGTAACCGATTAAGCCCTGGTAGTTTATATTAGTAAATTTTTTTATTTCATCGCTTGAATATGTCTCAGCATTTCCGTCTATTAAAAAAATTTCCCCTAAAAAATTAGTGGAAATATACTTTAAAGTATCAAGATTGCCGACATCACCACAACAAATTAATTTTGTTATTTTATTTTTTAGACAGATATCTAGACATTTTTTTAAATTTAAAAGATTGTCATGAATATCGGATATGATAGCTATTACCATAGTTTATTTACCGGTTTTTATTTTAATTTCATAAGCCATTTGCTCTAGTTTTCTTAAATGGCCACGGGCTTGGTCGTATTTAGTTCGTAAATAACCCGTCATATCAATATCTGCAAGTTGAGACATTATATCGTCTGCCTTAGTTTTTATTTTGGAAACCTCACTAAACTCACCCTTGGCTGCCTGATTGGTAGCGTATCTAACAAGTTCACCTATTGTATCGCAAATACCGCCGAAATATGATTCATAATCAAAATCAAGATTTTTAACCATTATTATTTCCTTTCCTTTAATTGTTTGGTAAAAAGTTTTTGCTTCTAAATATTCTTCTGCAGCCGCTCTGTATGCCCCCTCTTTTTTTAGACGTTTAGAACTAAATTTTCTTTCAATAATTTTAAAATTCTTTTCTATTTCTAGAAATTTTACTTGAGCTTCTTTAAACTCTTCACGTTGAAGTTTGAAAATTATTTTTTTTGCTTCAAATAAAAGTCCATTAGAAGCGCTTATGATTTGTCTTCTTTCGCTTTCATTCTTTTTATAGTTACTTTTTAAAGATTTTAAAAATTTTTCATTTATCATAATATTTTTTAAATGTGATTACTAAGAAACCCTAAAGACTTCATCAAGGGTTGTTTCTCCGGCCAATGCTTTTAGTATACCGTCTTGCAAAATGGTAATCATGCCATTTTTTATAGCTTCTTGTTCAATTTCGTAATCTGTAATTTTATCACCTTGAATTATTTTTCTAATTGGTTGTGTCATTTCAATAGCTTCAAATAAACCGAGTCGTCCCTTATATCCCAAGTTACCACATTTTTCGCAACCTTCTCCGTGATAGAATTTTAATTCTTGAGGGATATTTATCATAGGATTTTTAATTTCATTTAAAATTCCTTTCACTTTTTCTAGATTTTCTGGGGAAACTTTTATTTCTTTTTTACAACTAGAACAAATTTTTCTCACTAATCTTTGTCCTATTGAAAACTCCATTGAATTAGCTAAGGATTGACGATCAATTCCTAGGCCGACAAAACGAGCTATTGCGCCAGCCGCGCTGCTGGCGTGTATAGTAGAGAGTACTAAATGGCCAGTCATGGCTGCTTCAATGGCAATTTTTGCAGTTTCATTATCGCGAATTTCACCAATCATCATGATATTGGGGTTTTGTCTAAGAAGTGACCTCATAGCCGTGGCAAATGTATAACCCCCCGCAGTATCTATTTGTGTTTGCATGATGCCTGATAATTGATATTCAATTGGATCTTCAACGGTAATAATTTTTATATCTGGTTTGTTTAATTTATTTAGCATACTGTAAAGGGTGGTTGTTTTTCCGCTTCCAGTTGGACCGGTGGTTATAATAATACCCTTATTTTTTTGCAGTGCCCTATTCATTGAATCAAGCGCGACGGAAGTAATGCCAAGTTTTTCCATCTCAAGCTTAGCAGCAGAAGAAGACAGGACGCGAATAACAATTGATTCACCGTAACCTCCAGATATAATTGATAAACGACAATCTATTTTTTTGTCTTCCGGTAAATAGATGCTAAATCGTCCATCAAAGGTAGCTTTTTTTACATTAGTTGGGGTGCCTGCTAATATTTTTATTTCAGATAATAAAGGTAGATAGCTTGTTTTTGGTAAAGTAGCTACGTCATGCATTATTCCATCAATTCTGTATCGTATTGTGACATTTTTGTCGGATGGCTCAATATGTATGTCACCCGCGTCTCTTATCACCGCTAATCCCAGAGCTAATTTAATTAACTTAGAGGCAGGTATTTCTCTAATTCTTTCTTCTACACTTTTAATATCCTTCCCCATTTCCATTATTTCATCCATTTCTTCCTGATCTATTTTAATACCTCTCCCAATAGTTTGAGAAATTACAATATCATAAAGTTCATGAATATAATCAAAATCTCCAATCACGCGATAAATTTCTTCTAAACTAGTTTGACCTTCCAAAACACGCAAGATTCCATCTTGAAGCATGGTGATCATGCCATCTTCAATGGCCTGTTGCATAATTTTAAACGAAGGAGCCTGGTCAATTGTTAATTGTCGAATGTTATCATTGATTGTAAATATTTCAAACAATCCTGTTCGGCCTTTGTAACCGGTGAAGTTACATTTGTCACAACCATCACTCGCTTTATATACATGTGGCAAAGTTACTGGAGCGTCAACACCAGCTTTGGGTGAAATAACGGCTAAAATTTTATGAATTAGAGCCTCTTCATCTTTATCAAGAATTTTTTCTTCTTGGCAGTGTCTACATAATTTTCTTACCAACCTTTGACCAATTACGGCGTTAATGGATGGTGCTAAAAAGTATGGTTTTACTCCTAAGTCAATCATTCGGGGAATAACACCCGAAGCATCATTAGTATGTAAGGTTGATAAAACAAGGTGTCCCGTAAGAGATGCTTGGATAGCTATTTCTGCAGTTTCTAAATCTCTAATTTCTCCTACCATTACCACGTTTGGGTCTTGTCTCAAAACTGATCGTAAACCTTCAGCAAAACTAAAACTATGTTTGCTATCAACTTGGCTCTGGTTAATCCCGGCTAACTGGTACTCGATAGGATCTTCTAAGGTAATAATTTTTACGCCGGGCTTATTTAGCTTGTTTAATATTGAATACAAAGTGGTTGTTTTACCACTTCCGGTAGGACCAGTTGTTAGGATTAAACCGTTTGGCTTTGAAATTTCTTTTTTAAGTAATGGCAGAACTTCCGGGCGGATGCCTAGTGTTTCAATATCAAGAGCGGTTGTTCGGGAATCTAAAATACGCATTACTACACTTTCTCCAAACGCGGTTGGTAAAAATGAGCAACGAACATCAATTTTTTGATTTTCTAAGAAAATTGTAAAACGACCATCTTGAGGCTTATTTTCAATATTAATTTTTACACTAGCTAGGATTTTTAGACGAGATATAATTTTGTCCCACTTATTGTTTTTAATTAACGCAGCTTCCTGTAAAACACCATCAATTCTTAATCTAATAACAACACCTTTTTCTTCAGCCTCTATATGAATATCACTGGCAGAAACCTTGATGGCAGCAGCTAGCATTAAAGTAATAATATCACTAATATTTACTTCATTAATTTTTTCATTCAGACTTTTATAGTTAACTAAGTCGTCCTGAAATTTTTTAAGTTGCTCGGGTTTTATTTCAATCCCAGCGTCATACTTAATTATTTTTGGTACTGCTCGATAGACATCTAAAGCATAGCTAAGACTGTTTTCTGAAATTAAATAAACTTTGGTATCTGCAAAATATTTATCACCCATTTCTTTGGCCTCCGCAAGTACTTCATCACTGGGATTGAGGCAGGCTATGCGTAGATTTTTGCCATCGTAAAAAAAACAAACTGCTTTTAATTCTTTAGCACGATCTTCTTTCATTAAACCAAGAGCCTCAGGACTAATTGGAAAACCGATTAGATTGATATAATCGAAACCGATGGATTGAGCATCTCGTTTAGTTTTTTTCTCAGCTTCTTTTATCTTTATTTCTTTTTGTTTTTTAGCAAAAATACCGGCGACGCTTTCTTCGTCGCCGGTTGGGTTGATTAAATTTTCTATTGAAGCCTGTTTATTCATAAGATGAGAGAATCTTCATCGTGTTAATTTATTTGCGAGCAAAAATTCTTTCAAGTTTTGCCTGTCCATTACCTTTTTTTAACTCTAAAAAAATATTTGTCCAAGCTGATATTTGAAAGGTTGTTATAAATGCCCCCAGTGAAAGAATTAAAAATAGGGCAATTAATGCCAAGATTATAATAAGTAAGACGATTCCGTAATCTATTGCAAAAATAAAATAGGGTAGGATTAATATAGAAAGACCAATTACTAGCAAAAAGCCGACAGCGAAGTTGATAAGAAAAAGTATAAGACCCATTTCCACGCTCACTAACCAATTGTTTTTAAACAGTAGCCAAGATTTTTTAATTGAACCGACGAAATCCTCAGCATCTAGAACTTTAAAGGCAATGGCATATCTAACAATTATTGTACAAGCAATTGCTAAGGGGGCTAAAATTATAAAGGCAAGTGTGTAAATAAAAGTGAGAGAAATGGATGTTTTGGTTGCCAGAATGATTAGAGGGAGACTGATTAATGATAAAATAATTATAATTGCAAGTTTGGCTATTAGATTAAGACCTAAAACTGGCCAAAAATTATTATGACCAGTAGTAATTAGTTTCTGAAGATTTAATGCAACCTTTTTCTTACCGTTAATAATTAATTCTTTTGATGCAGAAAATAGAGCTCCCTGTGAAGAGATTGATAGCCAGACAAAGGATGCAATTAAAGCTGTTACCATTATAATAACAGTCAAAGTATTAATAATGGTTAGAATATTATAAGTAAATAAATTTAGTATACCTAATAGAAATAGTCCAAGTGACTCTAGACCAATTAAAACTAAATTTAGATAGAAGTATGGATTTTCAAGTGACCCGGCTTGTAAATTGCCAGATAAAAATTGATATTCAAATGAACCGCTAGCAGCTACAATTGTAGCAAATAAGCCGAAGAGCCAAAGATACTTGTGTTGCCAAGCAATATTTAATGCTTTTTGAATGATTAGTCGATAAGAAAACATAAATTTTATAAGCTCATTTTAAAGTTGAGCTTGTTTATTAATTACGATTGAAAAACTTAATAAAGTCTGTTAGTATTATAACATATTATTAAGTATTACCAAAGATTTTAAAATAGATTTAATTTAAGATATGAATTACTGGCAAGAAGTGAAAAATTTAATTAGTCAGAAATTAGAGGTAGATGATTTACTGTTTTCTTATCCGACAGATCTAAGTTTAGGGGAGCTTAGTTTAACTTGTTTTGTTCAAGCTAAGAAAAATAATCAGAATCCTGCTGAATTAGCAGCTATTTGGGCTAAGAAATTACAAGAGGATGAACAGCTCTCAAATTATTTTAGTGAAATTAAAGTGGTTGGTCCTTATATTAACTTTTTTTTGTCCATTAATTTATTGGCTAACAGGGTTATAACAGAAGTTAAGGAGAAAAAAGATAAATATGGATGTAATGATGAGGGAAATGATGCAAAAGTAATGATTGAATTTTCAAATGGTAATACTCACAAGGAGTATCACGTAGGTCATCTAAGAAATATATCTTATGGTGATTCAATTAGTAATATTTTAGATGCTAATGGCTATAAAGCTATTCGCGTTTCGTATATTAATGATTTTGGTATACATGTTGCTAAAACGGTTTGGAATTGGAAGCATAACCCCGAATATACTAACCGGCCTGAACCAAAGGGTTTTTTGCTTGGTAAATGCTATGCACAGGCAAGCCAAAAATTAAGTGACCAGCCCGAGTATAAATTTGATGTTACAAAAATAATGCATGATATTGAGAGTCGACAAGGGGAGAATTATGATTTGTGGAAAGAAACTAGAAATTGGAGTATTGAGTATTTTGCATCTATATATAAAGAGCTTGGAATTAAGTTTGAAAAGATTTTTTATGAAAGCGAGATGATAGATGAGGGTTTAGAAATAGTTAAATCCCTAACTGAAAAAGGAATTTTGTTTGAAAGCCAGGGTGCAATTATTGCTGATTTAGAAGAGTACGGTTTAGGAGTTTTGCCCATTATTAGGTCTGATAAAACCGCGTTATACCCAGTTGCTGACTTAGCATTAGCAATTAATAAATTTGCTTTGTATGATTTATCAGAGTCAATTTACGTTGTAGACATTCGTCAAAGTTTATATTTTAAGCAATTATTTAAAATCCTGGAGTTATTAGGTTATAAACAGAAGTTGGTTCATTTGGCCTATGATTTTGTAACTTTACCGGAAGGAATGATGTCTTCTCGTAGCGGTAATGTGATAACTTACCAAGAGTTAAGGGATAAGTTAAAATTTGAGCTGATAAAAGAAACAAGACTAAGAAGAGAAAATTGGAGTGATGAGCAGGTTGAAAAAACTGCCGAGAACTTAATGATTGCAATAATAAAATTTGAAATGCTTAAAACGGGAGCAGAAAAAGAGATTGTTTTTAATATACAAGAAGCATTAAAATTTGATGGTTATACCGCGTGTTATCTAGAGTACAGTTATGCCAGACTTAAGAGCATACTCCGCAAAGAAGGGCCTTCATATTTTTCGGGGAAGGTGGATTTATCAGAGTTAAAAGAAGATAAAGAAAAAGAACTGCTTCTTAAAATAGCTAAGTATCCCGAAATTATCGTGATTTCTAAAGAAAGAAAAAAACCCAGCGAGATAGCGAAGTATTTATTTGAGCTTGCTAAAATTTCAAATGATTATTATCATTCCATTAATATTTTAAAAGCTGATAAAAAAATTAAAAAAGCCAGGTTGTCACTTATTAAGGCAACCACTCAGACACTTAAAAATGGGTTTGAACTTTTGGGACTACCAGTTCTTGAGGAAATGTAATTAAACAATATGAAAAAAGAAAAAGAAAATAAGAAAGAGGGGCTAAGTCTAGAAACAATTGTTTCTCTTACAAAAAGACGTGGCTTTGTTTTTCCATCTTCCCAGATATATGATGGGTTCACGGCTGTATATGATTACGGTCCTTATGGAGTAGAATTAGCAAATAATATAAAAAAAGAATGGTGGAAAGCAATGACTCAATTAAGAGATGATGTAGTTGGTTTAGATTCGGCTATTTTTATGAGTCCAAAAATTTGGGAAGCATCCGGTCATGTAAAAAATTTATCCGACCCATTGACTGAGTGTAAGAAATGTCATAGTCGTCTTCGCCTAGACACATTATTGGAAGAATCTGGAATTTTTGCCGATGAGAAAATGACAGAGGATGAGATAAATAAAATATTTAAAGATAATGCGGATAAAGTAACCTGTCCTTCTTGTGGTTCTCATGATTTTACTGAAGGGAAAAAATTTAATTTGCTTGTTAAATCAAATTTAGGAAACTTTACGAGTGATTTTGAAAAAGACCCAGTGTATTTGCGAGGTGAAACCTGTCAGGGTATTTATGTTAATTTTAAAAACGTTGTTGATTCAGCTAGAGTAAAAATTCCATTTGGAATTGCTCAAATTGGAAAAGCATTCCGTAATGAAATAACCGCCCGTCAGTTTATTTTTCGCACACGTGAATTTGAACAAATGGAAATGCAATATTTTATTAAACCAAAAACAGACAAAGAATATTTTGAAAAGTGGCGAGAAATAAGATTCAATTTTTATTTAAATCTGGGAATCAAGCCAGAAAATTTACGTTGGCATAAGCACGAAAATTTAGTTTTCTATGCAAAGGAGGCATACGATATAGAATATAATTTCCCATTTGGTTTTAAAGAGTTAGAAGGAGTGCATGCAAGAGGAAATTATGACTTAACTCAGCATAGTAAATTTTCAGGTCAAGATTTAAATTATTTTGATCCGCAAACCCATGAAAAATATTTACCTCATGTAGTTGAAACTTCAGCGGGAGTAGGTCGTACATTTTTAGCATTAATATGTGATGCCTATAAAGAAGAAGAAATTAAAGGTGAAAAAAGAATTGTTTTGGCACTAGCACCAAAGTTGGCGCCAATTAAAATTGCTATCTTTCCTTTGTTAAAGAATAAACCAGAGCTAGTTAGCAGGGCGAGAGAAATATTTAATGAGTTAAAAAAAAGTTGGCGTTGTGAGTTTGATGATAATGGAAATATTGGTAAGCGTTATAGACGGCAAGATGAAATTGGCACCCCCTTTTGTTTAACCGTAGATTTTGATACAATAGAAAATAATGATGTTACCATTAGGCTAAGAGATACGATGGAACAAGAAAGAATTAGTATTGATGATTTGGAAGATTTTTTTCGTTTACGTTTATAAATTTGCGAAAAAAAGTTTCAGTCTGAAAATATAAAAGTAAAATTCCTTCACTTACGGAATCAAGTGAGGGAATTTTTTTATAAAATATAAAAAAAGTATTGCTACTTATTTTTATAAGTTGTATAATTAGAATGAAATAAAAATTTTTTTAAATTATTTTTAAACAACAAAAAAATTTTTGAGGAAGGAGGTGATATTATGAAAAAAACTATTAAAAAAGTCGCCAAGAAAAAGGTTGCTAAGAAACCAGTTGCTAAGAAAGCTGTAAAGAAGGTAGCCAAGAAAAAGGTTGCTAAGAAACCAGTTGCTAAGAAAGCTGTAAAGAAGGTAGCCAAGAAAAAGGTTGCTAAGAAGAAGGTAGCCAAGAAAAAGGTTGCTAAGAAAAAGGTGGCTAAGAAAAAATAATTTTTAAAGTTTATATTTTATAAATTTTATTAATTTGAAAATTATACAAAAATCGTCCTGTTTATAGGGATGATTTTTGTATTTTAGTTCTTGTTCATATATTTTGTTATAAAATTTAAGATTAATAGTATGAAATAAAATATATGAGATTGAACAAATCTAAAATCATATTTAAGATCGGAACGATCGTTGTGTTTATAATTCTAATTTTGTTATTTAAAAAATATTTTGCGCCATCCCATAATTTAAAACTTTCCTTTTTAAATGTCGGGCAAGGAGATGCTTGTATAATAAAAACTCCGAATAATAAAATTGTAATTATCGATGGCGGTCCTGATAATTTAATTTTGCGTCGATTAGGGGAAGAAATTCCTTTTTATAAACGTAAAATTGATTTAATAATTACAAGTCATTTTCATGAAGATCATATTACGGGTCTTATTGAAATATTTCGTCGCTATAAAGTTAAGTATCTTGTTTTAGGAGAAAATATAAAACAATTTTATCCAGCTGCATTATTATTCTCTGAAGCTCGAAAACAAAATACTAAAATAATATATGTAAATACACAAATTAAGTTTGCATTTCAGAGTGATTGTTATCTTAATATTTTAAATCCGATTAACATGTCAAAAAATAATGATAATGATAATGACTCTTTAATTTCAAAGTTAAGTTGTGGTGATTTAACTTTTCTGTCAAGCGGGGATAATGAAGGAAGTGTTGAAGAAGAAATTCTAAAAACTGACTTTGACTTATCAGCTCAGATATTTAAAGCATCTCATCACGGGTCCAAAACTTCCAATACTTATGATTTTTTAGAAGCCGTCAGCCCAGAATTAATGGTAATTTCTGTTGGGGAGGCTAATCGCTTTGGGCACCCTTCAAAGGAAGTGTTAAACAGGGCCGATAGTTTAAATATAGGTGTAAAAAGAACGGATGAGTTGGGAACTGTAAATATTTTAGCCGATATTGATTAGCTGTTGACAAATATAAATAAGAATGATATAGTTTAAAGTCAAATAGTAGATTATTAATCTAATATTTTGTCCAAATAATTAGTTGAACATTAAAAATAAATATAAATAAAGGAGGATCTAAAAATGAAAAAATTATTATGGGTTTTATTCGTAATTCTGCCTAGTTTTGTCTGGGCCCAAACCGAAGTAGTAAATGCTACATCAGGTGTGATTAAGGTTGACGGAAATAATGTTCCGTCTCGTTTGACAAAGATTATCAATTTCCCAGTGCAAAATAATATTGGCACATTTGAGGTTGAGTACTTTGAAGGCTCCTATAGCAAGGGTCCTGTAAAAATGTATCGGCGTCTTGATAGGCGAGGTAGAGTTAAAATTACTAACTTTAATCCAGAAACAGATTTAGCGTCTAAGTTTAACGAAGCAAGTGATGAGGTAAGTATTTCAAAAGCGAGCTCTTCTGCGTTAAGTCCAAAGTTTACTGCCAGTAGAGATGGGTGGTGGTCAAACGTTACCGTTACACCAGAAAATAAAACGGAGGATTATTCCATATTTGTTCCCTCGGGACCGTTTATGGGGCTTGCTTTAAAGCCCGGTCAGAAATCTGTAAACAGTATTACACTTCAGACCGGGAAAAAAATGTTTCCAGTATTGCTCGGCCTAGACGATGGCAAATCTCAGTCGGGGGTGAGCTTTACCTGGGCTTTGTTTCATAAAATAATAACCGAGGGTCAAGAAGTGCTTGAAATTAAAGTAGAAGATATCATGTTTACAAATAGAGGTAATATCATCACAAAGAAGCTTGTTTCCCAATTACCTTTTAATTTCAAGATTTCAGAGGGAGCTGCTCAAGGAATCGTAATTAAAGCAAACCATTACAAAAAAATTAAATTATTTTTAGGATGGAACATCATCCCTGTTGAGTACAAAGATAAAGATGGGTTGCCAACTGAGGCAATTTTAATTTTATTGGTTGATGATTCACGAGAACCATTGTATGTAAAGAAAAAGACACAGCGTAATAATATGTCTTTGGAGGGTAACGAAATTATTGTTACCGGCTCCAGTAGGTAAATTAAAATTTAAAGGGACTAAAAATTAGTCCCCTTTTTTTATAGAAAAATGTCTAATTTGCCTATATTTTAAAGTATTATGCAATTTTGGTGGTTGACCAAGCAGGCGCGCTTTGATATACTTATCTCAGGGTAAATAAGCCCGTTTTATTGTTATATCTATATAATATGATTATTACATGGCAAGGACATTCTTGTTTTAAAATACAAGATAAATCGGGGCCGGATGGAATCACCATTATTACCGACCCGTTTAATAAAGAGATTGGTATTAAGCCACCAAATTGTGAAGCTAGTATTGTTACGGTATCCCATGATCATGAAGATCATAATAATGTAGGCGCCTTAAGGGGCAAGCCTTTTGTAATTGATTGTGCTGGAGAATATGATGTACAAGGTGTCTTTATTGAAGGCGTTGATTCATATCATGATGATAAGGAAGGGGCTGAACGCGGATTAAATATTATATTTAGAATGGAAATCGATGACATATCCGTTGCCCATCTTGGAGATTTGGGCACTCCTTTAAGCGTCGTTCAACTTGAAAAACTTGCTGGAACTGATATCTTACTTATACCAGTTGGGGGTAAATATACGCTTGATGCTAAAGGGGCAGTAGAGGTTATTTCACAAATTGAGCCGCGCATAGTTATTCCAATGCACTATAAGGTAGATGGCCTAAAGTTAGATATCGATCCCGTAGAAAAATTTATTAAAGAGCTAGGCATAGAGCCAACTAGAGAAGAGAAATTAAAAATATCCAAAAAGGATCTTCCTCAGGAAGACATGGAATTAGTAATATTAAGTTTTTAAAGAAAATTATGACAAGTCCAAAAAAAGAAAGAACATTAGTTATTTTAAAACCAGACGCTGTTCAGCGTGGTTTGATGGGGGAGATTATAAAAAGAATTGAAAATACTGGTTTAAAACTAGTTGCTTTAAAAATGGTCATGGCAGAGGAATCACAGTGTTGGGATCATTATAATAAAGATGATAAATGGTTTTTGAGTAAAGGAGAGAAAGTGGTTGAAAATCGTCAATCAGCTGGATTGCCAATTGAAAAAGAAGCCATTGAATACGGTAAAGATATTATTGGTGCTTTAGCTAAATTTATGACGTGTGGTCCTGTTGTGCCGATGGTTTTTCAAGGAAACCAATCAATTGGAGTTGTTAAAAAATTAGTTGGCTCAACTGAACCAATGTCGTCTGATGCGGGCACTATTCGCGGAGACTATACTATTGATTCTTTTGAATTAGCAAATTTTGATAGTCGTGCAGTGAGAAATCTTATTCATTGCTCAGATGAAATTAGCGAGGCAGCCAGGGAGATTAATATTTGGTTTCAAGAATCTGAGCTTTTAAACTACACTTTAGTAAATGAAAAGATTCTTTATGACGTTAATTTAGATGGCATTAAAGAATAAGTTATTTAATTTTTTAGTTTATGTCTGCTTTCAAAAATACTAAAATCAACTTAAAAGAAAAAAAGGAAAAGAAAAGTAAATCTAAAGATAAAGAAATAGTAATAATGAGAGTGGCAGTATTTATTATTGCTTTAGCTATTATCATTCTTTGGGTTACAAATCAAAAAAATGTGTGGCGAAACAATAATAGCAATGACGTGGATTTAAGTAATGATATAAAAAAGATATTTCAGGAACCGGAACCAGGATTTGAAGAAGGAAAAGAAATTTTAACTGATGATAACGTAGGAAAGAGACTGGAACAGGACGCCGGAAAATTGTTAGAAGATATTATGAATGAAGCTAATAAAAAAGCGACAAGTACCGAGCTTATTAATTGTCCGGAATGGATTAACTGCATGCCCACAATTGGCGAAGCAAGACCTTGTACAGTTTTGCCCGGTTGTGAAGGTATAACAAAGATTGCTTATTAGATTTTAATATATGCCAAAAAAAGAAAAACAAGATAAGGAACAAGAAAGTTTACCAGCTAAAGAAACGGAAAAGGGGGGCGAGAAAACCAATAAAGTAGATAGCCCAGTGGTCAGACATAAAACTCCTTTTGGTTTGGTTGAAGAGCAACCTATTACCGATGAGATGAGTAAATCTTATTTGGATTATGCAATGAGTGTCATTGTGTCTAGGGCTTTGCCGGATGTAAGGGATGGTTTAAAACCAGTGCATCGTCGTATTTTATATGCCATGTGGAGTATTGGTTTAAAAGCTAATGTA
>Ga0209587_1000304_pt1 | contig 23960 bp, 24 predicted proteins | sample NGEPerD_2_FD_184512 | JGI IMG/M metagenome (GOLD analysis project Ga0209587, IMG submission 184512) | Arctic peat soil microbial communities from the Barrow Environmental Observatory site, Barrow, Alaska, USA - NGEE PermafrostL1-D... | ecosystem: Environmental > Terrestrial > Soil > Wetlands >... | reverse complement strand
GTGGCGACGTCACCGACCCTGAACCAGATGGCCGTGGACACCGACGAGCTTTCCGACCTGAGCGAGGAAGAGGTCTACCAGTTGTGGGCGACCGCGGACGGAGTTACCGAGTCCGCAGGCCTCCTGGAGGACCCGAACAAGGGTGCGGCGATGGATATGCCGGGCGCCGGCGTCCGGGTGGCGATGACAATCGAACCCGCTGGCGGCTCCGACCAGCCCACGGGTCGTGCGCTGATGACGGTCGTGCCGAGCGACATCTGAGCGGAGACGGACCCGCTCGCGCGGGCAGACCGATCTAGCCAAGTGTTTAACGTTCAACTACACTGGGTGCCATGCCTGCGCTTTCTGTTGACGACCTCTCCGTTCTGCCGCGCGTCTCCGCCCCCGGTCTGGGTGACGTCGTACGCCCCGCCGCGATAGTGACCGATGCGCCGAAGGGCTTTGAAGGGGAGGGCTTTCCGGTACGCCGTGCGTTCGCCGGTGTCGACCTCTCACTGCTCGACCCGTTCATCCACATGGATCAGATGGGCGAGGTGGAGTACGCGCCCGGAGAGCCCAAGGGCACGCCGTGGCACCCTCACCGTGGCTTCGAGACCGTGACCTACATGCTCGACGGCCTGCTCGACCACCAGGACTCGAACGGCGGCGGTGGCACGATCACCAACGGCGACACCCAGTGGATGACCGCGGGGTCGGGCATGCTGCACATCGAGGCCCCCCCGGAGTGGCTGGTGCAGAAGGGCGGCCTGTTCCACGGGGTCCAGCTCTGGGTGAACCTGCCCCGCGCCGAGAAGCTGGTGGCGCCCCGGTACCAGGACCTCCGCGCGAGCCAGGTCGGGCTCGCGACATCCGCGGATGCCGGTGCGCTGGTCAGGGTGATCGCCGGCGAAGTCGCCGGACAGGCCGGACCAGGCGCGACACACACGCCGATGACCATGGTGCACGCCACCCTGGCTCCGACGGCCAGGCTGGACCTGCCATGGGACCCGGGCTTCAACGCCCTGGTCTACGTGCTGTCCGGCGAGGGGACGCTCGGAGTCGAGCAGCGGCCGATCCGCACCGGCAACCTGGCCGTGCTCGGTGCCGGAGACTTCGTCAGTGTCGCTGCCAACGGTTCGCAGGACAGCCGCAGCCCGGCCCTCGACGTCCTGGTGATCGGTGGCCGTCCGATCCGTGAGCCGGTTGCCTGGGCCGGGCCGTTCGTGATGAACACCAAGGCCGAGGTGATGGAGGCGTTCGCGGACTACGAGAAGGGCCGCATGGGCCAGATCCCAGCTGTGCACGGGGCGCCGACCGACGTGGTGTCCAACTAGGCGCCCTCGACAGTCGTACGACGGCCTCCCGGGCAAGCGCACAGAGGCGCCTACGGAGAAACGACGGGCTCCCGACGGAGCGAGCCCTTCGTTTCTCCAGCTGGGGTGAACGACGGGACTTGAACCCGCGACATCCGCGACCACAACGCGGCGCTCTACCAACTGAGCTACGCCCACCATGCCTGTGACTGTTGAAAGTCACGTCGGCCTCCTGCACCGCATGGTCCCAGGAAGCCGAAGCAGCGATCAGTGTAACGGTTCCTAGGTGGTCACCTGACCGGGGTCCTCGGCCGGCGACCGAGGGTGCGGGGCATCCTGCGTAGCGCCGGTCAGGGAGCCGCCATGCTCCATCGCAAGCGCTTTCGCGGCCTGCGAGTCAGGGCCCGGCGGAGGCACGAAGACTGCGGCGCGATAGTAGCGAAGCTCCTCGATGCTCTCCTGGATGTCGGCCAGCGCACGGTGGTTTCCGGACTTAGCCGGGGAGTTGAAATACGCACGGGGGAACCATCGTCGGGACAGCTCCTTGATAGAGGAGACGTCGACGATCCGGTAATGCAACGTGCTCTCCAGGGTCGGCATGTCCCGGATCAGGAACGCGCGGTCCGTGGCCACCGTGTTGCCCGCCAACGGTGGCCGGCTGCCACTGGGGCAGTGCCCACGTATGTAGTCGAGAACCTGCTCCTCGGCATCGGCCATCGTCGTCCCGTCGTCTAGCTCCTCGAGGAGGCCGGAGACAGTGTGCATGTTGCGGACGAACTCCTCCATCTGGTCGAGAGCCTCCGCTGGTGGCTTGACGACAACGTCGATACCCGCCCCGAGCACATTGAGCTCGAAGTCCGTCACCAGAGCGGCCACCTCGATCAGCGCATCTGCGCGCAGGTCCAAGCCGGTCATCTCGCAGTCGATCCACACCAGTCGGTCGGTCACGACTAGCACCCTACTCACTTGGGCCATTCTGCCTGGCGGCTCACTGGGCCGCTCCCCGCCGACCTAGGGTTGCCAGTGATGAGCCGAGACCCCGCCAACGGCCCCCCTGGGGCGACGACGAAAGTGCGACCCCCGGTGGGCCGCGCGATCGGGCCATGGCTGGGCGTTGCCGCCCGGATGGTTCTCGGCGGCGTCTGGCTGGTCGCCGGCCTGCTCAAGGTTCCTGACCCCGCAGAGAGCGTGCGTGCGGTCCGCGCCTATCAGCTACTGCCCGAGTCCATCGTCCCCACGGTCGGCTATGTGCTGCCGGTACTCGAGATCGTGCTGGGGATCTGTCTGCTCCTCGGTCTGCTGACCCGCGCCGGCGCGGTGCTGTCCAGCCTGCTTCTGGCCGCCTTCGTCATAGCCATCGCCGCTGCCTGGGCGCGGGGACTCGAGATCGAGTGCGGCTGCTTCGGCGGGGGTGGCGGCGCGGACGCGGGCGCGAGCGCCACCTACGCCTGGGAGATCGCCCGCGATGTCGTTCTCCTCGGCCTATCCGTGTGGCTGGTGTGGCGTCCGCGTACCCCGTGGGCGGTGGACAATCGTCTCCTGCTCGAGGAAACGGTCTAGGAGCGACGGAATGTCGAAGAAGCAGTCGAGAATGACCAAGCAGGCGAACGCGCAACGCGCGGCCGAGCGAGCCGCCGCCGTGCGCCGTGAGCAGGAGAAGGACCGGCGCCGGCGCACTGTCCTGGTCGGCGCCGTGGCGATCGGGGTGCTGGCCCTGATCGTAGGCACCTTCGCCTTCGTGCAGTCGGTCCGGGACAGCGCCGGGGAAGGCGCGGGTCAGGTCGCCGGCGCCCCAGACGGGGCGGTCGACGAGTACGCCGTGAGCCTCGTCGCGGAAGGCGCAGCCGGTGCCGCCTCGGTGACAGTCGAGGTGTACGAAGACTTCATGTGCCCGGTCTGCGGCCAGTTCGAGGCCGATGCCGGGGACACCCTCCGGGAGTACGCCGAGTCGGGCGACGTACAGGTGCGCTATCGTCCGATCTCGTTCCTGGATCGCGCGTCGAACGGGACCGAGTACTCCACCCGCTCCATGAACGCGGTCGGGGTGGTGCTAGACGAGAATGGCCCCGAGGCTGCCCTCGAGCTGCACGACGCGCTGTTCGCCAACCAGCCCGCGGAGAACACCGACGGTCTCTCCGACGAGGAGCTGATCGAGCTGGCCGTTGAGGCGGGCGCCGACCGTGCCGCTGTGACTCAGCCCATCGAGGACGTAAAGTTCGAACGATGGGTGGACGACGCGACGGCCGCGTCACAGAACGAGGGCGTCGGAGGAACCCCGACCGTCGTGGTCAACGGCGAGAAGCTCGAAGACAACAGTGTCGAGGCCTTGACGGCTGCGGTCGAGAGGGCCCGGGAGGAGTAGTGCGGTGGAGATCGTTCGCGTTCAGCGTTGGGTGATGTCCGCACTCCTCCTGACCACGGCGACGCTGTTCGCAAGCGGGTTGGCGTTGTTGAGCGTCGTCGTCGAGGACCGAGGCGGCGCGCGCATCGGACTCATGGTGATCGCCGGCGTCGTCGGTGTCATCGCCATGGTCGGCGTACGCCTGATCAACGAGAAGACCTGGCTCACACCGTGGCTGCTGCTAGGCCTGATCCCTGCCTCGGTCGCTGCGTACTTCACGTTCCTGGTGAGCGAGTAACCTACGTGGCGACATTGCTGTAGAAGGCAGGCGACGCGCCCCGGACATCGGGCGCCCCCGGCAGTGCGCCCCCGGCAGGACTCGAACCTGCGACCATCAGATTAGAAGTCTGGTGCTCTATCCAGCTGAGCTACGGGGGCTTGTTCGCTGCGCGACACAATCGCGAACATGCGCGGTTCTGACACGCTGGCGGCCGGAATCGGTGTCACAACAGTACATATGCGCCGTTGCGACAACCGGGCCAACCGGTTCAGGCGCGCAGAGCGCCCATCCACTCCTCGATGTCCTTGATGTCTCGGGGGAGCGCCGCTGACATGTTCCGCGAGCCGTCCTGAGTGACCACGATGTCGTCCTCGATCCGGATACCGATGCCGCGCAGCTCCTCGGGAACCAACAGGTCGTCCTCCTGGAAGTACAGACCCGGTTCGACGGTGAGCACCATGCCGGTTTCGAGTTTGCCCTTGGGATAGATGTCGGTCGAGGCCCGGGCGCAGTCATGCACATCCATGCCGAGCATGTGGCTGGTGCCGTGCAGGGTCCAGCGTGCGTAGACCTTGCTGTCCGGGGCGAGTGCCTCCTCGGCCGTCACAGGCAGCAGACCAAGGTCCTCGAGTCCGTGCGCGAGGATGTTCATCGCGGCGTGGTGCGGAGCGAGGAAGTCCGCACCTGGACCGACGGCTTCGATGCCGGCCTGCTGAGCGTGACGCACCAGCGTGTAGATGTCGCGCTGCAGCGGGCTGAAGGTCCCGTCGACGGGGATCGTCCGCGTGACGTCAGCGGTGTAGAGGGTGGACGCCTCGACGCCCATGTCGAGCAGCACCAGGTCGCCCGGGGTGATGGGTCCGCTGTTGTCGATCCAGTGCAAGGTGGTGGCGTGCTTGCCGCCGCCGACGATCGAGTCGTAGCCGGTGTCGTTGCCCATCGCCCGCGCCCGCCGCGCGAACGTGCCTTCGATCCAGCGCTCGCCGTACTTCATCACGTTGTCCCACTCGCGCACGCTGTCGGCGAAGCCCAGCGTGGTGATGTCGCAGGCCTCCTGCAGTTGCTCGAGCTCCCATGAGTCCTTGACCAGCCGCATCTCGGACAGGACCCGGGTGAACTCCTCGTCGCGCGCATCGTCCGGCGACACCGAGCTGTCGACCCCGGCGTCGACACCGCGCAGCACCCGTGTCTTGCCCGAGGCGCTCAGCACCGCAGGCAGTTCCTCGATGTGTCGGCAGGGCAGCCCTAGTGAGCCGGAGATCTCCTGCAGTGACGGGCGACGGCCCGCCCACAGCTCGCCGTACTGTCGGTCGCGGAAGAACTCGTCGGTCTGCCGGGAGGAGCGCGGACGTGCGTACAACGTCGACTTGCCATCCTCGACGACGAGCACCGCGTCGGTGGTCTGGTTGCCGGTCAGGTGGGTGTGCGCGGTCTCCGCGCGGAATCGGTAGTCGGTGTCGTTCGCACGGACCTTGAACGTTCCCGCGGGGATGACCAGACGCTCACCGGGGAACATCTCCGCGAGGCGACTGCGGCGTTGGGCGGCCCAGGAGGCGACCGGGTGCGGGGGTAGGTCGAGCTGCCTGTCTCCCCAGCCCTGGCGCATGAACGCGGCGTAGGCCTCAGGGACTGCGGGGTCATGGGTCTCGGAGTCGAGCGGCCCTGCGCTGGCACTCGGGTCGGTCCCCTCTGGAGGGGTTGCCTCGTCGACGGGGGTGGGCGTGGCCGGGGTCTCGCTGTCTTCGCTCACACCCGCCACTGTACGGCGCCGTGGTGGCCGGCTGGAACTGTCAGAGTGTGCTGAGCACCCCGATAGGATTCGCCGTATGAGCGGGGCGGGTCACCACGGGGGAATGGTCACCGGGTCGTCCCCTGCCCAGCCGCATCAACTTCCACCTGCTCTGCGGAGGGCTCGGCCGCGCCGCCGCGGTGGCGTCGGGTTCACGGTGGTCCTGTCGATCGTCATGGTGCTGGGCGCCGGGGCCATGGCGCTGGTCCTTCTCGCGTCGGGGGCTCCGAACGCTCTCGTGATCGGCGTCGTGCTCGCCGCACTCCCGGTGGGGCCACTGATCGCGTGCTTCATGTGGCTCGACCGCTACGAACCCGAGCCGCTCAACCTGCTCGGGTTCGCGTTCGGGTGGGGAGCGTTCGTGGCGACGACCGTCGCGCTGGTCCTCCAGATCCTGGCCCAGGCCACCCTCGGGCTGTCCGATGCGTGGGCGGCGGCCACCGTTGCGCCGGCGACCGAGGAAGCAACCAAGGGTGTCTTCGTCGTGCTCCTACTCTTTATGCGCCGGCACGAGGTCGACGGCATCCTGGACGGAATCGTCTACGCCGGCGTGGTGGCGATCGGGTTCGCTTTCACCGAGAACATCCTCTACCTCGCCAGTGCGTACATGGGTGGTGAGGGCCTCGGTGCCGGCGGGCTCGGCGCCGCCACCGGAACGTTCGTGATTCGCGGTATCTTCAGCCCCTTCGCACACCCCTTCTTCACCGCGGCCATCGGCGTGGGAGTCGGCTACGCGGTGATCACCAGGAGTGGTCTCATGCGTTTCCTAGCACCCCTCCTGGGTTACGGCGTCGCCGTGCTCGCTCACGCGCTGTGGAACGCCTCGGCCTTCTTCGGAGGCGGTCAGCTGTTCGTTCTCACCTACCTCTTTGCGATGGTGCCGGCGTTCCTGCTCACGGTCGGCTTCGCGGTGTGGGTGCGCAAACGCGAGGGCGAGATGTTGAGCCGCGCCCTGACCGACTGCGCCTACCGCGGCTTCCTGCCACATCAGGAAGTCCCATGGCTGGTCCGGCTCCCCGGGCGACGCGCGTCGCGACGCTTCGCGAAGGACAACGGCGGCCCCGGAGCGGCAAACCTGGTCAGCGACTACCAGCAGCAGGCGATCGAGCTCGGGTTCCTGCATGGCCGGTTCCTTCGTGGCACCGCTCCAGCCGACTTCGCGCACTACGGCCAGGAGATGGTCGACTACCTCGCCGCTCTGCGGCCTTACGTGATGTTCCCGCCGACCCCGGTCCGGACCTGGCCCCCGGACACCAACCGGGGAGGTGCAGGTTGAGCGCGTCCGCGACTGGCGACCAGATGATCGCGGCGCTGGTCGGTCTGCGGCAAGCCCTCCACGTCGCCCGGCTCCCCCTCGACCTGCCCGGCGCCGAGGTCAACCGGACGGCTCGCGACGAGATGGTCGACCAGCTCGAGGACTACGTGCTCCCGCGGCTGACCCAGATCGACGCACCCCTGCTGACCGTCGTCGGCGGGTCGACCGGTGCCGGGAAGTCCACGCTCGTGAACTCCCTGGTCGGCACCATGGTCACCGAGACCGGCGTGCTACGGCCCACCACGCGCTCCCCGGTTCTCGTGTTCAACCCCGCTGACGCGGGGTGGTTCGACAAGGGCCGGGTACTTCCTGATCTCGCGCGTACGACTGGGGCGACCGCCGAGCCCGGTGCGCTGCAGCTGGTGCCTTCGGACGCCGTGCCTTCCGGTCTGGCCATCCTGGATGCGCCCGACATCGACTCGGTGGAGAAGCGCAACCGGACCCTGGCCACCCAGCTGCTCGCCGCCGCCGATCTCTGGTTGTTCGTGACCTCGGCCGCCCGCTACGCCGACCAGGTGCCCTGGGACTTCCTCAAGGCCGCAGCTGAGCGGAGCACCGCGGTGGCCGTCGTACTCGACCGCACTCCGCCCGAGGCGGTGGAGGAGGTCAGCGGTCACCTCGCGCGGATGCTCACCAGCCGCGGACTGCGGGAGTCACTGCTGTTCACTGTCACCGAGGGACCGGTCACCGAAGAGGGCCTGCTGACAGCCGGCTCGGTCGCCGAGATCCGCTACTGGTTGCACTCGCTGGCCGCCGACGCGAACGCGCGTGGTGCTGTGGTGAAGCAGACTCTCGACGGCGCGGTGCGCAGCCTGGTCCGTCGTACCCATCTCGTCGCCGACGCCGCAGCCGAGCAGGCCGTGATGGCGACCCGGTTGCGCCAGGACGTCGACAACGCCTACGACGAGGCGATCAGCCGCGTTGACGAGGCGTCCGCGGACGGCACGCTCCTGCGCGGCGAGGTTCTCGCCCGGTGGCAGGAGTTCGTCGGCACCGGAGAGCTCCTGAGGTCCCTGGAGACCAAGGTGGGCTGGTTGCGCGACCGCGTCGTCGGCTGGGTCAGGGGAAAGCCACAGCAGGCGGAGAAGGTCACCGTGGCGGTGGAGTCCGGCCTGGAAACGCTGCTCCTCGAGCATGCGGAGAACGCCGCGGAACGAGCCGAGGCCTCCTGGCGCTCGGTCGAGGCCGGTCAGCACCTGGTCGAGGACTCGGGTCGCGAGCTGGGACGTGCGTCGCGGGACTTCCGCATCCACGCCGAGCGCGCGATCCGCGACTGGCAGCAGGACGTGCTCGAGATGGTGCGTTCCGAGGGGGCTGACAAGCGGTCGACCGCCCGGTTCCTCGCGTTCGGGGTCAACGGGCTCAGCGTTGCGCTGATGGTCGTCGTCTTCGCGCACACGGCAGGAGTGACCGGAGCCGAGGCCGGTATCGCTGGAGGCAGTGCGGTCATCGGTCAGAAGCTGCTCGAGGCGGTGTTCGGGGACCAGGCTGTACGACGCCTCGCGACCAACGCGCGCAGGGACCTGTTGCACCGGGTCGAGGGTCTGTTCGACGTCGAACGGGCTCGGTATCTCGATGTCCTCGCGAGCCTCCCGACCGCACCCGAGACCGCGGAGAAACTGCGCGACGTCGCCCGCCGGATCGATGACCTACGCATTGCCGAGCAGCGCCAGGAAGGTCTCGCGGAGGGCTACCGATGACCACGCTCCTCGAGGGCGCGAGGAAGCTGGTCGGGAGGCGGGGCTCCGACGTCGCGGCCAGGCTGGACGGGTTGCAACAGGCGGTGGAGGCGTCGCGCGGGCGGCTGGACGACCATCTCGTGGACTCGGCCACCGAGGTGATCGAGCGGGCCGGCGCCCGCCTGCGGCTCTCCGCCGACCACACCGTCGTCGCGCTGGCCGGCGCAACCGGTTCCGGGAAGTCATCGACGTTCAACGCACTCACCGGACTGGACCTGTCCGCCGTCGGGGTCCGCCGGCCCACCACGTCGTGGACCATGGCCTGCGCATGGGGCGCCGACGGCGCGGGTGAGCTGCTCGACTGGCTAGGCGTCCCGAAGCGGCATCAGGTCGAGCGCAGCAGTCTCCTGGACTCGGGGTCAGGCCCAGGAAACGACCAAAGCAACCTCCAGGGGCTGGTGCTGCTGGACCTCCCGGACCATGACTCGACCGAGGTGGCGCACCACGTCGAGGTCGACCGGCTGGTGCAGCTGGCGGACATGCTCGTGTGGATGCTCGACCCGCAGAAGTACGCAGATGCCGCGATCCACGATCGCTACCTCAAGCCAATGGCGTCCCACAAGGAGGTCATGCTCGTGGTGCTCAACCACATCGACGAGGTGGCACCCGAGCGGCGGCAGTCGATGGTCGACGACCTGCGTCGGATCTTGGCCGCCGACGGGCTCGAGGGGGTGCCGGTCGTCGTGACGTCGGCTCGACACGGCGAGGGCATCCCCGAGCTGCGGTCCGCGATCGCAGCCCGGGTCACGGCGAAGAAGGCGACCCGGTCCCGGCTGCTGGCCGACGTCTCGTCGGTGGCACTGCGGATGAGGTCGGAGAACGGGGAGGCCAAGCCCGGCGATGTCATCCGGGCCGGGAAAGGTGAGCTGGTCGATGCCTTCGCGGACGCGGCCGGTGTGCCGACCGTCGTACGCGCGGTGGAGCAGGCCACCAAGGTCCGCGCGCGACGGGCGACCGGATGGCCGGTCACCTCCTGGCTCTCCAAGCTGAAGCCGGACCCGCTCAAGCGACTGCATCTCGACCTCGGCAGGCATGGAAAGGAGCTCACGAGCGGCGCGCGCGCTTCGGTCCCGCAGGCCTCCCAGGTGCAGCGTGCGCGGGTGGACACGGCGGTCCGTGGGGTCGCCGACACCGTGTCGGCCGAGCTGACCAGACCGTGGGCGGCCGCGGTACGCCGCGCGTCGGTCTCCGCGCTGCCTGACCTGAACGACGCCTTGGACAAGGCGGTGTCGAGCACCGACCTTGGTGTGTCGCGCACGCCGGTCTGGTGGCGGGTGGTGCGCGTCCTCCAGTGGATGCTGGTCCTGACCGCGCTGGGTGGGGGGCTGTGGCTCGGCGTCTTGGCCGTCATGGGTTACCTCCAGCTGCCGGCCCTGGAGACTCCCGACTACCGCGGCTTCCCGGTGCCCACGATCATGCTGGTCGGCGGGGTTGCTGTGGGGGTTCTGCTGGCATGGCTGTGCCGAGTGCTGGCCGGGCTCGGTGCCCGTGCGAAGGCCCGCTCCGCCGAACGACGGCTCCGCGCAGCGATCGGGGAGGTCACCGAACGTTTGGTGGTCGCGCCGATAGAGAGGGAGATCGATGCGTATCGCATCGCAAGCGACGGGCTCGACCGCTCCCTGAAGTGAGCTTCCCGATGGGGTACGCCGAGAGGCCAGATTCCGTGCACAGGGCTGCGCGGTTGGCGAGATGTCCACAGGTCAGGTGACTTTGACTCCCGGATGTCGCGCCAGGGCGGCAACCTTTGCGTCGTAGGGCAACCAACGACGCAAAGGAGACTGGACATGAGCGCCACCATCGTGACCTTCCACGGCTGGGTCGGCAACGACGTCACTCACCGCGCTCCGAACGGCCTGAGCGTGGCCAACTTCCGGGTCGCATCGACCCCGCGGATCAAGCGCAAGGGCGAGTGGATGGACGGCGACACCACGTGGTACTCCGTGAGCGCCTGGAGAGCCCTGGCCGACAACATCCGCGACTCGGTGAACAAGGGTGACGCTGTGGTCGTGCACGGCAGGCTGCGTAGCGAGGCATGGCAGCGTGACGACCAGCTGGTCAACACGTTGGTGGTGGAGGCGAGCTTCGTGGGTCATGACCTCAGTCGAGGGACCAGCGTGTTCCTGAGGTCGAGTCGACCCGAGCGCAACGACGTCGACATGCACGAGGAGATCCAGGAGATGGTGCACCGCGACTCTGGCGACCAGACCCCGATGGACACCTGGGGCAACCCGAAACCATCCCCGAGCACCGAGGAGCCAGCCGCCTGACCAGTCTGCGGCTCGGGGCGATTGGAGGAGAGCCGTGCCCGCGCCGTAGGCTCTCTGCCCATGTCCGAGTATGTCTTCACGCTGCGCAACGTCCGCAAGGCCCACGGTGACAAGGTCGTTCTCGACAACGTCACTCTCTCGTTCCTGCACGGGGCGAAGATCGGGGTCGTGGGACCGAACGGCACCGGCAAGTCCACAATGCTCAAGATCATGGCCGGGCTCGAGCAGCCGTCCAACGGCGACGCACTCCTCGACCCGGCCGCGACCGTAGGCATGCTCCAGCAGGAGCCACCGCTCAGCGAGGGTGAGACCGTGCTCGACAACGTCGAGGAAGCGGTGGCGAGCATCAAGTCGAAGCTGGACCGCTACAACCAGATCTCCGAAGAGCTCGCCGACCCCGACGCGGACTACGACAGGCTGCTGGCGGAGATGGGCGACCTGCAGACCGATCTCGACCACTCCAGCGCCTGGGACCTCGACAGCCGGCTCGACCAGGCCATGGACGCGCTGCGATGCCCGCCGCCGGAGGTGCTGGTCGACAACCTCTCCGGTGGTGAGCGTCGACGCGTGGCCCTGTGCAAGCTGCTTCTGCAGCAGCCCGACCTCCTCCTGCTCGACGAACCGACCAACCACCTCGACGCCGAGTCGGTGCAGTGGCTGGAGAGTCATCTGGCGAGTTACCCCGGTGCGGTCCTGGCCGTTACCCACGACCGGTACTTCCTGGACAACGTGGCCAGCTGGATCCTGGAGCTCGACCGGGGCAAGGCCCACCCCTATGAGGGCAACTACTCCACCTACCTCGAGACCAAGCAGCAGCGGCTGAAGGTCGAGGGTCGAAAGGACGCCAAGCGATCGCGGATCCTGGAGAAGGAGCTCGAGTGGGTCCGTTCGAACCCCAAGGCACGACAGGCCAAGAGCAAGGCCCGACTGTCGCGCTACGAGGAGCTCGCGGCCGAGGCGGAGCGGTTGAAGAAGGTCGACCTCGACGAGATCAACATTCCCGCGGGACCGCGCCTGGGTGACGTCGTCCTCGAGGCCACCGCACTCGCGAAGGGCTTCGGCGACCGCCTGTTGATCCACGACCTGTCGTTCACCCTCCCGCGCGCCGGCATTGTCGGCGTCATCGGACCGAACGGGGTCGGCAAGACGACCCTGTTCCGGATGATCACCGGGGAGGAGAAGACCGACTCCGGGGAGCTCGTCGTTGGCAAGACGGTAAAGATCTCCTACGTCGACCAGGGCAGGGGCGGAATCGACCCGAAGAAGAACGTGTGGGAGGTCGTCTCCGACGGGCTCGACCACATCAAGGTCGCCAACTTCGAGATGCCGAGCCGCGCGTACGTCGCTTCGTTCGGTTTCAAGGGCCCGGACCAGCAGAAGCCGGCCGGTGTGCTCTCCGGCGGCGAGCGCAACCGACTGAACTTGGCGCTGACGCTGAAGATGGGCGGGAACATGCTGCTTCTCGACGAGCCGACCAACGACCTGGACGTGGAGACCCTGCAGTCCCTCGAGGACTCACTGCTCGACTTCCCGGGGTGCGCGGTGGTCACCTCGCACGACCGGTGGTTCCTGGATCGGGTAGCGACCCACATCCTGGCATGGGAGGGGGACGACCAGGACGACGCCAAGTGGTTCTGGTACGAGGGCAACTATGCCGACTACGAGACGAACAAGGTCGAGCGCCTCGGCATCGAGGCGGCCCGACCGCACCGGGTGACGCACCGCAAACTCACCCGAGACTGAGCGACTTCCACCCCGCAGAACACGCAACTTTGCACGGGGTGCGGACGGTCTACAAGCGGTGTGCCGCTTACAAACCGTCCATGCCTCTGGCAAAGAAGCATCCAGGCTCGATCAGCCGGCGCACGCTCGATCGGCCGGCGCAGCCTCACTCGACGGGGGCTTGCGCGAGCAGGCTGTCGGCGATGATCCGGCGTTGGATCTGCGAGGTGCCTTCGAGGATCTTCGTCAGCCGGGCATCTCGCCAGTAGCGCTCGATTGCGTAGTCCGTGGTGTAGCCGTTCCCGCCGAAGATCTGGAGGGCCTGGCTGGTCACCCGCTCTGCCATCTCCGAGGCGAACAACTTGGCCTGCGAGGTCTCGGTGTTGGCCGTCTCTCCGGCGTCGACCAGCCACGCGGCGTACTGGTAGAGCTGCCTGGCTGCCGAGATCTCGGCAGACATGTCGGCCAGCATGTGCCGGATCGCCTGCTGGTTCCCGATCGGTTCGCCGAACTGCACCCGCTGCTGGCAGTAGGTCAGCGCGTCCTCCAGAGCGCCTCGGGCGAGGCCGACAGCACGTGCCGCAGTCTGCGCTCGCGCCACGTTCAGCCAGCCGAGGCTGTGCTTGAAGCCCTGGCCCTCCTCCTCGCCGGTGTCCTGCAGCGCCCCGGCAGGGAGGCGGAGCCCGGTGATCCGAAGCTCCCAGGTGGTCAGGCCGAAGTAGCCGATCTTGTCGATCGGCGTACCCGTGACCCCCTCGGGGAAATCTCCCCTCTGCTTCTCCACCAGAAACAGCTCGAGGCCGTCGGAGGGCCCACGGTCCTCCCGTGGGGGTCTGGTCCGGGCAAGGAGATGGAGGAAGTCGGCCGACAGCGCGTGCCCTACCCATCTCTTGGTGCCCGTGATCACCCAGTCCTCGCCGTCACGTTCGGCGGAACAGGCGACGCTGGCGAGGTCGGATCCGGCCTGGGGCTCGGAGAAGGCGATGGCGCCGATGCGCCTGCCGCTCGCGCTGAGCCGACGCAGCTCGAGCCGCCTGTCGGGATCTGGGCTGTCGCAGCCCGTCCCGTTTCCACGCGCGATGATGCTGCCGACGCTCAGCCAGGCCCGGGAAAGCTCCTCAGAAAGCAGGCAGTACTCGAAGACCCCGAGCCCCAGCCCGCCCTCGTCCTGGGGAATCAGGACGCCGAAGTAGCCGAGCTGACCCATCTTCTCGAGCAGAGGCTCGGGGATGTCGCGGTGTTGCGGGTCCAGCTCGTTGGCCAACGGGAGGACCTCGTCCATCGCGAACGCACGCGCCGACTCCTGGAAGGCCTGCCTCTCCGGGGTCAGGTACGGGCTGGAGGTGGGTGCCACGGTGTGCACGGGAGCAAGGTTGTGGCGCAGCCAGGTAGTCATCGCAGGGAGCCTTTGCCTATCAGCGGATGTCTGCTGCGGGGTTGATCTCGATCAGCTTGTCGGTCACGGCGTTGAAGACGCGTCCCACGGCCTCGAAGTCCTCCTCCATTGCCAGGTCGACCAGGAACTGTCGTACGCCGGCGACATGCGTGGGGGCTGCCTCCTCCAGGGCCGCGAAGCCCTCGTCGGTGATGACCGCCTCCACACCACGCCCGTCGTCGAGACACGAGCTCCGTTCCGCGAACCCGGCCTTCTCGAGGCGAGCGATGGTATGGGTGACCCGGCTGCGCGAATGACTGACTGAGGCAGCCAGGACCGCCATCCGCATCCGGCGCCCGGTTGCCTCTGAGAGCCGGACGAGGATCTCGTACTCGGGCAACGAGAGGTTGTGGTGTTCGCGCAGGTCGCGGTCGAGCCGCTCGGTGAGCAGCGTCGTGCCGACCAGGAAGGCGCGCCAGGATCGCTGCTGGTTCTGGTCGAGCCACGCGATGTCGTCGGGGTGGTCGGTCATGGGAGGAGTTTACCGTTCACCGCGCCAATAGTTGAAGTTTCAATATAATCCTGTTACTCTTCTTGGAAGAAGTTGAAACTACAACTATTAATCAGGAGAAGTCATGAGCATCGACGTTGCACAGTTTCCCGGCGTGACGACCGGCACCTGGACCATCGACCCGAGCCACTCTGAGGTCGGCTTCACCGTTCGTCACCTGATGACCAAGGTGCGGGGGCAGTTCGAGAAGTTCGAGGGCAATCTCGTCACCAGTGACAACCCGTCCGACTTCCGGGCCAGCGCCACGATCGACCTGAACTCGGTGAACACCCGTGACGAGACCCGCGACGGCCACCTGCGCTCGAAGGACTTCTTCGACATCGCGAACAACGGCCCGATGACCTTCGCGACGAGGTCGTTCGACGGCTCCGTGGCCACGGGCGATCTCACCATCAAGGGCGTCACCCTGCCCGTCGAGCTCGACGTGGAGTACCTCGGTGTCGACACCGACGCCTACGGCAACACGCGCATCGGCTTCGAGGCCACCACCGAGATCTCGCGTAAGGCGTGGGGTGTGGATTTCCAGATCCCGCTTGACGGCGGCAAGTTCCTCGTCGGGGACAAGGTCAGCATCCAGCTCTCGGTCCAGGGCATCCTCGACCGGTAGTCGGTTCGACCCGGTCAGGGCATGGGTCAGCTCATCCGTTCCAGGATCAGCGCCATGCCCTGGCCGCCGCCCACGCACATCGTGATCAGGCCGGTCTGCTTGTCGTGCCACTTCAGGGAGTTCAGCATCGTGTTCTGCAGCCTGGCGCCGGTCATCCCGAACGGGTGACCGACAGCGATCGCGCCGCCGTTGACGTTGAGCCGGTCGATGTCGATGCCCAGATCCTGGTACGACGGCACCACCTGCGCGGCGAACGCCTCGTTGATCTCCACGAGGTCTATGTCGCCGATGCTCATGTTGGCGCGAGCGAGCGCCTGCTTGGTTGCTCCGACCGGGCCGAGGCCCATGATCTCGGGGGAGAGAGCGGTCACGCCGGTGGAGACGATGCGCGCCAGCGGGGTGAGACCCAGCTCGTTCGCCTTGGTCTCCGACATCACCACCACGGCGGCAGCTCCGTCGTTGAGCGGGCAACAGTTGGCCGCGGTGACCACACCGTCGGGGCGGAACACCGGTTGGAGCTCGGAGGCGGCCTCCAGGGTCACTCCAGCGCGAGGACCGTCGTCCGTGCTGACCACCGTCCCGTCGGATGTGGTGAACGGAGTGATCTCGTTGGCCCAGAACCCGTCCGCGATCGCCTTCTCCGCGAGGTTCTGGCTGCGGACGCCGAACTCGTCGAGCTCCTCGCGCCGCAGACCACGCAGCTTCGCCACGTTCTCCGCGGTGTTGCCCATCGCGATGTAGGCGTCGGGGACCAGGCCGTCCCCACGCGGGTCGTGCCACCCCACGCCGCCCTCCGCAGTCTTCACCGTGCGAGCCAGGGCGTCGCCGAAAAGGGAGTTCTTCGTGTCAGGCAGATGGTCGGAGGTGCCTTTCTTGAACCTGGAGACCGTCTCCACGCCAGCCGAGATGAAAACGTCGCCCTCGCCGGCCTTGATCGCATGGAACGCTATGCGCGTCGTCTGCACCGAGGACGAGCAGTAGCGGGTGATGGTGGCGCCGGGCAGGTGGTCGTAGCCGAGCATCACGGCAACGATCCTGCCCATGTTGAAGCCGCTCTCACCGCCGGGGAGGCCGCAGCCGAGGTAGAGGTCCTCGAGGTCTGCGGGATCCAGCTCGGGGATCTTGTCGAGCGCGGTGCGCACCACAGCTGCCGTCAGGTCGTCGGGTCGCACGTCCTTGAGGGACCCCTTGTTGGCCCGGCCGATGGGGGAGCGGGCTGCGGAAACGATCACTGCCTCAGGCATGGAGAAGGTCCGATCTTGTCGACTGGTTGGCGAGGTCGGAGCGGCCGAGGCCACCCGAACCTCTCGACAGCCTAAAACGGATTCCACCCCAAGAGGCTGTGCGGCTGGACACACCGGGCCCACCAGGGCCGACCAGCGTCTGGCGCCGCGTCGCCACTCTGACAGGATCGTTGCGTGCGCCACGTCTACTACTGCCCGCTGCGCTGGGCCGACATGGACTCCCTCGGTCACGTGAACAACGTGGTCTACGTCGACTACCTCCAGGAGTCCCGCGCGGACATGCTCTCGGTGCACGCGCCCGCCACAGGCGGTGAGGAGCTTGCCGAAGGGGTCGTCGTGGTGCGGCACGAAGTCGAGTTCCTGGCCACGCTGGTCTTCCGGTTCGAGCCGGTCCGGATCGAGTCGTGGGTGACTCGGATCCGAGCGGCGTCGTTCACGATGAACTACGAGATCCTCGATGAGCTCCCTGACGGCGAGCGGCGCGTCTACACTCGGGCGGCGACTGTGCTGACGCCGTACGTCTTCGCACACGAACGCCCACGACGGATCCGGCCCGAGGAACGTGAAGTGCTCGGTCGCTTCTTGGAACCTGCACCGGAGCGGACGCGATGAGTAGCCACCACTACGACTGCAGGGTCAGGTTCTCCGACGTCGACGTCTACGGGCACGTGAACAACGTGAAGTACTTCGAGTACTACCAGGAGGCGCGTCTTGCGTTCTTGGAATCGCTCGGCCGAGACAAGGACGAGCCACGGATCGGCCTGGTCGTGGCCCGCATCGACGTGGACTACAAGCGTCCGATCCTGTTCCGCAGTGACCCCTACGTCGTGGAATCCTGGGTGACGCGGGTCGGACGTTCCTCGTTCGGTCTCGCCGCGGACATCAAGGACGGCGACCTGGTGCTGTCCCACGCGGAGGCGGTCATGGTCACCTTCGACCACGCCACGCAGGGCTCCCGTCCGCTCACCGAGAGGGAGCGACAGCGTCTGAGCAGTGTCGCCGGGGACTGAGCTACTTCTCGTCGAACGTGTTGACCATGAACTGCGCGGCGTGCGTGACGTAGTCCCAGAACTGCGCCTCGCGCTCGGGAGACAGGTTCGCCGACTCGAGACCCGCGCGGAAGTGCACCAGCCAATGGTCGCGTGCCTCGGGGTTCACCTTGAACGGCGCGTGACGCATCCGCAGCCGCGGGTGTCCACGTTGCTCCGAGTAGGTCGTGGGTCCGCCCCAGTACTGCACGAGGAACATCGTCAGCCGTTCGGCCGCCGGAGCGAGATCCTCCTCGGGGTACAACGGCCTCAGCACATCGTCGGTGGCCACGCCCTCGTAGAACCGGTCGACGATCATGGCGATCGTCGGGTAGCCCCCGACCGCCTCGTAGAAGGACTGCTCCTCCTGCTGGTCCGCGCTCACTCCTCCATTGTCCCCGTCCGGGCAACGGTCGGCCAATCGGTCGGCCGATCGGTCGGCTAGTCGGTCGGCCAATGAGTCGAGGGGCCGAGCCTTTTTGATGGCTGGCAGAGTGGGAAACAACCAGTACGTCAGACGTCAGTCGAAGGAGTTGCAAAATGGCTACGACCCGCACCGCCAAGGCCCATTGGGAAGGTTCGCTGACAGAGGGGGCCGGAAAGGTCTCCCTAGAGTCGTCGGGCATCGGGGCGTACGACGTCTCCTGGCCGGCACGCACCGAGGAGCCGAACGGGAAGACCAGCCCCGAAGAGCTGATCGCCGCTGCGCACTCCTCCTGCTTCGCGATGTCGCTGTCGAAGGAGCTCAACCAGGCCGGCGCTCCGCCGCAGTCGCTCGACACCCAGGCCGATGTCACCTTCCAGCCGGGTGTGGGCATCACCAGCGTCCACCTGAGCGTGGTCGGCAGGGTCGAGGGGATGGACGCCGAGGACTTCGCCAAGGCGGCCCAGGACGCCAAGAAGAACTGTCCGGTCTCCCAGGCGCTCGCCGCCGTGGAAAGCATCACGCTGGACGCCTCACTCGCCTGAACGTGACCGGCCTACTCGGGGGCCTCGGCACGGTCCGGGGCCTCCGCGTCGGCCGGCGCCTCGGCACGGTCCGGGGCGGCCGGCGCCTCGCGGTGCCACACCACCCGCTGCGGAAGCGGGATCTCGATTCTCTCGTGGTCGAAGCGCGCCTTGATCCGCTGGCGCATCTCGCGGGCCACCTCCCACTGCTCGAGCGGTGCCGTCTTCAAGGTCACCCGGACCACCGGGCCATCGGGCGAGAGTGACTCGACGCCCCACACCTCGGGCTCCTCGATCACCACGGATCGGTAGTCCTCGTCCTCCCAGAGCCCGTGCGCGACCTCACGCAGCACGCGCTGCACGCGGTGCAGATCTTCCTTGTAGGACACCGGGATGTCCAGCACGGTTCGTGCCCAGTTCTGGCTCATGTTGCCGACGCGCATGATCTCACCGTTACGGACGTACCAGACAGTCCCGTCGACGTCGCGAAGCCGGGTCACCCGAAGGCTGACCGCCTCGATGGTTCCGCTGGCCTCACCGACGTCGACCACGTCACCCACGCCGTACTGGTCCTCGAAGATCATGAAGATGCCGGACAGGAAGTCCGTGACCAGGCTCTGTGCCCCGAATCCGATTGCGACACCGATGATCCCGGCGCTGGCGATCAGCGGGGCGACGTTGTAGCCGAGCTCGGAGATCACCATGATCGCGACCATGGTGAAGATCACGCCGGTGACCACGCTCTTGAGCAGCGATCCCATCGTCTTGGACCGTTGGCCTCGTCGTTCGGAGGCCACCGTGCCGGTGGAGACCAGCTTCTCGCTGGCTCGACCGAGCCTGCCCCGGCTCATTGGGCTGACCATCACCCCTGACGCTGCCCGGTTGACGACTCGGTCGATCATCCGATGCAACAACCATCTGGCCACTACAGCGAGCAGCAGCAGAGTGAGAATTGCCAGTGGCTTGGCGACCAGCCAGCCCGAGGCCGCGGACACCGCCTCGTTCCCGGTCAGCCGGAGGACGGCGTCGCACAGGTTGCTGTCGCTGGATTGGCATGCTGTGGCGACGTTGAACAGTTCCATGGCCCGGACGTTACGAGATGGCGTCGCGCACGCCAAACGCGGTTCGGTATCCTGGCCGTGTGATGTCTGACTCCCCTGCCCCAGCGGCACGTCGGCTGGGCCGGTTGCTCGCTGTCACGCCGGCCGTCGTCGTCCTACTCTCAGCGGGACCCGCGGTCGCGGTCCCACCGGAGCAGTGGCCGGTTTCGGAGCCCGTCTCCACGCTGACCGTCCTTCTGGTCCTGGGCGCGATCCCGCTGGCACTGATCGCCACGATCAGCCTGCTGGTCTACGTGCCTTCGATGGCACGCGGAGAGACCTATGTCCCAGGACTGGCGTGGCGCAACGAGAACGAGTGGTTCGGCGGCCCCCGCGGCGGCGTTGAGGCTGCGGACGACGCCGAGCACAGAGCCGTCGAGAGCAGCGCGGGCCACGATGGACCTCCTGACACGGATCCGGATCGGGGCGGTGCGAGTGCACGGTGGTGACGCTTTCTCCCCAGCTCAACGCCATGAGATCGACAAGGCCATCCGGGACGCCGAGACGATGTGCCGCTACGAGTTCTCGGTCTTCGTAGGTTCCTCCGACGGCGAGACCCGCCCGTTCGCGACCAGGTTGCATTCCACTCTGTCCGCGCCCGATCGCAGCGTCCTGGTGATGGTCGACCCGTCAGCGAGAATCGTCGAGATCATTACCGGCGCCGAGGTTCGTCGCGACCTGGACGACGGCGAGGTGCGGTTGGCGGCACTCGCGATGCAGACCGCCTTCGCTGGCGGAGACCTGGTGGGCGGCATCGCACAGGGTGTGCTGATGCTGGCCGACCATGCGCGCAAACCGCGGATGCTTCACGCCGAGTAGCGGTCCGTCAGCGCGCATCCCTGACCTGCGCCGACAGTGCACGCTCGATGTCAGCGCAGCCCTCCCGCACGTAGCGCTTGGCGGCCGGGTTCGCATCGGAGGTCCCGAGCCATGCGTTGACCGTGTCCAGCGTCTGCTGGGTCGCGATCGCGCGCGGGAAGAGGTTCACTAGCACCACGGTCGCGCGCTGTACTCCCTTGCGCTCCCAGATCGTCGAGGCTTCGTCCAGGTACCTCGCGACGTAGGGCGTGAGCAACTCCTCCTGGCCGGGCACCTGGAACGAGAGCGCGATGCTGCGCTGTGTCTCGTTGGGGACATCGTCTCGGAGCACCGCGTCGTTCCACGCCTCCTGCTTGGCCTCCGCCGTCGGGATCACGGTCATCGCACCCGCAGCGTGCTCCTGCCCGGAGATGGTGTGGTCGCCCTCGAGCTCGGCAAGGACCGCGCCGCGGTCAGCACGCCCCGCGCAGGCCAACGACTTCAACAACGTCCAGCGCAGATCGGTGTCCACGGTGAGCCCGTCCAAGGTGACCGAGCCGTCGTAGAGGCCTTGCACGAACATGAGACCCTCCTCGCTGAGGGCCGCGGAGGCGAAGGCACGTAGCAGTGCCAGCTGGTGGTCGCTGCCCGGGGCTGCGTCCTCCAGCAGTGAGCGCACCCGCTGCTCCCAGGCGTGCTTCAGTGAGGCACGGGTGGCCGGGTTGGAGTAGCTGTCTATTGCCTGCTTGGCGTAGCGGAGCAGCGCGCCGACCGCGGTCAGGTCCGTCTCGGTGCCGACGCCCTGCAAGACCAAACTCACGAAGTCGGTCGTGGACATCTCCGCGTCGCGGGTCATGTCCCAGGTCGCCCCCCAGCACAGTGCCCGGGCCAGCGAGTCGTCGAGCGCGTCGATCGAGGAGACCACGGTGGCCAGCGAGCGCTCGTCGAGCCGGATCTTGGCGTAGGACAGGTCGCCGTCGTTGAGGAGAACCAGGTCGGGCTGCTTCTGGCCAACCAGCTCGGAGACCGGAGAGCGCTCACCCTCGATGTCGACCTTCACCGAGGTACGCCGGACCAGCCGGCCGGTGCCCTCGGAGTCGTCGACTGTGTCGTAGAGGCCGATGCCGATCCTGTGCCGGCGGAGGGTCGGGAAGTCCGCGTCGGCGTCCTGTCGCACGGCGAAGGCGGTGAAGGTGCCGTCCGTATCGACGTCGAAGTGCGGAATGAGCGTGTTGACGCCAGAGGTCTGCAGCCACTCCTGCGCCCAGGCGTGCAGGTCGCGACCCGAGGCCTTCTCCAGGGCCCCGAGCAGGTCGCTGAGCTCGCTGTTGCCGAACTCGTGGTTCCTGAAGTAGGCACGAAGACCCTTGAGGAAGTCCTCCTCCCCGGTCCACGCGACGAGCTGCTTGAGCGCGGACGCACCTTTCGCGTAGGTGATCCCGTCGAAGTTCACCTCGACGGCCTCGAGGTCGTAGTTGTCAGCGGCCACCGGGTGCGTGGAGGGCAGCTGGTCCTGCCGGTAGGCCCAGTTCTTGCGGGCGTTGGTGAAACCGGTCCAAGCCTCGTCGTACTTCGTCGCCTCGACCGACGCGTGGTGAGAGGCCCACTCGGCGAACGACTCGTTGAGCCACAAGTCGTCCCACCACCTCATGGTGACCAGGTCACCGAACCACATGTGCGCCATCTCGTGCAGGATCGTATTGGCGTGCTGCTCGTAGAAGGAGCGGGTCTGCCGGCTGCGCGGGAGGAGTTCATCGCGGAACGTGACACAGCCCGCGTTCTCCATGGCGCCCATGTTGTACTCCGGCACGTAGAGCTGGTCGTACTTGCGGAACGGGTAGGGGTAGTCGAACGCTTCCTCGAAGAACCCGAAGCCCTGCTTGGTGATCTCGAGCAGCTCGTCAGTGTCCAGGAAGGCCACCATGGACTGACGGCAGTAGTGGCCCAGGGGGATGTCGCCATACTTTCCGGCGTACGTGTCGCGATGCTCGTGGTACTCACCGGCCACCAATGCGGTGATGTAGGTCGACATTCGCTGCGTCTGCGGGAAGTCCCAGGTCGCCGTGCCGTTGCTGGCGTCGACCGGTTCGGGGGTGGGCGCGTTGGAGACCACCTTCCAACCCGCAGGTGCGGTCACGTGGAACGTGAACAACGACTTCAGGTCGGGCTGCTCGAAGGTGGTGTACACCCGGCGCGCGTCGGGGACCTCGAACTGCGTGTAGGTGTAGACGCGGTCGTCGGCGGGGTCGACGAACCGGTGCAGGCCCTCACCGGTGCGGCTGTAACTGCAGTCGGCGACCACGCGGAGCTCGTTGTCGGCCGCGAGCCCGTCCAGGTGGATCCGACCGTCACGGTAGACCGACGCGGCATCGAGCGGCTTCCCGTTCAGCGTCAGCTCGTAGATGGTCGCACCGACCAGGTCGGCGAACGTTGTGGCTCCCGGCTGCGAGCAGGTGAACCTGATCACGGTCGTGGAGGAGAAGCGGGTGTCATTTCGGTGCGGCTCTATCGACGCCGTGAGGTCGAGATCCACCGAGTAGGAGTCGACAGTGAGGATGTCGGCGCGGGCGCGCGCCTCGTCGCGGGTGAGATTCGTTCCAGGCATGTGTGCATCCTTGCATCGCTTCGAGGGAACAAGTAGCCGAATACCTTGGTTGAGGATAAATAGGTATCAACTAGTTCTTCGTCGCATACAGGGAGTATTTTGCATGAATCACCCCACCGAACGGACGCCCGTCGATTTCTGGTTCGACCCCATCTGCCCTTGGGCGTGGATGAGCTCGCGTTGGCTCCTAGAAGTCGAGAGCGTACGACGGATCGCCCCCTCGTTCCATGTGATGAGCCTGTCCTACCTCAATGAGGACAAGGATGTCTCCGCTGACTACCGCGAGATGCTGACGACCGGGTGGGGACCGGTGCGTGTGTGCATCGCCGCCGCACAGGCGGAAGGTGACGACGTACTTCTCCCGCTCTACACCGCGCTCGGCAACCGCTTCCACCTCGAGGAGAAGCCCAGGGACCGCGCCACCATCGAGGAGGCGCTCGCGGAGGTCGGACTGCCCCTGTCCCTGGCGGACGCGATGGACTCGACCGACTACGACAACGACATGAAGAAGTCCCATCACCTGGGCATGGACCAGGTGGGTACGGAGGTCGGCACCCCGGTGATCAGCGTGGAGGGCGTGGCGTTCTTCGGCCCCGTGGTCACGCCCGCCCCCAAGGGCGAGGAGGCGGGAGAGTTGTGGGACGGCGTACTCCAGGTGTCCGGCACTCCGGGTTTCTACGAGCTCAAGCGGAGCCGTGAGAAGGGCCCCGACTTCTCCTAGGCGCAACAGCGTTTCCACACTTCCCACGATTGCACCTGCACCTCCCACGACGAGTTCGGGCCCTCCTGACGTATCTGTGGGTGTGTCGAGCGCCATCGGAAGTGCACGCCGTTCGCGGCCCCCGGTTGGTCGAGCCTGTCGAGACCACTCCGCCCCCCGGTTGGTCGAGCCTGTCGAGACCACTCCGCCCCCCGGTTGGTCGAGCCTGTCGAGACCAC
>Ga0209587_1000303_pt1 | contig 23982 bp, 24 predicted proteins | sample NGEPerD_2_FD_184512 | JGI IMG/M metagenome (GOLD analysis project Ga0209587, IMG submission 184512) | Arctic peat soil microbial communities from the Barrow Environmental Observatory site, Barrow, Alaska, USA - NGEE PermafrostL1-D... | ecosystem: Environmental > Terrestrial > Soil > Wetlands >... | reverse complement strand
CTGGCGGCCGGGCTGGCCACGTCCAGCACGGCCGCCAGACGGTGGATCCGCGGGGGCGTCATACGGCACCACCTGCTTGACCCGCTCACCGGTGAGCCGACACGGGGACCGTGGCGCACCGTCAGTGCCACCGGCGCCACCTGCGTGGCCGCGAACACCGCGAGCACTGCGGCAATCGTGATGGGTGACAAGGCAGTTGGCTGGCTCACCGCACGCAACATCCCCGCCCGGCTCATCGACACCCAGGGCCGGATCGTACGTACCGCCAGCTGGCCCGAGCCGGAGGGTCATCATGACCGGAGCTGACATCTTGAACGGCCCCGCGCTCTGGTTCGCCAATCGCGGGACCGGTTTCGTCCTCCTCGTACTGCTGACCCTCTCGACGATGCTCGGCGTGCTCTCCACAGCCCGGGCGACCTCGCGGCTCTGGCCGCGGATGCTGACCCAGGGTCTGCACCGCAACGTCTCGTTGCTGGCCGTCACCTTCCTGGCCGCGCACATCACCACCGCGGTGGTCGACACGTTCGTCGACATCCGTTGGTGGAATGCGTTCGTACCGTTCACCGGAACCTACAAGCCGCTGTGGCTGGGCTTCGGGTCATTCGCCCTCGACCTGCTCCTCGCCGTCACCGCGACCAGCTTGCTGCGACACCGGATGTCACACAAGCCATGGCGCGCCGTTCACGTCATGGCTTATGCCGCATGGGGCATGGGTCTTATCCACGGCATGAAGATGGGCACCGACGCTGCAACCGTATGGGGCTCGGCGTTGAACTTCGGCTGCATCGCGGCAGTGTCTGTGTCGGTCCTCGCGCGCTTTGGCCTGCTCGCCCACTCGAGGCTGGTGACCACATGACCGCCACCATCGCCGTGCAGTCAGCAGCGCGCAACGACGTCGGGCTGATCCCCAAGGTGTCGGAGGGCCCGGCGCTGCTTGCCGGTATCGCGCAGGGTCCGGGCCTCGCGTCCCACCGCGACCGGCTCGGGCCGGCTCCCCGGCCAAGCGCCGAGATGCTGGTCGAGATGGCCCGCGAAGTGGACCTGCGCGGTCGGGGAGGTGCCGGATTCCCCTTTGCCATCAAGCTGGCCGCCGCTGCCCGTCGTAGGGCCGTGGTGGTCGTCAACGCCTCGGAGGGTGAGCCCGCGAGCCACAAGGACGCGACGCTCATGACGTGCGCACCCCACGTCGTCCTCGATGGGGCGGCGGCCGTGGCGCATGCGCTGGGCACCCGCGAGGTCCACATCGTGGTGCCCTCCGAGCTCCCGTCCCTGCGGCTCATTGTCGAGAAGGCCTTGCGCGAGCGCGCCAAGGCTGGCGAGCGCCTCAAGGTGGAGCTTCACGGCGCGCAGCCGTGGTTCGTTGCAGGTCAGGCCCAGGCTGTGTTGCAGCTGTTGGCTGGTCGCGAGAACCTGCCAGTCACCGCGTGGAAGCCGGAGGCGGTCAGCGGGCACCATGGGCGACCGACCTTGTTGTCCAACGCAGAGACGTTCGCACACCTCGGGCACCTGGCCAGGGTGGGGTCGGCGGGCTATGCGGCGCACGGCACGGCAGACGAGCCGGGCACCACGTTGTTGACCCTGCGAGGCGACGGTTGGGATCCGGAGGTGCGTGAGGTGGCCTTCGGCACACCCCTGACGGACGTCCTGTCCGAGGCTGAGATGGCGCAACCGCTCTTCCTCGGCGGCTATCACGGGACCTGGCTGAGACCATCACAGCTGAACGGGTTGGCGGTCTCTCGCAAGGACATCGCGGCTGCCGGGGCGTCGATTGGCGCTGGCGTGCTCCTGCCGCTTGCCGAGGGCTGGTGCCCGCTGGTTCGTACGGCGGCGCTGGTCGACTACCTGGCCGGACAGAGCGCAGGGCGCTGCGGTCCGTGTCGTAACGGACTGCCGGCGATGGCCGAGGCGCTGCGGGCCTTGGTCCATCGTGGTGGTCCGGCCGGTCGGGTGGAAGAGCTGTGCGGACTGGTCACGCGACGCGGCGCCTGCGCGCACCCGGACGGAACGGCGCGCCTCGTGGCCTCGATGCTGGCACGCTTCTCCGACGAGGTCGACTCACACGCCCTGGGCACCTGTCGCGGCAACCGACGCGAGGTGTTCGCATGAGCGAGCACCTGCTGCGGGTCGACTGGCCGGCGTGCAAGGCGCACGGCGTCTGCGCCGAGCTCCTGCCCGAGGTGATCAGCCTCGACGAGTGGGGCTATCCGATCGTGCACGAGCCGGTGAGGGGCGACGTGCTCGAGCTGGCGAGAACTGCCGTCAAGGCCTGCCCCACCCTGGCCCTTCGGCTCACCGCTCCGCCACCTCGCGTAACCACGGTCGCGTGACCAGGGTCGACAGACGTGCGGCGCTCGCGCCGCTCAGTCGAGATCTTGGAAGGTCGGCGCCACCGTGTTCCTGGAGTCTCCGATGTGGTGAACGCGCAGGGCGTTGGTCGTGCCCTTGATGCCAGGAGGTGAACCGGCGACGATCACCACCGTGTCTCCCTCGACACAAAGGCCGTTCTCGAGCAGCGACTCGTCCACCTGCATGGCCATCTGGTCGGTGTGCTGCGTCCTGGGCACGAGATAGGTCTCGATGCCCCACGTGAGCGCCAGCTGCGAGCGGGTCGTCTGTAACGGCGTGAACGCCAGCATCGGCAGCTTGGAGCGGATCCGGGACAGCCGTTTGGCAGAGTCCCCCGACTGCGTGAACGTCACGAGATACTTGGCCCCAAGGACCTCACCAATGTCAGCTGCCGCCGCCGTGACAGCTCCGCCGACGGTGTGCGGACGAGTGCCCAGCGGAGGAACACGCTCGAGGCCGTGTTCCTCGACGCTCTCGATGATCCGGGCCATCGCGGCCACGGCTTCGATCGGCCACTTGCCGATGCTGGTCTCGCCGGACAGCATGATGGCGTCGGCGCCGTCCAGCACAGCATTGGCACAGTCGCTGGCCTCGGCGCGGGTCGGTCGGGAGCTCTCGATCATCGACTCGAGCACCTGGGTGGCCACGATCACGGGCTTGGCCTTGCGTCGGCACATCTCGATGGCCCGCTTCTGAACCAGCGGTACCTCCTCGAATGGAAGCTCGACGCCGAGATCACCACGAGCGACCATCACGCCGTCGAACGCGTTGATGATCTCCTCGAGGTTCGCCACTGCCTGCGGCTTCTCGATCTTGGCGATCACCGGCAGGCGAACGCCTTCTTCGTCCATGATCTCGTGGACCCGTGTGATGTCTTTGGCGTCGCGCACGAACGACAGGGCCACCATGTCCGCGCGCAGCCGCAAGGCCCAGCGCAGGTCCGCTTCGTCCTTCTCGGACATGGCCGGCACGCTGACCGCCACGCCGGGCAGGTTGATGCCCTTGTTGTCGGACACGACGCCACCCTCGACCACCACCGTGACGATGTCGGTGTCGGTGACCTCGATAGCCCGCAGCGCCACCTTGCCGTCATCGATCAGCAACCGGTCCCCCGGTTTCACGTCACCCGGCAACCCCTTGTAGGTCGTCGATACGCGGTCACCATCACCGAGGATGTCGTCGACGGTGATGGTGAAGCGTTCGCCGTTGACCAACGTGACCGGGCCATCGGCGAACCGGCCGGTACGGATCTTGGGGCCCTGCAGGTCGACCAGCACGCCAACAGCCCTGCCGGACTCGTTGCTGGCGGCGCGCACCTCGGCGTAGACCGCTTCGTGGTCGGCATAGTTGCCGTGCGAGAGGTTGAGCCGGGCGACGTCCATGCCTGCAGCGACCAACTGCCGCAGTCGCTCCGGTGATGATGTTGCAGGGCCAAGGGTGCAGACGATCTTCGCGCGGCGCATGTGGTCGATTCTAATCTCAGTTGAGCGGGCACTTGATCCGGATCAGGAGGTCGGCGTCACACAGCCAGCGGTCGGTCCGTGGGGTTGACCGGGCGGGGAAGTGCGGAAGTCCCCGTCGTGAGATAAGCGTCCACACCGGCGGCTGCTGAACGGCCTTCGGCGATCGCCCAGACGATCAGGGACTGGCCCCGACCGGCATCCCCGGCAACGAAGACACCTGGCACGGAGGACATGAAAGCCTTGTCCCGCTTGATGTTCGAGCGTTCGTCCAGCTCGACGCCGAGCTGCTCGACCACACCACTGGTCTCCGGTCCGAGGAAGCCCATGGCGAGCAGGACGAGCTGAGCGGGGATCTCCCGTTCGGTGCCTTCGACCTCGACGAACCCCTTGCCGCCCATCTCGACCTCGACAAGACGCAGGGCCCGAACCTTGCCGACATCGTCGCCCAGGATCTGTTTGGTGCTCACTGAGTAGACACGTTCTCCACCCTCTTCGTGTGCCCCCGCAACACGGAAGAGTGTGGGGTATGTCGGCCACGGTTGGTCCGCGGGCCGGTCCTCGCCCGGGCGAGGCATGATCTCCAGCGATGTCACTGACCGGGCGCCTTGGCGAAGCGCAGTGCCGAGGCAGTCCGCTCCCGTGTCGCCTCCGCCGATGACGATGACGTCCTTGCCTGTGGCCACGACCTGGTTCTCGATCTCTTCGCCGAGCGCGACCCGGTTCGCGGGTGGTAGGAACTCCATCGCCTGGATGACCCCGTCCAGCTCACGTCCGGGGACGGGCAGGTCCCGCGGGACCGTTGCTCCGATCGCCAGCACGACGGCGTCATACCGGTCGCGCAGCTGTTTGCCGGTCAGGTCGCCACCGACGTCGACACCGGTCCGAAAGCGCGTGCCCTCGGCTTCCATCTGCGCCAGGCGACGGTCCAGGACGGCCTTCTCCATCTTGAACTCCGGGATGCCGTAACGCAGCAGGCCCCCGGCCTTGTCGGCGCGCTCGAAGACGGCGACCGTGTGCCCGGCCCTGGTCAGCTGCTGGGCGACAGCCAGCCCTGCCGGCCCTGACCCGACGACCGCAACGGTCTTGCCGGTCAGTTGATCCGGGGCTCGAGGCGTGACCGCTCCGGCATCGAAGGCCCGGTCGATCGTGGTGACCTCGATCTGCTTGATGGTCACGGCCGGCTGGTTGATGCCGAGCACGCAGGCGGTCTCGCACGGAGCAGGGCACAGCCGACCGGTGAACTCCGGGAAGTTGTTGGTGGCATGCAGCCTCTCTATGGCCTCGCGCCAGTCGCCCTTCCACGCCAGGTCGTTCCACTCGGGGATCAGGTTGCCGAGCGGACAACCGTTGTGGCAGAACGGTATGCCGCAGTCCATGCAGCGTCCGGCCTGCCTCTGCAGCTGGCCGGCCTCTGGCTGTTCGTAGATCTCGTGCCAGTCCATGAGCCGGATCGGCACGGGACGGCGTTTGGGGAGCTCGCGCACGCGAGTCGACAGAAACCCCTGAGGATCAGCCACGGGAAGCCTCCATTATTCGTTCCCAAACCTGGGAGCCGTTGAGGTCGAGTCCCTCGGACTCAGCGGTTGCGCGGACGTCCAGAACCCGTTGGTAGTCGCGAGGCAGGACGAGAGTGAAACGGCTCTTGTCGTCGTCCCAGCCTGCGAGCAGCCTGCCGGCGACAGCCGACTCAGTCCACTCCCGATGTTGGATCAGGAGCTCGTGCACGACCTCGACGTCATCGTCGCGCAGCGGCATCAGATCGACGAGATCGTGATTGACGCGGTCCTCGCGCAGATCCAGCACATAGGCCACGCCGCCGGACATACCGGCAGCGAAGTTGCGACCGGTCGGCCCAAGCACCAAGACGGTGCCGCCCGTCATGTATTCGCAGCCGTGGTCGCCCAGTCCTTCGACCACCGCGGTGGCGCCGGAGTTGCGCACGCAGAATCGTTCGCCCACCTGACCACGCAGGAAGACTTCGCCGCTTGTCGCCCCGTAGGCGATCACGTTGCCGGCGATGACGTTGTGCTCCGCCGGCAGCGAGGCTGAGCGGTCCGGTCGAACCACCACCCTGCCCCCCGAGATTCCCTTGCCCACATAGTCATTGGCGTCGCCATAGAGCCGCAAGGTGATGCCAGCGGGAAGGAAGGCGCCCAGCGACTGGCCGGCCGAGCCAAACAAGGAGATGTCGATCGTGTTGTCGGGCAGACCGTGCGGGTATGCCTTGGTCACCTCGTGCCCCAACATGGTTCCGACGGTCCGGTTGACGTTGCGGATGGGGAGCTCGATGCGAACAGGAGTCTTGTCCCACAACGCGTCCCGGCTCATCTCGATCAGCCTGTGGTCGAGGGCCTTCTCCAGGCCGTGATCCTGGTCAATGGTGTGTCGACGTGGCGAGCCGTCCGCCGACTGGATCTCGGTAAGGATCGGCCTGAGGTCGAGGCCACTGGCCTTCCAGTGCTGGACCGCGGCCACGGTGTCAAGCATCGACGCTTCACCGATCGCCTCCTCGATGGAACGCAAGCCGAGCGCAGCAAGGTGCTCCCGGACCTCTTCGGCAATGTATTCGAAGAACGTCTCGACGAACTCGGGCTTGCCCGAGAAGCGGGAGCGCAGCTCGGGATTCTGGGTCGCGATACCCACCGGGCAGGTGTCGAGGTGACACACACGCATCATGACGCAGCCACTGACCACAAGCGGAGCGGTGGCAAAGCCGAACTCCTCGGCGCCGAGCAGGGCCGCGATCACGACATCCCTGCCGGTCTTGAGCTGGCCGTCGACCTGGACCACGATCCGGTCACGCAAACCGTTGAGCACCAACGTCTGCTGGGTCTCGGCTAGTCCCAGCTCCCATGGCGCGCCGGCATGCTTGAGCGACGTGAGCGGCGAAGCGCCAGTGCCACCGTCATGCCCTGAGATGAGCACCACGTCGGCGTGCGCTTTGCTGACGCCGGCCGCGACCGTGCCCACACCGACCTCGGCCACGAGCTTGACGTGGATGCGTGCGGAGGGATTGGCGTTCTTGAGGTCGTGGATCAGCTGGGCCAGATCCTCGATCGAGTAGATGTCGTGATGCGGGGGTGGCGAGATCAGTCCCACGCCCGGGGTTGAGTGACGGGTCTTGGCCACCCATGGATAGACCTTGTGACCGGGCAGCTGGCCACCTTCACCGGGCTTGGCGCCCTGGGCCATCTTGATCTGGATGTCGTCGGCCTGGGTGAGATACAACGAGGTGACGCCGAAGCGACCAGAGGCCACCTGTTTGATGGCCGAGCGTCGCACCGGGTCAAGCAGACGGTCCTCGTCCTCTCCGCCCTCACCGGTGTTCGACCGGGCGCCAAGGCGGTTCATCGCCACGGCGATCGTCTCGTGAGCCTCTTGGCTGATGGATCCGTAGCTCATCGCCCCGGTGCTGAAGCGCGCCACGATCGCGGCGACCGGCTCGACCTCGTCGATGGGCACCGGCGGGCGACTCCCAGCAAACTCGAACAGCCCGCGCAACGTCATCAGTCGCTCGGACTGCTCATCGACCCTCGCGGTGTACTGCTTGAAGACGTCGTACCGGCGAGCTCGGGTGGAGTGCTGCAGACGGAATACAGTCTCCGGGTCGAACAAGTGGGGCTCGCCCTCACGGCGCCATTGGTATTCCCCGCCCACGTCCAGCTTGCGGTGCGGCAGGTGCACGGCATCCAGCGGGTATGCCGTCGCATGACGCGCGGCCACCTCCTCGGCGATGACCTCGAGCCCAACGCCGCCGAGCTGTGAGATCGTCCCGACGAAGTAGGAGTCGATGAGATCGTGTGAGAGTCCGATGGCTTCGAACACCTGCGCGCCGCGATATGACGCCACAGTGGAGATGCCCATCTTGGACATCACCTTGAGCACACCCTTGCCGAGCGCGTTGATGAGGTTCTTGACGGCCTCTTCGGCGTTGACACCGGTGATGGCACCGGAACGAATCAGGTCCTCCACCGACTCCATCGCCAGGTAAGGGTTGACGGCTGCGGCGCCGAAGCCGATCAGGAGCGCCACGTGGTGCACCTCGCGGACGTCGCCGGCCTCGACGAGCAGCCCGACCTGCGTGCGGGTCTTCTCCCGGATCAGATGGTGGTGCACTGTGGAGGTGAGCAGCAGCGACGGGATCGGCGCGAGGTCACGTCCGGAGTCGCGATCGGAGAGCACGACGAAGCGTGCCCCCTCGGCGATGGCCGCCGACACCTCACCTAAGATCTCCTCAAGGCGGGCCTTCATCGCGACGGCCCCGCCGGACACGTCATACAGGCCCTTGACGACGTACGTGGCATAGCCGGGCAGATCTCCGTCCGCATTGATGTGGACGATCTTGGCCAGCTCGTCATTGTCGAGAACGGGGAACGCCAGAGCGAGCTGTCTGGCGTAGGCCGGCCCGACGGACAGCGCGTTGCCCTCCGGACCGATCACGGTTCCGAGAGAGGTGACAAGCTCCTCACGGATGGCGTCGAGAGGCGGGTTCGTCACCTGGGCAAAGAGCTGGGTGAAGTAGTCGAAGATCAGTCGAGGACGTTTGGACAGCACAGCGATGGGGCTGTCGGTGCCCATCGACCCCAATGCCTCTCCCCCGGTCTTTGCCATGGGAGACAACAGGATCCGCAGCTCTTCCTGCGTGTAGCCGAACATCTGCTGCCGGCGCGCGACCGATGCCGCGGGGTACAGGATGTGCTCTCGCTCGGGCAGATCCTCCAGCTTGATCAGACCGGCGTGCAGCCAGTCCTCATAGGGGTTCTCAGCGGCCAGCGCGGACTTGACCTCGTCGTCGCTGACGATGCGGCCATGCTCGGTGTCAACGAGGAACATGCGCCCCGGCTGCAACCGGCCCTTGCGAACAACACGGCCCGGTTCAAGGTCGAGGACGCCCGTCTCGGAGGCAAGGATGACGAGGCCGTCGTCGGTGACCCAGTAGCGCCCCGGGCGCAGACCGTTGCGGTCCAGGACCGCGCCGATGACGGTGCCGTCGGTGAACGTGACACAGGCCGGACCATCCCACGGCTCCATGAAGCTGGCGTGGAACTCGTAGAACGCCTTACGCGCAGGGTCCATCTCCTGATGGTTCTCCCACGCCTCAGGAATCATCATCAGCACTGCGTGCGGCAGCGACCGACCGCCAAGGTGCAGCATCTCCAGGACCTCGTCGAACGACGCAGAGTCGGAGGCGCCGTTGCTGCAGATCGGGAAGAGTCGCTTGAGGTCGCCTGGGATCACCTCGCTGGCGAGCTGGCTCTCACGAGCCCGCATCCAGTTGCGGTTGCCCTTGACGGTGTTGATCTCGCCGTTGTGGGCGATCACCCGGTAGGGGTGAGCCAGGGGCCATGACGGAAACGTGTTTGTCGAGAAGCGCGAGTGGACCAGCGCCAGCTCGGTGGCGAACCGGCGGTCGGACAGGTCCGGGAAGAAGAGCTCAAGCTGTCCGGTGGTGAGCATGCCCTTGTAGACCATGGTGCGAGCCGACAGCGACGGGAAGTAGACGTCGGCTTCATGCTCGGCACGCTTGCGCAGGCAGTAGGCCAGCCGCTCAAGGCCCAGACCCACCACGCGACCAGCCGACGCCGTGACGAAGATCTGGCGGAAGTACGGCATACAGGCACGGGCTGCGTCACCGACGAGGTCGGCGACGATCGGCACATCGCGCCACCCGAGGACATTCAGCCCCTCCTCCGCAGCGATGGCGGCGATGGTTGCCTCGACGGCAACGCGCTCGTGGGCATCAGTGGGAAGGAAGGCGATGCCTGCCGCGTAGGCGCCCCGCGAGGGCAGCTCGAAGCCCACCACCTCGCGCAGAAAGGCATCAGGGATCTGGGTGAGAATGCCGGCTCCGTCACCCACCGTCGGGTCTGCGCCGGTGGCCCCACGGTGCTCGAGGTTGCCCAGTGCCGTCATGGCGTGGTCGATGATGTCGTGCCCTGCGCTGCCGCGCATGGTCGCAATGAACGCGACACCGCACGCATCGTGCTCGAACTCGGAGCTGTACAGCCCCTGGTTCGCAGGCTGAGCAGAGAAAAACGAAGAGACCACGATCTGACACCGTCCTAGACGTCTCGAGAAAAACCCCGGGAACCTACATGGACGGCGTTGGCCAGCGAGGTGATCGCAGAATACCTGAAAGCTCGCAATCCTGACAGGCGCGAGGCCTCAGTCCGGATGCTGAGAAGGATGCGTCTCGCGCGTGTCTCTTACGCCCAAGCGCCAGTAGGCGAACGCCGCGCCGGCGAAGACGATCACCGATGTCCAGACGTTGAGCCGAAGCCCCAGGACGTGGTTGGCCTCGTCCGTGCGCAACATCTCGATGAAGCCTCGGCCGAAGGTGTACAGGATCACGTAGAGGGCGAAGATCTGGCCTTTGGCAAGCGTGAACCGACGATCCACCAGCACCAAGGTCAGGGCGACCAGCAGGCACCACAGGGATTCGTAGAGGAACGTCGGCTGGAACGTGCCGAGGATGCTCGTCGTGCTGTTCGGACACGTGATCGCGGCACCGGCGCCCTGGTCCCAACAGTGGATCTCGAGGCCCCAAGGCAAGTCGGTCTTCGCGCCATACAGCTCGTTGTTGAAGTAGTTGCCCCAGCGCCCGATCGCCTGGGCCAGAACGACCCCTGGGGCCGCCGCGTCGGCATAGTCCAGGAAGCGAACCCCGTTGCGACGACAGCCGATCCAGGCACCCAGGGCACCGAGCGCCACGGCCCCCCAGATACCGAGACCACCCTCCCAGATCTTGAACGCGTTGAGAGGATGGCCACCCTCGCCGAAGTAGGCCTGCGGACTGGAGATCACGTGGTACAGCCGACCGCCCACGATCCCGATCGGGACGACCCACACCGCCACATCCAGCGCCTGACCCGGCTTGCCGCCACGATCGTCGAGCCGTCTCTGGGTGATCCAGACCGCCACGATGATGCCGACGAGGATGCACATCGCGTAGGCGCGGATCGGGAACCGGCCGATGAACCAGACCGCTTGGTCCGGGCTGGGGATGGATGCGATCACTTAGTGGCGGCCTTGACCGCAGCGACAAGGGCCTCCGGCGTCTGCACGTCCTTGGTGACGTCCTTGCCGTTGAGCATGACTGTGGGGGTGCTGTTCACTCCCGCTTTGCCGGAGGCAGTCTGCACATCGGTGACGTACTGCCCGTACTGCCCGGAGGAGGTGCACTTCTGCCAGGTCGTCAGTGCGACACCGGCGATTCCGGAGTCAGCGGCGAACTGCGTGAGCTGGGCGTCGGTGTAGCCCAAGCCTTCCTGAGCCGGTTGGGCAGCGAAGACGGCGGCGCGGTACTCCAGGAACTTGCCTGCGTCGGATGCACACGCGGCGGCATTGGCGGACCGCTTCGAGGAGTCGTTCTTGAGGTTGTCGTCCAAGAAGGACAGGGTGTGCACGACCAGCTTGATCTCACCGGTCTTGGCCAGCGACGCCTTCTGGGCGCCAATCTTCGCCTCAAGCTGGGCACAGGCTGGGCACTGGAAGTCCTCGTAAAGGTCCAGCGTGGGGGCGTTGTCCTTGGCCGTGGCGGCGTTGGCGAGGATGCCGCCGTCCTTGCCTCCGATGACGGCCGCGGGCTGGGCCGAGCCCCCTCCGTTATCGCCCGACTTTCCGCTTGTTCCCATCACGATGGCGACCACCACCGCAATGATCACAAGGGCGGCAATGACCGCACCGATGATGACCGGGTTGGGGCCCTTCTTGGGCGCGGCTGCGGCGATCTTCTTGGAGGCGTCTGGGCGCATGTGGCTGATCTCTTCTCTATCCGAACAAACGGTGGTCAAGGCTGAATGTCGTGCGAGGGCGGGCGACGAGCCACGCGGCGCAGGCTACGAGGCCTGTGTCGCGCAGTATGTCCAATGGGTACTGCGTCTGAGAGGCCTCGATGGTTCCCCCGCCGCCGAAACAACCGCAGTCGATGGAGTACCCGTGGGCCCACGCCCAGCTGATGCCGATGATGAAGGCCAGCATCAAGAGGCCGCCGACCATGGCAGACGCACGCGTGAAGAGGCCGATGACCAAGAGCAGTCCGACCGCGATCTCGACCACCGGCAACGCGTAGCCCACGTAGCCGGCGAAGTCGAACGGAAGGAGCCGGAATGCCTGCACTGCCCTCGCCGAGACCGCCGGCGAGGTCACCTTGAGCGCCCCAGCCACGATCAGGACGACCCCGAGGATCAGTCGAGCCAGCAGGCCGATGAAGTCCGCGCGTCGCCCGCCCCCCTGTAGGTTCACGATCTCACCTTCCCGCTCGGACGCCGGCAGCCAGCTCGGCCGACAGCTTTCGGATCGCGGCGAGCCCGTCCTCTCGCGACCCGGCATCGGTGAGGCATCTCACCAGAGCCGAGCCGACGATCACGCCGTCGGCGAAGGCCGCAACCTGCGCGGCCTGGGCACCGTTGGAGACACCGAGCCCGACGCAGATCGGCGTGTCCGTCAGGAGGCGTGTCCGGGTGACCAGAACCTCTGCCGTGTCGCCGACCGTCGTCCGTGCGCCGGTGACCCCCATGGTCGACGCGGCGTAGACGAAGCCGCGGCACGCCAAGGTGGTGGTCCGGAGCCGCTCGGGGGTCGAGCTGGGCGCAACCAGGAACACGCGGTCAAGGTCGTTTCGCTCGGCAGCCGCGATCCACTCAGCACCTTCGTCCGGGATGAGGTCGGGGGTGATCAGACCGGCCCCGCCAGCCTTGGCCAGGTCATCGGCAAACCGATCAACGCCATAGCGGAGAACGGGATTCCAGTAGGTCATGACCAGAGCAGGGGCACCAGCGTCGGCAACTGCCCGCACGGCTGCGAAGACGTCCTTGAGCCGGGTGCCGCCCTTGAGCGCGACGTCGGCCGCGTGCTGGATGACGGGGCCGTCCATCAGCGGGTCGGTATAGGGCACGCCCACCTCGACGATGTCCACACCCGCCTGCACCATGGCGACCATCGCGTCGATGGATCCCTGGACGTCAGGAAACCCGACCGGCAGGTAGCCCACGAGGGCAGCCCTGCCCTCCGACTTCGCCTTGGCCAGGACTGTTCCGACCCCGTTCACTGCTGCTCCAGCCCGTCTGATTGGAGTCCGTCTTCGAGCACACCGAACCAGCGGGCTGCGGTGTCGACGTCCTTGTCACCACGCCCCGACAGGTTGACCAGGATGACGCCTTGGGGCCCGATCTCACGGCCGATCTCGAGAGCGCCGGCAAGCGCGTGGGCACTCTCGATCGCGGGGATGATCCCCTCCGTCTTGCACAGGAGCGCGAAGGCGTCCATGGCCTGGGTGTCGGTGATCGGGCGATACTCAGCCCGGCCGGTGTCCCGCAGGAACGAGTGCTCGGGCCCCACGCTCGGGTAGTCCAGCCCCGCCGAGACGGAATGGGACTCGAGGGTCTGTCCGTCCTCGTCCTGAAGAACGTAGGTGAAGGCGCCGTGCAGGACGCCTGGCAGCCCGGTGCTGAAACGGGCCGCGTGCTTGTCCGTGTCAACACCCTCTCCCCCAGCCTCGAGGCCGATCAGGCGCACGGACTCATCGTCGATGAAACGGTGGAAGATGCCCATCGCGTTGGAGCCACCGCCGACGCACGCGCACACGACGTCGGGCAGACGACCAACGAGGTCGAGCACCTGGGCCCGTGCCTCAACACCGATGATCCGTTGGAAGTCACGCACCATCTCGGGGAACGGGTGCGGGCCGGTGACGGTGCCGATCACGTAGTGGGTGGTCTCGACGTTGGTGACCCAGTCGCGCATCGCTTCGTTGATCGCGTCCTTCAGGGTTGCGCTGCCATGGCTCACCGGGATGACTTCAGCGCCGAGAAGCCTCATCCGGGCGACGTTCAACGCCTGACGCTGCGTGTCCTTGGTACCCATGTAAACGACGCACTCAAGCCCCATCAGGGCCGCCGCCGTTGCACTCGCCACGCCGTGCTGACCGGCCCCTGTCTCGGCGATGATGCGCGTCTTGCCCATGCGCTTGGTCAGCAGCGCCTGGCCCAGGACGTTGTTGAGCTTGTGCGAGCCCGTGTGGTTGAGGTCCTCGCGCTTGAGCAGGATGCGTGCTCCCCCCGCGTGCTCGGCAAACTTCGGGACCTCGGTGATGATGCTGGGGCGGCCGGTATAGGTGCGGTGCAGACGTTCGAGCTCGCCCTGGAACGCCGGGTCGATGTTGGCCTTGAGCCGTGCCTCGTCGAGCTGCTCGAGGGCGGCCACGAGGGCCTCAGGGACGTACCGGCCGCCATACGAGCCGAAACGGCCCGGCCGCGTGCCCCCACCGGTCGAGCTGGGATGGTCGTTCATCAGACCCCCTGTTGTCGCAGCGCCGGATGAGCGCCTGCAGCGATGAGATCGGCCACGGCTTCACGCGGGCGACCACCGATCACCAGGCTCTCGCCCACCAGCACGGCGGCCGCGCCCGCGCGGGCATAGTCGAGCACGTCGTGCGGCCCGCGAACCCCCGACTCGGCGACCTTGACGATCTCGGCCGGGATGTGCCCGGACAGTCGGGCAAAGGTTCCGCGGTCGACCTCCAGGGTCTTGAGGTTGCGGGCGTTGACGCCGATGACGCGCGCACCAGCATCGACTGCCCGCTGGATCTCGGCCTCTTCGTGCACCTCGACCAGCACGGTCATCCCGAGGGACTCTGCGCGCTCATGCAGACCGACAAGCGTGGGTTGGTCGAGCGCAGCGACGATCAGCAGGACGACGTCGGCGCCGTAGGCGCGTGCCTCCCAGAGCTGGTAGGAGGAGACCGTGAAGTCCTTGCGCAGTACGGGAATGTCAACGGCTGCACGGACCGCGGCCAGGTCCTCGAGGCTGCCGCCGAAGCGGCGCCGCTCGGTCAGGACGCTGATCACACTGGCACCCCCTGCGGCGTAGTCCGCAGCCAGCCCGGCAGGGTCCGCAATCATGGCCAGTGCGCCCTTGCTCGGGCTCGAGCGCTTGACCTCGGCGATCACCTTGACACCGCCTCCGGCGCGGAGAGCCGCGAATGCGTCGTGCGCCGGCGCAACCCGCTCCACGCGGGACTTCAGCTCGTCGAGCGGGATCCGGGTCTGTCGGACGGCCAGGTCCTCACGGACGCCGGCAATGATCTCGTCGAGGACAGTGGTCACACTGAAAGGCTATCCACGGGCGTGTGCTGGTCCGAACCGACCCCCGGGTGCCGTCAGCGAACCGCAGTGTTGGTCTTGGGCCGGTCCGGTTTGGACGCCCCGAAGCCGGCCATCGCCAGGATCTTGCCGGCGGCAACACCGACGACCGCCAGGACGATGCCGACGATTGCCAGAGGCCAGCTCACGACCACGACGGCGAGACAGATCAAGAAGGAGGCGACCAACAAGATCCCGACGGCCGTCCATGCCGCGGTGCTGTGGCCGTGTCCGTGTTCTGCCATGGGTTTCTCCTCGATGTGACGCTCTGCTGTTGATGCCGTTCGCCCAGCCCTGACGTCATTGTGTCAGCGCCAGTCGGCTGCGGGAGCCCGTATGGCCTCACGGCTCGCTCGTGGGATCCTCGCCGCGGGAGAGCTGGTCCCATTCCACGTCGCGTCGGCGACCGAGGTCGCCGGTCGAGCTGAGCGGGGACGTCCGCGCCGTCTGACCCGCGACGGGCGGGTCGTACCTGCTCGAGAGCCCGTTCCAGCGGCTGGCACCGACCAGGGCGCAGAACCCACCGAAGCCCATGACGAGCGTGGCCGAGAGCGCAACCCATGCCCAGCTCCCCGGCTGTCCGTGCGCGACGACGCTACCGCTGCGCCCGGTGCCGGCGGCGGCGAGCGTGCCCAGCGCGCCGCCTGGGTCGGTGAGTATCGAGATGATCACCACCCCGCCGAGGACGGCAGCCAGCATGGCTGACCATGCGGCAATGACACGCACGACTGTTCCGGCGGTGGCCGCGGCTACCGCCGACGCCAGGCCGACCATTGCCGCGGCCAGGGCACCTGGTGCGACGTCAGATCCCCTGCCGTTCAGGACACTTGCGCCGAGAACTGCATCACCGGCCGAGCCCGAGACCCACACGCGAGATCCGCTGATGAGGATGACCGAGGCGCTCATGAGCATGAGGACGAGCACCATCCGTTTGCTGGTGAGCGTGTTGGTCATGGCGTTCGCAACCCCGACGCGGACGCCACTGCTCGTAGAGCCGCCGCCGCCTTGTTGACGCTCTCCTCGAGCTCAAGCTGAGGCACCGAGTCCGCGACGATCCCCCCTCCGGCCTGGACGTATGCCCGCCCGGCCTTGATCACCGCAGTCCGGATCGCGATCGCCATGTCGAGGTCGCCGTGGAAGTCCAGATAGCCGACGACCCCGCCGTAGATGCCCCGACGGCTCGGCTCGAGCTCGTCGATCAGGGCCATGGCACGCGGTTTGGGGGCCCCTGACAGCGTGCCCGCCGGGAACGTTGCGACGAGCACGTCGTAGGCGCTCTGCTCGGGCCGGATGTCGCCGACCACCGTGGACTCCAGATGCATGATGTGGCTGTAGCGCCGGATCGTCATGAACTCCACCACGTCGACGGTACCCGCATGACACACCCGCTGCAGGTCGTTGCGCGACAGGTCCACGAGCATGACATGCTCTGAGCGTTCCTTGGCGTCGGCCAGCAGCTCCTCGCCGTTGGCGACGTCCGCCTCTGGTGTGTCGCCCCGTGGGCGCGAGCCGGCGATCGGGTGCGTGATGGCCCTCCGGCCGGTGACCTTGACCAACGCCTCCGGGCTCGAGCCCACGACGTCGTATGCCGTGCCGTCCGGTGCCGGGAGCCGCAGAAGATACATGTACGGGCTGGGGTTCGACGCACGAAGAACCCGATAGACATCGAGCGCGTCGGCAGGGCAGTCGACCGAGAACCGTTGGGAAAGAACGACCTGGAAGACCTCACCGGCCCGAATGGCGTCCTGGCCGGCCTCGACCATGGCGCGGAACTGCTCAGGCGTGCGGTTGCTGGAAGCCTCTGGTGCCGTCGGCTCGATGACTGCCACGGTGCTGGGCGCCGCGGCAGCGAGATCGGCGGTCATCCGGTCGAGCCGACTGACCGCGTCGGTCCATGCATCCTCCATCCGCTCGTCCGTCGCGTCGTAGTTGATGGCGTTCGCGACCAGGAGCAGGGATCCGTCCGCGTGGTCCAGCACCGCGAGATCCGTGGCGAGCATCATGGCGAGCTCAGGTAGGTGCAGCTCGTCCGGCAAGGTGTCGGGAACCTTCTCCCAGCGACGTACGGCGTCATACGTGATGGCCCCGACCATGCCACCGGTCAACGGAGGTAGGCCAGGGATGGGTTCGGTCGCAAGCGCAGAAACGGTGTCGCGTAACGCTTCCAGCGGGTTGCCATCAGTTGGGGCCCCTACCGGAGGGTCGCCGATCCAGTGCGTCACGCCGTCCTTCTCGGTCAGAACGGCTGCGGAGGCAGCGCCCACGATGGAGTAGCGGGACCACACTCCCCCGTGCTCGGCGGACTCCAGCAGAAAGGTGCCAGGGGCATCCTTCGCCAGCTTGCGGTAGACGCCAACCGGGGTCTCGGCATCGGCCAGAAGCCGTCGCACGACCGGGATGACGCGACGGGTGCGGGCCAGGTCGGCGAACGTCTCCAGCGAAGGCCAGGTCGCGCCATACTCGATGTTGGGCTTTTGCTCATTCATCCGAATGTCCTTGAACCGCGGAATGTCCTTGAACAGCTGCCAGATCGTGGTCGTCAAAGCAGGTGCGCGCTCCGGTGTGGCAGGCAGCGCCGATCTGGTCGACCCGGACGAGCAGAGCGTCACCGTCGCAGTCCAGAGCCACGCTCTTGACGTACTGAGCGTGGCCCGAGGTGTCGCCCTTGCGCCAGTACTCGCCGCGACTGCGCGACCAGAAGGTCACCCGCCCTGACGTCAGTGTGCGATGGAGTGCCTCATCGTCCATCCAGCCGACCATGAGTACTTCACCGCTGTCGTGCTGCTGCACCACAGCGCACACGAGACCGACGGCGTCGCGCTTCAGCCGCGCGGCCGCCTCGGCGGGGAGTGGGGACTGTGCTGAGGTCGGGGTCACCTAGGACATTCTGCCGGGTGACCCCCCTGGGCGAATGCCACAAGTCCACCAGTGTTGGATGCTGGGATGCTGACAATCGACCTCGACGTGATCCGACTGACCCTTCACGTGCTCGCAGCGACCATCTGGGTGGGCGGTCAGATTGTCCTTGCGGCGCTGGCGGGGCCTCTCCGCCGAGCCGATCCGGCTGCTCTCGCCCCCGCGGCCCGCGCCTACGCCTGGGTAGCCTGGCCCGCGTTCGTCGTGCTCATTCTGACCGGCGGCTGGATGCTCGCCGACATCAGTCAAGCGGGCGAGGCGGGCGAGGCCCTCCAGGCCACTCTGACGATCAAGTTGCTGCTCGTCGCACTGTCGGGCATCGGTGCCGCGTTGCACACGTTCGTCAAGAGCCCTGCGCTCAAAGGGATCTGGGCAACTGTAGGCCTGGCGAGCGCGCTGGGAGCCGTGCTGCTGGGCGTCTCGATCGTCGAGGCCGGTTGAAGTCCTCAAGCCCCGCGCTGCTGGGCGACCCAGGACGCGCTGCACCCTCACCTCGGTGGCCGGGTCGACCGCAGACGTGGCTTCGTCCAGAACCAACAGGTCAGGATCAGCCAGATAGACCCGGGCAAGGCGACGGGCTTGCCCGGACCGGATGTTGTCCAACAGCGTTGAGTCGAAAAGGAATCCCTCTTGCGGCACGAGCACCACGCGACTGCGCAGTGAGCTGAACCTGACGGCGCGCAGGTCCACGCCGTCGACCTGGACGCTGCCCATGGTCGGTGTCAGGATGTCGCCATGACCCGGTTTGCCCGCAGCGAGCGCCAAAGCCTGTGTGACACCTTCGAACGCGTGGGTCCCGATGCCCCGACCCTGTGCTCGCCATGGCTGACCCGGGATCTCGCCGCCCATCTCGTCGTGCGCGAGCGCCGGCCCGATGTTGCAGCGGGCATCGTGCTACCCGCTCTGGCCGGCCGCCTGGAAGAGGTGCAGAAAGGGTATGCCGCGTGGGACTGGCCGCGGCTGGTCAACGAGGTCCGGACGGGTCCCCCTGCGTGGTCCCCCGCTTCGCTGGCGATGGTGGACGAGGCCATGAATACCGCCGAGTTCTATGTCCACCACGAGGACGTGCTCCGCGGCGGCCCGGGCTGGAACGCCCGAGAGCTCTCCACCGGTCTCGAGTCGGCACTCTGGCGCATCGTCTCCAAGGTGGCCCGATTGCACTTCGCCGGCTCCCGGGTTGGCGTCGTGCTGGTGGCGCCCTCGTACGGCCGACAGCAGGTCCACACCATGACCGATCTCGGCACGGTCAGCGTCACCGGCAGACCCGGCGAGCTCCTGCTCTATTCATTCGGGCGTCGGGGCGTTGCCCAGGTCGACCTGTCCGGCGCCGAGGAAGCTCTCATCGCCATCTGATCCGATCCGCAGATCATCTGACCCGCCGGCCCAGGCAGTCTGCCCGGCGCGTCGCGCTCAGCGAACGGGCAGCCCATGGGCGCGCAGAGCATCCTTCACCTGGCCGATGGTGAGCTCACCGAAGTGGAAGACGCTGGCGGCGAGCACAGCATTGGCCCCTGCGTCGACCGCGGGAGCGAAGTCGGCGACGGTGCCCGCGCCACCACTGGCGATCAAGGGCACGCTCACCTCTCCCCGGACGGCCGCGATGAGCTCCAGGTCGAAGCCGTCCTTGGTGCCGTCAGCGTCCATCGAGTTGAGCAGGATCTCCCCTGCGCCCAGCTCGGCGGCCCGCGCACACCACTCGATCGCGTCCAGCCCCGTCCCCCGCCGACCACCATGGGTGGTCACCTCGAACTCGCCAGTGGGAGAACCCGATTCGTCGCGCCGACGCCGGACGTCAGCGGACAGGACCAGGACCTGGCAGCCGAAGCGATCGGCGATGTCGGCGATCAGATCCGGACGGGAGATCGCGGCGGTGTTGACTCCCACCTTGTCAGCCCCCGCCCGCAGCAAGCGGTCCACATCGTCAACCGTGCGCACACCCCCGCCCACGGTCAATGGGATGAACACCTGCTCGGCGGTCCGGCGCACAACCTCCAAGATGGTCTCGCGATTGCCACTGCTGGCGGTGACGTCGAGGAAGGTCAGCTCGTCGGCACCCTGCTCGTCGTAGCGCTTTGCCAGCTCGACGGGATCACCGGCATCACGCAGGTTCTCGAAGTTGACCCCCTTGACGACGCGGCCGGCGTCGACGTCAAGGCAGGGGATGACCCGAACTGCGACGCTCACCCTGTCAGCCTAGCGAGCGGACGCCGAGGCCCCTGGCTGTCTACAGTCCAGACATGCAGATCACGGGCGCGAGCGAGGCGATCACCGAGGCACTCCGCGTCATCGGGCATGCCCAGCCACGCTGCGGCGCCACGAAAGTCGTGGCCATCACCAGGCCCAGCGGCGCAGGCAAGACAGACTTCGCTGCAGCTCTGGCCGAACGTCTCCCCGGAGCCCTCGTCGTTCACATGGACGACCTGTACCCCGGCTGGGATGGTCTGGCACAAGCGGTTGCCGACCTGCACGACCAGATCTTGGCCCCTCTCGCACGAGGCGAGCGGGCGGCATACAGGCGATGGGACTGGGTGCACGATCAATATGCCGGCTGGCACGAGGTCCCGGCCACGTCTCTCCTGGTGGTAGAGGGTGCGGGCGCGGGCGCAGGACGGAACGCGGACTTCGAGTCCGTGCTCATCTGGCTCGAGGCCGACCGCGACGTTCGTTTCCGGCGGGGCATCGCTCGCGACGCCGAGGCATTTCTGCCCCACTGGCGCCGGTGGGCCGAGCAGGAAGAGACACTGTTCCGCGCCGACGCGACACGTCATCGCGCCGACCTCATCATGGACACCACGACGTGACCCATCTTTGGGCATGATGGGCGTCATGGAACCGGCGGACAGTAGTGCTGCGGACGCTGCGGCGATGCAGGAACGGACCGGTCGAACGCTCGACGAGTGGGTCGACCTCGTGCGGCACGCGGGGCTCGACCCGCTGCAGCCGGACGATGTTCGCCGCTGGCTCAAGGACGTCCATGACATCCCGCCAGACATCCAAGCGACCATTGCGGATGCTGCAGCCCGTCGCGCGGGATGGGTCGAACAGACCCTGGACGACTACCCGGACGCGTTGTATGCCGGGTCCAAGGCTGAGCTACGGCCCCTCCACGACGGCGTCGTCGCCCTTGCCGCCGGGTTGGGCGATGACTGCGCGGTGGAGGCTCGCTCGACCGCCACACATGTCGTCCGACGGACTCAGTTCGCTTCAGTGGCGCCCGGGCCACACGGCACGCTGCGGGTTGGTCTTTGTTTCCGCGCAAAGGTCCCGGCCGACACGAGGCTCAGCGAAGCCAAGGCCTTCGGGCAGTCAACCCATTGGGTCCACCTCGCCTCCGACTCCGACGAGAACGACGTTCGTTCTCTGGAACCACTGCTTCGTGCGGCCTACGACCAGAACGGCTGAGCCCTGACCTCCTCAGCGCCCACCGACAGTCAGCCCGTCGAAGAGGTCAGCCTGCCGCCGGTGTGGCTCATGGCGCTGGCACTGGTCGCTGTATCAGCGAACCTGCGAGTGGCCATCGCCAGTGTCCCGCCACTGACCAAGGTCATTGCCGCCGATCTTGATCTGTCCCACGCGTGGATTGGCGCAGTCACGACGCTTCCGGTGCTCTGTATGGGGCTCATGGCGCCTGCGGCCCGGCGCATGGGCGAACGACTCGGTGCCGCCGTCTCGGTCCAGATCGCGATGATCGCAGTGTTCGCAGGTGTCCTCCTGCGCTGGTGGGGCGACCAGGTTTGGGCGCTGTTTGCGGGTACGTTCGTGGCGGGTTTCGGCATCGCCGTGGCTGGCGCGCTGCTCCCCCACCTGGTCAAGTCCGTGTTCCCGCCCGAACGCACCGGGACGATCACCGGCCTCTACATGTTCGCCATGATGGGCGGCGCTGCGGTTTCGTCTGCGGTGTCAGCGCCTCTCGCAGCACGTTTCGGATCATGGCAAGGCTCCCTGGCCTCCTGGTGCATCCCTGCGGCAGTCGGTGCGCTCGCCTGGGCGCCGGTCGCGCTGCGGCTCTCGCGGCATCGGGCGGCCAACCCCGTTGCGGCCACGAGCCATGGACTGCCCTGGGGACACCCGACGGCTTGGCTCATCGCGACCTACCTCACCATCCAGTCCTGGCAGTTCTACTCGAGCCTGGCCTGGATAGCTCCGACGTATGTCGCGCGCGGTTGGGACGGCTCGACGGCGGGCTACTTGTTGTCGGCGTTTGTCGGCGCCCAGCTGATCTCGGGTCTGCTGGGACCGGTGCTCACCGACAAGGTTCGTGACCACCGAGTCCTGTTGATGCCGGCCGCCGGCCTGGGGCTCGTGGGCATGGTGGCCCTGCTCGTGGCACCCGACGCCGGCGCCTGGGTATGGGTGTGCGTGCTCGGGCTGGGGCAGGGCGCAGCGTTCTCCATCGGACTGGTGCTGCTCGTGGACTACGCAAAGACCCCCGCCGGCAGTGGGCGTCTGACGGCTATGGCCTTCTTCGTGAGCTACACGATCGCGTCATTCGGACCCACCGTCACCGGAGCCCTGCGCGACCTGACCGGTGACTTCCATGTGATCTGGTTGCTCATGTCTCTGATGATGCTGGTCCAGATGGCTCTGGCGATGCAGATGAAGCCGGGCCTGCCGAAGGTGCCCTAGCTAGCGTGGCCGAGCATGCACCTGGACCAGCGCCGTCAAGCGGGCCGCCTCCGCCGGGGCAAGGGGTCCATCAGCCTTCTGGATCGCCATGACCGCAACGGTGTCGGTGTCATCGAGATCCACGCTCACCCACGGCGCGCCGCCTCCGAACTGCACCCGGACGATCTGCGCCCACTCGAGCTTGCGCGTCGTGATCAGGTTGCGGATCACCAGTCCCTCGGTCGATGGAGTCGCCCGGATCGAGGCGTAGCGCCACAGCGCTGCCGCAACAGCGACACCGCAGAGGGCGAGGAAGACCCGGTCGAGGAGGTCCCAGCCGCCATAGAGCGGATCCACTCTGGGCAGCGAGATCGCTCCCCCGGTGAAGATCACCAAGGACAGCGCTGCCATCACCAGTGCCACCCGCCGCCCGCGCCGCGGACGAAACACCGCGTACGGGTCAGACTCATGACGACCGTCGGCTGACGAACGGGACATCAGATCCGGCAGGCCGCAATGTCGGTGACAAGGATGGCGCGGGCGCCAAGGTCGTAGAGCTCGTCCATGACCTGGTTCGTACTGCTCCGTGGCACCATCGCACGTACGGCAACGTAGCCCTTGTCGTGCAGGGGCGACACGGTCGGTGACTCCAGACCGGGGGTCAGCGCGCATGCCTGCTCGACGAGCTCAACCCGCACGTCGTAGTCCATCATCACGTAGCTGCGCGCGGTGATCACGCCCTGCAGACGTCGGGCCAGTATGTCGAGCGAGCCGTGAGCCGGACTGTCCGCGCGCCGGATCAAGACCGCTTCACTGCGCAGGATCGGCTCACCGAAGACCTCAAGCCCCTGCTGCCGCAACGTCGTTCCGGTCTCAACCACGTCGGCGATCACGTCCGCGACGCCCAGCGTGATGGCGGTCTCGACCGCGCCGTCGAGAAGAACGACCTCGGCGTCGACACCGTGCAAGGCCAGATAGGCGGACACCAGCCCGGCGTAGCTCGTGGCGACCCTCTTGCCCTGGATGTCCTTGACGCTCTTGGCAACCCCCGGCTTTGCGGCGAAGCGGAAGGTCGAGGCGGCAAAACCCAGAGACATGGACTCGACCGCGGCGGCGCCGGAGTCCAGCAGGAGATCACGACCGGTGATGCCACCATCGAGACTGCCAGAGCCGACGTAGACCGCGATGTCACGTGGCCGCAGGAAGAAGAACTCGATGTCCTGCTCAACGTCGATCAGCACGAGCTCCTTGGGCTCTCGGCGCCCTCGATATCCAGCCTCACGCAACATGCCCGCAGCGGATTCGGACAGAGAACCCTTGTTGGGCACGGCGATTCGTAACATGTGATGGGTCCTTGCGTAGCGGGCGGGCGCTGGGGTCAGGGGTGGGCTCGGGTCAGAGGTGGGTGTAGACGTCGTCGAGAGAGACGTCGGAAGCAATCATCATCACCTGCACGTGATACAGGAGCTGGCTGATCTCCTCGGCCGTGCGCTCCTTGCCCTCGTGCTCAG
>Ga0209587_1000302_pt1 | contig 23984 bp, 20 predicted proteins | sample NGEPerD_2_FD_184512 | JGI IMG/M metagenome (GOLD analysis project Ga0209587, IMG submission 184512) | Arctic peat soil microbial communities from the Barrow Environmental Observatory site, Barrow, Alaska, USA - NGEE PermafrostL1-D... | ecosystem: Environmental > Terrestrial > Soil > Wetlands >... | reverse complement strand
TGCAATGAGGTTGACGTCCGTAGGGGCGGACCCGCGCAGCGGTTGTCCGCCCAGTGGTCGCGAAGCGGCCACAATAGGCGGTGGATGTCCTACCGAGTGGCATGCAATCATCCTGCAAATCGCTCTAAGGGTGGACGGCCTCACGTTGCCGCGGGTGTGTTCAACGCCTGTGGCGACACATTGCTCATCAACGAAGATGAGCTTGCGCCGTTGTTCGGCACATGTTTTGTAACGGAGGGTTTCAATGAGATTACCGTCGACTGCTGATTTCGCGCGATTTAGTGCCAAACACCCATGGAGGATGGTCGGCGCCTGGATCACGATCCTCGTCCTTGCGATTGTGACGATGGGTGTGCTGGGCGATTCCACCACGACCGAGATCAATTTCACCAACGATCCCGAATCGCAAGTGGGCATGAACGTCCTTGACGAAGCCGGGCTGTCCGACGACGCTCCCACCGACGAGACCGTCATCATCCAGTCCGACAGCGCCACCATCGATGACCCGGCGTACAAGGAGCGGGTCGAGACCATCACCGCGTCATTGCGGGAGATGGACGGGATCGTCGTGCCCGAGACGGTCACGAACTACTACGAGCTCAGCGCCAATCCCGAAACTGCCGGAAAGGCCGATGGCCTGGTGTCGCCGGATCGCGCGACGACACTGATCCCGCTGACCCTTGCTGGCGCCCAGGACGAAGCAGCGGCGAATGCGGCCGCCTACCATGATGAGCTGGAAAGCCTCTCGGGCGACGGCTTTGATGTGATGTCGGTCGGCTACATCAGCATCGGCGAGGAAAACAACACGATCGCGGAAGAGGATCTCCTGAAGGGCGAAACGTTCGGCATCGCCGCCGCCCTGGTGATCCTGGTTGTCGTGTTCGGCGCGCTCGTGGCCGCCGGTGTGCCGGTCCTGCTGGCGATGGTGTCGATCATGATCTCCTTCGGCCTGACCGCCATCCTCGGGCAGGTCTGGGAGCTTTCCTTCTTCATCACGAACATGATCACCATGATCGGCCTGGCCGTCGGGGTCGACTACACCCTGTTTTTGGTTGAACGTTACCGGGAGGAGCGACGGCACGGGCTGGCCAGGGATGAGGCGATCTCCCTCGCGGGCGGCACGGCCGGCAAAGCTGTCGCGTTCTCTGGCGGCACAGTGGTGCTTGCGTTGTCTGGCATGTTCCTGCTGCCAGCATCGATCTTCCATGCGCTCGCCGCGGGCGCGGTGATCGTGGTGCTGGTCTCGGTCATCGCGACCGTGAGCCTGATCCCCGCGATACTCAGGCTGCTGGGCGACCGGATCGATTGGCCACGCCGCCGCAACTACGACGAGTACGCCAGAACCCATGTGGCTGAAAATCGTCATGGCGCCAGCACGATCTATTCCGGATTCTGGGGACGGATCACGCGCGTGGTCATGGCGCGCCCGATCATCGCCGTGGTCGCCGCGGTGACCTTGCTGGTCGCGGCATCGATCCCCGCCTTTGACATTAAAACCGGATTCGCCGGTGTGGAAACCATGCCGAAGGACAGTGAGGTCCGGCAAGGATTCCAAATCCTGAATGATGAATTCTCCGCAGGACGTCTTGCGCCGGTGCAGATTGCGGTCGAAGGCGACAAGGCGGAGGTCCAGGCGGGCATTGAGGAATTCCGCGCCGCGCTCGCCGAGCAGACAGTGCCGAGCGACGATGGCACGCAGCCCGCGTTCCTGCCGGTTCCCGATGGCGATTGGGCCGTCTGGAACGAGGATGGAACCGTCGCGTTGCTGGAGGCGACGCTCACCACAGCGTCGACCGACGAGCGATCGTACGAAATGATCAGGCACCTGCGCGACGATGTCGTTCCGGCTGCCTTCAATGGCACCGGCGCCGAGGTCTACGTGACCGGCGAAACGGCGTTCAACCAGGACTTCTTCGATCTCGTCGAAAACTACACGCCGTACATCATCGCGTTCGTGCTCGTGCTGAGCTTCCTGCTCCTGTTGCTGGCATTCCGGTCCGTGGTGGTCTCCGCCATGGCGATCGTGATGAACCTGCTTTCGGTGGGCGCCGCGTACGGCCTGCTCGTGCTGGTGTTCCAGAAGGGCGTCGGCCATGAACTGCTCGGTTTCCAGCAGACGCCGACGATCGAGGCATGGCTGCCGATTTTCCTCTTCTGCGTGCTGTTTGGCCTCAGCATGGACTACCATGTCTTCCTGCTGAGCCGCATTCGGGAGCACTACGACGAGACCAGCAACAACCGGGAGTCGGTCGCGGTTGGCCTGCACTCGACCGGGCGGATCATCACCGGAGCCGCGCTGATCATGGTGGCGGTCTTTGGTGGATTCGCGGCGGGTCGCCTGGTGATGCTGCAACAGATGGGCTTCGGGCTTGGTGTCGCGGTGCTACTCGATGCGACTGTAGTCCGATCGGTCCTGGTGCCGGCAGCGATGACGCTACTGGGTGATCGCAACTGGTATATGCCGGCATGGTTGCGTTGGCTGCCTGACTTGCGGATAGAGGGCACCCCGGCTCCAAAGCGAAACCACGGTGGACTGGCCGGCATGCCGATGCCCGCCGACGCGCCAGTCGGGGAATAATCAGGTACCGGTGCATAACGCGCGGTTCCCGGCGCCATACCAGCCGGGAACCGCGCGTTCCTCGCGTACCATGAATTGGCAAGGATTGGCCGTTCACCGCCACTTCGGACCAGAGATTCCTTGACATATCCAGCCAGAATCATCATGATGAATCTGGTTCATTCGCCACATCATGAAAGGCGAGAGTTCATGACCCGTGTCTCGCCTGAGGAATCTCTCTCCAGTGGGGCGATCGGCCTCGTGCCACTTCCGGCCCGTTTTCCTGGCCAAGGGGATACGTTGCCAATGCCGCGTTCCTCTTTCGTGGGACGAGAACGAGAGTTGGAGCGCGTCCGATCACTGCTGGAGCGCGACGATGTCTCGCTGGTGACGCTGACCGGACCCGGCGGTGTCGGCAAGACGCGCATTGCCATTCATGTCGCCAAAGCGTTCCCCCGGACAGTGCATTTCGTCGACCTGGTCGAGCTACGCGACGCCGGTCTCGTGCTGCCAACCATCGCTCGCTCCATCGATATAAATCCAAGGAGGCGCTCGCTGTTCGACGGCCTCAAATCCGTGCTGCGGGAGGGTGATCACCTGCTGGTGCTCGATCACTTCGAGCAGGTTCTTCCAGCCGCACCCGCCCTTGGCGAGCTTCTGGACGCCTGTTCGGGACTGAAGCTGCTCGTCACCAGCCGCATCCCACTCCGGATCGAGGGCGAGCAGGAGTACGCCATCCCACCGCTCGCCCTTCCCGATCCGCGGCAACTCCCACCCCTGCCGGACCTTGCGCGAGTTCCGGCGGTCGCGCTCTTCCTGCACCGGGCACGAGCCGTCGAGCCGACGGTCGCCCTCACGACCGAGAATGCCAGCGCCGTCGCCGAGCTCTGCATCCGCCTGGATGGGCTGCCGCTGGCCATCGAGCTGGCCGCGGCGCACAGCAAGCTCCTGTCCGCGCGGGCGATGCTGGCGCGCCTACCCGACCGCCTGAGCCTGCTCACCGGCGGTCGTCGCGATCGGCCGACCCGCCAGCAGACGATGCGCGACACCATCGCCTGGAGCTACGACCTGCTGGATGAGGACGAGCAATCGCTCTTCCGCCTTCTCGCCGTCTTCAGCGGCGGCTTCAGCCTGGAGGCGGCCGAAGCCGTCTCCGGGAGCGAGGAGCAAGCAGCGAGTAGCAAGGGCGTTGAGACCAGCTCGTTTCTCGTGCTCCTCGAATCGCTCGTCGACAAGAGCCTCCTCCAGCGCGCCGGGGATCTGGACGGCGAGCCGCGGCTGACGATGCTGGAGACGGTGCGGGCCTACGCGCTGCAACAGCTCGCGGAGAGCGCCCAAGGGGAGACCGCGCGGCGGCGCCACGTCGACTGGTGTTTCACGCTGGCTGAACGGGCCGCCATCGTCTTCAGCGAGCGCGGGCCGGGGAAATGTGAGGCGAGGCTTGTGCCGGAGCTTGACAATCTGCGAGCCGCGTTCACGACACTGGAGACAGAGGGAGATGCCGGGACGACGCTGCGGCTCGCCATTGCGCTGGAACCGCTCTGGACCGCCCTCAGCCATGAGCGCGAGGGTTTCCGCTGGCTGATGCGATCGCTCGAGCGCGGCTGTGACATCTCACCGTCACTTCGCAACCGGGCTTCGATCCTGGCCGCTCGCCTGGCGAATGCCCTCGGCGACTCCCCAGCGGCCACAGCGATGGCGGAAGCGAGTGTCGCGTGGGCCTCAGCCGCGGGCGATGCGCCAGGCCTTGCCGATGCCATTTGCCTGCTAGGCAACATTGCCCGTGGCCTCGGCGACCAGGCGGCTGCCGCAACCCGGTATGCGGATGCGCTGGCGCGCTTTCGGTCGTTGGGCGATCGCCCCAACATCGCCTATACGCTCATCCAGCTTTCCAAGCTCGGCGACCTGGGCACGGTCGAGCGGGCCGGCAACCCGGAAGATCGGGCGCGGGCCGCGCGGCAGTGCGAGGAAGCACTCGAGCTGTATCGCGAGCTGGACAACGAGCCTGGGGTCGCCCGCGCCCTCCATCAGCTGGCCCATACGGCCTACCGATCGCGTGACTACTCGCGTGCCGCCCGCCTGTCGGGCGAGGCGCTGGCGCTGCGCTGGGAGCACCGCAACCTGACCGATGCGGCGATGTCGTTCGAGGATCTGGCTGACCTGGCCGGGAAGACCGGACACGCCGGGACGGCGGCGAGGCTGTACGGGGTGGCGGAAGCACTGCGGGAGACACGCGGCGTGCCGATGTGGCCGGCCTACCGGGCTGACTACGAGCGTGAGGTGGCAGTCACACGCCAAGCGCTGGCGCCGGAGGTTTTCACCGCGGCCTGGGCCGCCGGGCGATTTCTCCCGTTGGAAACGGCGGTCGCGGAAGCGCTCGCGTGCGCCGGATCGCTCGCGGCTGGCGGATTTGGCTCGAGCGCGGGGTCAGCGACGCCTATCACCGTCGGCCAGGAGCTGACGCCACGGGAGCGGGAGGTTTTGCGCCTGCTGGCGACCGGGCAATCCAATCAGGACATCGCGGACGCGCTCTTCCTGACCCGCGGCACCGTCAAGATCCACGTCAGCCACATCCTGGGCAAGCTTGGTCTTCCATCACGGTCGGCCGCCACGGACTACGCGCACCGGCACAACCTGGTCTGATATCGGGTTCGGTCCCTCCGCGGCAATCATGCCACCCACGACCAATGCAGGAGCCCGCGCCTTCTTCCCGCGGCGAATCTATATCCCCCGGCTGGTGGAACTATATCCTTCGGCAGATTCCCTCACACCCCTGTCGCGCAATACTGCACAAGGGACTCCCGCGAGATGTCGCTACGACCGAGGAAGGAGAGGTTTTCGAGCCAACCGAAGAGTGTCGTTCGTGAGGGCGAATCAACGTCATGCCGTCTGTTGCATCCGCATCGAAAGACCTGCGAGGAGTGGAGACATGAATACAGCGAAACGCTTGCTGTTTGGGTGTGCCGTGGCCGCTACACTGGTCGGTGGGTTTGCCGTGTCGCCGTTGGCGGCGTCGGCAGAGCCGAACGAAAACGCGTGCCACGGGCAGTGGGTGGTAGACCGCATTCTGGGTGAGGGCGTCACGCCGAAGGAGGTTTCCGACTTCTATGGTCTCGGGAACCCGGGTAACTGGCACAAGGATGTCAAGGCTAACTGCGGCTAGGACATTGCGCCAATAGGCAAAGCAGGTGGGAGGAGGCGAATGCCTGTTGGCGCTTCGAACTAGTGTTTTGGTCACACCATATCCGCGGGTGTGCTCCCTATTTGCGCGGCCTCCAGGTTAGCCCCGGACGAACACTGCACCACCACCCACAATTACATCCTCGCCAACGGCGAGGTGCGCCGCGACGTGAGTGACACCCAGTGCACCTACAGCAGATTGCATATTGATTGCATGTGATCGTGACGGCGAGAATCCCACCGACACAGGGTCGGCTCCACGGGATTCACGCAACCATTCCGCAATGCGCTCTAAACACTAACAATTCTCCCAGCAACGACCGCCTCATCGATCGGTTGTCGTCCCACCTTGCCGAACGACACTGCCGCGGAACTTGCTCCCGGCATGTGTCTGCTTTCGATAGATGCGAACGGAAACGGGGCCGCGGGCGGGATTTCTCGTCCGCCCTTCGCAGATGCTCTACGGCGCCGGCGTCGCTTCGCCACCGCCAGCCATATCGAAGGTCAGTTCGATGTCTGCGTAAACGGTCACCTCCGCTTCCGCGTTCGGATTGAATGGCGGGGATCCGAATGTCAACAACGCCACATCCGAAGATTCCAGCGGCGAGCATGCCGTCTCGGAAGGTATCGGGCCGTAAATTCCGAAGACTGCCTCCGAACCTGACGGGACATCGCGGCTGGCGAGGAGATCCCCGAGCGTGACGTCCAGCAACTCAGCCTGGACGCCGGCTTGCTCGCGAGCATCGGCGATTGCCGCTTCCCGCGCGTCGCGCTCCAATGCGGCGCAGTCCTCGATGTGAAAGGTGACGCCGACCTGCCCGACGATCAGCCGCGATTCTGCCGCGCCCACAATGGCGGCGTCAATCACGTCCTTGATGCGCCGCGAATCCGGATCGGACAGATCGAACTGGAGCAGTGCGACCGCCGGTCCTCCAAGCGTCCCAATGTCGCTGAGGTAGGGACCGACAACGATCTCGATCTCGTCCTCCGGGACGCCGAGGTCGACAAGTGACTCAACGACAGGCGCGACTTCCTCGCGCTCCCGAGCGCCCGGAGTCGCACCGGGCTGAGGAGCCTGAGGAGGTCCATACGCCTCGGTGCCCACCACAAGCTGAAGTGTTGCGCTGTCCGCCGGAGCGCTGGCCTCGCCGTGGCCGGTGACGGTGATACCGGACAATTGGGTGGCCACCTCCTGGGCCGATGCCACCGTGTTGCTGAGGAGTACGGTTGCGAGCAAAGTGGCAACGAGCATGAGTGAAGTGAAATGGCGATACATGGCTTGACCTCCTGCCTTGTCCGGTTGATACGAACTGAACCTGGGGGCCATCGTATCACGCCATGCCGGTCACCCTTTCGGCGCGCCGATCCTGCCTCCTTGCCGAATCCTGCAAATGCGATAGCGTAGGCGTATCATTCCTCACGAGCGTCCATGATTGTCGCACTGGATATCACAAGGGTCGATGCGTCCTGAAAGTGATCCGGATTCCGGGCATTCTCGTTGTACCGAACAGGTGGGTACGGTTGACATCCAACGCAGCCGCTCAGTCTGATATCGATCTCCTCCGGGCGATCATCGCACGCGACGCGGATGCCTTTATGGCGCTGTACGATCGGTATCATCGTCTTGCGTTCGGCCTAGCCTATCGCATGCTGGATGACCCATCTCGCGCGGAAGAAGCCGTGCAGGATGCCTTCATGCAGGTTTGGAACCGGGCGGAATCGTTTGATTTCGACAGGGGCGGCAACGTTCGTGGCTGGGTGATGACCATCGTTCACCATCGGTCAATCGATCTGCATCGACGCCATGGCAGGCACGACGCTCAATCCGTCTCACTGGACGATCATCTCGAACTACGCGCCAAGGCGGATATCTGGACGGACGTATCCCGAAACCTGACGCAGGAAGAAATGCGGGGAGCGATGGATACCCTTCCGGAAGATCAACGACGCGCAATCGAACTGGCCTATTTCGGCGGATTATCGCAGACCGAAATTGCCAGGCGAGAACAACTGCCTCTCGGCACCGTCAAGGGGCGAATGCGACTTGGACTCAACAAGCTTCGCACTGTCCTGACCAGCTTCGACCAGGAGCGGGCAGGCAGTGACAGGCAGGGTTTTTCATAGTGGAACGCGGTCACGACTACCATGACCATCGTGAATATGAGGATCTTCTGGCCGCTGCCGCGCTCGGAGCGTTGTCGCCTGAAGAGCATGCCGCACTCCAGCGCCACCTGGAACGCTGTGAATCCTGCCGGTCAACCTTTGGCGGTTTGCTTGCCGTTGCCGAAGCCCTGCCCCTACAGGTGGATGAAGTCCCGCCGTCGAGCGCGTTGCGGGACCGGTTGCGCGCCCAGATCGAACCTGAAGCGATTACCGCGCCATCTGGTTTTCAAAATGCAATTCCCGTGCCACCGTCTTTCGAACCTGACCATCATGCGTCGAGGCCGGTGGTCCTGAACCCACCTTCGAAGGTGATTCGACCACTGTGGGGACTCGTCGCCGCGGCGATGCTGGCCCTGGCCGTGCTGGTTGGCGTTGCGGTCGACCGGTTTGTCCTGCGGGACGAAGAATCCAATGTGGAGACGATCGCCTTGCAGTATCCAGCCGATGTTCAAAGCGAGCAGGGGACACTGGAATATCTTCCAGACCAGGATGTGCTGCATTTCGTCGCCCCCGATCTTCCCGCGCCACCGGAGGATCACGTGTACCAGGCGTGGTTGATCGACGAAGGCATTCCCCGACCGGTCGGCGTCGTTGATCCAGAGACCGGCGAGTTTGTCACCAAAGTCGATCGTGCGGGCGACGATGTCTTCGCGATCACCGTGGAGCCGGGTCCGCTCGGCAGCGCGGCGCCAAGCACTGACCCGGTGATCGTCGCCACCCTCAGCGAGGAATCGTGAGATCCACTCCACTTCCGGCGGGAAAGAGGTAGCATCGCCCGCGACATGACCCTGAGCGGGCGGATTGCTGTTCCTGGGATCTCAGGCGAAGTTTGAGTAACTGCCCTGAAAATAGCCGGGTCTTCATCGGTTGGATGGGCCCTTAGCGCCGACCCTGTTTCGGCTGCGCCCATCGATTTCACGCCGCGGTGGGCCGCGAGCGGCAAGTCAAAACGCGGTGGAACACCGGTAGGGACAAACCTGCAGGACATTTCGCGCACACCGGGAGGACCGGGCAGGCACAAGGCACTGTCCCTGTGCGGGATCCGCAACGGCCAAACCTCCAACGTTCATCCGAATCCCGATTCAGGTGATTTCCAGGTCAATGTTCTTCACGAGTGATCCGTTGGGTATGTCCATTACGATGTACCTGATAACGGCGCCTTCATGGTGCCGGCGGCATCCCGAGATTGGAGCTCCAGGGATGTCGTGTGTGACCGAAGGCTTGTCGTGAACAACCAACCGGTGGATCAGCCATCGGATGAACCAAGGAGACAACCATGCGAAGCTATGACACGCTCATCCTGAACGCAGTCAAGGAGCAACGGGCAGGAAGCCCAGGCGCAGCCACCGCAAGACTGGCGGCCGCCCAGACCGCCTTTACCAGCGACATCGATGTTTTGAACTACGCGCTGACGCTCGAGCACCTGGAAGCGGCGTTCTACGCGCTGGGCCCGAACTACCAGTTCGGACAGGATCCGTTCGGCAATGACATTGACGCCTGGCTGACTGCCGTCGGCGAGCACGAGAACGCTCATGTGACAACGCTGACCGACGTCATCACCCAGCTCGGTGGCGAGCCGGTGGCCGCGGCACAGTATGACTTTGGCGTAACGGACGCCGCCACCTTCCTCGCGACCGCCGCAACACTCGAAAACGTGGGCGTGGCCGCATACGATGGAGCGGGCCAGTTTCTGACCAATCCGGATTTGTTGACGGCTGCTGGCTCGATCGTCGCGGTTGAGGCGCGCCATGCCGCCTACCTGAACCTCCTGAACGGCACGATCCCGTTCCCGGCGGCCTTCGAAACACCGATGACCCCGGATGAAGTCCTCGCGGCGGCGGGTGGTTTCATCGTTTCCGAAGGATAGAACGCCGGTTTCACTGGGGTCTACCCGACCTGATTCCACACAGCAAACTGATGGAGAAAGCACATTATGAACATCACAGAACGACAGCAAAGCTACGAAGCCATGCTACAGCGAGCAGTCGAGCAACGACTCACGTCAGTCAACCGGCGTACCCTGTTGCGGAACGGCGCGATCCTCGGTGGTGGCGCCCTGGCCTTCGGCACAGTCGGCCGGGCCATCGCTCAGGGGGACTCGACACCCGCCGCGTCGAACGCGGTGGAAGAGGCTCCATTCGGAGGTCCGGTTGACGTCCTTAACTACGCGCTGACCCTCGAGCACATCGAGTCATCCTTCTACCGGGACGGCCTGGCCGCCATTGGCGCCGAAGGGATCACCGGACTCGGGTTCCAGCAGGGGGTCTTTGATTACCTGACCGAGATTGGCGCTCACGAGGCCGCGCATGTCACGACCCTCACCGATGTCATCACGCAACTTGGTGGAACCCCTGTTGCTGAAGCCACTTACGATTTCGGTTACACGGATGCGGCAGGTTTCCTGGCGGTGGCCCTGGCTCTCGAAGACACCGGTGTTGCCGCATACGGCGGCGCGGCGCAGTACCTCATCGAAAGCGATGACCTGCTAACCGCGGCGCTCACCATCCACGGTGTGGAAGCGCGGCATGCATCCTACCTTGCACTGTTGAATGCCGGGAACCCCTTCCCGGAGGCCTTCAACGCTCCGCTCACCCCGGCTGAAGTGTTGGAGATCGCAACCCCGTTTATCCAGCAATAATCTGGATAAACACTCTCTCCTGAGCAAGCGTGCCCTACCCGTCGCTGGGTCGGGCGCGCTGCTGTGTGACACGTGATCCGGCCGCCGCGGGCGGCAATGCACCATGGCGGCAGGCTGACCATTGTGCACCCTTCGCGCACACCGGGCGAACAACCCTGATGGGGTCCGCGCTTCCAACGGTTCACGCCGTACCAAACGCTGACGCACACCCTCGACCGTAGCGCGAATTGCAGCATGGTTGCGTTACATCGCCAATCCCGTAGGGGCGGATTCCGCAGGATATCCGCCCGGCCGCCGCAGGCGGCAAGACAAACGGCAGCCATGGTCGTCTTCCTGCGTCAACCAACGTGAAACCGGCTTTAGGAACATATCACGCTCTGTGGTAGACTCGTCATAATCCGGATAATCGCGTCGCCGGGAATGTCACTTGAGGTTGCCTCAAAGGCCGCCAAAGTCGAAGGAGCGCACGGTTATGAAACGACGACTTTTCGCCATAGTGGTTGCTGGGACGATGATGCTGTCGGTGGCCGGAACTGCCGGTGCTGACCAGGGTGGGGTCCCGAACGATAGCGCCTTCCATAATAGCGGTTGCGGCCCTGGATTCGGGCAGGCCACCAGCGACGCCGCCAGCACTGGGAATAACCCAAATGATCGGGCGAACCGTTTCGATTCAACCGTCCAGGACATCCAGCAGGACACAAAGGACCAGTTCTGCTAACGTACCTGGCGACACTACCTTCGGGACATAGATAACCAAAGGCCCCTACACCCCCGAACAGCCTGTGTTCGGGGGTGTCTTGTATGGGGCTCAACAGGGAACTCTGTTGAGCCTGGAGGGTGTCTGATACGAAACCTGGGTGAACACCAATCGATCCCGTGGTGGCGGCGTCGTCCGCCCGGCCGCCGCAGGCGGCAATGGTCTGGAACACACACGATCTACCCGGATTACGTATGACGAACGGAGTGTGCGTTTGGTATCGCCCGTTTTTGGCCGGAACCGGAGGCATAGCCCCATGGTGGGCGGGAAACCGTAAACTCATTCCGGCGTCCCTCAACTGACGCATAAGGCCCGCGGATTCCGTATGAGGCGCTGAACCTGGGGAGGGCGTCCTGTTCAGAAACCATGATGGCGCCAGCACGACCATCCCGGCGTCTTGCCGAACGGCCGTTTCGCCACCACCCGCCACGATGGCGCGAGCCAACACGGCGTCAGGCCAGGCGCAACCGCGAGCCGGCGAGGAGCTCGGCGTCGATTTCGTCTCCTGATGCCGGCCCGAGAGATTCTGATTTTGACCCGGTCGTCAGCACAGCGGAAAACGGTCCATGCCCGTATTTCTCCAGATATTTCGCGGGTAGGCCACCATCGTCCAGATCGTCAACCCGGCTCATGTCAGGCTGGGCAATCACGATCCACTGGCCAGTCCCTGAACCGACGATGGAACGCTTTGCGGCGGCGATACCAGGCGCAAAGCGTTCCACATCGTTTAGCTCATTACCCGTGATCGCCGCCACTTTCGCGGCCGATGCGTCGATATCCTCGACCAGCAAGGTGATGCCGGCGATACCGGTGACACCGTTGGGGTGCGTCGTGTCCCGAGTCTCGTGCGGGACACGCAATGAGCGCGGGGTGAGATCCTCGATCAGGAATGGCATGCCTGAATCACCGACCACGACCTGGGTGAACGAGGATTGCCATTCGAGCCGCTCGCCGTCCGGACGCAGTCGCCCGTTTCCCTCGGGTGGCGGAACCTCGAGACCGCGTTCCCGGATTTCCTTGACCTCGGAGGAGAGATCGCCGGAGAGGAGGGCGAAATCCACCAGCCCGCCGCCCTTCCACAATCGCGAATACCAGCGGTGCGTCGATCGCTTCTCCGGCTCGATGAAGGCAATCAGCTCGATATAGGAGCCGTCCCGGAACGCGATCAGGGCATTGTGGGTCATGCCACCGGCGTGTTGCCCACCCGGAATCACGGTGAAGCCAGCCGATGTGGCCTGTTCGACAAGGATGTCGAGTTCCTGGTCGACGATGACGATATGGTCAATCATGCTGGGCATCGTGTCGTCCTTTCGCCCGGTGAACGCTGAAGTCGAACTGCCGTCAGTGTGGCATGACACCCGGCGACGGACAACGACCGTCGGGTTCGACCGCGTTATGTACAATAGTCAGGTGGCAATTGGCTTCATTCTCTTCAACATTCCCACAGAAAGGGCCACGTCAATGTCGTTCCGTCATTCCATCCTGAACCAGGCGATCACCCGGAGACGATTCGCCGGGATATCCGCGGCCGGATTCACCGTCGGCGCGGTGTCACTCCCCGGCAGTCTCGCCGCGTCGGCGCAATCGATGGACCCGTTCACCTTTATCCGCACCATGCCGGAGACTGAGCTGCTCGGCCAGCTCGCCGGTCAGCATGTCGACGAGGTCGGACCGATCGAAGCCGACGGCACGGTGTGGGACGCATTGATCCAGGTGCCAATCAAGCGGGGCCAGTGGTTTCATTTCACCTGTGAGTTCGATTCCGCCTGGAGCGTGCTCAAGGCGTATGGTATCGATGTTCCGCTCGAAACGCAGGTCGACATCGTCGGGATCGACAATCGGGTCGTGCCGTACTGGGAAGAAACACCCGACGAGGTGATAGTCTATGGCGGCGATATCGGCCAGCACTTCTCCGGATTCCTGGATGAAAACCTGATGTCCCGCGCGACGGGCAACGCCATTCGCAAGGTGTTCGAAGCGCACGGGCTGGTGGCGACACCCGCCCAGGATCGTCCGAGCATCGAACAGGCCGTGTTGGCGGGGTATCCGGTGTTCTTCAAGTCGACGGTCGATTTTCTCCCGTGGCGGCAGGCTCGCTGGATTTCTCCGGAGGGCCATGAGTACAAGGTTGTCTTCAGCAACGACCACGCGTTGACCGTGATCGGATTCAACGCGAACGATGTGATCATTCGCGACCCGCTCGGGCCAACATCCACTAATAACCGGCGCCCCTACCAGTACCGCGTCGATTGGGAACGCTTCCTGGTCGTGCTCGGCTCGCAGGCCAATGACGGCTGGGCGGTCTCGCCTGCCGCGCCTGAACCGATCGCGGTCGAGCCGGAAGCGGAGGAGGTTGATGCGACTCCGACGACGCTGAGTGATGGTACCGGCGGAGCCGATTTCGATGGCGGGCAGGATTGACGTGCGTTGTCAGCACCACGGCTGGAGTCGTGAACAGCATCGCTGACTGCACCGATCGCCAGCATTGCCGCTGTCGGGCCGGGTCTACACCGCCAGTGTCGCGGCTCTGTCCGCCGCGGTCGGGACGTTGTGCTCCTTCAGCAGCGCCTTCAGCTCTTCGATCTCGGACTGGCTCGGATTGGCCAGAGGCGGTCGCGCTGGGCCGGCCTTGTAGCCCAGCAGCTCCATCGCCGCCTTCATCATGCCGACTTCATAGCCACGCTTGCGCTGCCGCAGCTCGTAGAGAGGGCCGACAAAGTCATCATGCTGCTCGCGCAGACCGGCGAAATCCCCGCTGCTGGCAAGGTCATACAGCTCGGCTGACATCTCCGGCCAGAAGCAGGCTATCGACGACGTGTATCCCTCGGCTCCCGCGGCGAAGTAGGGGGCGATCAGGTCATCACCGGTGCCGGCCAGCCACACGAGCCGATCCGCGCCCAGCGCGTGAATCACATGCTCGCGAATTTGCTGGAACAGGCGAACGTTCCCACGCCCATCCTTGAACGCGACCAACGACGGCAATCGTTCCGCAAGCGTGCGAACCAGCGCGGGCGTGAACTCGGCCGAATCTCTCGCATACGGAATGATCCCGAGCGACGTGTGCTTCGCAACGTCCAGGTAATAGTCGAGCAATGCGTCCGGATCGGGTTTGCCGTAATATGGCGGCACGACCATGATCGCCGACGCGCCCGCTTCCTCGGCGAACGCCGCGAGCTCTCCCGCCACTTTCGGCCCAAAGCCCGCCGCGGCGATCACCGGCTTGCGACCAGCCACGCCCTCCACCGTCGCCTTGAGCACCGCGTTGATCTCGTCCGGGGTGAGCGCGAAGAACTCGCCGGTGCCGCTTGGCGCGACCACCGCCGAGATGCCGCTGTGGCCGAGAAACCGGGCATGATCGCGGACGGCGTCAAGGTCGACCGATCCATCCTCGGCATACGGAGTGATCGGAAATGCCAACGCCCCACGCAGTTGGCCCTTCAGGGTGTCATATTGGTGCTGTGTTCCCACGAGTGATCCTCTCCGAGTTCAATTGGCGCTGACACTGTGACGATGTTGAGTGAGCATTGCACAGGATACTCCCCAACACAAGACGGCCCCGACCTGACCGGCTATCCGGTGGGTCGGACAGGCGCACACCTATCACGGGTGGAGGAAACCGCCGCCGGTTTGGGTGAGCGCTCCGTCGGGTTACGGCGCCGCGGTTACGGTCGCCGTCAGCATGGTCAATGATTCACACCTTTCCAACCGGGAGGTCATGATGAGCAATGTCTGATTTGCGGCGAGGCACGAGCGCGCGCCGTTCAAGTTCTTGTCGATACCGTCCATCGATCAGGATTCGGACACCAAGAATCATCGTAACGCCAAGCCCGACCAGGCTCATCAGTGCGACAACCTGGGCGTCGGCTTCGGCGATGAACACGGTGTCATCGATGGCACTGGCGTTGAGCAGCGCCAGGAGGGTGAATCCGAACGCCACCAGCAGGTAGGCGAAACAGGCAAAGATCAACAATCGGCGGAACATGGGTACTCCCGGCGAGACAATGACACAGTGATCACGACGATGTTTCGAGCTGTGCTGTGTGTCGGTTCTGGTACCAGCGCCACAGCGCCGGTCCCGCAAATGCCAGCACAGCAACCGCGAAGATCGACGCGGCAATCGGCCTGGTCACAAACACGCTGTAGTCGCCCTGGCTGATCTGCAACGCCCGGCGGAACTGCACCTCGGCGAGTGGACCGAGAATCACCGCGACCACGGCGGGTCCGACCGGAATCTCGAATCGGCGCATGAGAAAGCCGAAGAATCCGATCACATAGAGCACCACGAGGCCGGTCACCGACTGGTTTTGCGCCCAGGTGCCAAGCCCGGCGAACACGAGTATGCCGCTGTACAGCAACGGTCGCGGAATGGAAAGCAGCTTGACCCAGAGTCCTACCAGCGGCAGATTGAGCACCAGCAGCATCACGTTGCCGATGTAGAGGCTGGCGATGAGCCCCCAGACCAGGTCGGGATTGTTGTCGAACAGCTGCGGGCCGGGGTTGAGGTTGTATCGCTGGAACGCCGCCAGCATGATCGCGGCGGTGGCGGACGTCGGCAGGCCCAGTGTCAGCAACGGCACCAGCACCCCAGCCGCGGAGGCGTTGTTGGCGGCTTCGGGACCGGCGACCCCTTCGATCGCGCCCTGTCCGAACTCCTCCGGATGTTTCGACAGTCGCTTTTCGACGGAGTAGGAGAGGAAAGTTGGAATCTCGGCGCCACCGGCGGGAAGCGAGCCGATCGGGAAGCCAAAGGCGGTGCCGCGAAGCCAGGGTTTCCACGACCGGCGCCAGTCGTCCTTCGTCATCCACTTGCTGTCGGAGATGCTCTGGACTTCAGCGTTGCCCTTGCGCATATGCGAGGCAACCCAAAACGTTTCGCCGACGGCAAACAGGCCGACGGCAACAGTGACGACATCGATCCCATTGAGCAGGTGCGAATTGCCAAAGGTGAATCGCGCCTGACCGGTAAGCAGGTCGATGCCGACGAGCCCGAGCGACAGGCCAAGGAACAGGCTGACCAGCCCCCGCACCATCGAACGTCCGAGCAGTGTTGCGACGGTGGTGAAAGCCAGCACCATCAGGGCGAGGTATTCCGCTGGCCCAAAGTTCAGCGCGATCTCCGCCATGGTGGGCGCGACAAGCGTGAGCCCGATCGTCGCGATCGTCCCCGCCACGAACGATCCGATCGCGGCGGTGGCAAGAGCGGTGGCGCCTCGCCCGCGCTTGGCCATCTGGTTGCCTTCCAGCGCGGTGATGATCGATGCGCTTTCGCCAGGTGTGTTGAGCAGGATAGACGTGGTCGATCCACCGTACATGCCCCCGTAGTAGATGCCAGCAAACATGATGAACGCCGGGATCGGATCCAGGGCGTAGGTTACCGGCAGGAGCAATGCAACAGTTAGCGCCGGGCCGATGCCGGGAAGCACGCCGACGAAGGTGCCGAGGAACACGCCGATCAGGGCCCACAACAGGTTTTCAGGTGTCAACGCGACACCGAAACCGTCAATCAGGTTGCTGAGTGAGTCCATGGTGGCGCCGTGGTCTCCTGACTAGCATTGTGCTTGGGTCCCAATTGCCTGTTCTGCCAGGTTTGCCCCTGCGATCTGACCACGGCCCAATGACCACCGACGTCGAATCCAGGACCATCCCGCCCCGCCGTGTCGGTTCCCAGCCATGGTCATTCCCACGAGATCCATCCAGCGATCTCGCCGGCCGGTAACCGGACGCCGAGCCAGGTATCGAACAGGAGAAAGATCGCGACCGCCAGCAGGATGGCAATTGACGCATCCCGCGGGAACTTGCGACTCCCCATGGCAAAGGCGGAGATGAAGAAGAGCACCGCGCTGGCGATGATGAACCCGGCATATTCCATCAACATCGCGTAGCAGACCAGGCCAAATCCTATCGCGGCGATCACGAGCCAGTCGGTTTCCGCCTCGGGATCGATGTCTTCCGATTCCTCACCGTGCCCGGTGTACGGGCTCCGGACAATTTCGATCGCATACCAGATACCCACCAGGACCAACCCTCCGCCGACGATAAGTGGGATGGTCCTTGGACTGACGCGCGACATCGGTGTCATGCGGATATCCTGCGTCTCGACCAGGATCAGCACGCCCAGCCCGATCACGATCGCGGCAATGAGCAACTCACTCCACCGCAGCCAGAACGGCAACGGCTCGGCGACAGGAGGTTGAGGTTCGGGATTGGCCTCGTAGTCAGTGGAGTTCCGCGGCAAGTCGGCCATGATGTGCTCCGGGGAGCGCCGGAACTTCTGTTCCGGCGCTCCCAGCTGAGATCGACTGCGTCGACCACAGGAATTACTCGATCAGGCCGAGCTCCTTGAGCAGTGCGGTCACTCGCTCATTCTCGCTCTGGAGGTACGTGCCGAATTCGTCGCCGCCAAGGAAGAATGCGTTCCAGCCAAACCGTTCCAGCGAGTCATGCCAGCTCTGGCTTTGGGTGGCGGCTTCAATCGTTTGCACCATGCACGCCTGCGCTTCTTCGGAGATGTCCGGCGGTGCGACGAAGCCGCGCCAGTTGGCGAGCTCGATGTCGATGCCAGACTCCTGCAGGGTGGGGATGTCAGCGCCAAACGATGTTTCCCCGCCTTCAGCGGGGGTTGCTCCAGGTGTGGCGTTGGCGACACCTGGCGCCGCGTCACCACGGCCAGATACGGCAAGTGCGCGAAGATCTCCACTTTCGATCTGTGCCTGCCATTCGCCGAGTCCGGAAACACCCGCGGTGGTTTGGCCACCGAGAATGGCGGACAATGCCTCACCACCACCGGAGAACGGCACGTAGTTGATCAGGGTTGGGTCGACTCCGGTAGCCTGGGCAAGAAGCCCAACCAGCAGGTGATCGACACCACCGGCCGAGCCTCCGGCCCAGCTCACCGCTTCGGGATCCGCGACGAAGGCGGCCATCAGGTCGTCGATTGTCTGGTATTCCGAGTCGGCGGGCACCACGATCACTTCGAATTCAGTGGTGATCCGCGCGACAGGTGCCGTCTGGGTGAGGTCTACCGGGGATTGGTTCAACACAATGCCGCCGGTCATGACCAGACCCATCATCATGATCATGTGCTCATCGCCGGCATGCTCATTGACCAGCTCGGCGAGGCCGATCGTGCCGGCCGCGCCCGGCACGTTGAACACTTCAACGGTCTCGACAATTCCTTCATTCTGCAAGGCCGCCTGCATTTCGCGGGCCGTGCCATCCCAACCTCCACCAGGAGAGGCTGGCGCCATGATCTGGAGCGTTTCCGATTGCCATTCAGTGCAATCCACCTCCTGGGCTACGGTCAACCGTGCGGGAAGTGCGAACGAAAACAGGAAGGTGAATGCCATCGACAATGCGAGCATCACCCTCCAACGGTGAAAGCGGGTCGTCCGGCTAGCCATGAACCGTCTCCTTTCCCCATTCGATGGGGTTTCAAAATCCGTGGTCCCACCCGACATATGCGCTACCTACAGAACCTGGGACTCTTGTTAGAGTTGTGTCATTGCACCGTGCGCGTATCAGGCAGGTGACTGATTGCCCTGGCCCGATGAGCGTATGGTTGACATCGAGAATCGCACAGTCTTTTTCGGACAACGTCCCGGTCGGGTGTCGTAGGTCGTGTGGAGATGCTAACAGAAACCAGGCAATGTTGGCGGTGGTGATCCTTGTGCCTGTGTTCTGCCGGTGCCGCAATCGACGGATGTGGCCAGCGGTGAGCGCATCGCCGGGCCCAAGAGGAGTGGTTCAGTCATGAAGCAACCGTCATCTTTCGATCTGGTCGTGATCGGCGCCGGCGCCGCTGGGAGCTCCGTGGCTTCGGGCGCCGCCGAGCGTGGCTACACAGTCGCGCTGATCGAGGAGTGGAAGGTCGGCGGGACATGCCTCAATGTTGGCTGTGATCCGACCAAGACGCTCGTGCGCAGCGCCGAAGTGGCACACCTGGCTCGGACCGCGCGTCGGTTCGGGATCGAGGTGGCGGACGTTCGTGTCGACTGGACCGCGATTCGTGATCGGGTGAACACGGTGATTGACACCATTCGCGGCGGTGATGGCGACCAGAACCTGCGCGACCTGGGCATCACCCTGATCAAGGAGCATGGCCAGTTCATCGATCGGGATCACATCGTCGCGGGTGGCAAAATGCTGTCGGCGGACCGATTCCTCGTCGCGACCGGAGCACGGAACCGGCTTCCGCAAATTGAAGGAGTATCGGAGGTCGGCTTTGTCACAAACAACAACCTGCTGGACCTTGACCGGCTTCCGGAATCCATCGTGATAGTTGGCGCCGGTTTTGTGGGGGTTGAGTTCGCGCAAATCCTGATGCGACTGGGAGTTGAGGTGACACTTGCCGGCTCCCACTCGCACATCCTGCCGAGGGAGGAGCCGTCGCTGAGCGAAGAGCTGCTCAACGTGCTGAAGGCGGAAGGGTTGAACTGGGTGCCCAATGTGCGGATCCGGAAGGCTGAGCTCCGCGCCGGCGCCAAGGTTCTCACCGGTGAAACACCTGATGGTGCCTCCGTCAGCCTGTCGGCCTCCGAGGTCATGATCGCAACTGGCCGGGAGCCGAATCTGGACAGGCTCGGTCTTGCCGACGCGGGGATCACGACCAGCAGCCGGGGCATTGTGGTGGACGCCACGCTGCGCACAACCAACCCATTGGTCTATGCCGTGGGGGACGTGACCGGCATCTACCCCTTTACTCATGTGGCCGATTATCAGGCGCGAATTGTTGAGCACAACCTGCTGGCGGATGCGGCGCCCCAGAAGACCGACTATCGCGTGGCGCCATGGGTGACGTACAGCGATCCGGCGCTGGCCAGGGTCGGCCTCACCGAGGACGAGGCGCGCGCGGGTGGCTACGATGTGGCCACAGTCACCGTCCCATTTGCGGATATCCCTCGCGCCATGATGCTCGACGAACGCCGGGGAATGGTCAAGCTGGTGGTCGATCGTCAGGAGCGCAAGGTGCTGGGAGGGCATATCCTGGGTGCGCACGCTGGCGAGCTGATTGGCGAAATCGCGATCGTAATGGAACAGGAGCTGCCGGTCGATGCGATCGCCGCAACCATTCACCCATACCCGACCATGTCGGAGGCGGGATTCTGGGCAGCCTATCAGGTGGTCACCGAAATTCTCACCGAGCCGATCGTGCCGTCGGTCTGAGCCGCCTAAACCGCGGAGCCCTGTTCCATGGTCTCCATCGCCACCCGAATCGTCATGGTCAGTTCATCGGTAGTGGGCAAGGTTGGCCAGGAATGGATCAACCGCGGGTGCGCGTTCCGGATCTCCGGGTTGGTGTTGAGGGCAACAACATCGGTTGCACTCGTTGCGAACGTACGCACCGCCACGGCATGAGTAGCTGTGTTTCGCTGCCAGGCAAGCGTCATCGCTGTTCCGCCATCGAATCGCTGCAAACCGGTTTCCACTTTCGATGACCAGCCCGACTGGACGCGCTCAACAGCTTCCCGCAGAACCCGTTCTTCCGGGCTCAATGCCTGAACGTCGATCGTGCCCGGTCGGACCCCGCCGAGCAGGCCGCGTTCCATGCCAACCGGCACATCGGTAAGCTGCGCAATGCGGGCCTTGAGCGTTGGGCTCGAAAACATCCAGTATCCCAGCGCAATGGTTCCGACCTGCACCGCGACAATGATGCCGGTGAGCCATGGCACGCCTGAGTCATACATCTGCCGCCAATCGCCGTTCATATTCGAAGCGAGATCGAGAAGTGGATAGGCGATGAACGCATTCGCGCCGCTCACGACGGCGAACTGGATCAGCAGCTCGCTGATGGCCGCCCGGAATGGCTTGCGCTTCAGGAACACGACCCCGAGCGCCACAAGGCACAGGACGAGATTGACGAGCGATCCCGCCGCCGAGACGATGGTGAGCTCGATTTCCGAGAATCCGAACGGATTGAATGCGACATAGCCGGCAAACCCGTAGTAGCCGAACTCCACGACCTCGCCTCCGTATGACCACACCGCGACGGCATGACCGAGCTCGTGCAGCGCCACGGAGATGGGAACCAGGACGAAAAACGCGGCTTCGTCAACGAGATGCCGATCCCGCAAGCTGAACTTCCGGTCCCACACCTGTTCCCATGAATTAATGAGCCGGGCAACTGACCTGACACCGATCACGGCGTAGACCAGGCTGATAATCGTAAAAGGGCCTAGCCCCATGAAAACCCCCTGCAGAGGATGAGCGTTGTCCGGATCATGTTCGAGAACGCGGCATCAAATGTGTCCGGTGCGCGCCTTGGTATCGGTCGGCCTGGAAACACTGGCCGGTGGCGCCTGTTGCGGCGCCAGGAACTGAAACACTGCCACGGCCAGCACAATTGTGCCACCCATGGCAACCGAAACAGGCGCGCCGAACTGGTCCGTCACCCAACCCGCGATCAGCGCGCCGATTGGAATCGAGCCCGCGAACACCGTCATGTACACCGCCATCACCCGGCCACGATAGTCGTCATGGGCAGCGGTCTGAACCGTCGTATTGGCGGTCGATGTCGCATTGGTGGTGGAAAATCCGATGACAGCCAGCGCCAGTCCTCCCATCGCGAGCGCGGCGCCACTGTTGGCCACGAACGCCAGGCCCAGCTCGCCTAATCCCATCGCGGCGACTCCGGCCAGCATGCGGGTGCGGTTTGGCCCTCTGCCGGCAAAGGCCAGGGAAAGCGCGCCGATAAGTGAGCCCGCCCCCATCGCGGAGAATAGCGCCCCGTAGGCGTTGGAGCCGGCGTGGAAGTAATCCGATGCCAGCACCGGCACCCAGACGTTGTAGTTCATGCCGAACACCCCGATCGTGCCGACCATCACAATGGTGCGCAAGATAATCGGGGTGGTGCGAATGTAGGACAGGCCGTCGCGCAACCGGCGAATCGGCGAGTCGCCAGATGTGCTGACAATGGGGGCGACCCGCATCAGCATCAAGCCGGCCAGCACGGCGATATAGCTGACGGAGTTGAGCCCGAACAGCAGGCCAGGTCCGATCAGCGAGAGCAGGATTCCGGCGAGCGCTGGGCCGACGATCCGCCCAGTGTTGAACAACGCCGAGTTGAGCGCGATTGCGTTCATAAGGGCGTCCCTGCCGACCAGCTCGGACACGAACGCCTGGCGGGTGGGCATATCCACGGCATTGACCATGCCAAGCATGGTCGCGAGCACATAGACATGCCAGAGCTGGATCACATCTGTCAGCACAAGCACCGCCATCAATGCGGCGAGAACCATCATTGACGACTGCGTGACCAGCATGATCGATCGCTTCGGAAAACGGTCAGCAATAATCCCGGATGGAATGCCAAAAAGCAAAACAGGCAGGAACCGGAGAACATTGACGAGACCAAGCTCGAACGCGCTGGCTCCCAGGATCTCGTAGACCAGCCACGCCTGGGCCAGCGTTTGCATCCAGGTGCCGGTAACGGATATCAGTTGCCCGAACCAGAGAAGGCGATAATTACGATATCGGAATGCGATGAGGCCATTGCCCAGGAAGCGGCCGGAGGAGGGTGCGGGTGGCGCGTCTGCATCCGCGCGAGCCCCGGAATCATCTGGAGGTGTGGGAGTAGGGTCAGGCATTCATTCGTCTTCGGGGTATCTCGATCAGGACAGCGCGCGATATCGGAGCGCATGCTGACCGTTCGGTCGGTTGGCGCCCCAAGTATCGCACGCTTCCGCTACCCCGTCTGCATCCCGGACAGCCATGTCCCGCCCCGTCAGTTCAGCCGGATTGGTCCTTGTGCGGTTGTTTGACCAGCAGGACCGGCACTTCCGCGTGCCGGGTGATCTCCTCGGCGACGCTGCCGAGCACCCAGCGGCGAATACCGGTGCGACCATGCGAGGCCATCACCACAATATCGCCATCCCGCAGCTGGGAGAGAATCGTGCGGGCGATCGGCCCGACCCGTACATCACTGGTGACCGTGTGACCTTCACCTTCCAGGCGACTCACCAGTGACGAGATATATGCGTGTGCATCTTCGGTTTCGGATTCGAACACATTGGCAAGCATGGAGTAGTTGAAGCCCATCGCCGAACCGCTCATCTGTTCCATGGACTGGGTGTCGATCACCTGGATCACATGAATCGATGCGTCGAATGTCTTTGCGAATGTGGTGGCGGTGTCAAGCGCCGTTTCGGCCAGGTCGGAACCATCGAGCGGAACAACAATTCTGGTGTACAAGGCGTTCGTCCTTTCGGGGTATCGAGCCGGCCACATGCCGGCAAGCGGCGCGTTTCTCCTTGCATTGTCACGCCGCGTCCGCTTCCGCGCCATGCCCCAGTGCGGCGACAGCGCCCATTCGCGGCGGCACAATCTCCAACGACATCCCCGCCCGCCAAAACACACAGAGGAGAGGCTGCTTCACATATAATCAGCCCAGTGGTTCCTGCAGCCCGCGACGCCACCGCGACAGGAAAATGAGGCATCGAGCGGCTCTGCGGTAGGGCGCGGATCTTGTGCCCGCCGTCGGAGGTCGAGACAAGGTCGACCACTACCGGGACGATGGTGGCTATATTCAGGGCAGCCAAACAGGATCATCGCATAGGCAAGGTCAGGTGTGATTGTTCACAGCTCGGTGAAACAGGGGTATGATCGTGGTCTCTCCCTGCCCGCGTCCCGTGTTGGAGTCCCGCCATGCGCCTCAAGCTCATCCTCCCCACCGTCGATCTCACGCAGATGCCCGA
>Ga0209587_1000301_pt1 | contig 24011 bp, 27 predicted proteins | sample NGEPerD_2_FD_184512 | JGI IMG/M metagenome (GOLD analysis project Ga0209587, IMG submission 184512) | Arctic peat soil microbial communities from the Barrow Environmental Observatory site, Barrow, Alaska, USA - NGEE PermafrostL1-D... | ecosystem: Environmental > Terrestrial > Soil > Wetlands >... | reverse complement strand
CTCGTGGGCGAGGCAGCGCACAGCGGCGCCACCTTCAAGGCCAAGATCGACCTCGTGGAGTCGCTGGGCTCGGAGCTGTACGTGCACTTCTCAACGACCACCGACCAGAAGATCGAGTCGGAGGAGCTGCGCGAGCTGGCCGAGGACGCCGGCGCGGGCGAGGTACCCGGCGGCGGCCAGGAGGGCCAGATCGTGGCGCGGCTGGACACCACCAGCAAGGCCAGCGCCGGCCAGGAGCTCGAGCTATGGCTCGACGCCACCAAGATCAAGCTGTTTGACCCCGGCGACGGGCATTCGCTCACGGCGAGCGGTAACGGCAAGCCGGCGGAGCCCAGCGAGTAGCTACTTCAGCTCCCGCCGCAGATCGCGGATCTGGGTGTCCTCCCAGGAGGGGTTCTGGATCTCCTTGCGCACGCGCTCGAGAACGTCCTCGTCCCACTCGTGGGTGTTCAGCAGCATGTAGCGCAGCGTGACGGCCGCCACGTAGGCGTCTGTCTCGACGGCCTCGGTGGCGATCCCCGCCTCCGCCAGCATGTCCACCACCGGCTCGTACTCCTCGCTGAACCAGGCCTGGGCCACCTCGTCGCGCGTCATGAACTCCTGCCGTGCCTGCATCACGCGGAAGGCCCATGCCTCCACGCCCTCGGCAAGGAAGGCGTAGCCCTTGGAGTTCTTGAAGTGGATCCGCTTGCGGGCCTCGGCGGGCAGCGGTAGATCCGCCAGACGGATCTTGCGGTCGGCGCCGACGCGCGTGAGCACCTCCGTCGCGTACGCGTCGATCACCTTCAGCCCCTGCGAGCGCGCCACGGCCACGCGATGGTGGCCGTCGCGCACGAAGTGCAGCTCACCGATGCGGTACACGTCGATCGGCGGCATCTCCTCGCCGCGGCGCTGCGCCTCCGAGATGCGCTCGAAGCGCCCGCGGACCCTGATCGTGGTGGGCCGGAACGAACGGTCGAACTCCCGGCCGCGGTCCACGGTCCCCACGATCGAATCTATCTCGATCGTCTGCAGGCCCAGGCTGCGCTCGCCACGCCGGCCCAGCGCCTGCACCACCTCCTCGAATGGGAGAATCACGTTGAAGTCGGCGGGCTGGCCCCTCAGGCGGTCGGCAAGGCGGCCGACCACGCGCTGGCGCCGGGAGCGGCTGAAGTCGAACTGGGCGTCGGTCTGGGGAAAGCCGGTGTCCCGCGCCATGCCTCGAAGGTACAGGGTTGGTCAGGCGCGCCAACGAGGGATTCGAACCGGCCCGGACGAGGTATCCACAGCGCCAGCGGGCCGCCTTCGGCAGCTGGAAGGGCGCACGGCGCGAGGCAGCCCGGCTCGAGTCGGACGGTTAGCGTCCGTCCTAACGGGTACTTCCGCTCTAGCTGGTCCCCGACGAGAGGATTCGTCTCTCAAATGAGCATCTTCGACAAGATCACAGGCAAGGCGAAGCAGGCCGCCGGCGACGTCGGCAACGACCCGTCGCTGCACAAGCAGGGCCGCGACGAGGAGGCCAAGGGCGAGGCCAAGGATCGCCAGATGGAGAACGAGCGCGCGGCTGAGGCCGAGAAGGACCGGGTCGACGACCTCGAGCGCCGCACCTGATCCTCACGGCGTGACCGGCGTTCACGAAGCGGGCGCTCCGGCGCCCGCTTCGTGCGCTTCGGGATGAGTGGGCCTCTGACAGGCCGCCGCGCGCTCGTGACCGGCGCGGCCGCGGGCATCGGCCGAGCGACTGCGCAGCGCCTGGCCGCCGACGGCGCCGCCGTGGCGGCAAACGATGCTCGCCCCGGCCCGGGCGTGGACGCCCCCGGCGACGTGTCCGACGAACAGGCCGTGCACGAGGTATTCGCCGCGGCCGAGGCGACGCTCGGCGGGCCGGTGGACCTGCTGGTGAACAACGCAGGGGTGGAGTCGCCGTTCGCCCTGGAGGACATGCCACTCGAGGAGTGGCAGCGGGTGCTCGGCGTGAACCTGACCGGCCCGTTCCTCTGCTCGCGGGAACTGGTGCGCCGCCTGCCCGGCGGGCGCGGCCCGGCGACGATCGTGAACGTGTCGAGCGTGCACGAGACCATCCCCTGGCCGAGCTTCGCGCATTACTGCGCGAGCAAGGGCGGGCTCAAGCTGTTCGGACAGACGATCGCCCGCGAGCTGGCGCCGCGCGATGTCCGGGTGGTGGCGGTGGCGCCCGGTGCGATCCTCACGCCGATCAACCGCGAGTTGATCGAGGATCCGGCCAAGCGGGCAGAGCAGGAGGAGCAGATTCCGCAGGGACGCCTGGGGAAGCCTGAGGAGATCGCCGCGGCCATCGCATGGCTCGCCGGTCCCGAGGCCTCCTATGTGACCGGCGAGACCCTGTTCGTGGACGGCGGGATGACGCTCTACCCGCGTTTCGTCTAGGGCGCCAGCCGCTCCACGACCCACTCCCCCGCGCGCCGGAAGCGCAGGCGGTCGTGCAGGCGGTCCGGGCGCCCCTGCCAGAACTCCACCACGTCGGGAACCACCCGCAGGCCGCCCCACCACTCGGGCCGCGGCACGCCGCCCGGGTGGGCGGCGTCCAACTCGGCGTAGCGGCGCTCCAGCTCCTCGCGGCCGGCGATCGGCTGCGACTGCGGGCTGGCCAGCGCCCCCAGGCGCGCGCCGCGCGGGCGCGAGGCGAAGTAGGCATCGGACTCCTCGGGCGCCAGCGGCTCGACCAACCCGTCGATCACCACCTGGCGCTTCATGGCGTGCCAGGGGAACACGAGCGTGGCGCGCGGATTCTCACCCAGCTCGCGCCCCTTGCGCGAGCGAAGGTTGGTGAAGAAGGCCAGCCCCCGCTCGTCGGCCTCCTTGAGGAGCACGGTCCGGCCGCCCGGCACGCCGTCCGCACCCGCGGTGGCCAGCACCATCGCGTTGGGCTCGGGCAGCCCGGCCCGCGCCGCCTCGTCCAGCCACCGCCGCAACTGGGTGAGCCAGTCGGCCGCGAGCTCCGACTCGCTCAGCGACGCGCCCCGGTAGGAGCGGCGCATCTCGGAGAAGCGCTCGTCCACCCCGCTAGGCCGCCGGCGCGGGGTCCCAGCGGATCGGCAGCCGGTCGACCCCGTAGATGCCCTGGATCGATCCCAGCTCGGCTTCGCCGTCCAGCGCCAGTCCCGGCATCCGCGGCGCGAGGAAGCCCAGCGCCTCCTGCAGCTCCGCGCGGGCCAGGTTCGCGCCGAGGCAGTAGTGGATCCCGGCTCCGAAGGTGAGCGGCTTCTCGCGCCCGCGGTCGGCGGTGATGTCGAAGTCGTCCGGATCTCCGCCGGCCGGGTCCTCGAGGTCGCGGTTGGCCGTCCACGAGCACACCATCACCACCGTGTCGGGCGGGAAGGTCACGTCGCGGTAGGAGATCTCCTCCTCCACGATGCGCGCGGTGAACGGAGTGATCGGCTCGTGGCGCAGCACCTCCTCCACCGCGGCGGGCACCAGATTCGGATCGCTGCGCAGCAGTTCCCACTGCTCGGGGTGCTCGCAGAACAGGCGGATGCCCTGCGAGAGCTGGCTCTGGGTGGTGTCCACCCCGCCGATCAGCACGTTGAGCACGAGGTTCACGCACTCGGCGTCGGACAACCGGTCCCCGTCCTGCTCGGCCGCGATCAAGGTGGAGATCAGGTCGTCGGCGGGGTTGCCGCGACGAGCCGCAAGCAGTGCCTCGCAGTACTCGTAGAACTCGGCCACCGCGGTCTCAATGGCCTCGCGATCGGCCACCAGGCTGGGCGGGTCGAACTGGCGCTGGATCCAGTTGGACCAGTGGTGCAGCCGCGGCGCGTCGGCCAGCGGCGCGCCCATCACCGTGGCGATCGTGAGCGACGGATAGGGCTTGGCGAAGCTTTCCACCAGCTCGCAGTGCCCCTCGCTCGCCACCGGCTGGAACAGCTCCTCGAGGAAGCCACGCATCGCAGGGCGCCACCGATCCGCGGCGCGAGGCGTGAACGCCGGGTTGACCAGGTTGCGCAGGCGGCGGTGGTGGTCGCCGCCGATGTGCAGGATGTTGCGCTGGATCTCCTCGAACAGGGGGCCTTCGGTGATGTCGAACAGCTCGGCGATCTTCAGCCCCGGGAAGCTCGCCTGCCTGGTGCGCAGGAAGTGGGCAGCGGCCTCGCGCTCGAGCACCACGTAGCCCAGGGGCCCGGCGCAGATCCACGTGCGCCCGCGCAGATCGTCCAGCGTCTCGTGGAACCGGTCGCCGCGCAGGGCGGGGTCGGTGTAGTCGAGCACCGGCAGGTCGAGCTCGTTCACGAGCGGCATTGCGGCGCGACGCTACCACCCGCTTGACGGACGGAGGCCGTCCGGCGACGATGCGCGACATGACTCTCCGAGGCGGCCTCACCGTCCTGGTCGGGCTGCTCGCCCTGATCGCCGTCGCGCCTGCCGCCCATGCCGGCAGCAGCGGCGACGCCGGCGCGTCGAAACGGCGCTCATGCGGCACGATCTCCAGCACGTCCGTCTATCGCTATGCCCGCGTGGTGGCGATCCGCCGCGTGAGTTGTCGGACGGCTCGCAGGGTGGCCAAGGCCTACGACGCCAGTGGACGCATGCTCGGCAGCTGGCGCTGCGCCCTCGCGCACAGCGACCGGCCGCGCCTGTTCTCCTGCGGAGCCGGCGGAAGCCGCGGCGATCTGCGCAAGTTCCCGCGGGCGCTGGAGGCGGTCGGGACCAACAGGCGCTCGTCGGCGACGATGGCGCGCTGCGGCACCGTATCCTACGGCGGGCGCACCTACGTGATGTACCACGTACGCATCAGCTGCCCCAGCGCCCGCCGTAAGATCCGCTACGTGCATCGCTACAAGCGGCTTCTCGGTTGGAGGTGCAACTCGGGCACCAACTTCCGCACCGGCGGCGGCTGCAGCCGCGGGCGGAAGGTCTTCGGATGGCACCCGGCGGACTGACGGAAGACCGATGGGGCTGATCCAGGGAGAGCGCAGCGTGGAGATCGACGCCCCGATCGCCCGCTGCTACGAGATCGCCGCCGACATCGAGAACGCGCCGGACTGGCAAGGCTCGTTGAAGGACGTAGAGGTGCTCGAACGCGACGGCGAGCGCCGCCCGCTGGTCGTGGAGACCGCGTCCGACGCCAAGGTCAAGACGGTGAAGGCGCGCCTGCGCTTCTCCTACGACCCGGACACCCACATCGGCTGGGTGCAGGAGAAGGGCGACACCAAGTCGCTGGAGGGGTCATGGGAGCTGGAGGACCTGGGCGGCGAGCGCACTCGCGCCACCTACGGGCTGACGGCCGATCCGGGACGGATACTCGGCCTGCTGCTGCGCGGCCCCGCGGAGAGCGCCGTGCGCGACTTCCTGCTCAGCGGCGCGGCCGAGGGGCTGAAGGAGAAGGCCGAAGCCGGCTAGCGCTGCGACCCGGCTGGTCAGGCACGCAAGCGCGCGCTCACGCCGCCACCTTCTCGGGCTCGGGAGCGGGGGCCGTGCGCAGGTCGTACTTCGACGGGTCGAAGCGCTGCGTGCGATGGCGGAAGCGGAACGTCCAGTCGGGCCAGATCGTGGAGTTGCGACCGGTGTCGTCGAGATACCAGCTCTTGCAGCCGGTGGTCCACACCGTGCCCACGTGCTTCTCGTCGATGCGGTCGTTGTAGGCCTGCACGGTCTCGCGCTTGACCTCCACCGTCTCTGTGCCGTTCTGGCGCATGTTGCGCAGTGCGTCGATCACGTAGGCCAGCTGGGACTCGATCATGTAGACCATCGAGTTGTGCCCCAGTCCGGTATTGGGGCCGAGCAGCATGAACAGGTTGGGAAAGCCGGGCATGGCCGTGCCGAGGTGGGCGCACGGGCTGCCGCCCTCCCAGCCGTCCACCATCAGCTTGCCGTCGCGGCCGCGCACCTGCCGCGCCACCGGCATGTCGCTCACCGAGAATCCGGTGCCGAGGATGATCGTGTCCACCTCGCGCTCGGTGCCGTCGGCGGTCACGACCGAGTGGGGCCTCACCTCGGTGATCTCGTCGGTCACCAGCTCCACGTTGGGCTGGTCCAAAGCGGGATACCACTGGTTGGAGGGCAGGATGCGCTTGCAGCCGATCGTGTAATCGGGCGTGACCTTGCGCAGCAGCTCGGGGTCGGAGATTTGGCCGCGCATGTGCCGGCGCGCGACCTTCTCGAATTGCTTCAGCAGCTTGGGCCGCTTCACGAAGCCCAGCACCAGGATCTCGCGGCCCGAGTAGACCAGCCCACGCACCAGCCGCTGGAGGGCGGGAAACGCGCGGTAGAGGCGCCGCTCGACTCCTGTGACCTTGCGGTTGCTGTGCGGCATCACCCACGGCGCGGTGCGCTGGAAGACGTGCAGCCTGGACACCTTGGGCTGGATCGACGGCACGTACTGGATCGCCGAGGCGCCGGTGCCGATCGACGCCACCCGTTCGCCGGTGAGATCGTGGTCGTGGTTCCACTCCGCGGAGTGGAAGATCGTGCCCTCGAAGCTGTCCAGTCCCGGCACGTCGGGCTTCTTCGGCGCGGCCAACGGGCCCATCGCCGGAATGAACACGCGCGCGGTGAACGGACCGCGGTCGGTCTCCACCTTCCAGCGGGCGGTCTCCTCGTCCCACTCGGCCGAGGTGACCGTGTTGCCGAAGCGCACGTGGGAGAGCACGTCGTAGCGGCGCGCGGTGTCGCGCAGGTAGTCCCAGATCTCGGGCTGGGGCGAGTAGGTCTGGCTCCACCCGGGGTTGGGCGCGAACGAGAAGGAGTAGAGGTGGCTGGGCACATCGCACGCACAACCCGGATAGGTGTTTGCCTGCCACGTGCCGCCCACGTCGTCGGCGCGCTCGAGGACGGTGAAGTCGGTCATCCCCTCCTGCTTCAGCCGGATCGCCATACCCAGGCCGGAGAACCCGCTGCCCACGATCAACACGTCGACGTCGGTGGTGGGGGTCATGCTCTCTCCTCGGTTGGCTGATTCATATCGTTAGTTACGTACCCGTAAGTTTCGGCACTGTAACATCATTGGAGAGTGCCCTCCACCAAGTCTCCCCCATCGCCTCGCCTCAGTGCCGCCGAGCGGCGTGAGCAGCTGCTCGACGCCACCCGGGCGGTTGTCTCCGAGCGGGGCTTCCACGCCGTCTCGATAGAGGCCGTCTCGCGCGAGGCGGGCGTCACGCGCCCGATCGTCTACGGGCATTTCGGCGACCTCTCGGGCCTGCTCGAGGCCCTGGTGGATCGCGAGGAGGCGCGGGCCCGCAGCCAGCTCGCGGAGGTGCTGCCGGGGCCGCTCGCCGACGGCGACCCCGACGAGACCCTGCTCGCCGCCCTGGACGCCTACCTCCGCGCGGTGCGGGCCGAGCCGCACACCTGGCGGCTGGTGCTGATGCCGCAGGAGGGCGCGCCGCAGCTGCTGCGCGACCGCATCGCGCGCGGCCGCGCGAAAGTGATCGCACAGCTCGTGGAGTCGATCACCCCCGGGCTGGGGCCCGGCCGGGAGTCGCCGGACCCCGAGCTGACGGCGCTCACGTTCTCCGCGCTCTCCGACGAAGCCGCGCGGCTGCTGCTCACCCAGCCGCGGCGGTTCCCGGTCGAGCGGATCGTCGATCACGCGCGCTGGCTGCTGCAGCGGCTGGCGGGCTGAGGCTGAGGCGGAGAGCACCTCAAAGGACGCGCAGCTCGGCGGAGTCGGGGAGCACGGTTACCAGGAGCGGGTGAGGCCGCCGTCCACCAGCAGCGACTGGCCGGTCACGTAGCTGGCCCGCTCCGAGCATAGGAAGGCCGCGGCCGCCGCGATCTCCTCCACGGCGCCCAGCCTTCCGGCCGGCACCTCCTGCGCGGCGGCCTCGTCCGCCGCCGCTCGGCCCTCGCGGCTGCCGCCCGTCACGCGGTCGGTGGCGATCCGGCCCGGGAGCACCGCGTTGATCGTCACGCCGTCACCCGCCGACTCCCGCGCGAGGTGCTTGAGGGCCGCCAGCAGGCCGGCGCGGTTGGCGTTGGAGAGCTGCAGGCCGGGGATCGGCTCACGCGCCGAGCTGGAGGAAACGGCCACCACCCGGCCGAAGCCGCGCTCGCGCATCCCGGGCAGCAGGCGCTGCAGGATCTTCATCGGCGAGATCACGAGCGTGCGGTGAGCCGCCTCCCACTGCTCCTCGGTGAATCCCAGCGGGTCGGCACCGGGCGGCGGGCCGCCGGTGTTGGCCACGTAGATGTCGATCGGCCCGAGGTCGGCCTCCACGGCGTCCAGCATCGGGCCTATGGCGTCGAGGTCATCGGAGTCGAACTCGTAGCCTCGGCCCCCGAGCGCCTCCCCCAGCTCGCGCACCTCCTCGCCGGACCTTGCGGCCACCGCCACGCGGACGCCCTCGGCCGCGAGCCCCTCGGCGATGCCGCGGCCGATCCCCCGCGATGCGCCGGTGACCAGCGCCACGCGACCGGTGAGCCCAAGTTCCATGCCGCTAAGTCTCCCGCAGCGCCGAGTCCCGCCCGGCCAGCCAGCCCTCGATCAGCCGCCGCGCGATAGCCGCGCGCGGGGGCAGCAGCAGCCGGCCGCTCTCCCCGCTTCCCTGCAGCCACACATCGCTGTCACCGTCGCCGGCCGCTGCCTGCACCTCCTCGCGTGCGAACCAGCGCACGTCTTGGAGCTCGTCGTCGATGCCGCCCAGCTCGCCGCCGGCCCACTCGCTGGTGAAGCCGAGCATCAGCGACGCCGGGAACGGCCACGGCTGCGAGCTCACGTAGGTGGGGCCGGTCACGCGCACGCCGGCCTCCTCCTGCACCTCGCGCACCACGGCCTCCTCGAGGCTTTCGCCGGGACCCACGAAGCCCGCCAGCGCCGAGTAGCGCCCCGGGGGCCAGGGCCGCTGGCGGCCCAGCAGGAGCCGGTCGCCGTCTGTGACCAGCATGATCACGACCGGATCCGTGCGCGGGTGGTCCTGAGCGCTGCAGGCCTGGCAGCGACGCGCCAGCCCGCCTTCCTGCGGCTCGGTGGCCGCACCGCAGTTCGCACAAAAGCGGTGCGTGCGGTGCCAGTTGAGAATCGCTGCCGCGTACGCTGCCAGGCCGCCGTCCTCCTGCGAGAGGGTGGTGGCCGCCTCGCGCAGCCCCAGGCGCCCCTCGGCCGGGGGCGGCGGCTCCGCGCGCCGCCCCCCCGCACCGATCATCGGGGGCCGCTCGAGAACGGGCGGCGGCGGGTCCTCGTCCACGGCGAACAGGGGACCCTGGCCGTCGAGCCCGAGCAGCACCGGCTCGGCGGACGGAGGGTCCAGCGATGCGAGCGGCGCCAGCTCCAGGCGCCCGCCGGCTACCCGCAGCCCCGGGGTGCCGGCCACCACCGCCCGGGCGGCCGGGTGCTCGCGCTGGGCCTCCAGCCAGGCCGGGTCACGCCGGCGCTTGTCGGCGACGCGGTCGAGCAGGGCGCCGGTGAAGGTGTTGGCCTCCACGACGCGCCGACGCCCGGCTCAGTCGCGCCAGTCCGGCGCGAACGGCGGGTCGAAGTTGCGCTGGCGCTGCTCGGAGAGCTCGTCGATGTGGCACTTCTCCTCGTCGGTCAGCTCCACCTCGAGCGCCGCCAGGTTCTCCCGTCGCCGGCCGGGGTCGGTCGAGCGCGGCAGCAGCACCACGCGGTCCTGCTGGGCCAGCCATGCGAGCGCCACCTGACCCGGCGTGGTGTCGTGGGCCTCGGCGATCTCCTTGAGCAACGGCTCGTCGACGAGGTCGCCGGCGCTGCCGCTCAGTGGCGCGTAAGCCTCGATCAGGAGGTCGCTCTCCGCGGCGATCTCCAGCAGCTCGTTCTGGGACAGCTTGGCGTGGTACTCCACCTGGTTGGCGAAGATCTCGGGCTCGGCCTCGAGCGCCTCGCGCAGCATGTAGCCAGGGAAGTTGCTCACGCCCAACTGCGAGATCTTGCCCTCGTCGCGCAGCTGCTTGAGCGTGTCGAGCGCGGGCTCGAGCCCGGAGCCGTTCCCCGGCGGCCAGTGCAGGAGCAGCAGGTCCACGCTGTCGAGGCCGAGCTTGCGCAGGCTGGTCTCTGCGCTCTCACGGAGGTCGTCGGGCGCGTAGTCCTCCATCCACACCTTGGTGGTCACCCAGATCTCGTCGCGGTCCACGCCGGAAGCCTCGATCCCGCGGCCGACCTCTTCCTCGTTGTCGTACATCTTGGCCGTGTCGATGTGGCGGTAGCCCGCGGCCAGGGCGTCGGCCACGGCCTCCTCGGTCTCGCCCGGGTCGATCTCGAACACGCCGAGGCCGATCGTCGGGACGGCCACGCCGCGGACGGTCTTCGTGAAGGGAGCAGGCATCAGCGAATCACTATCAGAGTGCCCTCAGGCCCGTGGTGAGCGCCGCGGCCACCACCACGCAGGCGATGATCGAGCCCGTCTTGAAGGCCACGACGCCGCCCGCGGCCACCCCCGCGGTGTCCGGTCCCACGGCCAGACGATCCCCATCCGCCAGCGCCTGGGTGACCACCAGCGCGGCCAGCAGGGCCGGCGCCAGCAGCACGACGAGGCTGGAGAACCAGTCGGGCAGCTCCCGACCGCCGAGCGCAACCGGGCCCACGCCCTTGATGGCGGCCGTGAGCAGCGCGCAGCCGCCGATCAGCGCGACGCTCGTGCTCATCTCTCCTCCGCCTTCCTGCGTGCGTCGGCGCGGGCCGAGCGGGTGAGGCCCACGAGCGCGGCCAGGCTCGCGCCGAGCACCGGCACGCCCGCGGGCGCGACCGGCACCAGGGCCAGGGCGATGGCGGCGCCCAGCGCCGCCACGCCGAGCGGCCGGCCGCCGCGGGCCTCGGAGACGAGCAGCGCGAGGAAGAAGGCCGGATAGATGGCGTCGAGGCCGAGCTGCTCTGGATCGCCGAGCACGCCTCCCCCCAGAGCTCCGATGACCGTGCCGCTCACCCACGTCACGTACTGGATCGCGCTGGACCCGAACAGCAGGTTGCGGTCGAACGTGCCGTCGCCGCGGGAGGCGAGCACCCACGACGCGTCCACGACCGTCTGGCCCTGCGCCGCCCTGCTGGCGGCGTTGCCCGGCAGCGACGGGCCGAGCGCGGCCCCCATCGCCAGGAAGCGCGAGTTCATCAGCGCGGCGGCGGCGAGCGCCGCTCCCACGCCGCCTCCACCGGCAACGATCGCGATGGCCGCGAACTGGGCCGAGCCCGCGTAGACGATTGCAGACATCACGATCGCCGCCAGCGGCGACAGACCGGCGGTGTCCGCCAGCACGCCGAAGGACATCGCGAGCAGGCCGCCGGCGATGGCGAAGGGCACCCCCGCGCGCACGCCGTCCCAGAAGGTCGGCGGGGCGTCGGGAGGTGCGGTGGGGCTCTCGGTGACGGCCACCAGGCGAGACTAGTGGCGCCCCGTCGGCTAGCGGTTTCGGTTTCTAACGGCCGGCATCAGCCCGGCTGATAGGTGCTCGCTAACCTCGTTCGTGTGAACTCCGATCGCACACAGGCCTACGGGCGCGTCGTCAAGGCCCTCGACGACCTCTCCGAGAGCAAGCTCCATCCCGACGAGCAGCAGATCGTCCGCGAGGCGGCCGACTCCCTGCTGTTCTGCGAGGACATGGCCAAGGACCCCGCCGCCGAACTGGCCCTCGGCGAGCTCTACGAGCTCTCCGACCGGCTGGTGGAGAGCGACCGGATGTCGTCTGAGGGCACGCTGCGGCTCACGGCCGACGTGGAGGCCTGCGGGCCGCTGGCGTCATCCGTGGTCTAGCTGGGCGCCGATGAACTCGTAGTGGGCGGGATCCAGCTCCCGCGTCTTCTCCTCGTACTCGCGCATCGAGCCCGGCCAGTTGGCCACGATCCGCCCGCTGTCGTCGCGGTACCACGAGTCGCAGCGGATCCAGGCGGTGCCCGCGAAGCGCGACTGCACCTCGCGGTCGCTGGCCGCCTCGACCTCGCGACGCACCTCGATCGCGTCGGCCCCGCGCGCGTCCAGCTGCTGTAGCGCCTGGCGCAGGTAGCGGGCCTGCAGCTCCAGGTAGAAGATGATCGAGCCGCCCGAGGTGTTCGTGTTCGGCCCGTACATCACGAACATCGACGGGAAGCCGGGCACGGTCATCCCGAGGTGCGCGTGGGCGCCGCCGGCCCATTCGTCGCGCAAGTCCCGGCCCTGACTGCCGGTGATCTCCATCGGGAACATGAAGTCGTTGGTGCGGAAACCCGTGCCGTAGATCAGGCAGTCCGCCTCGTGCAGCCGGCCGTCGGCGGTGACCACCCCTTCTTCCCTGATCTCGGTGATGTCATCGGTGACCAGATCGACGTCGGGGCGCGCCAGCGCGGGGAAGAAGTCCGAGCTGAACAGCACGCGCTTGCAACCGAACGTGTAGTCCGGCCACACCTTGCGCCGCAGCTCGGGGTCGCGTAGCTGCCAGCGCATGAACGCGGCGGAGCGCCAGCCGAGCAGGCGGCCGAGCGTGTTCGGGTGGCGGATGGCCTGCGTGAGCAGCTCGCAGTAGAAGAACATGTACATCCGCCGCGCGGCCTGGACGCCGGGCACACGCTTGATGATCGCCTTCAGCCCGCGCGGATAGGCACGGTTCTTGCGCGGCACGAACCAGTTGCCCGTGCGCTGGAAGACCGTGAGTCGCTCGGCCTGCTCGGCCACCACGGGCACGAACTGCACGGCGCTGGCGCCGGTACCGATCACGGCCACGCGCTTGCCGCGCAGGTCGTAGTCGTGGTCCCATAGCGCGGAGTGGAATGTGTGCCCGGCGAACCGGTCGGCTCCCTCGATCCGCGGGAAAGAGGGCTGGTGAAGCTGGCCGGTGGCGAGAACGAGCGCGTCGGCCTCGCGGCTCGCGCCCTCCGCGGTGGTCACCGTCCAGCGCCGCGCCTCGTCGTCCCAGGAGCACGAGGTGACCGTGCTCGACCCCGCGACCAAGCGGTCCACACCGTGGTCGCGGGCAACGCCGTTCAGGTAGTCGAGGATCTCCTGCTGGGGCGAGCACAGCCGCGACCAGTCGCGCCGCTGGGCATACGAGAACGAGTAGAGGTGGCTCGGCACGTCGCACGCCGCGCCGGGATAGGTGTTGTGGAACCACGTGCCGCCGGGCTCGGGCGCGCGCTCGAGGATCGTGATGTCGGTGATCCCGTGCCGCTGCAGCTCGATCGCGGCCGCGATCCCACCAAAGCCCGCCCCGACGATGACCACCTTCGAAGGCATGGCGAGGCAGGTTAAAGGCCCGGGCATATGCTCCGCGGATGGCGGAGTCGAGCTTCGACTACATCGTCGTGGGGGCGGGGTCGGCCGGCTGTGTGCTGGCCAACCGGCTGTCGGAGGACCCGTCCACGCGGGTGCTGCTGCTCGAGGCCGGCGGCCGCGACCGCAGCCTGAACATCAAGATCCCGGCCGCCTTCGCCAACCAGTTCCACACCAAGCTCGACTGGGACTTCTACACCGAGCCCGAGCCCCACGTGGACAACCGCGAGCTGTACATCCCGCGCGGCAAGAGCCTCGGCGGCTCGAGCTCGATGAACGCGATGCTCTACGTGCGCGGCCGGCCGCTGGACTACGACCTGTGGGAGGCGCAGGGCGCGCCCGGTTGGGGCTGGGACGACGTTCTGCCCTACTTCATGCGCTCCGAGGACAACGCTCGCGGGGAGTCGGAGTTCCACGGCGCGGGCGGACCGCTGCGCGTGTCCGAGCAGCGTTCCCCGCGGCCGATGAACCGCCGCCTGCTCGACGCGAGCGAGGCCGCCGGGATCCCGCGGTCCCACGACTACAACGGGCCGGAGCAGGACGGCGCGGCCATGTTCCAGGTGACCCAGCACAACGGCAAGCGCTGGAGCGCCGCCGACGGCTACCTGCGTCCCGTGATGGACCGGCCCAACCTTCAGGTGCGCACCGGCGCCCAGGTAAGGCGGGTGGAGCTCGAGGGCGGGCGCGCCATGGGCGTCCGTCTCGGCGGCCGATTCGGCCGCGAGGAGTTGGTGCGCGCCGAGCGCGAGGTGATCCTCAGCGCCGGCTCGATCCAGTCGCCCCAGCTGCTGCTGCTGAGCGGCGTCGGCGCCGCTGACCAACTGCGCTCCGCGGGCGTGGAGGTCCGCCACGACCTCCCCGGCGTGGGCCACAACCTGCAGGACCACCCGTTCGTGACGGTGCTGTTCTCGGTGCGCGACAAGGAGACCCTCTACGGCGCCGACAAGCCCAAGCACCTCGCTGAGTGGATGCTGCGCCGAAGCGGGCCGCTCACCTCCAGCGTCGCCGAGGTGGTGGCGTTCGTGCGCACGCGCGCCGGCCTGCCGGCGGCTGACGTCCAGTTCCACATGGGCGCCGCCTACTACGAGGACCACGGCGCGGAGGAGTACGACGACCACGCCATGGTGATCGCGCCGGTGCTCGTCTCGCCCCAGGCGCGGGGGCAGGTGTGGCTGCGCTCGGCCGACCCGGCTGCCAAGCCGCGGATCATCACCAACACGCTGTCCGAGCCCGACGACGTGAGCTCGCTGGTGGCGGGCATGGAGCTGGCCCGGGAGATCGCCGCCCAGCCCCAGCTGCGCGAGATCGTAACCAGCGAGATGAAGCCGGGAGCAGGGGTCACCGACCGCGCCGACCTTGAGGCCGACCTGCGCCGGCGGCTGATGCTGATCTACCACCCGGTGGGCACGTGCCGGATGAGCGACGACGGCGAGGACGCGGTGGTGGACAGCCAGCTGCGCGTGCACGGCATCGAGGGGCTGCGGGTGATCGACGCCTCGGTGATGCCGGTGATCCCGGGCGGCAACACCAACGCGGCGACGGTCATGGTGGCCGAGCGCGGCGCCGACCTGATCCGCGGGCGGGTGTCAGCCCCCGTGGCCGCCTGACCGGTCGTGAACCACCACCGCGAGGGCAGCGGCCCGGCCCTGATCCTGATCCACGGGATCGGGCACCACTGGCAGGGCTGGAGGCCGGTGATCGACCGGCTGGCGCCCGAGTTCGACGTGATCGCGTCCGACTCGCCGGGCTTTGGGCGTTCAGCGCCGCTGCCCGCGGCGGTCGATCCGACCGTCGACGCCTACACCGATGCGTTCGAGCGCTTCTTCGCCGAGCTGGGTCTCGACCGCCCACACGTGGCGGGCAACTCCATGGGCGGGGGGATCGGCCTCGAGCTGGCGCGCCGCGGCGCGGCGCGTTCGGTGACGGCGATCTCGCCGGTGGGGTTCTGGACCGACCGCGAGCGGCGCTACTGCCAGCTCACCCTCTCCTCGCTCGCCACCCTTCCGGCCGCGGGGCACCCGCTGGTCAAGGCGCTGGCCGCCACGATGCCCGGCCGGATGGCCCTGTTCTCGCAGCTGTTCGCCCACCCCGAACGCATACCGGCCGACGAGACGGTGTCGATGCTGGAGGACGCCTGGGCGGCGCCCGCGTTCGCCGGCGCGCTCGCGGCGTTCGACCGCTACCGCTTCACCGATCCCGAGCAGCTGCGCGGCGCCGAGGTGACCGTGGCATGGGGAAGGCACGACCGGCTGCTGCTCTACGGGCGCCAGGCGCCCAGAGCCCGCGCCGCGCTTCCCTGGGCCCGCCACGTGACGCTCGGCGCCGGCCACACCCCGTTCTTCGACGATCCTGCGGCCGTTGCCGAGGTCATCCGCTCGACCGCGCTGGCGGCGCAGGGTTCTCCATCCCGGCGTTAGGCTCCTCGCGCTCGTGAGCCTTCGCCTTCCGGCCGCCGCCCTGATCGCCGCGATCGCCCTCGCCGGCGCTTTGGTCCAGCCCGCGCACGCCGCGGCCCCCGAGCCGCTGGCCACCTGCTTCTGGGAGGGGCCGGTGTCGATGAAGCGGCCCAGCTCGCGCGGGTTCGACGGCCACTTCTTCAACTACCCGGAGGAGTCGGCCACCTACTGGCTGGCCCGCTTCCGGATGCCCGAGGGCGCCAAGCTGCAGCTCACCGGCCGCTTCGCCCACGCTCGCTACCAGTCGCTCAACGCCTACTCCGAGGGCGCGCCCACCGACGCCCTCTCCGATCTCGCGACCGGCCCCGATCCGGGCTCGGTGAACCCCTTCATCGCCGGCAACCGCCGGGACCGCGCCCGGCGCTCCTACACGGTCACCGTGGTGGACGAGCCGCCCCCCACCGGGGCCCGGGCGCCGAACACGCTTTACGCGCAGCCGCAGGGCGATGCCGCCATCGAGCTGTTCTACCGCGTGTACGAGCCCGACCGCGGCCGCGACCTGGACGGCGGCACGGGCCTCCCCGCGCCGGAGCTCGTGCGAGCGGACGGGAGCACCGCCAGGGACTCGGCCGCGTGCGCACAGGTGAACGACCCCGACCGCTCGATCCCCACCCAGACCATTCCGGGGCCCGCCTGGACCGGCGCACGCAACTCGCCCGGCTGCGACGGCTCCACCAATCCGGCGTTCAGCCCCGTGCGCTGGGAGCGCTTCTTCAACATCGACTATTCGCAGCGGGCGGTGATCCAGGACTGCACCCCGCTGGGGCGCTCGCAGCGCCTGTCCGAGACCCCGCCGGAGCGCGGAGGCTTCTACAGCAACCGCGACAACGCCTACATCTTCACCCACCTCTCCCGCAAGTTCGGCAAGGTGCTCACGATCCAGGCCAGGCTACCCACCACGCCGCAGACCTACGCCGGCCAGAGGCGGATGGGTGCCGGGCAGGTGCGCTTCTGGTCACTGTGCAGCGGTGAGTCGCGCGTGACGCTGCGCACACCTGACTGCGTGTCCGACCGCGAGCTGCCGATCGACTCCGGACGGCGCTACACGGTCGTGTTCAGCAAGGCCGCCGACCGGCCGTCCAACGCCACGGAGGGCTGCGGCGTGTCGTGGGTGGACTGGGGCGAGAACGGCGACGGCGCCGGAGACCCCGACTACGCGCTGCTCATCATGCGCAACATGCTGCCCCAGGCCGGCTTCGCCCAGGCGATCCAACGCGTTCCGCGGCCGGGCATGGAGCAGTCCACGATGGGCGAGTACTTCCCCGCCACCAGCTATGGCTCGCGCGAGGACTTCCAATCGCGCGGATGCCGCGCCAGCCGGGTGTCCCTACTCGGGCGCCGGCTGCGGCTGGACCGCCGCGGGCGCGTGAGGGTAAGGGTGCGTTGCACGAGCGTCGAGGAGCGCTGCAAGGGGCGGCTGGGGCTGCGCGCGCGCGGACGCCTGGTGGCGCGGTCGCGCTTCACCGTCCGCGGGGGACGTTCCCGAGTTATCGGGGTACGAGTGGGGCGCAGCGGCCGCGCCCGGCTGAGGCGAGCCCGGCGCCTGCGGGTCCGCGCGCGGGGCACGACGCCCGTGGGCGTGCGCCTGTCCGCCAGCCGCGTGTACAGACTTCGCCGGCATTAGATGCGCCTGCTGGTGGTTGCCGACGAGGCGCCGCCGGCCGGGGCCGCCGAGCGGCCCGCACCAGCACACCCAGGAACAGGCGCGCGTGCGATTCGTACCGGCCTGAGCGTCAGGCCGTGGCAGTGGGCGACTTGGCCCGGTCGGCGATGACCTGGGCGAAGATGTCCACAACCGAGGGGTCGAACTGCCTTCGGGCACATCGGCGCAGCTCGGCGAGCGCCTCGTCGACCGTCCTGGAGGACGCGTACGGCCGGCTCGAGATCATCGCGTCAAAGGCATCACATACGGCGATGATCCGCGAACCGAGGGGGATCTCGACCCCGGCGAGCGCGTCCGGGTAGCCACTGCCATCCCACATTTCGTGAGAGGAGCGAACGAGCAGCCCAGCGCGCGCGAGCGCGGGCGCCGCTGCGAGGATGCGCTCGCCGATCAGGGTGTGGCGGCGCATGAACGCCCACTCCTCTTCCGTCAGCTCGGACGGCTTGTTGATGATCGCATCCGGGATCGCGACCTTGCCGATGTCGTGCAGCACGGCGGCATCGCGTAGCTGCGCGAGCTCCTCGCCGGAGATGCTCAGCCGCCTGCCAATGTCCTCAGCGAGCTCGGCCATGCCGTCGTGGTGCTCGCCCATATCTGGGTGGCGCTCCGCGAGCGCCCGGAGCAGCACGGCGCTGCTCTGGCGTCCGGCTGTTGCGCGCCCGGAGTGCTTCTGCGCGTACATCGCCTCGTCGGCTTTGCGCAGCGCCTCGGTCACGTCGCCGGTCTCCTGCGGGATCACGACGGACCCGAACGCGGTAGAGATCGCAAACCCCTCGCCGTGCTCGGATAGCGCGAGGCAGGCGGCCTGCTCCAGGGCGTGCATGCGGCCGGCGTCGGCGAGGACGCAGAACTCGTCGCCCCCCGGCCGGTACGCCCGGCCGCCGAACGGCTCGACCGTCTCGGCAAGCAGGCGGCCGAGCCTCATCAGCAGCGCGTCGCCCGCGAGGTGACCGAAGGTGTCGTTGTAGTTCTTGAAGCCGTTCAGGTCGAACAGGGTCAGCACGGTCGGTTCGTCGGCCGTCGCCGTCCTGACGCGCCGCTCGAGGTCGGTCATCAGCTTGCGGCGGTTGTCCAGTCCCGTCAGTGCGTCCGTGTTCGCGTGCGCCTCGAGCTGCCGGCGGCCGGCGCGCAGCGAGACCCCGGTGAGCGTGATCAGCACGAGCGCCAGCCCGAGCAGGGCGATCGGAACCAAGCCCATGCCCGAGACGAAGCCGCCGGTCGGCGCCTTGGCGCTGGCCACGACGAGCCAATCGTTGGCGTTCCCCACGGTCGGCTTCACGCGGCGGTAGGCGGTCCTAAGGCCGTCGACCTCGGTGACGCCGGCGCTGCTATCGGCGCGTGCAACGCCGACGTAGTCATCATCGCCCGGGACACCGAGCCGAGCGCCGACCCGCTGGGGCCGAGCGGCATCGATGATCACCCGCCCGGTGCGGCCGTCGATGATCCGCAGGGCCGACTCGCTGGTCTCGCCCAGCGCGCGGCGGAAGCTCTCCACTGTCACCTCGAAATGCACGAACGCGCGCTTGTGGCCGTCAGACTGCGGAATCAGGGTCGCGTTCGCGACGACCCACTCCTGGGTGTCTGGCGAGACGTAAGGGCGGGTCTGCTCCACCTGGCCGAAGTCCAGTGCGAAGGTTGGCGCAAAGAACACCGCCCGCTCCTCCACGGTCGACAGATCCTTAGGCGGCGCAATCTCTCCGTGCACCGCCCGGGCGAACTCCTCACCGTTAGCGTCGATGAAGCATGCCTCGCCGATGCTCGCCGGGTACAACTGCTCGAGATAGGTGAGGTGTTGCGTCGCCTCGCGAATGTTTCGACCTTGCCGGCGCACCGTCTCCGCGCGTGTGCCGGGTTCAGCGAGAACGTCCGCAAAGGCGGGTGAGTTCCCGGTGAGCAGAGTGATCGCCTTCGCGCGAGCGAAGTAGCTCTCGAGGGCGCCGCCATGCTCCTCGGTTTCGGCGATCAGCGTCCGCTGGAGCTCGGCCACCTGGCGATCGTGATCGAGCTTCGCCACGCCAAGCGCCGTGGGGATCAGCAGCACACCCACGATCAGGGCGGCAAACGACACGGCGCGCATGATCTCTCAATCGGAGAACTCGCCCCAAAGCTTGAGTTGCAGCGCCTTCTTGCGGAGGGCGATCTGACCCTCGGCTGAAGTCAGCGGCCGGTGCTGAACTGGCCAATCCCGGCGACCGTGCCGCGCGTCTGGGGCCCGCCCCCGTTACTGGGTAGGCGACCGGCCCGGGACGTAGCAGCGATAGTGCAGTCAGCGTGAAGGCATTGGTGAAGGCTCGCCCGGAGCCGGGTCTGTGGCTCGAGGAGGTCGCGGAGCCCGAAGTGGGCATCAACGACGTGCTCATACGTGTGCACCGCACCGGAATCTGCGGCACCGACTTGCACATCCACGCGTGGGACGCATGGGCGAGCGAAGCGGTCCCCACTCCACTCGTCGTGGGACACGAGTTCGCCGGCGAGGTGGTCACCGTGGGCTCCAACGTGAGCGACTTCCAGACCGGCGACCTGGTGAGCGGCGAGGGCCACCTGGTGTGCGGGCGGTGTCGCAACTGCATGGCCGGCCGGCGGCATCTGTGCGCCCACACGCGCGGCGTGGGGGTCGATCACCCGGGGGCGTTCGCGGAATACATCGCGCTGCCAATGACCAACGTGTGGCACCACGCCGACGACGTGGACCCCGAAGTGGCCGCGATCTTCGACCCCTTTGGCAACGCCGTGCACACCGCGCTCACGTTCCCCGTGCTCGGCGAGGACGTGCTGATCACCGGCGCCGGGCCGATCGGCCTGATGGCCGCCGCGGTGGTCCGCCACGCCGGCGCACGTCACGTCGTGATCACCGACGTGAACCCCGATCGGCTCGAGCTCGCCCAGAAGATGGGGGTCACGCGCGCGCTGGACGTGCGCTCGCAGGGCGTGAACAGCGTGCAGGCCGAGCTGGGGATGAGCGAGGGCTTCGACATCGGCCTCGAGATGTCCGGCCAGCCGGTGGCGCTGCGCGACATGCTCGCGAACATGGCCCACGGCGGTCGGGTGGCGATGCTCGGCATCCCCTCCGAGGAAATCGCGATCGACTGGAACTTCGTGGTGTTCAACATGCTCACGATCAAGGGCATCTACGGACGCGAGATGTACGAGAGCTGGTACGCGATGACGGTGCTGCTGCAGTCCGGCCTGGACATCACGCCGGTGATCACCCACCGCTTCGCCGCCGCCGACTTCGAGGAGGCGTTCGCCACCGTCGCCGGCGGCCACGCCGGCAAGGTCCTACTCGACTGGAGGGAGATCTGACGATGGACCCAGCGGTGGCCGACCAGCTCACGGCCGAGCTCAACGAGATACGCGAGGACGGCCTGTACAAGGACGAGCGCGTGATCGCCTCGCCGCAGTCGGCCGAGGTGCGGCTGCGCGACGGCGCGCAGCTCCTGAACTTCTGCGCCAACAACTACCTCGGCCTCGCCGACCACCCAGAGGTGCTGGCCGCCGCCCGGGACGCCCTGGACCGGTGGGGCTTCGGCCTGGCGTCGGTGCGCTTCATCTGCGGCACGCAGGAGATCCACAAGCAGCTAGAGGAGCGGATCAGCACGTTCCTCGGCACCGAGGACACGATCCTCTACAGCTCGTGCTTCGACGCCAACGGCGGGCTGTTCGAGACGCTGCTGGGGCCCGAGGACGCGGTCATCTCCGACGCCCTGAACCACGCGTCGATCATCGACGGCATCCGGCTGTGCAAGGCCAAGCGACTGCGCTACGCCAACAACGACATGGACGAGCTGGAGGCCCGCCTGCAGGAGGCCGAGGGCGCCCGGCGCATCCTGGTCGCCACCGACGGCGTGTTCTCGATGGACGGCTACTTCGCCCGGCTGGACCTCATCTGCGAGCTGGCCGACCGCCACGGCGCGCTGGTGATGGTCGATGACTCGCACGCCGTCGGGTTCGTGGGCGAGACCGGCCGCGGGACGCCCGAGCACTTCGGCGTGGGCGAGCGCGTGGACATCTACACCGGCACGCTCGGCAAGGCGCTCGGCGGCGCCAGCGGCGGCTACACCAGCGGACGCCGCGAGATCGTGGAGCTGTTGCGCCAGCGCTCGCGGCCGTACCTGTTCTCCAACACGATCGCCCCGCCGATCGTGGCCGCGTCGGTGGCGGTTCTCGACCTGCTCGACACCGACGTCGGCGAGGACCTGCGCTCCCGGCTGCGAGAGAACACGTCGCTGTTCCGGTCGAAGATGACCGAGGGCGGCTTCGAGATCCTCCCTGGCGAGCACCCGATCGTGCCGGTGATGTACGGCGACGCCCGGAAGGCGGCCGACGTGGCCGAGCGGCTGCTGGACGAGGGCATCTACGTGATCCCGTTCTCGTTCCCGGTGGTGCCCCGTGGCGAGGCGAGGATCCGGACGCAGTTGTCGGCGGCGCACTCCACGGAGGACGTGGAGCGGCTGGTGGCGGCATTCGCCTCCGTGCGCGGCTGATTGCCTTCGTCTAAGCGTTCTCTCAGGGAACTCTCATCCGTGGCCCGTAGAACTTGTGCCCTGCGCAGAGCCACGACCTGTCCATGGACCGGTCAATCCAGCAGGAACAAGAGGAGCTTGAGATGAACGCAAGAAAGCCAATCACGAGCGCCCTGGGCGTCCTCGCCGCGGGGTTCACCCTCGCGGCTTGCGGCGGCGGTGAGGGCGACAGCAACAGCGAGCCGAGCGCTAGCAAGGCGCTCCCCCAGGGAAGCGAGAAGGTCGATTTGAAGCCGGCCGACTTCTCGATCAACATCGACAACCCCTACTGGCCGATGAGCCCGGGCAGCAAGTGGGTCTACAGAGAAGCCGACACCGAGGGCAAGAGAGAGAAGGTCGTCGTCGAGGTCACCGACAAGACGAAGACGATCGCCAACGGGATCGAAGCCCGCGTGATCCGCGACACCGTCAGCGAGAACGGCGTGCCGGTCGAGATCACCGACGACTGGTACGCCCAGGACAAGGCCGGGAACATCTGGTATCTCGGCGAGTACGTGACCAACTACGAGAACGGCAAGGTCGTCGACCACAGCGGTTCCTTCGAGGCCGGCGTCGACGGGGCACAGGCCGGTGTCGCATTGCCGGCAAACCCGGAGCCGGGGATGTCCTACCGCCAGGAGTACTACAAGGGCGAGGCTGAGGACAAGGGCGCCGTCGTCACAGTCGGCGAGGAGCAGGTTCAGGTGCCCTTCGGCTTCTTCGACAAAGGCCTTCTGATGACTCGTGACCTGGTGCCCTTGGAGCCACAGGTTCAGGAGCTGAAGTTCTACGCCCCTGACGTCGGCCCACTGTTGAGCGTGCACACCGACGGGGCCGGCGGCCGCGCGGCGCTGGTCAGCTACACCCCGGGCAAGTAGCGCACGCCCCCTGCACGAGAAGGGGCCCGCGTAGAGCGGGCCCTTGCAGGCACGCCGGCGGTGCCTCGCGGCGAAGCGCGGATCCGTACGCAGCTGTCGGCGGCGCACTCCACGGAGGACGTGGAGCGGGTGGTGGCGGGGTTCGAAGCCGTGAGCGGCTTTACACGTCTCTTTATCGACGAGGGTCGATCAGCGCCGAGCGTCCTCGATCGTCCGCAGCCGCTCCTGGAACTCTTCGGTGGTGAGCTCGCCGCGGGCGTAGCGGGCTTTGAGGACTTCGACGGGATCCTCGGATGAGCCGCGTCCGTTGCGGCCGGCTCCCCGCATCATCGACCACATCATCCAGCCCATGCCGCCCATCATCACGGCCATGCCCACGACGGCCAGCCAGCCCCAGCCGCCCATGTGGCCATCACCGAACCCACCCTGCGCAATGAGAGGGAACAGGGCGCTCATGCGACGAGGTGGGTCGCCAGCTCGACCGGGTTGCGGACGCAGTACACGCCCGGGCAGTGCTCGTCGGCGATGCGCTTGACCTCTTCGAGCTTCTCGCCCGGGGCGTCGGCGTCGACCTCCAAGTGCCAGTCGATGCGCTCCACGGGGGCGTTGTCGGTCACGCCGAGCGCGCGGCTCATGTCGACCTCGGCCTCCGTCCGAGCCCTCACGGAACGCAGCTGCACCCCCTGGCGCGCCGCCTCTTGGGCATAGGTCATCGCGGAGCAGGCCAGCCCACCCCAGAAGCAGTAGGCCAGAGGATTCGGCGCGGACCCGGTGCCACCCATCGGGGGCGGGAAGTCGGCCTCGAATACGACCGGGTCCCCGTTGGGTACCGGGATGGTGGCCCGGAACTGCGGCTGGCCCTCCTGAGCCTGCCACTCTCCATCGAAACTGACCCGTTGCTTGAGCGCGCCGGGGTCCTGCTCGGCCTTGGCGATGGTCTCCTTCAGAGCTTCGGTGTTGACGTTGTGCATATGGGTCCTTGTCGAGTCGGGTTCAGGTAGCGGGTGGTCCGCCGAGGAATGCGGCGGAGACGAGCAGGTAGGCGGCCACGCACGTCACGAGGACCGCGGCAAACGGGGGGGTGCTCTGCAAGGTCCTCCCAAGGATGGAAGCCGAGCCGGTACATCAGCTTGTAGGGAACGCCCATGCTGTACTCCTTAGGGTTAGCTCGTACGGGCCCCGCCCGCAAGGCCGGGACCTTCGGGATCGCCACCATCGGCAAGGGCATGAAGGTGGTGAGCCTGCACGCGCCCGAGAGGATTCGAACCTCTGACCTTCGGTTCCGTGAGTGATGAGATCACGCACGATCTCCGTGTTCGAGGCGCAAGCGCGTCAGCGGCCCGTCGCGCCCTTTCGCAACGCCCTTGCCTTCG
>Ga0209587_1000300_pt1 | contig 24064 bp, 21 predicted proteins | sample NGEPerD_2_FD_184512 | JGI IMG/M metagenome (GOLD analysis project Ga0209587, IMG submission 184512) | Arctic peat soil microbial communities from the Barrow Environmental Observatory site, Barrow, Alaska, USA - NGEE PermafrostL1-D... | ecosystem: Environmental > Terrestrial > Soil > Wetlands >... | reverse complement strand
AGACGCGCTGGGGCTACGGTTCGCCGGCAACTCCACGCTGCTGCATCAGGGCCGCGTGTGGCCGGTTGCCCATCTCCTGGCGGCAGCCCTGGCGGGAGTGGCGTTGGCCGAGCTTTCGATGCGCTTGTCATCTCGCTCCCGTGCGGCCGCCCTGTCCGCAGGTGCCCTCCTGGTTGGGGTGGGCTCGCTCTCAGTATGGCTCGCCTCCGCGCGCATGACCGAGCTGCTCGAGGGCAATCTCCAGGGCTTCACCTACGATCGGCCCGATCTTGCGCCCGACGCTTTCGCCCGCACGGCCGCAGCGCGTCTGAGCCCGAGCGACGTGGTCCGTGTCCAAGGCGACGGCGGCGACCGTCTCGCCTTTCTTCTGTGGCAGCTATCGGGCGCCAGGCTGGCGGGGTATGACGATCCCGAGCGCAGCTCAAACGATCTGCGCATCCGTTACGCCGAGCTCGCCGAGCGCTGGGACAGGCGCAACCGAGGAGGGGGCTTTCGACCCACGGTCGTGATCCGACAGGTGGATCCCCCGGCCGGCGAGTACGGGAACCTGCATTGGTCGGTGACTCGCTTTTAGCCCCCCCTGTCGGTGGTCAAACGTCCTCGGTCCGCTTTTCAGCACCATTTTGGGGGGTCAAACGTCCTCGGTCCGCTTTTCACCACCCGCCGGCCCAGCCGAACTTTGTGTCCCCAACCACCTCACGGGTGGTCACGGCCGCAAGGTTGGGAACCGCGGCCCGGCCCGACCCGAACTTTGTGTCCCCAACCACCTCACGGGTGGTCACGGCCGCAAGGTTGGGAACCGCGGCCCGGCCCCCTCTCGGTAACCTGTCGGCAATGGATTTCGACCTCGCCGAGGAGCAGCGTGATTTCGTTCAGTCCCTGCGCTCGTTCGTGGACGACGTCATCCGGCCCCGAGCCGAGGCGTGGGACGAGTCCCACGAGCTGCCTTTGGAGGCGGTCGAGCAGATGGCGGCGCTGGGGCTCTTCGGGCTGCCCTTCCCCGAGGAGTACGGGGGTTCGGGCGCCGATTTCCTCACTCTCTGCCTCGCCATCGAGGAGATCGCCCGGGTCGACTCCTCCCTGGCGATCACGCTGGAGGCGGCGGTCTCGCTCGGCGCAATGCCGATCTATCTCTTCGGCACCGAGGAGCAAAAGAGCAGGTGGCTGCCGCCTCTGGCGGCGGGGGAAGCGCTTGCCGGGTTCGGCCTGACCGAGCCGGGCGGCGGCTCTGATGCCGGTGCCACCCGAACCTCGGCCCGCTTGAGCGACGGCCACTGGCTGATCAATGGCTCGAAATCGTTCATCACGAACTCCGGAACGGCCATCACCTCGTTCGTGACCGTCACGGCCGTGACCGGAACGAATGAAGGCGATAAGGAGATCTCCGCATTCATCGTCCCTTCGGGGACCGAGGGCTTCGAGGTCTCCAAGGACTATCGCAAGATGGGATGGTGGCACTCGGACACTCATGAGCTCTCGTTCAGCGACTGCCGGGTACCAGAGGATCACCTCCTGGGGAACAGAGGTGAGGGCTTTAGCAACTTCCTGCGCATCCTCGACGACGGCCGCATCGCCATCGCGGCGCTCGCGGTCGGCCTGGCCCAGGGGTGCCTCGACGAGAGTTTGCGCTACGCCTCGGAGAGGACCGCCTTCGGGCGCCGGATCGGCTCCTTCCAGGGCCTCCAGTTCAAGCTCGCCGACATGGCGATGAAGGTCGAGCTCGCCCGAGGCTCCTATTACCGGGCCTCATGGCTCAAACAGCAAGGGCGTCCCTATAGGAAGGAAGCCTGTATGGCCAAGCTCTTTGCATCTGAGAGCGCGGTCGATGCCGCGCGCGACGCCGTGCAGATTCATGGAGGCTACGGCTACATCGAGGAGTTTCCCGTGTGCCGTCACTTCAGAGACTCGAAGATTCTCGAGATTGGCGAAGGGACCTCGGAGATCATGCGAGTGTTGATCGCGCGCGAGCTTGGCCTCACCGGTTCTTGAGCGAGCTCCCCCGGGTCATCTCATCCGCCGCCGAGCTCGAGGCCGCAGTTGTCGGCGCGCGGGCCTCCGGATGCGTCGGGCTCGACACCGAGTTCTTGCGAGAACGCACCTATCGTGCCCGGCTCTGCCTGGTGCAGCTCGCCACGCCCGAGGGGATCTTCATAGTCGACCCGGTCTCGGGCCTCGATGTGGCGGCGGTCGCCGAGCTGGTCTCCGATCCCTCCGTTCAGGTGATCGTCCATGCGGGCAAGCAGGATTTCGAGCTCTTCTTCGACCGCTTCGGGGCCGTGCCTGCCAACGTGTTCGACATCCAGATCGCGGCCGGCTTCCTCGGCTACGGCGCCTCCCTTCCCTACGGACGACTCGTGGAGGCCGTCGCCGGCCGAGCCCTCGAGAAGGGGGAGTCCTATTCCGACTGGTGCCGGCGGCCCCTGACCGAGGCGCAGCTGCGCTATGCCTCAGACGACGTCGCCTATCTCCTCGAGGTGGCCGGCCGCCTCGAATCCGAGCTGCAGGAACGCCACCGTCTGACGTGGGCGCAGGAGGAGATGGGCCCGCTCGAGCAGACCTCCGCCTACGAGAATGATCCCGAGCAGGCGTGGCGCCGGGTGGCCGGGAGGGGGAGCCTGAGCCCAAACCGGCTCGGTGTCCTGCGCGAGGTGGCAGCGTGGCGTGAGCGCAGCGCGTCCCGCCGCGATCTGCCGCGGGGCTGGGTGATCAAGGACCCGACTCTTGTAGAGATCGCCCGGCGCGCCCCCAAGGACCTCAGGGGGCTCGAAGCGATTCGGGGCCTGAGCCCCAAGGAGGCCGAGCGTTCTCAGAAGGCCTTGCTGGAGGCGATCGCGAAGGGCCGCTCCCATCCCATCGAGGCCGAGCGTCCGGCCCCCTCACGTGTGATCCAAAGGAGGGCCCGCCTGCTGAGCTCCCTGGCCGACGCGGTGGTCAGGGCACGCTGCGAGGATGCAGGGGTCGCCACCGAGCTCGTCGCCACCCGCTCCGAGCTGGAGTCGTTGCTGTCCTTCATCGTGGCAGGCTCCCTGAGGGAGAACGACTACCGCATACTGCGAGGATGGCGCCGTGAGCTGGCCGGTGAGGCGGTGCTTGCAGTTGCCGAGGGCAGGATCGCGGTCAGGTCCTCGGATCTCCCGCCCTACATCGAAGAAGTGGAGCTGGGGGGTGAAGGGCATGGCAGAGGTGCCACGTTGCGGGAATGACAGAGAGCGAAGAGGTGCAGCCGAGATGAAGGCGCGTTGATGGCAGACGACGAAGAGCGCATAGCACTGTTTCTCGACTTCGAGAACCTTGCTTTGGGCGCACGGGACCGGGGGGAGAAGCTCGACATGGCGGTCATCATGGACGCCCTCACCGAACGGGGCCGGGTGGTGGCAAGGCGGGCCTATGCCGACTGGAATCTCTTCTCCGACTACAGGCAGGGCCTTCTCTCGCAACGGATCGAGATGATCGAGATTCCTCAGCGCGCGGGCATGGTGCGAAAGAACGCCGCCGACATCAAGCTTGCGGTGGACGCACTGGAGGTCGCCTTCCAACGGGATTTCGTGACCACCTTCGTGGTCGGCTCGGGAGATTCCGACTTCACGCCCTTGGTGCTCAAGCTCCGAGAGCTCAACAAGCGCGTGATCGGGGTGGGAGTCGAGGGCTCAACCTCCGAGCTGCTCCCGGGCGCGTGCGACGAGTTCCTCTTCTACGAGCGCCTGTTGGGCCCCGGCACCGTACGGTCTGCTCCTCGCAAGCGCCGCAAGCCCGACGAGCCCGAGGAGGCGCAGGGGTCAGAGCTATCCGAGATCTCGCGACTCGTGACCAGCACTCTCGGAGGCCTGCAGCGCAGCTCGAATGCTCCCGTGTTGTCCTCGAGTATCAAGCGGGCGATCAAGAGAAAAGACCCCACCTTCTCGGAGGGCGACTACGGCTTCCGGACGTGGGGGGAGCTCATGACCCACCTCCAAGACTCGAGTGTCGTCGAGCTACGCAGCGGCTCGGCCGAGGGTGACCCCACCGTCGATTTTCCGTCCAACGGCGGGGGCCAGGCGCACGCATTCGAGCTGTTGCGGGAGGTGGTCCAGGAGCTTGAGCAGAAGAACGGATCCCCCATGCTGTCAGGGCTCAAGAACGAGCTTCGCAGGCGTCAGCCGACGTTCTCCGAGAAGGAATTCGGTTATGGGGGCTTTTTGCAGTTCGTGAAGGCCGCCGCAGCCAAGGGCGTGATCGATCTGGAGTGGGACGATGTCGACGAGGACTACTACCTGACCACCTAGCCGTCGGTTTTGTGGGCCCCAGAGTGCCCAAAACGGCACGCACAGACGCTCAAAACGTTTTTTAGGGGCGCCAGAGTGCGGAAAACCGCACCGAGAGGCGCTCAAAACCGAGAAAGCGTCAGTAGCCCTCGTTGCCTCCGTCCGAGTCGGTGGCCTTGTCCTTGGCCTTGTTGGCCTCCTTCTTTATCTTCTCGCCGGCCTCGCCGGCCTCCTTCTCGACCTTGTTGCCGGCGTCGTTGACGGCCTCCTTGGCCTCTCCGCACGCCACCAGAGCGCCGCCCGGCAGCGCCAAGGCCGCAGCCAGGACCCAGCTGCTCAGTTTCGTTCTCATCCGCAACTCCTTTCGTCAGGTGGACGGGATATACCCATTTGACGGAAGTGGCCACGCTGAAGTTTGCGCGTAGGTCCCCCCCGCCCCAAATCTAGCTTTGTGCCAGAAATCGGGCGGAATCCGCCCCTTATCTGGCTAAGAGCCGAATCCGGGGCGGGTCCCGGCCCGGGCTGGCTCAGGAGGGGCCGGAGGATGAACGGGTCTCCGGTCCGGGGTCGTCGGCCTCCACCTTGAGCGCGAGCCCCGCCGAGTTCGACACCCAGCGCGGAGAGCTGTGCGAGACCCTCTTGCCCGGGGGCTGACGAAGCCAGGTGCGGGCGATCGCCTTGGTGAAGCCCCACGCGTAGCGCATCGTGGTCGGCTTTTTCGTGAGTCCAGAGGCGCGCCGTCGCAACGTGATCGGGACCTCCGAGACCCTCAGGCCCCGGCGGGCTGCCTCGAGGATCATCTCGGACACATAGAACTGGTCCTGGCGTAGGTCGAGCCGCTGGAGGGCTTCGGCGGTGACCGCTCGATAGCCGTTCGAGGGGTCCGAGACCGAGGTGCGCGAGAGGGCGGTGAGGAGCTTGGAATAGAGCATCACGCCGTGCTTTCTTACGCTCGATTCGACCTCGAAGCTTCCCAGCGTCCTCGAGCCCTGGACCATGTCGGCCTCCCCCTCGAGCAGAGGGGTCACGAGCCGTTCCATCTCTGAAGGATCGTGCTGGCCGTCGGCGTCGATCGTCACCACGATCCGGGCCCCGGTCCGCAGCGCCGCCTGGTATCCGAGCCGCACCGCGGCCCCCGACCCTCGTCGCAGGTCCCGCCTGATCACTGCTGCCCCCAGTGCCCGTGCGGTTGCCTCCGTCTCATCGGTGCAGCCGTCGGCGACCACGATCGGCACCACCGGCAGGCCGCCGACAATGGTCGGGATCTCGCCCACAACGGTCGGGAGGTTATCGGCTTCGTTGAACGCCGGCAGAACGACCACGCAGGCGCCGTCGGCCGGAGCCACTCCCTCCTCCTCCAGCCGCCGCAGAGCCATGTAATCGACCAGGTCCCCGATCTCGTCGGAAAGCTGGTCTTCGCGCGAGAACCCTCGGAACACGAGTGCCAATGTGAACAGGTTCGAGAGCACGAGAAGACCGATGATTCGCGCCCGTTCTTGGCCGGGCTTGAACCCAAGGGGGGTAAGAAAGGAGTCGAAGATTCTCGGTGCCAGCGCCGCGATGGTGAGTCCCAGGACCACGAAGAGGGCGGCCACGAGCTCGCCGCGTCGGAGCTGGCCCTTGCGATAGCGGATTATCGCAAAGACGGCCAGCAGCAGGGCGACGACGGCGCCGAAGATCCTCAGGGCCATGGTCTCAGTGTCCCACTCGCTACGGGCGGGTCACAACAGCAGCGGGAATCGCAGACTCGGCGCCTGGCGGCGCCTTTTTGTGAGCCGGGTGGCTCCGAGGGCTCCGGCGGCGCCCAGCAGCGGCAGCGCAGGAAGGACGTAGCGGTAGTGATAGACGGTCGTCACTACGGGCGCTAGCAGCACGACCACGCCGAGCAGGCTGAGAAGGAGGCACGCGACTCCCTGGTGATCATCCCGCCACCTTCGGCCGAAAGCCCATGAGCCTGCTAGCCCGGCGATGAGCAGAGCGCCCAGCAGAGGGCCGTAGGTGTAGATCACGCCTTGGTAGAGGCGCAGGGCGGCTGCGGGGCCCGGTGCGATGCGGAACTCGGCTAGCTCCAGCCGGGGAGGTGCGGAGCCCCCCAGTGCCCTCACCACCGGGTGGGGGTCGGCGTCTTCCAGTTTCCGAGGAAAGCGCCAGCGGGCGACGTAGGGTTCCTGGCTGGACGGGGAGCGGGCGGCGAAGAAACGCAGGAAGTCGTGGCCGACCACGTTTGCGTACTGGAGCGGCTTTGCGAGGATCATGCGGCGGGAGAAGCTCAAAAAGACGTGGTTCGCGTCGGGCAAGTCGATCAACTCTTGAGGCACGTCCAGGGCCCAGAAACCTCTATTGGCGAACCCTTGCCCCAAGGCGTGCTCGATGCAGAGGCCTCTCTGAGACGGTGGAACCTCGACGCCCTCGCAGCTCGCAAAGCTCGCCACCCGCCCGTACAGGATGAAGCCGTTGCGGTTTGTCAATCCCCAGCTGCCCTCTGCCACCCGGAACCAGGTTCCGTAGGTGACCACCGGGAGGACGAAGCCGAGCGTGAGACAAAAGACTCTCAGCCATCCGAAGCGCCGAATAACGGCGAAGAGCAAGACCGGTCCGATTAGCGCGAGCCCTACGAAGCGAGTCAGCCCAGAGAGCGCCACTAGGGCGCCGACTCCGGCGAGAGCCGCAGGGTGCGGTTGGGCTCGCCACAGCAGAACGGCGACGGCCGAGACGACCAGCGCGACAAATAACGTCTCCGTGAGCACGTATTGCTCGATGATGAGCTGATAGCCGTCGAGCAGCATCGGAGCGGCACCGAGAGCGCCGAAGGTCGGGCTCGCTCCGAGCCGTCTCAGCAAGATGTAGAGGAGCAGGGCGATGCCGAGCCCCAACGCGTGCTGGATGAACGGGACGAGGGCAAGGTTGTTCAGCGCCAAAACCGGTTTGAGTAAGGTGGGATAGAGAGAGGGCCGCAAGCCCGAGGCAGATCCCTTGAGCGCCTGTCTCAGGAACGCGATCGTGTCCCTCTGAAGAAGCAGAGCAGGCTGATAGGTGAAGAAGACGACGATGCGCAGAAGCGCCCCCACGGCGAACAGCGTCGTGAAGAGGACGTTTTCTCGCAGCAGCGCGGCTCCCTTCGCAAGCGGCCGGCTCCGGTTGATCGCTCGAGTGTTGACTGTGGCTTGATTCACCGGAAGAGTTTCCCACCATGATTCGGCATCAATAAACGAGTGGAGCTCGACCGCATCGAAAGCCGGGGAAGTCATCCGGGCGAGGGGCATCTGCGTCTTTGTCGAGGCCGAGCACGCGATACAGATCAGCGTCTGGCGTTTGTGTCACGAGTTCGAGAAAAGCCAGGTCGTCGAAGATCCGAAAGTTGGCCTCAACGGTTCTCAGGGTCGGGTCAAAGCGGCGATGGACGAGCAGGACATAGTCGGCTTTTCGCCGCTCGAGAAAATCGACGTTGGGGGTGGGGCGCTGGTAGAAGCGGTTGGCATCCAGAAGCAGTTCTACCGTCTCCCGCAGGATCTGCGGGCGCAAGTGAGGGCCCATTCCCTCGAGGATGCCGGTTCTCCCCGTAAGAACCTGGATGGTGCCTCCGGTGCGCCGGTTGGAGAGGATGCGCGCGTCGCAGGGAAGGGAGCTGCGGATCTCGTTTAGATACTCGATGTTTCGCAGTTGCCATGGCCGAGGTCCGGGGAGCGGCAGCATGGCCGTAAGGAGCAGCAGGGCGACTACGGCCGTGATACCGGCGCCCGCCGCCATCGGCGCACGGACGTCCACCCTGCTGCACAGCATGAGTGCGGCTTCAATCGCAGACAGCAATAACAGGATCACCGGCAGAGCGGCATAGTCTGCTAGCCGGCGCGCGCCGAAGTTAGCCGGAACGAACGCATCGTAGAGGTAGGAGAAGGCAAGTGTGACGAGGATGAGATTTGCGGCAAGCCCCATGGCAACTAGCGGAACTGGCTTGAGCGACAAAGGGACGGTCACCGCCAGCAAGATCGCGGCAAGCAATCCCCCCAGCAGATAGAGATAAGGGTTCTCTAGGCCTAGGCCGATTGCGTCCTCAACGTGCTTCCTCAACAAGTCGTCTGCCGGTTCGTAAAAGGCGCGGGAGCTGGGCGCGAACCGCCTCTGTTCTCCCGTGGTGAAGAGGGCCGTGGGGTCGTAGCCACCGACGCCTGTGTATTGATTGCTGCCGGCGGCGGCCTGAAATGCAAGATCCCCCCGAGCCAGCCATGGAACCAGCAGTCCGATTATTCCGGCCAGACAAACGACTGGTACCACTCGTCTTATGAATCCATTCACACTTCGAGCTTGAGCGACCAGGAACAGCCCATACCAGAGAAGGATTCCGAGCGCGACGGCCGTCGGCACCAGATGGGTGCCCGCGGACACGCCGAACAACACACCTGCGAGCACGATGTCCCGTCTGCCCTCTCCAGCGCGCGCGGCCCGAAGGGCAACCGCAAGGGCGCTGAACGCAATCAGGCGCCCGAACGACTCGGCTCGAAAGTAATTGAGATCGTTGGTCATCTCCGATCTGAAAATGGTGTTCATCAAGGTCACCAGGGGAAGTAAAGGAGCGGTCAACCGCATCCCAAGCTCCCGCGCGAACCACCAGAAGGAGGCGCTTACCCCAATGGCTGCCAGCCAAGTCAGAGCATCCATGGCCGGAAAGGGAGCATCCGGCATCACAAAGCTCATGCCTGCTCCGAAAGAGTTCAACAGCACTTTGTTGATGGTCGGCGCGTATATGCGGCCCCACTGCAGCGACTGCTCGGGGATCTGTCCCGAGTCCGCCACTTCGAGCGCATCGGCCCAATATCGAAAAGGCGTGGTGGATCCGAGATTCTGAAGGCCAGACAATGGCAGCTTGATGGCGGCGATTAGAACAACCACCAGGAGTCCGGCCACGAGCGTCCACGGCTCCCCGCGCACCTCTTGGTCTATCGCCGACAGATGTGCCCTTAACCCCCCGCCTTTAGCGGCGACGATTCCTGTGGCCACGGAGACTGCACCCAACAGAACAATAAAGAGGGTCGGCTCCAGGATGTTGGTGAGCGCAAGCGCGAACGCGAGGACGCTCGAGATCGTGTATCCCAACGCCACTGAGAGCGCCAATCTGCCGGGCAGACTCATCCGGCCGGGGCGGTACAGCGCGCTGCTCGCAAGCAGACCGGGGACGAAGACGGCTGTAGCCGCGAGGATCAAGCTGGCTGTTCCCACGGCTCTCCTTTCGTCCTTCTCACTTGTTCAAGTGGTGCACCCTACGATGGTGATTTGGCAAGCACCTCGCCGTTCTCGAGTGTCGAGCGACCGTCTGTCATTGCGGCCGGATCGCCGCAGGCGGCCGCACTTAAGTACAAGGTCGCGCCCGGCCCAGGGGGTAGAAGCGAACCGTGGACACTTGCACACAAGAATCTGTGGGTAGAAGCGAACCGCGGACATTTGCCACCGCCGCGAGCGAAAGTCAGGCCGGCCGATGGCTACTTGAAGATTCTCTCGTGCAGGGTCGTCAACAGGGGGGCGTCACCCCGAAGCGAGGGCTCTCATGCTGACGATGCCGACGAGTTCTCCATCCTCCATCACCGGAAGGTGACGGAAGCCGTGGGCCATCATGAGGGACAGAGCCGCACCGGCGGTGGTAAACGGAGTGATGGTGCGAGGCTTGCGGGTCATGCAGTCGCCCACGGGCGTCGTCCATGGTACGAGTCCGTTGGCGACGGCTCGCATCAGGTCTCTTTCGGTGACGATGCCGGCAACGCGATCGTGGTCCATGACAATTGCGGCGCCGACCCGCCGCTCCATCATCGCCTGGGCAGCCTTGTCCAAGTTCGTCTTGAGGGACACGGAGATTACGTCTGGGATCATGCAGTCTCCGACCCGTCTCACGCGTGTCGCCTTCTCAGCGTCTTCGTCGTTAGAGTCTTCGCCGATGTTCTTTTCGCTGATTTGCTCGAGCACAGCGCCGAGCAGATCCCTGACCGACAGCACTCCGGCAACCGTATGGTCGTCGTTGATGACGATCAGGTGCCTGAAGCCTTCACCGTGCATGCGAGTTGCAGCCTGCACGGCGTCCACAGAAGGAGCGAGAGTGAAGGCGTTCTTGGTCATGTAGGACTCGATGGCGCTCGTGTTTGGATCGGCCTCGCCGGCCAGCGCAAACAACAGATCGCGCTCCGTAAAGATCCCGGGCGCCTCGCCTTCCGACGCAACTACTATCGAACCCACCCCATGCTCTGCCATCCGCTCTGCCGCCAGCCGTAGGCTGCGGGAAGGCTCGAGGCTCACCACCGAGCGATTGATAAGCGTCGCGATTTCCACTAGTGGTTGTCCTTGGCGCTCGCCGTTTGGGCTACCAACAAGAGCTGAGTGAGGGCCAACGACTCGGAACGGCGCATTTTCTCGCCGTCCTGAAAGCTTCCGATCGCATCGCGCTGGAGGTCATGACCGTCCAGTCCCATGCCCTCCCAGATGATCTCCTCCACGGTGGCGGAAACATCTGACGGCATCGAGCCCTGAACCTCCATGACGTCGGCGGGCTTGCCGCCGTCGCGCGCCAGCGAGATCCGAATGGGTTCAAAAGAACGGACACGCGTCTTTTCTGCCAGCTCCATGAGATAGGGATGCGGAAGGACCGGTCTCAACACGACCCGTACGTCCAGCGTGGCAGCGTCCACATCGAGCGAAGGACCGGGTGGATGGAAGCGGACCACTATGTCGGCGTGCTCGCGCTGGGGCCGGATGTAGGCCTCCGAGTCTGGCTCCCGCTTGTCTAGGTCGGCCAGCACCTGCTGCTCGTCGTAGTTGCGCTTTGTGCAGTCGCGAGTGATCTTCCACCTACGGCGCAGGTCTTCGGGAGGGTCCAAGTAGACCTTGACGTCGAAGCAGTGGCGCAGTGCCTTGGTGTGAAAGGGAAGCAGGCCCTCGATTACGACTATGTCGCGCGGTTCGATGAGCTCCGGAGCCTCGAGCGTCCCATGGCTGTGGCCGTATACCGGCTTGAGTATCGGCTCTCCCGCGGCCAAGAGCCTCATGTGCTGCTCCATGATCCCGATGTAATTGCACTCGGGGTTGAGCGGGGTGATGGTGAGCTCCTTGCGCTGCTCGCGGCCATAGCGATGGTAGTCATCGACGCACACAGCAGTGACGCGTTCCGCGCCGAACACGTTGACGATCCCTCTCGTCAATGTGGTCTTGCCGGCCGCGCTATCTCCGACGATGCCGAGCATCACCGGCTTCGTCCGTGCGCCCCCCGAAGCGGGCGCTCGTTTCTCGACCGCGTCCGGGCTCAAGAACGTTCCATGTCGGCCGTGTACTTGCCCGCCCGCGCCAGGCTTGTGAGCTTGACCCTTTGGTGGAAGGCGTCTTGTCCGGCGACGAAGTTCGACTCCTCGCCCTTCCATGCGTCAAGTGCCGGTTGCTGCAGCGCGCGCGCAAACGAGAAACTCAGTTCCCAAGGATGAGGACCCATGTTGTTCATGGCGTTGAGGTGGGCCGTAGCGTGACGGCTGCTCTGTCCTCCGGAAAGGAACACGATGCCTGGGACCGTGGCAGGAACGACGTCTCTCAGGCAGCGGACGGTCTCTTGGGCGACCTCCTCGGCGCTCACCTGCTGGGAGCAGTCCTTGCCCGGCAGCACCATGTTGGCCTTCAGCAACATCCCGTCGAGCATCGCCCGCTGGGAGAACAGCTCGTCGAAGAGGGTATGGAGCGTTTGTGCAGTGACCTCATAGCAGCGCTCGATAGTGTGATCACCGTCCATGAGAACCTCGGGCTCAACGACGGGGACGATGCCGGCCTCCTGGCACAGGAGCGCGTAACGAGCGAGTGCATGTGCATTGACGCGGATGCAATAGGGGCTCGGGAGCCCGTCGCCGATCGCAATCACGGCGCGCCACTTCGCAAAGCGCGCACCCAGCTCTCTATATTCGTGCAGACGGTCGCGTAGCCCGTCGAGCCCTTCGGTCACTTTTTCCCCGGAGGCGCCGGCGAGATCCTTGGCGCCAGTATCCACTTTGATGCCGCAGATGATGCCGTCGCGCTGAAGCTGCTCGGGGAACGGCGTGCCCTCGATGGTTGACTGCCGGATGGTCTCGTCGTACAGGATCACGCCGCTGATCTGCTCGGATGCACCGGGCGTAGTCGTGAGCAAGCTGCGGTAGGAGCGCCTGGCCTCGTCGGTGGCCGGGATCCCGTTGCTCTCCAGACGCTTGGTGAGGGTGGGCGTGCTCTCGTCGGCGGCCAGGATGCCTTTGCCCGGCGCTACGAGGGCGGAGGCGGTGGATCGTAGCTCGTGAGCGTCCATTCTGAGCTCCCTTCCGAGGTGCTGCGAGCTGTTCAGGCTCTTCAAGTCTATGGGGGCAGCCCTGCGTTTGCATCCCCCGGGGGGATTAGATCAGGTGTACGCCCAGGTCGTAGACCGGCCATCCGTCGTCTCCGCCCCGGGCTGCCGGATTGAGAACGTGCTCCTGGGCTGAGCCCGGGCTCACGAGATGAACCACCCGGGTCCCGCGCAGCAGCAGGGCGTCGGCGATCAGCCGCCGATGACAGTGCCACCACAGGGTCTCGGCGCACATGACCGCCGAGGACTTGGATTCCGCCGCCTCCTCGAGCGCTTCCAGGGCGGCCCGGAACTCGGCGGTGTCCATATGGTCGGCGTAGGCACGAAAAGACCGGTTACGCCACGCCGGGTGGCGGGTGTTCTCGGCCCCCTTGCGGCGCCCGCCCATCTCCTCGCCACGCCATTCGTAGTCGAGCCCTGCCGCTCCCAGAGAGTGCTCGAGCGCCGCACGGGAGAATTGGGGATGACGGCGGGAGCCGGGGAAGCGACGGACATCGACGAGCCGGCGCACACCGGCGCTCTGGAGCATCTCGATCAGCTCCTCGGAGGTCTTGGTGCCATGCCCGATCGTGTGGACGAGAGCCATGGCGGGCTAACCTAGCGCCCCTTCATATGCCCGAGCTACCCGAGGTCGAGTCCGTCCGCCGCCAGCTCGAGCCTGCGCTGGCCGGCCGCACGATCGTGGATGCGTGGGCCGACCCCATCCCCTCTGTTCCCAGAGAGTTCATGGGCCTCGACCGCCTCCCCGGCCGCACGATCGCGAGGGTCTTCCGGCGAGGCAAGTTCCTTATTGCACCTCTCGATCAGCGGCTCGAGCTGATCATGCATCTCGGGATGACCGGTCAGCTCGGCTTCGACCGTCTGGGCGACCCCTATGTGAGGGCGCGGTTGCGGCTCGACGACGCGCGCACGCTGACGTTTCGCGACGTGCGCCGCTTCGGGCGTATGGCGGTGGTGGACGAGGGAGACTACGAGGCGATTCCAACACTTGCCTTGTTGGGACCGGAGCCGTTGTCGGACGAGTTCGATGTGCACGCTTTCGCTGCTGCTCTGGCGCGCACCAAGGCTCCCGTGAAACCCTTCCTGATGTCGCAGCGAGCGGTGGCGGGGGTCGGCAACATCTATGCCGACGAGGCCCTGTGGCTGGCGCGCATCCACCCCGCCTCACGGCGGGTTGGGCCTCGGCGGGCGGCCCGGCTGCATGGCGCCGTTCGAGAGGTGCTCGCGGCCGCCGTCGAAAGGGAGGGCACGACTTTTCGCGACTACGTGAAGGTCGACGGGGAACCGGGAAGAAACGCTAGCTTTCTGATCGCCTACGGGCGAGCAGGCTTACCCTGCCCACGCTGCGCCACTCCGCTCAAGAAGATCGTGCTGGGGGGCCGCGGGACCACGTTCTGTCCCCGCTGTCAGCGGGCCTGACCCGTGTAGGCTGGTGTCGGCCGAAGACCGCACTCGAAGGGGGTTTCACCATGACAGAGTCGAACATCGGATACGCATCTCCGCAAGAGGCGATCAAGGCTCCGCGCGAGGACATCGTCTATGTGGCCGGGCTCTACGAGGGCACCGGCGAGGAGCGGCCCGACTTCCTCGGAGTCGTCGATGTCGACCCCTCCTCGGACACTTATTCGCAGATCATCCACACCACCGACATGCCCAACGTCGGCGACGAGCTTCACCACTATGGCTGGCAGATTTGCAGCTCGGCGTGTCACGCCCAGGATCGCGAGCGCAAGCACTTGGTCGTTCCCGGCGTGCGCTCGTCGCGCATCCACATCGTCGACGTGGCAACGGATCCAAGGGCGCCCGAGATCGTCAAAGTCATCGAGCCCGAAGAGGTCAAGGCGAAGACCGGGCTGTCGGCGCCGCACACGGTCCATTGCATGCCCGGTGACAACGTGGTGATGTCTATGCTCGGCAACGCAGAAGGGGGCCGGGGCGGAGGCTATCTGGTTCTCGACGCACAGAGCTTCGAGATCAAGGGCCGCTGGGAGGCCAACGGCGCGCCCGAGTGGGCTTACGACTTCTGGTATCAGCCGCGCAAGAACGTCTTCCTCTCGAGCGAGTGGGCCGCTCCCGAGGTGTTCATGCCCGGATTCAATCTCGAAGATGTGGCCGCCGGCAACTACGGCCATTCAATCCACTTCTGGGACCTCGAAAGGCGCACCGTGCAGCAGACCATCGACCTCGGCGACACCGGCATGATTCCTCTGGAGATCCGCTGGCTCCACGACCCCGACTCAGAGACCGGATTCGTCGGTGCGGCCCTGTCCTCGACGATGTGGCGTTTTTATCGCGACGGGGACAAGTGGGCGGCGGACACGGTCATCGAGATCGAGACGCGCGACCTCGAGGGCTTCCCGGTCCCGGTGCCGGGCCTGATCACCGACCTGGTCGTTTCCATGGACGACCGCTTCCTCTACTTCTCGAATTGGCTTCACGGTGACCTGCGCCAGTACGACGTCTCGAACCCTGCGGAACCCAAGCACACCGGCTCGGTTGCGCTAGGGGGTTTGTTCGAGGAGGCAAGGCATCCCAACGGGACAAAGCTCGACGGAGGCCCGCAGATGTTGCAGCTGTCGATGGACGGGCGCCGGCTCTACGCCACCAACTCGCTGTTCTCCACTTGGGACAACCAGTTCTACGCCGACCTCGACTCGTGGCTCGTGTTGATCGACATCGCAGAGGACGGCGCCATGTCGCTCAACCCGGACTTCTTCGTCGACTTCTCGGCCCTGCCCGGAAAGCCGCGCGCCCACGAGATCCACCTGCCTGGAGGCGACTGCACCACCGAGATCTTCCAGTAGGAGCGAAAGCATGCGAACTTTGACTGTCCGACCACCCGCGAGGTGGTCGCGGCGACAAAGTTCGGCGGATACGCTGAAGCCGTGCCACTTCGTCACATAGCTGCACCCTCGTTGTCGGATGCCACCGGGCAGACCTCGGGCATGCGCCGCTTGGCCGCGATCTCTGCGTCGTCGGCTGGCTCGCAGGCGATCTTCATGGGGCAGACTCACGTGCTCGCCGGAGCTTCGTCCGGCCCCCATCATCACGGGAAGTCCGAGACGTGTATCTACGTCGTGTCGGGACGGCCGCGTTTTCTGTTCAAGAAGGACGGCCGGGAGCAAGCCATCGAAACGGGACCGGGAGACTACGTCTACATCCCTCCCTTCGAACCGCACGTAGAGGAGAATCGCCACGACGAGGAAGCCGTGGTCGTCGTGGCGCGCAGCACCCAAGAAGCGATAGTGGAGAACCTCGAGCACCTCTAGACGAGGACGCTTGACCCGGGCGGTTCATCAGTGCCTCAGACCCACCGGCGACATCGTTCCGGGATGGCTTCGATTGCAGCACCAGCAAATACTCCGAAGACGGTAGACCAGTGTCTAAAGTGACCGCCGTTTAAGTATCCGACGTCTACCAGTATTGCCTGTAGCAATTTTGGATCTTTACTCTCTTGATTGAGGCACTACTATTCGGGAATATTGAGTATGAAGTCTTGCCCTCTTTGTGTAGATGGTCGGGTAATCGGCGCCGATGTTTCGTCCCTTGCGATTCTTGGCGACAACCTTGCATTCGATGTAATACTTATCGGGGTTGCCCTTGTTCCAGATCTTGATATTTCCTTGAACCGAATCCCCGGCCGACCCGTAGTGCTTAATGCGAACGCTAAGGACGTTCGCTCTTGCAACTCTGTTGCTGAACCAATCCCCGGCACTGGCCTACGATCAACAACGAACCCAGGACCACGCTCATTATGACTGTTTTTCTCATGCCTTCTCCTCCTTGTGGCTCAAGAACGGATGGCTCAAGAACGGAACTATGGTAACGCCTAGCGGGAGTAAGCGAGTCGTGCGACCTGCCGACAATCCGAATGCCGGCAATCAGGCTCGGAAGATCAAACTCAATTTCCATACCGCACGCACCTTCTGTTTACAATTAGCACCAAGGACGCTCACCACTCACAGGGGCTGGTGCATATTACTAACGGCCCAGAGGCCTTTACCGGTGAGGGTGCATGGTGACCATCAACCTCCGCGGCCCTCAGCCTTTGATGACCCCGACCGGCCGCAGCCGTGCGACAACTTTGGAAAGCCCTGCGATCTCGCACGACTTCACGACCTCCGAAGCATCCTTGTAGGCATAGGGCGCCTCCTCGGCCAACAGCTTCCACTTCGAGCCGGCCAGCACGATGCCCTGGGCCTCGAGCTCCTTCTTGAGTTGCTCGCCCGGCATCACTTTCTTCGCCGCGGTGCGAGACATAGCGCGCCCGGCCCCGTGACAAGTGGATGCGAACGACTGCGGAGAAGCCCGTCCCACGAGCAGGAACGAAGCCGAGCCCATCGAGCCCGGAACTATGACCGGCTGGCCGATCGCCGAGTACGCCGCGGGTAGTTCTGCGTTGCCGGGCCCGAGCGCAGGTGTGGCGCCCTTGCGGTGAACACACAGGTTCATGCGCTTGCCCTCGACCTCGTGCTCTTCGAGCTTGGCGAGGTTGTGCGAGATGTCGTAGACCAGCGACAGGCCGAGCGACTTGACGCTTGCAGACAGCGTTGTGCCGAAGGCCTCGCGCGCCGCATCGGCCAGCACCTGGCGGTTGGCGCGCGCGAAGTTGCCGGCTGCGTCCATGGCGCCCATGTAGCTTTGCGCCAGCTCATGGTCGAAGGGAACGCAGGCGAGCTGCCGATCGGGCAGCTCGTAGCCGAGCGACGGCATGAGCGGGTCTAATTGCCTCAGGTAGTCGGTGCAGGTCTGGTGGCCGAGCCCGCGGGAGCCGGAGTGGATCATCACGCAGACCTGGCCCTCGAACAGGCCCATGACCTCCGCCGCCTGTAGGTCGCGTACCTCGTCGATCACCTGGACCTCGAGGAAGTGGTTACCGGCGCCGAGGCTCCCCAACTGTCCCAGACCCCGCTCGCGCGCTCGCTCCGACAGGTGCTCGGGCTGGGGAGCGGCGAGGGGGCCGGAGCCCTCGGCGAGCTCGACATCCTCGTCCCATCCCGCTCCCCGACTCACTGCGTACGACGCTCCCTCACGCAGCACCCGATCGAGGCCGCCTTCATCCAGCGGCATTCGTCCCCGGCCCCCTGTCCCGCGCGGCACAGCCCGGCCCAGCGCCGCAACCAGCTCATGGAGCCTGGGCTTCAGGTCTTCCTCGAAGCTCAGGTCGCTGCGCATGAGCCTCACCCCGCAACCGATGTCGAAGCCCACTCCTCCGGGAGACACGACTCCATCCGAATCCACGGACGTAGCCGCCACCCCGCCGATGGGAAAGCCGTAGCCCCAGTGGATGTCGGGCATCGCGCAAGCCGCGCCCACGACCCCCGGTAGCGTTGCCATGTTGGCGACCTGCTCTGCGGCGCGGTCCTCGAGAGCCTTGTGGAACAGGGTTTCGGTGGCGAAGATGCGGCCTGGCACCCTCATCCCGGCGCGATAGCCGACGGGCAACTCCCAAACGGCCTCGCCGGTTCGGCGCGGCTCGGTGGCCGTGGTCACGCCGCAGCCGCGGCGCGCTCGCGGGCCTCCCTCAAGATCGGCGGCCCCGGAAGCAGGATGTTCATGGCTCTACACAGAGCGAAGGTGCTGGGACGCACGGCACTACTTGCCAGGGGGAGCCACGGGATCCGGTAGAGCCTGCGTGCGCGCGCGGGCAGGATCGCCACGGCGGCGGTGGCGGGGATGGCCCAGAGGGGACGCGCCAGCGGGGGCAGGGGCGGGTTCAACACGAACTTCAAACCGCGCCGGGCTTCGGGCGTCGCTTGCAGATTCGTCGCCGCAGCGAGGTAGTCGCGCAAGGTCGCCAGATCGTGAGGCACGTCGTCGGGGCTCAGGCCGGCGAGCTCCGCACCCGTCACCATCTCGGCCACATAGCGGTCGCATTCCGCATGTGTCGGCCGTCCGCCGTAGCTCCGGTACGCGGCCAAAAAGGAATCCACCTCGACGTTGTGCACCCAGGTCAAGAGCTTCGGGTCGTTGGCCCGGATGGTGCGTCCGCTCATGGGATCCAGACCGGTGATGCGGGAGTGCAGCGCACGGATGCGCGCCCCCTGAGCGCTAGCCACCCGGCTACTGCCAAAGGTCGTGGTCATGACGTAGTCGCTGGTGCGCTGGAGCCGGCCCCATGGGTCCGCTGCAAAATTGGAGCTCTGCGCCATCACGGCCATGGCGAGGGGGTTCAGGGCTTGCAGCAACAGGGCCCTGAGGCCCCCTATCAACGAGGAGGGATCTCCGTGGATGCGCCACGCCATGCTGCCGGGCCCGAACAGGCCGAGGTCTTCCATGCCCGCAACGATACGGTCTGAGGGCTGGGAAGCCCCGCCCCTCAGCCGGCTCTTTGCCAGATTAGGGGCGGAATCCGCACGTTTCCTGGCACAAAGCCAGATCAGGGGCGGGGTCTCAGGGTGCCGACGTCCCTCCCCGCCCCTCAGCCGGCTCTTTGCCAGATTAGGGGCGGAATCCGCACGTTTCCTGGCACAAAGCCAGATCAGGGGCGGGGTTTCAGGGGGCCGGCGGCCCGCCCTCAGATGTCGAGGTAGACGGTGGCCATCCACCCGTCCGAGCCTTCAGTGACCTCGAGCTGGTGGTAGGTGACGGCTTTGACCTGCACTCCCTCGTCCGGGTCCTGCAGCTCCCGCAGCGTTACCCACCCCCGGCAGGAGCCGCGGCTTATCGATGCGACTCCCACTCCGCCGAGCCCGCCGCCGCGGCTGTCGAAGAGGTAGAGGGTCTCCGATAGCCAGGCGACCAGCAGTCCCTCGCGGTCGGCGGCTTCCACCTCGATAGAGATTTCCTCACCCGTGCCCGGTTCCCACGCCCCGGCGATGTAAGCGACGGCCTCGGTCGCTGAAGCAAACAGCTCCTCGAGAGTGGCGCCCCACGCCCTCAGCCCGACGTCGGCGGTGTGCTCCAGGATCTCGAAGCGACGCGCCAAAGGGGGGCCGGGGGTCAGGGTGTGTCGGGCTTCGGAGGTATCTCGAGATCGAAGCCGACCGGCAGCTCGGTGGTGTCCGCGATGCCGTTGAACTCGGCGAGGAAGTCGTCGTAGTCGACGTCGCCGTAGTAGTCGACGGCAATTTCCTGGAGTGTGTCTCCGGGTTGAACCGTGTAGGTTCTGATTCGCTCTTCCTCAGTAGGGGCAGGCGTCTCGGTGGCGGTGGCGTCTGGCGTCGCAGCCGCCTCCAGCTCCTCGATCTGAGCTTGGGCGTCTGCGAGCTGCTGGCGGGCGTCGGCAAGCTGTGCCTCGAGCTGTTGGGAGTTTTCCTCGGACTGCGCGAGCTCCGCCTCCAAGACCCCGACCCGTGCGTCCGAGCTCTCCCTGGGGGCGAGCAGGAAGCCTGCGATGAAAGCCGCCACCAAGATGGCCACCAGAGCGGCGATCCGAACCCACAGAATGCGCGTGTTAGCGGCCTCTTCCTCGACGTTCAACTCCTCAGAGTCTGGGGGACTCGAAGATTCGAAGCTGTAGTCCGACCGCTGCCTCATTCGTGGCCATCCCGTTAGCTGGTACATAGTGCCGAGGCACAGACTAGCTCACAAAGGTCGGGAATTTCTGGAGCGTTTTTCCGGCCGCTAACGACTTTTTCCACGAAAGGAGCGCTGAGCGCTGCTAACGTGGAGAAGATCGCTCCCGTCCGCCTCTACTCCCAGGCTCTCGCTTCCGCATCGAATACGGCCGTCTCCCCGGTGGACTCAGAAACCACTGTGATGTCGGGATTCTCCGCGGACACGATGTGGATCGGGCCTGGAAGAAGGCGCATCGAGCACTCTCTCCTCGTATAGGCCGGTAAAGGGGTCGCCCACCAGAAAGCTGATGATTCCGTGGGTTTGGTCGTCCTTCTCGGCGCCCGCAAGCACAGCGATGTTTTGTTTCTTCACGACGCCCGCCAGAGATTCTCGTACTTGAACTCCGAGGGAGGCCCCTCGTTGACCTCACGTTGTCCATTGATGCCCTCCTCGACATACAGAGGCGACGGCTCGGGCCGGGGTTTGGGTTTGGGAGGGTTCTTCAGAGCCCTTTGCCTGGCCTCCTGTTCGGCGATGAGGGGCGCAGCCTTCTCGCATAGTTTCCTTGCGGCCCTCGGCGTTGGGGGTTCATAGCCCTCCAGGGCGCCGCCAAGGATCTCTCCGGCGGCGTCGAGATCACACGGCGCAGTTAGACCGGTCTGAGAAGGTGCGGTCTGGCGAGGCGGCGGAGGTTCCCGGGAAGAGGTGTCGCAGCCCCCAGCACTCCCATGGCCAAGAGAAGAGCGGCCAACCCGGCGCGGCCCACCGGCCCCCGATGCCTCAGCCCGTGGCCCGGAACTGCCTCAGCGTCTTCACGTCGAGGCCTTTTACGAAGCGGCGTACGGCCCGGCCCGATCTGCGCAGGTCCCGCCGCGACATGTTGGCCACGGTGTCGGAGGGGTCGTGATAGTTGGGCTCTATTCCGCTCCACATGAACGCGCCCGGGATACCGGCGATCTCGAAGGGCCCGTTGTCGGAGCAGTCGCATGTCGCGCGGTAGACGACGTCGAAGCCCGCCCGCTTCAACCGCCTGTACAACGTGCGCGCCACCACCGGATGGCCTATGCCCGCGGTGCCGATGATTAGCGGACGGCCGTCGGCAACCATGTCCACCGACACCACGCCGGCAAGCCTGCGCCGTCCCTTTTCGCCCAGACGCTTCACGAACACGTGCGAGCCGACGTGATGAATGCCGTTCGAGCCGTACTCCTCGGAGCCGAATGCCACCAGTCGCACGTTGCGCACATGCCTGCGCCCCGCCAGGGCGCGAGCGATGTCGATGAGGATGGCGACGCCCGATGCGTTGTCGTTCGCCCCCGGCGCCCCCGCGACCGTATCCATGTGCGCTCCGAGAACGACCGGATAACGACGGGCGCCGGGCCACCACGCCACCACGTTCCTGGACGATCCGCCGTCGACCTCGAAGCGCTGCACGTTGGTGACGTAGCCCTTGTCCTGAAGCTTTCGTCGGAAATAGCGCGCGGCGCGCTTCTCCGCGCTGGTCCCTCTAACGCGTGGCCCGATCCTGCCGGCGAGACGGCGAACATGGCGCATGGCGTAATAGGTTGAGAACGGCCTGATGCTCCGGCCGGCGGCTGCTGCCCGCGAGAGCGCTTCTTGAGGAGGCGCGGCGAGAATCGCTCCGGCTTCGAGCATTAACAATCCGACCAACAGCGCCAGCAGCGCACGTCTGACCACGGCCTTACAGTAGCCGCAATGGCAAAGGAAAAGGCACCCAAAGGACCCATTCCAACCGGATGGATGGAAAGAGGCGCGCGCCTGGCGGGCCAAACCGGCCTCTCGGCGGCGCGCTTCGTAGGCACGCGCTTCAAATCGTTTGCGTCGCCCGACCGGGCTCAGGAATACCTCGATGGCTTCCACGAGCAGACCGCCCGCCAGCTCGTCCAAATGCTCGGAGAGATGAAGGGGGCGGCGATGAAGGTGGGCCAGCTCGCGTCCTTCTACGAGCTGTCGGGCTCGGGCGAGCTACAGACCTATCGCGATGCGCTGACGATGTTGCAGAACTCGGCGCCGCCCATGGAAGGGGGTGCTTCTCGCAAGGTCATCGAGGAGGAGTTCGGCGTCCCTGCCGATGAGGTCTTCTCGAACTTCGAAGACGAGGCCGTGGCCTCGGCCTCGATCGGTCAGGTGCACAGGGCCGAGCTTAAGACCGGGGAGAAGGTCGCAATCAAAGTGCAGTATCCGGGCGTCGACGAAGCTGTGCGCGCGGACCTCAAGAACGTCTCGGCGCTCACCAAGCTGGCGGTTGCGATCGCTCCCAACATGGACCCCAGCGAGGTCGCGCGTGAGGTCAAAGAGCGAGTTTTGGAAGAGCTCGACTACAAGCGCGAGGCCTCCAACCAGATGCGCTTCCACGAGCTCTACAAAGGGCATCCGTTCATAGTTATCCCGCGCGTGTACCCGGACTACTGCCGCACGAGAGTGATCACTCAGGAGTTCATCGAGGGCGACTCGTTTCTATCCGCGCTCGAGTGGGAGAAGGTAGACAGAGACCGGCTGGGCGAGATCGTGTTCCGCTTCTTCTACGGCAGCCTCAACCGCTTCAGGCTCTTCTCCGCCGACCCCCACCCCGGCAACTACCTCCTGCTGGGCAAGGACAAGGTCGCATTCCTGGACTTCGGGCTCGTTCGCGCATTGGACCCTGGCACGCACGAGCATCTCCTCGAGATCATCCAGGCCCTCATCGCCGGGGACCGGGACCGGGAGAGGAGGGCGCTGGAAGGGCTCGGCATCCTCACGGCCCGGACCCCTGAGATAGACGCCATCTGGGATCACCTGGTCGAGCTCAACAGGCCGGTGCTGGTGGACGGCGACTTCACCATCGATCAGGCGGTCGTGCAAAAGGCGGCCGCGGCCGGCTTCGACCCTCGTTCGGAGGCGTTCCAGGCACTGAGGCGGCTCGGCGTCCCCGGCGTCATGGTCACGTTCAATCGCATGTCGTTCGGCGTGCACTCGGTGTTGGGCAGGCTCGAGGTCACGAACAACTGGCAGTCGATTGCCCGTGAGCTGTGGGAGGGGGCTGAGCCCAAGACGAAGCTGGGCCGGGCGGAGCAGCGTTGGCTCAAGAAGGCCCACCCCGACTGGGAGCCGCCGCTGGCCTCGCTGTAAGCCGCCGTACTTTGGAGCTCTGCCCACACCGGGTGTAGGTACAGCTCCAATGTTGCTCCGGCCCGGTTCAGAGCCGGGGAAAACGCTCACGCCTGCCGCTCCATCGCTCCCGGGTTCGTTATCGCCCCCTCGGAGGCCGAAGCCACCGTCTGTGCGTACTTGGCGAACACGCCGCTTGTGTAGCGGGGGGCCGGTGGGTTCCAGTCCGCCAGCCGCTTGCCGATCTCTTCGTCGGACAGGTTCACGCGCAGCTCCCTGGCGTCGACGTCTATCTCGATTACATCGCCGTCCTCGAGGGCCGCGATGGGACCTCCGTGGGCCGCCTCGGGTGCAATGTGGCCGACCATCAGCCCGTGCGTGGCGCCCGAGAAGCGTCCGTCCGTGATCAGCGCCACCGAGTCGTCCAGGTCCTCTCCCACGAGGGCCGCGGTGACGGCGAGCATCTCTCGCATGCCGGGGCCGCCGGCCGGGCCCTCGTAGCGGATCACGACGACGTCCCCGCTCGTGATCAAACCCTTCTTGACGGCTTCGAAGCAGTCTTCCTCAGAGTCGAAGACGCGCGCCGGTCCGCGGTGGAAGAGCCGCTCGTGGCCGGCGAGCTTGACCACGCACCCCTCGGGAGCGAGGTTGCCTCGCAGGATCGCCAGGCCGCCGCTTTTCTTGAGGGGCCGATCCGCCGGGACCACAACCTCTTGTCCGACCGTCTCGCGCGCGCCCGAAGCGATCTCCCCGAGTGTGCGGCCGTCCACCGTGACGGCATCGGAATGGAGCAGCCCCGCCCTGTCCAGCTCCCGCGCCACCAGCGCCATTCCGCCGGCCTCGTACATGTCTACCGCGGTGAACCTCCCACCCGGCTTGAGGT
>Ga0209587_1000297_pt1 | contig 24223 bp, 19 predicted proteins | sample NGEPerD_2_FD_184512 | JGI IMG/M metagenome (GOLD analysis project Ga0209587, IMG submission 184512) | Arctic peat soil microbial communities from the Barrow Environmental Observatory site, Barrow, Alaska, USA - NGEE PermafrostL1-D... | ecosystem: Environmental > Terrestrial > Soil > Wetlands >... | reverse complement strand
GTGCGGGGGGTGGCGGTGCGGGGCACACCTGGATCGATCGCCCCGTCACGATCGTCGAGGCCAAGTCCGACAAGGCCCTGGAGCTGGAGATCGTGGTGCCGGTCGAGGACATGGGCCGCCTCGGAGAGCTGCTGGATGAGCCCGGCATGTACGGACCCGACGCGCCCGGCATGGCCGGCGGGCCGGGCAGGCCCGGCGGGGGCCCCGCAGCCGGCGCCGGGGAGTCGCGGCGCTCGATCTGGCCGTCGGTGCAGCCGGCGATCCTCGACCTGATCCTCGGGCACCGCTCCACGATCGTCTTCTGCAACTCCCGGCGGTTGTCCGAGCGGCTGTGCGCCCGCATCAACGAGCTCGCCGCGGCCCGGGAGGAGATCGAGGATGGCCACCTCATCGCGCGCGCGCACCACGGCTCGGTGGCCCGCGAGGAGCGCGCCGTCATCGAGGAGGCGCTCAAGGCCGGGCAGCTGCGCTGCGTCGTCGCCACCAGCTCGCTGGAGCTCGGCATCGACATGGGCGCGGTCGACCTGGTCGTCCAGGTCGAGTCTCCGGGCTCGGTGGCCTCCGGGCTGCAGCGGGTCGGTCGGGCCGGCCACCAGGTTGGTGCGGCCAGCGTCGGCAAGATCTTCCCGAAGTACCGCGGCGACCTCGTCGAGTGCGCGGTGGTGGCCCGCCGCATGCTCGACGGAGAGGTCGAGACCACCCAGTACCCGCGCACGCCGCTGGACGTCCTGGCTCAGCAGATCGTGGCCATGGCGGCCATGGATCCCTGGCAGGTCGAGGATCTGCTGACCTGTGTACGGGGCGCCGCCGGCTTCGCGGAGCTCACCCGCGCACAGCTGGATGGGGTCCTCGACATGCTGTCGGGCCGCTATCCCTCCGACGAGTTCGCCGAGCTGCGGCCCCGCATCACCTGGGATCGGGTCGAGGACCGCATCACCGGCAGGCCCAGCGCCCAGCGCTTGGCGGTGACCTCAGGGGGGACCATCCCCGATCGCGGGCTGTACGGGGTCTTCATCGTGGGCGAGGGCGCCAACCGGCGGGTCGGCGAGCTCGACGAGGAGATGGTCTATGAGGCCAGGCCCGGTGAGACCTTCACCTTGGGCACGTCGACTTGGCGCATCGAGGACATCACCCGCGACCAGGTCCTGGTGACCCCCGCGCCCGGTGAGCCGGGCAAGCTGCCCTTCTGGCACGGCGACGCGCAGGGCCGACCGGCCGAGGTGGGACGGGCGGTGGGGGCGTTCCTGCGCGAGGTCGGCGACGAGCCCGACTCCGCCCGAACCCTGGACCGCCTGGAGCAGCGCTACGGCCTGGACCCGCTGGCGGCCTCCAACCTGCTCGCCTACGTCGAGGAGCAGCGCGAGGCGACCGGTGTCATCCCGAGCGATCGCACCATCGTCGTGGAGCGCTTCCGCGACGAGATCGGCGATTGGCGGGTGGTGGTGCACTCGCCGTTCGGCGGGCGTGTGCACTCGCCGTGGGCACTGGCGATCGAGGCGCGCGCCCGGGAGCGACTGGGCATGGACGTGCAGACCATGGTGGCCGACGACGGCATCGTGCTGCGCCTGCCCGAGGCCGCGTTCGACGGCGACCGTGCCGACCACGGGGAGCACGGCAAGCAGTGCGATCGCTTGGGCGATGAGGCGGCCAGCATCCTCATCGACCCCGCCGACGTCGAGGACCTGGTCGTCGGGGAGCTCGCCAACTCCGCGCTGTTCGCCGCCCGCTTCCGTGAGTGCGCGGCACGGGCGCTGCTGCTTCCACGCCGCCGGCCGGGAGGCCGCACGCCGCTGTGGCAGCAGCGGCAGAAAGCCGCCGACCTGCTCGCGGTGGCCAGCCGCTACGGCAGCTTCCCGATCTTGCTGGAGACCTACCGTGAGTGCCTGCGCGATGTCTTCGACGTACCCGCCCTCGTCGACGTGCTGCGGGCGATCGCGGCGCGCAGCATCCGCGTGGTACAGGTCGAGACGCAAGTCGCATCGCCGTTCGCCTCTTCGCTGCTGTTCAGCTACGTCGCCGGCTACATGTACGAAGGCGACGCGCCCCTGGCCGAGCGTCGCGCCTCCGCGCTGTCGCTTGACCGCGAGCTGCTGGCGGAGCTGCTCGGCTCCGACGAGCTGCGCGACCTGATCGATCCGGAAGCTCTGGACGCCCTCGAGCTGGAGCTGCAGCGGCTGACGCCGGAGCGCCGCGCTCGGCACCTGGATGCGGTGCATGACCTGCTTCGCGACCTCGGGGACCTCCGGATCGATGAGGTGCTCGCCCGCACCGCCGCGGAGACGGCCGTCGTCGAAGGTTGGCTCGAGGAGCTGCATGCGGCCCGGCGCGTGTACCCGGTGCGCGTGGCCGGCGAGCAGCGCTTCGCCGCGGCGGAGGATGCCGCCCGCTTCCGCGATGCCCTGGGCGTGCCGCCGCCGCGCGGTCTGCCCGACGCCTTCCTGGAACCGGTCGACCGGCCGACCGTGGACCTGGTCGCCCGCTACGCCCGGACCCACGGGCCCTTCCGCACCGGCGAGGTCGCCGGACGCCTCGGGATGCCGGTGGACGCCGTGGAGCTCGCCCTGAAGGAGCTCGACCGGGAGGGTCGCATCACGGCGGGCGAGTTCCGGCCGCTGTCGCGCTTGGGTGGCGTCGGCTCCGGTCGGGAGTGGTGCGACGCCGAGGTCCTGCGACGGCTGCGGCGGCGGTCCCTGGCGGCGCTGCGCAAGGAGGTCGAACCGGTCGAGCCGGAAGCCCTCGGCAGGTTCCTCCCGGGTTGGCAGGGCGTCGGCTCGCGCATCCCCGGGGTGGACCGGCTGTTCGAGGTGGTCGAGCAGCTTCAGGGCATGCCGCTGGTGGTGTCGACGCTTGAGCGCGACGTGCTGGCGGTGCGGGTGGCGCACTACAACCCAGCGTGGTTGGACGAGCTGATGGCGGCCGGTGAGGTGGTGTGGGTCGGGCGGGGCGCCCTGGGCTCAGGTGACGGCCGGGTCTCGCTGTATGTGCGCGATCAGGCGCCGCTGCTCGCGCCCCTGCCGGCCGTCCCGGCCGTGGCTCCGGGCGACCCAGCTGCGGAGCATGCAATCCCGCACGACGCCATCCCAGCCGTCGCGGGGCCGGAGGCTCCGGAGTGGTGGACCCGGCGTCACGCCGCGCTGCTCGCCTCGCTCGTCCAGCGAGGCGCGTCGTTCTGGCCGCAGGTGTACGCCGCGCTGCTCCAGCTCGGGCCGATCGGGGAGGGTGAGGCGCTGGAGGTGCTGTGGGACCTGGTGTGGGCCGGCTTGGTCACCAACGACGCGCTCACCCCGCTGCGCGCCCTGACCGGAACCGGTGCCCGGGTCGCCTCGCCACGACGGGGCCGGCGTGCCCGGACGCCGCGAGCACCCCGGGCCCTGTCGCGGTCAGGCCCCGCGCGAGCGGCGGGGCGCTGGTCGCTGGTGTCGACGCTGCTGGAACCGGTGCCGTCGGGGACAGAACGTGCCACCGCGCTGGCCGCCCAGCTGTTGGACCGCCACGGCATCGTCACGCGCGAGGTCGCCGGGCTTGAGGATCTCGCCGGCGGCTTCAGCTCCGTGTACGGCGTGCTGAAGGCCATGGAGGACGCGGGAAGGGCCCGCCGCGGGTACTTCATCGAGGGCCTGGGCGGAGCGCAGTTCGCCGTCCCGGGTGCCATCGACCGGCTCCGGTCGGTGCGGGAGCCGGGGATGCAGTCCTCCGCCGCTTCCAGTGAGGACGGCGGGGGTGACGTGGTCGTGCTGGCCGCCACCGACCCCGCCAACCCCTACGGCGCCGCGGTCGCCTGGCCCGCACCGATGGGCGCGGGGCGCCACACGCCTCGGCGCGGGGCCGGCGCCCATGTCGTGCTGGTCGACGGCCATCTGACCGCCTACGTCGAGAAGGGCGGTCGGTCGCTGCTGACCTTCTCCGATGACGCCGCGGTGCTCGTCGCCTCCGCCCGGGCGCTGGCGGAGCTGGTGGTGTCCGGTCGGGTGCGCACGCTGCAGCTGCAGCGCATCGACGGCGCCGAGCCCGCGGACCAGCCTGTGCTCGCCCACCTCCGCGCCTCCGGCTTCGTCGATCACCCCCGCGGGCTCGTCCGCCGACCCTGAGGGCCCCAGGCCATACGCTGCCGCGACTGCCCGTAGAGCCGGTTATCGTCAGCGCCAGCAGATAATTCACTGACGGGCTGTAGACGCATCCATCGCGAACACTTTGCCTCACCTGCTGAGGGGAAGTGTTCGGGCTGCGGTCGAGACCTTCGTGCCGGTCGGTAGGGTGGGCGTATGCCCGAAGGCGACACCATCTTCCGTGCCGCACGCACGCTGCGCTCGGCCATCGGCGGTGCAGAGGTCACCGACATCGCCACCACGGTGCCGCAAGTCCTGCGGCTCGGACCGCGTCGGCTGGTGGGGCAGCATGTCGCCGAGGTCGAGTCGCGTGGCAAGCACCTGCTGATCTGGTTCGCCCCCAGCGATCTGGCGCTGCACAGCCACATGCGCATGACGGGCTCCTGGCACGTCTACGGGCAGGGGGAGCCGTGGCACAAGCCGCAGGCCTTCGCCAAGGTCGTCCTGCGCTTCGCCGGCGTGGTCGCGGTGTGCTTCTCCGCACCGGTCGTCGCGCTGCTGTCACGTAGCCAGGTCGAACGCCATCCCGCGCTGTCGGCGCTCGGACCCGATGCCCTGGATCCCGACGCCGACCTGGCCGAGGCGCGCCGCCGGCTTGATGAGCGCCGGGGCTGGACGATCGGCGAGGCGCTGCTGGATCAGCGCGTCCTCGCCGGGGTGGGCAACGTCTACAAGAGCGAGGTGTGCTTCCTGCACATCATCGATCCCTGGACCCCGGTCGGCCTGATCGATGCCCACACCCGCGACGCAGTGCTGGCGACCGCGGCACGGCTGCTGAGGAGCAACGCCACGCGAACCTCACCCATGCGGGTCACCACCGCTGCAATCGGCCCCGGCCGCCAACGGCTGCACGTCTACGGCAGGGCCCGCCGCCCGTGCCCGCGCTGCGCGACGCCCATCCGGGCGGCGCGCCAGGGCCAACCGCCGCGGCTCACCTACTGGTGCCCTCGGTGCCAGGGGCCCGGACCCGACGCCGCCGCAAACCATCGAGCAGATCGATCATCTGATCTCGAGCCCTACCCTCGACCGTAGGTCGAGCGTGTCCACCCGCCCGGATCGCGCGGCAGGAGCCGGCTGGTAGGGTGTCGGTCCGGTCGACTTCGTCCGCCCCGTCGCCTGACTGTGGAGCCCGCCGTGCGGTCGATCCCGTTCATGCGCCTCAGACCGTTGATGGCGGCCGCGATGGTGCTCGCCGCGTGCGGCGGAGGCGACATCGACGCGCAGGGTTCGGCGCCTGCGGCCGGCCCACCCACCGTCTTCCAAGGAGCTGCTGTGACCACTTCCATCTCCGGTGTCGAGGTCTCCGACGACCTGGATGCCAAGCCCAGCATCACGTTGCCCGGGGGAGAGCCGCCGGCGGAGCTGGAGGTGGTCGATGTGGTCGAGGGTGATGGCGAGCAAGCCGTACCCGGCGCAACCGTGACCACCCATTACGTCGGGCAGTCCTGGTCCAGCGGGCGGCAGTTCGACAGCTCCTGGGACCGGGGCGAGCCGATCGCCTTCCCGCTGGACCGGGTCATCGCCGGGTGGACGCAAGGCATCCCCGGCATGAAGGTGGGCGGCCGACGCTCGTTGGTGATCCCTGCGGAGCTGGCCTACGGCCAGAGTCCGCCGCCAGGCTCCGGCATCGCCCCGGGGGAGACGCTGGTGTTCGTGATCGATCTGGTCGCCACGCAGTAGCTCGGCCCTTGCGTCGGCGCGCCCCGCCGCGGGTAGGCCGACCAAGGCGGGAGCAGCAGACAAGATCTACGGGAGTGGGGCGCACGCATGTGCGGATTCAGCGGTGAGCGGCGAAGCGACGGACGGCGGGCCGACGTCCGCACCGTCGCCGCGATGGCGGACACCATGGAGCGCCGTGGCCCCGACGGCAGCGGGGTCTACGCCATGGGACAGGTCGCGCTCGCCCACCAGCGCCTGAAGGTCATCGACTTGTCCGACAAGGCCGCGCAGCCGATGGTCGACCCCGAGCTCGGCCTGTCGACCGTGTTCAACGGCTGCATCTACAACTACTCCGAGCTGCGCGCCCAGCTCACCCAGGCCGGTTACACCTTCTTTAGCTCCGGCGACACCGAGGTGGTGCTCAAGGCCTACGACCACTGGGGCGACGACTTCGTATCGCGTTTGCAGGGCATGTTCGCCTTCTGCATCGTCGAGCGGGACAGCTCGCGGATGCTGCTCGGCCGCGACCGGTTGGGCATCAAGCCGTTGTACATCGCTGAGACATCCGGGGCGCTGCGCTTCGCCTCGACTCTGCCGGCGCTGGTCGCCGGCGGGGGCGTGGACACCACGATCGATTCGGTCGCCCTGCACCACTACCTCACCTTTCACTCCGTCGTGCCCGCCCCTCGCACCATCCTCAAGGGTGTGCGCAAGCTCGAGCCGGCCACGACGCTGGCGATCGAGCCCGACGGCCGCCGCACCAAGACGACGTACTGGTCGCCGAACTTCATGCGCGATCCGGAGATGGCGGACTGGTCGCCGCGCGACTGGGAGGACGCCGTCCTGGCAAGCCTGCGGACCGCCGTGCAGCGCCGCCTGGTCTCAGACGTGCCCGTCGGCGTGCTGCTGTCGGGCGGCCTGGACTCGAGCCTCATCGTGGGTCTCCTGGCCGAGGCCGGTCAGCACGGCCTGTCGACGTTCTCGGTGGGCTTCGAGTCGGTCGGCGGTGAGCAGGGCGACGAGTTCAGGTACTCCGACGTGGTCGCCGCCGAGTTCGGCACCGACCACCACCAGCTGCACATCTCGACCGAGCGGATGCTGCCGGCGCTGTCCGACGCCATCGGCGCCATGAGCGAGCCGATGGTCAGCCACGATGCGGTCGGCTTCTACCTGCTGTCGCAGGAGGTCGCCAAGACCACCAAGGTGGTGCAGTCAGGCCAGGGCGCCGACGAGGTCTTCGGCGGCTATCACTGGTACCCGCCTCTGCTGGCTGCCGGTGCGGCCGGCGACGGTGGTCTGGACACCTACGCCCAGGCCTTCTTCGACCGCAGCCACGCCGAGATGGCCGAGGTCGTCGCTGCCGAGCACCGGCTCGACGTGGACCACAGCCGCGCCTTCGTGGAGGCGCACTTCCGTGCCCCCGGCGCCGACACGCCGATCGATCGCGCGCTACGCCTGGACACGGGCGTCATGCTGGTCGACGACCCCGTCAAGCGCGTGGACAATATGACCATGGCATGGGGGCTGGAGGCGCGCGTGCCCTTCCTGGACCACGAGCTAGTCGAGCTCGCCGCCGCCTGCCCGCCGGAGCTCAAGCTCGCCCAGGGCGGCAAGGGCGTGCTCAAGGAGGCCGCCCGGCGCGTGATCCCCTCCGACGTCATCGACCGGCCCAAGGGCTACTTCCCGGTCCCCGCGCTCAAGTACCTGCAGGGCCCGTACCTGGAGCTCGTGCGCAGCGCGCTGACCGGACCCGCGGCCAAGGCGCATGGGCTCTTCGAGGAGGCCGCTGTGAGTCGGTTGCTGGCCAAGGCCGAGCGCGGCGAGGAGGAGCTCACGCCACTGCGTGGCAACAAGCTGTGGCAGCTCGGCCTGCTCGAGCTGTGGCTCCAAGCCCACGACATCTAGGACGTCACCGTGGCCAGGAAGCGCTACGACCCCCGGATCCGGGCGGCCGACACGCTGTCCACCCGCGCCTGGACACAGCTGGGCGGGTCGCTGACCGCTGACATGGACCGCAACGTCGCTCTGGAGTGCGGCTGGGGCCGGCTGGTGTTCGGCCAGACCTTCGCCAACGACGCCGAGCTGGTCGACGTCCTGCGCAGCGAGGTCGAGGGCACCCGCGACATCGCGATGTACCTGCGTGATCCGCACGTGGTGGTGTCGCGGCACGCCGATGCGCTGTTCATCGACCCGTCCCACACCTACCGCCTCTGGCTGCACCGTTACCGGCCCGCACGGGAGGTCGTGCGGGGAGTCGTGGTGCGCAAGATGCGCACCCATGCCGACGCCCAGGCCACCAACCGCATCTACGCCGCGAACGCGATGGTGTCCGCGGACCCGGAGGTGATGTGGGCCAACCAGCGGACGCGCACCTTCACCTACCTCGTCGCCGAGGACGCCACCTCGGGCGAGGTCATCGGCACGGTCACCGGCATCGACCACACCAAGGCCTTCCGGGATCCCGAGGGCGGCTGCAGCCTGTGGTGCCTCGCCGTGGACCCTCAGGCCAGCGCTCCCGGCATCGGCCAGGCGCTGGTGCGGACCCTGCTGGAGCGCTACCAGGCACGCGGCCGCAGCTACCTGGACCTGTCGGTGCTGCATGACAACGTCGCGGCCATCGGCCTGTACGAGAAGCTCGGCTTCGAGCGCGTGCCGGTGTTCATCGTGAAGCGCAAGAACCCCATCAACGAGCCGCTGTTCGTTCCGAGCCTGCCGGAGGGCAACGAGCTCAACCCCTACGCCCGCATCGTCGCCGACGAGGCGCGGCGGCGTGGCATCCACGTGGAGGTGCTCGACGCCGCCTGGGGTGAGCTGCGGCTGTCACAGGGGGGCCGGCAGGTTGTGACGCGCGAGTCGCTGTCGGAGCTGACCACGGCGGTGGCCATGAGCCGCTGCGACGACAAGCGCGTCACCCGCCGGATTCTGCAGCGCGCCGGGTTGTCGGTGCCCGCGGGACGGGAGGCAACCGGCGGGGCCGGCGATCGGGCCTTCCTGGAGGAGCACGGAGAGGTCGTGGTCAAGCCGGCGCGCGGCGAGCAGGGTCACGGCATCACGGTCGGTGTGCGCGATGCGGACGGCCTGGACCGAGCGGTCGAGGCCGCCCAGCGGTTCTGCCCGCAGGTGCTGCTGGAGGCGTGCGCCAGGGGGAAGGACCTGCGCGTGATCGTCATCGACCACCGGGTGGTCGCAGCGGCCGTCCGCCGACCCGCCACGGTGCTCGGCACCGGACATCACACGATCACCGAGCTGATCGAGCGGCAGAGTCGCCGACGGAAGGCCGCGACCGGCGGGGAGTCCGCGATCCCTGTCGACGAGCACACCCGCGAGATTGTCAGCGCGGCCGGCTACTCCATGGATGACGTCCTTGCCCAAGGGGTGACCCTGCAGGTGCGGCGCACCGCCAACCTGCACACCGGCGGCACCATCCATGACGTCACCGAGGTCCTGCACCCCGGCCTCGCGCGGGCCTGCGTGACCGCGAGCCGGGCCATCGACATCCCCGTGGTCGGTCTGGACCTGCTGGTGGCCTCCGTGCAGGAGGAGCAGTACGTGTTCATCGAGGCCAACGAGCGTCCCGGTCTTGCCAACCACGAACCACAGCCCACCGCGCAGCGCTTCATCGATCTGCTGTTCCCCAACACCGCCCGGGCCCGTAGCGGCAGCGGTGCGGCGGGGCGAACCTTCTAGGATGGGCACTTCGGGACACCCGGCCCCTCGGGCCAAGGCCCGGCCGGTGAGAGGAAACGCCCATCCATGAGCCCCAATCCATGAGCCTGCGTCCATGAGCCTGCATCCATGAGCCCGAAGCTGTTGCCCATCGACATGGACTACGTCGCCGATCTCCTGGTCCGGCTGCTGGACACGCCCAGCCCCTCCGGGCGCACCGACGAGGTGATGCACCTGATCGGTGGCGAGCTGGAGGGGCTGGGCGTGCCGTTCCAGCTGACCCGCCGCGGTGCGCTGGTCGCCGACTTCGAAGGCGAGCAGTCCACCCCGGATCGGGCGATCGTGGTGCACTCCGACACGATCGGCTGCTTGGTCAAGGCGGTGAAGGACAACGGCCGGCTTCAGGTGGTGCCGGTCGGCACCTTCAGCTCGCGTTTCGCCGAGGGCGCCCGGGTCACCATCCTGACCGACGACCAGGCCACCTGCTACACGGGCACGGTCCTGCCGCTGCTGGCCAGCGGCCACACCTTCGGCGACGCCGTCGACACGCAGCCCAACCGCTGGGCGGACGTCGAGGTCCGCATCGACGAGGTCGTCGAATGCGCTGCCGACACCCTGGCGCTGGGCATCCGCATCGGTGACTTCGTCGCACTGGACGCCCAGCCGGTGATCACCCCGAGCGGGTTCGTGAAGTCGCGCCACCTCGACGACAAGGCGGGGGTGGCGGCGGCGTTCGGCGCCATCAAGGCGGTGCGCGACCACAACGTGGTGCTGCCCGTGAGCTGCCACCTGCTCATCACCATCGCAGAGGAGATCGGGCAGGGGGCGAGCCACGGCCTGCACCACGACGTCGCCGAGATGCTGTCCATCGACAACGCCGTGTGCGCTCCCGGGCAGGCCTCGCGCGAGACCGGCGTCAACGTGACCATGGCGGACTCGACCGGGCCGCTGGACTACCACCTGACCCGCAAGATGCTGCGCCTGTGCGAACAGCTGGGCATCCCCGCACAGCGCGACATCTTCAACTTCTACCGCTCTGACACGGCCGCCGCGATCGAGGCCGGCGCGGAGATGCGTGCGGCGCTCATCGGCTTCGGCGTGGATGCCAGCCACGGCCACGAGCGCACGCACCTCGACGGCATCCGCAACGTCGCCGAGCTGGTCGCGGCGTACCTGCAGACGCCGCTCACCTTCGCCTGGGACGAGCAGGCGCGCGGCCCGTTGGAGGACTTCCCCCGGCAGGACGACGAGCCGGAGATCACCGCCGGCTGAGCTCGGCCGGCTGCTGAGGCCGAACCACCCTCAGTCGGGTGCCGGCGGGCGGGTGGGCGCTGGCCAGGTGAAGCGAGCGTCCTTCTCGTAGTCGTCGCGCCGGCCTTCCAGGGCCATCCGGACCATGGCGGCGGCGCCGATGCCGACCACCGACCGCAGCGGCGGGTCGGGGGAGTCCACCAAGCGCAGCAGCGCCTCCGCCGCAACCGAGGGTGGCGCGTCGAAGCCGCCTTCAGCCGCCTCGTACTCGGCCGGGTCGACCTCGCTCAAGTCGGGGTAGCCGACCGACTCGAAGATCCCCCGGCGAAGCTCGTCGTAGGCGGGCACCTCCGCCGCGAAGCGCATGCTGCGTCCCGCCCAATCCGTGGCGAAGCCCCCGAGCTGGAGGATGTGGACCCCGATCCCCAGCGGCGAGACCTCCTCGGCGAGCGCGGCGCTGAACCCCTCCAACGCCCACTTGCTCGCGTTGTAGATGCCGAACAACGGCAGCGCCCCGACCGCGCCCACGGTTGAGATCTGCACGATCCGCCCCGAACCCTGCGCACGGAGGTGGGGGAGCACCGCCTGGGTCACCCACAGGGCCCCGAAGAGGTTGGTGTCGAGCTGCGCACGGGCCTGGGCCTCCGAGATCTCCTCGATGGCGCCCACCAGCGCGTAGCCAGCGTTGTTGACCACCACGTCGAGCGACCCGACTTCATCGACCACGTCATCGACCACGGACATGACCGCTGCGCGGTCGCTGACGTCCAGCTGCCGGCGCACGAGCTGCGCCCCCCACGACGAGGCGAGCTCGTCCAGGGCGTGGGTATCGCGCACGGTGGCGACAACCCGCTCGCCGTGGCGCAGCGCCGCCTCCGTGAAGGCACGCCCCAGACCCCGGCTCGCCCCGGTGATGAGCCAGGTCCTTCGGTCGCTGTTCGACATGAGCTCCACCAATTCGTTGGTTAACCGTCCTCATCTCCAGACCGTTCGGCACCCCGCTCAGCCACCGAGCATGGCGCCGGCACCCAACCCGAGCGCGGCCGCCGCGAGGCCGCCGACCAGCTGCCCGGCTACGGAGCCCAGCGGTGTGCGGGGACCGGCCGCGCCTTCCACTACCCACGTCGAAAAGGTGGTGAAGGCGCCCAGGAACCCGGCGCCGGCCACCAGCAGCACCGGCGCCGGCGGCTGTGCGCCGACCATCAAGCCGAGGAGCAGCGCGCCTGGCAGGTTCACCGCCGCGGTGGTGCCGCAGCGTGCGACCACGATCGCGCGGGCGCAAGCGCCGACGGATCCGAAGACCACGGCCAGCAGCGCCAGCACCGGTGCGCCGCTCACGCCGCCCCCGCCGCCAGCCGCAGGCCGACGCGTGCGAGAGCCACACCACCAGCCACGCTCGCACCCAGGTAGGCCAGCGCCATGAGGGGTGCGGCTGCCGCGAGCAGCACCACCTCCACCGCGAAGGTCGAGAAGGTGCTGAGCGCCCCGAGCAGACCCGTGGCGACCAGGGCATGGCCGCGGCCCAGCCGCCCGGCCACGACCGCCAGCGCCAGCGTGGCGACGAGGTTGACGAGCAGGGTCGCAACCGGGAACGCGCCGTCGGGGGTCGAAACCGGGATGAGCGTCGCAACGCCGATGCGCAGCGCCGTGCCCGCGGCACCGCCGGCGGCGACGCTGGCCAGGGGGCGCCGGCCAGGCGCCGCGTCTCCCGAGTGCACCGACGTGTTGCCTGCCTTCCCCCGGCGGCTAGGTGAAGCGCGCCAGGTGGTAGCGCTTCTTGCCGATGCGCAGCACCATCGTGGTCTCGCTGGCCAGGTCGTCCGGTCCGACGCGTCGGCCCGGATCCTTCACCAGGGCGTTGTTGAGGCGGACCCCGCCCTGCGCCACCAGCCGACGCGCCTCACCGTTGGAGCCCGCTGCGCCCGCTGCGACCATCACCTCCAGCAGCCCCATGCCCTGCTGCAGCCGGCTGTGCTCGAGCTCCACGGAGGGCGCCGAGGCGAAGGCCTCGCCCAGGGTGCGGTCGTCAAGGTCGCTGAAGCGCTCATTGCCAAACAGCACCGCGGTGGCCTGCTGCGCCACCTTGAGCCCATCGTCGCCGTGGATGATGCGGGTTGCCTCCTCGGCGAGACGGCGCTGGGCCACACGCCGCCCGGGAGTCGCCTCGTGGGCGGCCTGCAGCTCGGCGATCTCCTCGAGGTCCAGATAGGTGAACAACTTGAGGAAGCGCACGACGTCGGCATCGGCGGCGTTCAGCCAGTACTGGTAGTAGGCGTACGGCGAGGTGAGGTCGGGGTCCAGCCACACCGACACGCCCGCGGACTTGCCGAACTTCCGCCCGTCGGCGGTGGTGAGCAGTGGCCAGACCAGGCCGTGGGCCTGCGCGCCGTGGAGGCGGCGGATCAGGTCGATGCCGGCGGTGATGTTGCCCCACTGGTCCGATCCTCCGCCCTGCAGCTCGCAGCCATGCTCGGCGTAGAGGTGCGCGAAGTCGTAGGCCTGCAGCAGCGCGTAGCTGAACTCGGTGTAGCTGATGCCCTGCTCGCGTTCGGTCAGCCGCTTGCGCACGGACTCGCGGGCGATCATCTGGTTGACCGAGAAGTGCTTGCCGACGTCGCGCAGGAAGTCGAGGAATCCGATCGTCCCAAGCCACTCGTGGTTGTCCAGCAGCAGGCCGCGCCGGCCGTCGAGCTCGATCACGGCCGACAGCTGCTCGCGGATTCCGGCGAGGTTGCGGGCCAGCTGCGCCTCGTCGAGCAGCTCGCGTTCGGTGTCCCGACCGGAGGGGTCGCCGATGCGCCCTGTGGCGCCGCCGGCGATCGCGATCGGCCGGTGGCCCAGGCGCTGCAGCCACGACATCGCCATCATCCCGACGAGGTTGCCGGCGTGCAGCGACGGCGCCGTCGGGTCGAAGCCCACATAGAAGGTGACCGGCCCCGAGGCGAAGCGCTCGCGCAGCGCCTGCTCGTCGGTGACGTCGGCGACGAAGCCGCGCTCGCGCAGCACGTCGAGGGGGTTCACGGATGTGATGCTCATCGCACTGACGGTACCCGCGCGCACCGTACGTGGCCCAGCCGACGGGATCGGTCACGCTTGGTCGACGGCGAGATATCGCTGACGATCACCATGGAACCGGATGATCTGGGGGAGCTGCGCCCCCGTCGGGGTGCCCGGCTCCCTGTCCGTCTGCTGTGGCCACGTCCGACAGCTTGAACAGAAAGGTCTGTCAGGAGGTAGCTCGAACAGTTTCCCTCACCAGGTGAGGGCAAGTGTTCGGGCTGTTTGTCTCGCGCTCGTACGTAGGGTCCGTCCGGCGTTCAGCCGGCGAGCTTGGAGATGCGCGGGTCAAGCGAGGGGAAGCCCTTGAGGTACTCGGCGCGCTCGCTCTGCAGCCGGTCGACCAGGGTGCGGTACTCATCGCCACGGCCCTGCCGCTCGTACAACTTGCGCGGCTGGAGCAGTTCGTCGTCGTCGAAGCCGGGGATGGAGGTCGCGACCAGGTAGCCGAAGTCGGGGTCCTCCTCCCACATGATGTCGCCGTTGACGATGCCCTCCTGCACGGCGGCGGAGTGGGAGATGCGGACCTTCTTCGAGCGCTCGTCGTCCTCGCCGCCGCCGACCCGTCCGGTGCTGAACAGGTAGACCTCCAGGTCGAAGGTCTCGATCAGCTGGAGGAAGCGGTTGGCCATGGAGGACTCCTCCTCGAACCAGAAGGGGTTGGTGCCGGGAACCCGGAGGCTCTTGCCCGCCTCGGCGGCGCCGCCGGCGGACGTGCCCTTGGTCTCGCCGAGCATGAAGTAGTAGGCCGCCTGCTCCGGCTTGAGCTTGGCCACCGCCGGGATGATGGTCTCGTTGCGGTTGAGGATGAACAGGTACTCCGCCGTAGGCAGGTCGCGCGGGTCACGGTGGCGGATGTTGGCCAGCGGGAAGGTCACCCGCCCGTTGGCCGTGTAAGAGTCATCGAAGAAGTCGACCTTGCCCGTTTCCCCGTCCACAGCCACCGACTCCAGCCAGGCATCCGGGCGTGTGGCGCCGCCGTAGATCGTGGGCTCGTCATCGGGGTCCAGGCCGAGGCTCTTGGCGAAGCACCCGTTCTCGCTCGTGTACACGGTGCCGCTTGGCATGAGCGCGATGAAGTCGTCCTGGACCGGCAGGGAACCCTTGACGTTGCGGAACGTCGTTGTGGTCTTGCCGGTGCCCGACAGCCCGATGATCAGGGCCAGCTTCTCCTGGCCGTCCCCGGTCTCCTGTGCGGGGAAGGTCTTCGCCCCGGAGTGCATGGCGAGGCCCCCGCGGTCGTAGACCAGCTTGTTCCACATCCGCAGTGAGCCCATCTTGGACTCGCCGAAGTAGTCCGATCCGAACACCCGCGTGACGTAGTTGTCCAGGTCGACGGTGATGAGGCAGTCGTTGCCCTTGCCCTCCGCCGAGAGGTTCGGCGTGTAGATGACGGTGAACTCAGGCGTCCAGTCCTCGTCGCGGTCGAAGAACAGCTGCTGCTGCATGGCGGGGACGTTGGAGTTGGCCCGCTCCATGAACATGCGGGTGCCGGTGCGAAACGCGGGGTCTGGCCCGATGTAGCCCTCCACCACCACCATGTCCTGGTCGGCGATGTAGGCGTCCTGCTTGGCCGCCCACTCATCGGCCTCGGCGCGCGACATGGTCGGCTTGCCGGTCTCCTTGTCGGAGACGAAGAAGGTCGAAGGCGCCAGTCGGGCGAGGATGCGGGCCCGGTAGTTCACGTTGTCGAACTCGGTCACGGTGACCCGATCGCTCGGCATCAGCTCGAGCACCCACGCGCGCAGCTCCTCCTGGGTCGGGTTCTCTGCGAGGGAACGACATTGCGGTAGTTCGATGGGCACGACGAGCCTCCTCTTGGGCGCTTGCGGCGCCACGCTCGGTCCAACCGGTTGACTGGACCATCAGCGGCGCATCACCGCTGGCGCTGACGCTACAGAACATGGGCGGGAAGTGAAATCGGCGGCGAGAGGTGTCCGAGCGTCCTGCCCGGCCGGGACCGGCTCCAACCCCGTGCGAAGGGTGCCATCTGGAGCCGGGCGAGTTCCAACCCGAGGCACCGCCACGCATGACCCCGCCATGGCCCGCGTGCTGCACGCAGCGCAAATCTGCAGTGAGTGCAAGAGCGGCTACAGTGGCCGGCATGTCCACCACGCCCGGGTTGCGCGAGCGCAAGAAGCAGGCCACCTGGGCGGAGCTGTCGGCGGCCGCGCTGCGCCTGGCCGCGGACCATGGGCCTGAGGGCGTCACGGTTGAGCAGATCAGCGAGGCCGCCGGGGTGTCCCCGCGCACCTTCTTCAACTACTTCCGGTCGAAGGAGGACGCGATCCTGGGCACCGATCCGGACCGTGCCGCGGCGCTGGTTGCACGCCTGGCGGAGCGCCCCGCTGATGAGCCGCCCCTGGAGGCGCTGCGGGTGGTTCTGGCCGGCCTGGCGGCCGCGCTGGCGGATGATCCCCATGCGTGGAGGCTGCGCATGCGGCTCGTGCGGGAGCACCAGTCGCTCCTACCGCGGTATCTGGCGGGTCTGGTCGAGCTGGAGCGGACTTTGACCGGCGCAATGGCGCAGCGCCTGGGCCTCGACCCGGACGAGGACGCCTACCCGGCGTTGGTGGCGGGCACCGCGGTGACCGCGTTGCGCACGTCTTTCCGTCGCTGGCACGCCGGCAGCCAGAACGTCCCCATCCAGACGCTGCTCGATGAGGCCTTCGCTCACCTCGCCCGGGGGCTGGCCCTGCCGGCACGTCTCAGGGCTCGAACCCACGCCACATGACCTCCGAGGAAACGCCCGTGTCAAGCTCTCCTGCACCATCCGCGGCCGGCCCGCTGTCGCATCGCCAGATCCTGGGCGTCTTCGCCGGACTGATGACCGCGATGCTGCTGGCGGCCTTGGACCAGACGATCGTGTCGACGGCCCTGCCCACCATCGTCGGTGAGCTCGGCGGACTGAGCCACCTGTCCTGGGTGGTGACCGCCTACCTGCTCGCGTCGACCGTGTCGGTTCCGCTGTACGGCAAGATCTCGGACATGTACGGCCGCAAGAACCTCTTCCAGTTCGCGATCGTGCTGTTCATGATCGGCTCGGTGGCCTCCGGCGCCGCGCAGACAATGGGCCAGCTGATCGCGTCCCGAGGGCTGCAAGGAGCGGGCGGCGGCGGCCTCATGGCCCTGTCGATGACCATCATCGGCGACGTCGTCTCACCGCGCGAGCGTGGGCGGTACATGGGCTACATCGGCGCCGTGTTCGGCGTCGCGAGCGTGGTCGGACCGCTGCTTGGCGGATACTTCGTCGACAACCTGACCTGGCGCTGGATCTTCTACATCAACGTGCCGCTCGGGCTGATCGCCCTGGCCGTCACGCAGCGCAATCTCAGGATGACGTTCGCACGGCGACGGCACCGCATCGACTGGCTGGGGGCGGTGCTGTTGACGGCCGGCATCAGCGCCCTGCTGCTCGTCACCGTCTTGGGCGGCGAGACCTACCCGTGGGGCTCTGCCACCGTGGTCAGCCTGTCGTTCGCCGGGATCCTTGCCCTGGCCGCCTTCATCGTCGTGGAAAGCCGCGCGGAGGAGCCGATCCTGCCGCTGTCGCTGTTCCGCGACTCGGTGTTCGCCGTCGGCAGCGCCATCGGGTTCATCGTGGGGATGGCGATGTTCGGCGCGATCGTGTTCCTGCCGCTGTTCCTGCAGGTGGTGTTGGGTGTGTCCGCCACCAACTCCGGGCTGCTGCTGCTGCCGCTGGTGGGCGGCCTGCTGGTGGGCAGCATCTCCTCCGGCCGGCTGATCACCCGCTGGGGCCGCTACAAGATCTTCCCCATCGTGGGCACGGCGCTGTTGAGCCTGGGCATGGTGCTGTTGTCCACGATGGACGTCAGCACGACCCTGCCGCTGGCCTGCGTCTACATGGGTGTGGTCGGCATGGGCATCGGCCTGGTCATGCAGAACATCATCCTTGCGATCCAGAACAGCGTCTCGCCCGAGCACCTGGGCACCGCCACGTCCGCCTCGCAGTTCTTCCGCTCGATCGGCGGCACCGTCGGTGTGACGGTGTTCGGCGCGGTTCTGACCGCGCGGCTCGCGTCCAACCTGACCGCGGCGGGCGGCGGAGGCCTCGCCGTGCCGCCGGACGTGCTCAGCGCCACACCAGAGGCCCTCGCCCAGCTGCCGGCAGGCGTCCTGGCAGCGGTGCAGGTCGCCCTCGCGGACGCCGTCACGTTCGTGTTCCTGATCGCCGTGCCGGCGGCGGTCGTCGCGGCCGTGCTCGCATGGAGGCTCAAGGAGGTGCCCCTGCGCACGACCACCGGGGGTCTGGCCTCGGCCGTGGCCGAAGGCGGCCCTGGGCTGGAGGTCCCTGCCGCGCAGGTCGCCGAGCTCTACGACGCGGGGCCGACGACCGTCTGACCGGTTTGGAGCGGATCACGCGAAGGCCGCACCCCCTGCCGCGCCGCCCTGGGGAGTGCGGCCTCTCGCGGCGGCTCCTACGGGGTCTCGGTCTCTGTCGGCTCCGCCCCGTCAGTTTCCATCTCCTCGGTCTCCGTCTCCGTCTCGAGGGCATCCTCGGTGCCGAGGTCACCGGCCGGCGTCTCGACATCCACGTCGGTATCGGCGGCGTCATCGCCTCCGCAGGCCAGGCCGGTGAAGGCCAACATCGCGGACAGAAGTCCGACCAGCAGCTTGTTCTTCAGCTCCATGTTCCCTCCAAGTCGTTGTGGTTCGTGCGTCGGGATGCTCCGTGGCGAGGGGTGCCTGCCACAGTCCCTTCCCGCCATCACGTCCCGGAATGGCCGGACGCTTCTATGGCGGTAGGAGACGACGCAGCATGCCCCCTGCGTCGGGTCCCAATCGGTTCCACGCCTGTCCGATCCGCCACGGGGGGACATTCTTCAACCAACTGGTTGACAAGGGTGGGACTTCGGTTCTACATTGAACTCAACCGAACGGTTGAACATGGTGGAGGCAGGCGATGGCGGCTGATTCGTTGTCCCGGGTGTTCTCGGCCCTGGCCGATCCCACCCGGCGCGACATGGTGGCAAGGCTCACGGTGGGCGACGCGACCGTCAACGAGCTCGCGGAGCCGTATGACGTGACCGTTCAGGCGGTCTCCAAGCACCTCAAGGTGCTGGAGGACGCCGGCCTGGTCAGCCGCAGCCGCCAAGCCCAGCGCCGTCCGGTGCACCTGGAGGCTGAGGTCTTCGATCTGATGACCAAGTGGATCGAGCGCTACCGCCGCCAGGCCGAGGAGCGCTATCGCCGCCTCGACGACGTCCTCCGGTCGATGCCGGACGACAGCAAGCCCATACCACCCCACAAGGGAGCACCACGATGACCACCACAACCCACGAGACCCAGATCATCGCCGACGCCGACGTCCCGCTTGTGCGCATCATCCGGGAGTTCGACGCCCCGCCCGAGAAGGTCTTCCGGGCCCACACCGATCCCGAGCTGATCGCCCGGTGGCAGGGGCCTCGCCGCCACGAGATGCGCATCGAGCACTACGACTGCCGCACCGGCGGGTCGTACCGCTACCTGCATGTGAGCGACGGCAACGAGTTCGGCTTCCACGGCTGCTTCCACGAGGTCCGCCCCGCGGAGCTGATCGTGCAGACCTTCACCTACGAGGGCTTCCCCGACGGCGTGGCCCTGGAGCGCATCGTCTTCGAGGACGTCGGCGATGGCCACACCCGGCTGACGGCGACATCGTTGGTCGATACCTTCGAGGGCCGCGACGCCTTTGTCGCCAGCGGCATGGAGGAGGGCGTCCGCGAGGGCTATGAGCGTCTTGACGAGCTGCTCGCCGGCTGACCCTTGCGGGCGTGGATCAGCCCCCCGCGCGCTCGACGACGTGCGCCATGCCGCCGGTGGGGAAGAACACCGATTCATGACCGTCTTCCCACTTGACCCGGACCTCCAGCGGGTGCTTCGCCACCACCTCGGTCACCGCACCACGACGCACAGGCTGACCGACCTGCACGCTTCGCAATTCGATAGTGTCGCCGACTGCGACCTCCACGGCCTCCACCTCCAAGCGGACTTGCATCGATGCGAGACGTTGACCGTAGACCGCCGCTGCGGCTCCGTGAAGACCCAGCCTGCGACTCCGGCCCGCCGTCCCGCGACGCGCCCCGGCCAGCCCTTCAGGTAGAGGACGGGTTGGGCCGACTGTGAGGGTGTGAAGAGGACCCTGTGGACTGCGCTGTGGCTGTGCCTGTTCCTGGCGTTCCTGTGGTCGATGATCTTCCGGCCGCTGCCGCCGATGGTGGGGGAGTCGCTGTCCTACGTTGTGCAGACCGCGACGGTGCTGACCGCGTGCGTCCTGATGGCGCTGCGTGCGCGAGCGGCTCAGGGGGCGCTGCGACGGACGCGCGCCCTCCTGTCCGCGTCGTTGCTGTGCGCCACGGTCGGCGGTGTTCTTGCGCTGGTCGTCCGCCTGACCGCCGAGGGCGCCCCACCCGTCCCGTCGATCGCTGACGCCATCCACTTCGTCTTCCTACCGCTGTGCGTCGCCGGCCTGCTGAGCTGTCCGGTGTCGAAGGATGTGGCCGGTTCGCGCGCACAGATGCTGCTCGACGGGGTCGTCGCGGCCACCGCGCTGTGGTTCGTGACGTACACCCTGCTGCTGGCGCCGGCCCAGGTCGGCGCACAGGTGCCGCTGCTGACAGCGGTCACGATCCTTGGCTACCCCGCGGCTGACGTGTTCGTCATCGCCATGGCCGCCGGGGCGCTGCGCCGGGTGGCCGCCGAGGCGCGCCAGGAGCTGGCGCTGTCCGCCGCAGGCGTCACCCTGTACGGGCTCTCCGACATCGCCTACACCGTCCTGGCGGCGCGCGGCAGCTACGCACCGGACAGCTGGGTCGGCGCGCTGGCCGAGGTCGGTCTCCTGCTCATCCTGGTCGCCGTCCTGCGCCGCGAGACGCCGACGGATCTGCCGGCGGCCTGGACCTCCTGGGTCGGGGCGGTGCCGTACGCCTCGGTCGCGATCGCGCTCGTCTTCGCCGTGACGCTGGCCCTGCTGCGCGACGGGCTCGGTCAGACCGAGCTGCTCCTCCTGGTCGCGGTGATGGCGGCGCTGCTGGTGCGCCAGCTCGTCGCTAACCGTGATCGCGACAGCGCCGCCCGCCGGTTGCGGGAGAGTCAGGTGCTGTTCCGGTCCCTGGTGGTCGGCTCGTCTGACCTCATCACGCTGCACGGGCTGGATGGCACGCTTCTGTATGCGAGCCCCGCGGTGTCGCGGCTCACGGGCGTCGCGCCCGAGCGCCTCGCCCGCGTGCCGCTGAGCGAGCTGGTCCACCCTGAGGATGTGGCGGCGGTGCTGCGTCTGGCCCGCGGATTGCGCCGCCAACCAGCCACGTCCGGGCAGCTGTTCCTGCGGGTCCGGGCCGGCGACGACAGCTGGCGCTGGTGCCAGACGGTGGCGCGCAACCTGCTGGACGACCCGGGCGTGCGGGGCATCATCTGCAACACGCGAGACGTGCATGAACGGCACCTGCTCGAACAACAGGTGCACCACGACGCACGCCACGACCCGCTGACCGGCCTTGGCAACCTGGCGCAGGCCCGGGAGCTGCTGGAGCGGGCAGTCGCGCAGCGCCGCATTCGCGGGACGGTGGCCGCGCTGGTGGACCTGGACGGGTTCAAGCAGGTCAACGACACGTTCGGGCACGTCGAGGGTGACGCGCTGCTGACGGCGGTGGCTCATCGCCTCCGAGGCTGCGCGCGCAACGCCGACGCCGTCACCCGCATCGGCGGGGACGAGTTCCTGTTCGTGCTCCGAGACGACGGCGGCGCGGGAGGGGTCGCCGGGGACGTGCTGGAGTCCCTGCGCGCCCCGCTGCTGGTGAACGGCCGGTCGCTCACGATCGGCGCCAGCATCGGGCTCGCCTCCGTTCACGACTGCGCCACACCCGACGAGCTGCTGCGCAACGCCGACCTTGCCATGTACGCGGCCAAGGCGGCCGGTCGCAACCGACTGGCCTGGTTCGAGCCCCGCATGCACGAGACCGCCCAACGCAACATGATGATCACCGCGGATCTACGGCGGGCCCTCAAGCAGGGGGACTTCCAACTGCACTACCAACCGGTCGTGCACCTGCCGGCTGGTCGCATCGCGTTCGTCGAGGCGTTGATCCGGTGGCAGGACCGCGACGGGCAGCTGCTGTCGCCGGACGTGTTCATCCCGCTTGCGGAGGAGGCGGGGCTGATGCCCGAGGTCGATGCATGGGTCCTCGATCGGGCCTGTGCGGACCTCGCCACCTGGCAGCGGCAGGGTGTGGACATCCCGCAGGTCAGCGTCAACATCTCCCGCCGCCACCTCACCCCCGACCTCCCGAGCCTCGTGTCCGAGACGCTGCGCCGGCACGGGTTGTCCGGACCCCAGCTCTGCATGGAGGTGACCGAGAGCGCAGTCGCGCCCGATCCCGCGGCGACCACGGCCGTGCTCAGGAGTGTCCGGGCACTGGGCGTGCAGATAGCCCTCGACGACTTCGGAGTCGGGCAGTCCTCCCTGTCCGACCTTGCCGAGCTTCCGATCGACCTCGTGAAGGTGGACAGGTCATTCTTGGCGGCCCCGGAGCGAACAGCCTCATTGCCACTGCTCACATCCATCATCGGCCTCTGCCGAGCCGTGGGCCTGCCGGTCGTCGCGGAGGGAATAGAGGACGACAACGTCGTCGAGCACCTGATCGCCAGCGGCTGCGCGTACGGCCAGGGCTTCGCGCTCGGCGCGCCCCAGCCTGCGGGGACGCTGTCACAGCGCCGTTTTACCCGCGCGAGCCGGGCACTGCCTGCGCCGTAACCCGCTCCCCAGAGCAGCAATGTTTGCCTGCTACCGGGGGCCAGCTAGCCCGCTCCTCCGAGTAGGGCTCTTGCATCCTGTTCCTCCTCGGCAGGGACGAACACGCGGATGCCCTGGACGTAGTTGAGGGAAGGATGCGCTGGATCCGAAGGGCTGACGGTGGCCGCGATGCCGTGCGCGACCAGGGTCATGCGGAGGAACTCCGCCTCTGCCGGCGTCTGCACCGACGCGACGGCGACGGATTGCTGTTCGTCCCGATAGGCAGCCATGAGCGAACTTTCGGTAGCGCGGCCAACGTGTGACATGGGTCTGGTCAGGCGGCAAGGCTGAACCGGACGGTTGGTGTTGGCGGCGCGGTCACGGTGGGTGACCACGGTCCCTGATGGTACTTGTGCTGCAGCTTGATCATCAGCAGGCGACGGAGCCCCTCGATGCTCCAGCGCACGCCGACGTCGGTGCGCCGGTTGAGCTCGCGCATGACCCGCTCGAGGACCCCGGAGCCGAGCTCTGGGCGGCCCTTGTGGCCGAACACCAGCCGGCCGGCGTCGGGGTGGAGCAGGAAGGTGAGGGCCTCGTCGAGTGCGCTGGCCAGATGCGCGGCGACCTTGTCCGCCCCGACGCTGCGGGCGTGGTCGATCAACGCGAGGTAGGCGACGCGGGCGCGTTCGTGGTCACCGGTGCGGTAGGCGTCGGTAAGCAGCTGCTCGAGTCGGGCGACGAGCTCGTCGCCGGTCTCGCCGCCGACGCGGTCCTGGTAGCGGGCGAGCCAGCCGACGGCGCGGGCGAGGTGGAACAGGCAGCGCTGCACCGGCACCGTCGGCCATAGCCGTCCGGCGAGGTCGGACAGCGCCTGCTCGCCGTCGACCACGACCAGGCCGGGGGTGACCTCGGCCAGCAGGCTGTCCATCCTGGCCCACGGCTCGTCGAGGGTGGCGGCCAGCAGCCGCGCTTCGACCTTGACGCGTCTGCCAGCGCGGCGGCGGGCGACCAGGCCGATCGCCAGGTGCAGCTCCACCCCGCCCTTGCGCTGACCGGCGCGTTCCCCGGTGCCGTCCAGCAGCAGGACCGGCACGCGCACCGGGACGTCGGGGGCGATCCGCTCGGGCGCCATCGCGAGCACGTCCCGGCGGATCGACCGTGCCGAGACGTCTTGGCCGGCCAGCTCGCCCAGCAGCCGCGCGGCCTTGGCGTAGGCGACCTCACCGGCCAGCGCCGCGGCCATGCGCGACAGCTCGTCGGTGCGCCGCTGATAGCAACGCAGACCGAGCAGCTGCGGCGCCGGCGTGAACCGCCGCCCACAGGCCAGGCACTGCACGCACGGGCTGCGAAACGCCACCTTCCCGCACGACGCCGCCAGCGTCCGCGGCTTGGACGCCGCGCCACGCCGACGGAACCCCTGCATCGACCCGCAGCCGGTACAGCCCCACGGCGAGACCAGCTGGCGATCCACCGGCCACGGGTCGCCGAACGGGCCGATCACCGTGGTGACCAACTCGGCGAGCAGCTCCTCGATCGTGGCGGCGACCAGCACGCCCGGCGCGGTGCGCGCGAACGCCAAGGCCGCCTGCTCCAGCTCAGCGATCCCAACGACCTGCTCGTCTACCTCGATGGTCACAGCACGTGTAACTTGCATACCAGGCACGGGTGCTCCTCCCGATCTCACAGTCCGGTGGAGCCCCGTGCCTACCACATGCGAATCACACCCGTGTCACTCCTTCGCCTCGCTACCGAA
>Ga0209587_1000296_pt1 | contig 24235 bp, 27 predicted proteins | sample NGEPerD_2_FD_184512 | JGI IMG/M metagenome (GOLD analysis project Ga0209587, IMG submission 184512) | Arctic peat soil microbial communities from the Barrow Environmental Observatory site, Barrow, Alaska, USA - NGEE PermafrostL1-D... | ecosystem: Environmental > Terrestrial > Soil > Wetlands >... | reverse complement strand
CCCCACGACGCCCATGCCTCCGCCCCACCCACGCTTTGGCGTCGCAGGTGATGAATTATTCATGACCTGCGACGCCAAAGCAGTAGGGAGACCTCCCGTTCAGCCACGAAGCTCGGCCTGATGCGCCGAGACGACGGCCTCGATCGCCCGGCGACGCAACCCCGCGACGTCCTCATCGGTGAGCGTCCGATCGGGCGACTGGTAGTGCAGCCGGAAGGCCAAGCTGCGTCGGCCGGGACCGAGCGCGTCACCGCGGAACTCGTCGAACACCCGCACCGAGTCCACGAGATCCGCGCCCGCGACGGCCAGCGTGTCGACGACCGCGCCCGCAGGAATCGAATCGTCGAGCACGAACGCCAGGTCGACGTGCGACGACGGGTACCGGCTCGGCGCCCGGAACGCGGCGTCACGTCGGGCCCCCGTGAGGAGGGCGTCGAGGTCCAGCTCCAGTGCGACGATTGGTCCGTCGGTATCCACGAGCGTTGCCGGCAGCTCGCCGGCACGCCCGATCTCGGCACCGTCGAGACGCACGACCGCGGACCGACCGGCCACGAACCCGACCACGCTCGCCGCCACCAGCTCGAGGGTGGCGAGACCGAGGCCCTGGCCGAGGGCGTCCACGACATCGGTGATGTCGTGGACGTCCACCGGACGGTCCGGCTCGACCGGACGGCGCTGCACCAGGCCCACCAACACGACCGCCAGGTGATCACGCTCATCGGGCAGCACGGCCTCGGCGATGGGTGTGTGAAAGACGTGGCCCATCTCGAAGAGGGCGACGTCGGGCCGACCGTGTGCGGCATTGCGGGACACCGCGGCGACGAGACCAGGCAGAATCGACGGCCGCAGCACGGACTCGTCGGCCCGCAGGGAGTTCAGCGCGTGGACGAGCCCATCGGCGGGCAGTCCGAGCCGTTCGAGATCTCCCGGCGCGATGAGCGGTACCGACACGGCCTCCGAACACCCCAAGCCGACGAGAACGTCCGCGACGAGGCGGCGGTCGCGCTGTCGGGCACTCAACCCTCCCCGGCGACCGGCAACATTGGGCAGGGTTCGGGGGATGCGGTCGAGACCGATGCTCCGAGCAACTTCCTCGACGAGATCGATCTCGCGCTCGAGGTCGGGGCGCCAGCTCGGCGGCACCGTGTCGAAGTCCGGTCCATCGCCCGCGACGTCGATCCCGAGCGGCATGAGCGCGTCGCGCACATCCTTCGGGGTGAGCGCAGCGCCGAGCAGGGCACCGACCCGACCGGTGCGGACGGCGATGTGGGGACGTTCGTGGGGACGGGGGTACTCGTCGATGACGTCCGGCGACACCCGCGCCCCGGCCACCTGCTCGAGCAGCTCGACCGCGCGTGCCGCCCCTTGGGCCACGGCGTCCGGATCGATCCCGCGCTCGAAGCGATGGCTCGACTCGGAGCGCAGTCCCAGACGCTTCGAGGTGCGGGCGATGCCCATCGGGTCGAAGTACGCGGCTTCGAGAAGGACCGTCGTCGTCGAATCGCTGACCTCGGAATCCCCACCACCCATGATCCCGGCCAAGGCCTGCGGACCCCGCGCCGCGTCGCAGATCAAGAGGTCGCTTCCCGTGAGTGTCCGCTCGACACGATCGAGGGTCGCGATCTGCTCACCGTCGTGCGCGAGGCGAACGACGATGCCGCGCCCGGCCAGGCGATCCAGGTCGAATGCGTGGAGGGGTTGATTGCGCTCGACCAGCACGTAGTTCGTCACGTCGACGACGTTGGAGATGGGCCGCATCCCCGCGAGCACCAGGCGGCGTGCCATCCAGGCCGGTGACTCCCCCATCACCACCGATGCCACCCGAGCGAGGTAACGGGGGCAGCGGTCGGGCGCCTCGATCGTCACCGAGATCGGGGCACCGAACGCCACCGCGCCAACCGGATCACCGGCTTCGGGCTCGGCGACGGTGCACGGGAGCCGGTAGTGCGCTGCGAGCTCCCGAGCCAGTCCGACGATGCTCATCGCGTCGGGCCGATTCGGGGTGATCGACAGATCGAACACGACGTCGTCGAGTGCGAGGGCCTCGACGACGCCGACGCCGATCTCGGTGTCGGCACCGAGCTCGAGGATGCCCTCCTGGTCATCGCCGAGGCCGAGCTCGCTCTGAGAGCACAGCATCCCGTCCGAGCTCACGCCGCGGATCGTGCGGGGCTCGAGGATGACGCCCCCCGGCAGCGTCGATCCCCCGCCTGCGTAGGCGACGATCATGCCTTCGGCGAGGTTCGGTGCTCCACACACGACCGTCGTCTCACCGAGTCCGAAGTCGACGTCGACGAGGCGCAGGCGGTCGGCGTCGGGGTGCGCCCGCACCGCAAGCACCCGCGCCGCGACCACGCCACCGATGTCCCGACCAGGCTCCTCGATGCCTTCGACCTCGAAGCCGAGCTGATCGAGGGTGTCCGCGAGCGCGTGCGGCTCGGCGTCGAGCGGCGTGAAATCTCGGAGCCAGGAGAGCGGAGCGCGCACGGTCAGTACTGCTCGAGGAAGCGGACGTCGCTGTCGTAGAACGTCTTGATGGGTTGGACGCCGTACTTGATCATGGCCATGCGTTCGATCCCGAACCCGAAGGCGAAGCCGGAGTACTCCTCGGGGTCGATACCCACCGCACGAAACACGTTCGGATCGACCATGCCGCAGCCCCCCAGCTCGATCCAGCTCGTGTGGGAACACACGCGGCAGCCTGCACCGTCACAGAAAGGACAGCTCACCGCGTACTCCGCGGAAGGCTCGGTGAAGGGGAAGAACGACGGCAACAGCCGTGACTGCACGCCTTCACCGAAGTATGCGGTGGTGAAGGCCGCCATGGTGCCCGAGAGGTCACCGAAGGTGATGCCCCGGTCGACCGCCAGGCCTTCGATCTGGTGGAACACCGACGAGTTGCGCGGGCTCGGCGCCTCGTTGCGGTAGACGCGACCGGGCGTCACCGCGAAGATCGGTGGCGGCTGGGTTTCCATCACCCGGATCTGGACGGGTGAGGTGTGCGTGCGCAGCACGACCTGTTCGGGCTCACCGAGCTGCACGTAGAACGTGTCCTGCATCGCGCGGGCCGGATGGTCGGGCGGGAAGTTGAGCGCTTCGAAGTTGTGCCAGTCGTCTTCGACCTCAGGTCCCTCGGCGACTTGGTAGCCGAGGTCGATGAACACGTCCTCCAGCTCGCGCTGGGTCTGGGTGATGAGGTGGAGGTGCCCGCGCCGGCGCCCGTGGCCCCCGAGCGTGAGGTCGACAGACGGCCCCGACCGACCCGCCTCCGCACGGGCCAGCTCGCGACGACGATCCTCGATGGAGGCCTGTACGGCCTTGGTGAACTCCGAGACGGCCCGGCCGACGACGGGTCGCTCGTCGGCCGGCAAGGTCTTGATGGACTCCTTGACCGTCGCCGCGGCCGAGCGCTTGCCGACGAGAGCGCGCGCCACGTCGTCCAGCGCCTCGGCCGAGTCGGCCGCGGCGATCGCCGTGCGCGCTGCGGTCAGGTCGAGGGCGTCGGCGCCGCTCACAGCCGGCTCCGCTGCCGGGCTGCCTCGAACAGCATGACGCTCGCCGCGACTGCGACATTGAGGGACTCCCCGCGACCGGCCATCGGAACGGTCACGGTGCGCTCGAGCCGGGCCGCCACCTCGGCTGCCAGCCCGTGGGCTTCGTTGCCGACGACAAGGGCACCCGGCCGGGTGAGATCCACCGACGTGTACTCATCACCGCCGTGGGCCACCGCGCCCCAGCTGGGCCGCCCCAGCGTCGCGAGCGCGTCGAGCACTTCCACCGCGTCCACTGCCTCCACTATCGGGATCCCGAAGAGCGCGCCGGCCGAGGCTCGCACGACCTTGGGGTTGCGCACGTCGACCGTTTCGCCGCAGCAGACTACCGCCGCGGCCCCGGCGGCTTCGGCACTGCGCACCAGCGTGCCGAGGTTGCCGGGATCGCCGACATCGGCGGCGACGAGCACCGGTCCGACACCGAGGCCCGCGACCGCGAGCATCTCCATCCGTCCGATCGGCGGCGCCGGCGCGATCGCCACCAGCGGCTGAGGCGCGCGTGTGGTTCCTGCCTGGGACAGCACTCCGGGGCGACATTCCCGCGCCACGATTCCCCGCGCCATGGCCTCGCGAGCGACGTCGAGGATCACGTCCTTCGCGTCGATGTCGAAGTAGACGACTTCCAGCGCGACTCCGCGACGCAGCGCGTCGGTGACGAGGCGTGGCCCCTCGAGGACGATCCGGCCCTCGGTTCGCCGCTCGTTCGCGTCGCGCAGCAACGCCCGCAGGTGCCGGATCTCGTGATGCCGCGCGCCGAGCGCGGCTGGGTTCACGCCGCGGTCAGGGCTTCGCGGGCCGTGGAGACGAGCGTCGCGAACGCGTCGGAGTCGCGAACGGCGATGTCGGCGAGCAGCTTGCGGTCGACGTCGACCTCGGCCACGCGCAGGCCCGCGATGAACCGTGAGTAGCTCATGTCGTGCTGGCGGCACGCCGCGTTGATGCGGACGATCCAGAGCCGACGGAACTCACCCTTGCGAGCCCGGCGGTCGCGAAAGGCGTACGCGCCTGAGCGCATGACCTGTTCGTTCGCCTTGCGAAAGCTCCGGCTCTTGGCGCCCGAGTACCCCTGGGCTGCCTCCAAGACCGCCCGGCGGTGCTTCTTGGCATGGACCGAACGTTTGACTCGCGCCATGACTCCGCTTCTCCTCCTGCCCCGGCTTCGCCCGGCGCGGACGTTGCCGCGCCGCAGGGCCGTGGACTCCTCGAGCGCCGTCCGGTTGTGCCCGCCGCGCGATCGCGCCGCGAGCTGGGCCGAGCCGGTGTGGTCGTTGTCGGGTTATGCCCGTCCGAGCAGCTTCTGGACGTGCTTGCGGTCGCCGCCGGTGACCTCTGCCCCACGGCCGAGGCGGCGGGTGCGCTTCGTCGGCTTCTTCTCGAGCAAGTGCGACCGGTTCGCCTTACGGCGACGGATCTTGCCGGTACCGGTGACGGTGAACCGCTTGGCCGCACCGCGGTGAGTCTTCATCTTCGGCATCGCTGCGCTCTCCTGCTACGAGTTCTTCTCGCCGTTGGCGGCCGAACTGCTCGGCTTGCGGCCTTGCCTCCGGATGGGGTGCAGCACCATCGTCATGTTCCGCCCGTCCTGGCGCGGGGCCGACTCGACCATCGCGAACTCGCTCACGTCCTCTGCGACCTGGTCGAGGATCCTGAGGCCGAGCTCGGGGTGGAACACCTCCCGACCGCGGAACATGATCGTGAGCTTCACCTTGGCACCCTCGCCGAGGAACCGCTCGACGTGCTTCATCTTGGTGGTGTAGTCGTGACTGTCGATCTTGGGACGGAACTTCATCTCCTTGGTGACGACGTTCGTCGTCTTCTTGCGAGATTCCTTCCGGCGTTGCTCCTGTTCGTACTTGTAGCGGCCGTGGTTCATGATCCGACACACCGGCGGGTTCGCGCTTGCCGCCACCTCGACGAGGTCGAGCTCTTGCTCCCGGGCTACGGCCAGCGCCTCGGGAAGGGGTTTCACCCCCAGCTTGGTGCCGTCGGCGTCAACGAGGAACACCTCGCGTGCGCGAATCTGGTCGTTGATCCTGGCTTCGTCGGTAGAGATTGGAGCATCACCCCACGGGCTCGGTTCCACTTGCACGCGCAAGCGGCGGACACGGGAGCGTCCGCCGCACTGCTGCCGGCCCCGGATGTGACCCGAGACCCCAGCCGAATGGAGACGACCCGGCTACCACCACGGCGATGAGCGGTGAGGCCCACAACGCACGGTGTAGCCGGGTGGAGGATCGCCACCGACCTCTCGGTCAACCGGCGGCACCCACTTCCCAACTAGGTTGTCGCCGTGAGGATAGCAGCGACGCGCACATGCGCCGGTCGGAGCAGCAGTCAATGAGCACCCTCTGGACACCCGGCGGCGAGCACGCCCCCGAGCCGAAGCCCCCGACCGGCCAAGATCCCAGCCCGGGACGGCCCGCACCTGAGCCCGGCGGCCCGGGAGATAGGGGCCCGGGCGGCCCCGGACCCGAGATCGACGAAGCCCAGATGCGCGAGGCGCTCGCCCAGCTCGCGGCCACTCCCGTCGCCGCGATCCTGGCCGACCATGCCGTCCGGCTCCACGAGCTCGCCGTGCTCCACCTCGGCATGTCGGCCGAGCGGACCGAGTCCCTGGACGAGGCCGCCCTTGCCATCGACGGGATGGCCGCCCTGGTCGAGGACCTCGGCGAGCGCCTCGGCGACGCCGCCGACCCGCTCGCCGAAGCGTTGAGCCAGCTCCGCCTCGCGTACGTGCAGGTGCGAGACGGCCTGGCGTCAGCTCCACCGGTCGATGCCACTCCCGCGGACGGGGCGTGACCGTCACCGCTGTCCACATGACGCGATGACGCTGGCGATCGAGGACTACGCCCTCATCGGCGACACCCAGACGGCTGCGCTCGTCGGCATCGACGGATCGATCGACTGGTGGTGCGCACCCCGCTTCGACTCGAGCGCGTGCTTCGCGGCGCTGCTCGGCAACGAGGAGAACGGCCGCTGGCGGATCGCGCCCGCCGGCGGATCGCGCCCGCCGGCGGACTCCAGTCCACGACGCGCACCTACCGTGACGACATTCTCGTGCTCGAGACGACGTTCGTCACCGATGGCGGATCGGTCAAGCTCACTGACTGCATGCCGATTCGCGCCAAGTCCGTCGACATCGTGCGCCTCGTCGAGGGCGTGAGCGGCAAGGTCCCGATGCGGATGGATCTCACCATCCGATTCGACTACGGGTCGATCGTGCCGTGGGTTCGTGACGTCGACGGTGGCCTGTTCTCGGTAGCCGGTCCCGAAGCGACCGTGCTCCGCACCCCCGTTCGGACCGAGGGGGCAGGCCGCGAGACCGTTGCGGACTTCACCGTGTCGCCGGGAGACAGGGTGCCGTTCGCGATGTCCTGGCACCAGTCGCACGAACACCCGCCGCACCCGATCGACGTCGAGCGCGCCATCGCCGGAACCGCGCGCTGGTGGCGCCGCTGGGCCGGCCAATCCACCTACGAGGGGCGGTGGCGTGATCTCGTCACGCGTTCGCTCATCACCCTCAAGGCGCTGACCTACGCGCCGACCGGCGGCATCGTGGCCGCGCCCACGGCCTCGCTGCCCGAGTGGATCGGTGGCGTCCGCAACTGGGACTACCGCTTCTGCTGGTTGCGCGACGCGACGTTCACGCTGCTCGCGCTGATCCAGGCCGGCTACCTCGACGAGGCCCGAGCCTGGCGAGACTGGCTCGTCCGCGCGGTCGCGGGTTCACCGGCCGACCTCCAGATCATGTACGGCCCGGCCGGCGAACGTCGCCTCACCGAGTTCCAGGTGGACTGGCTGGCCGGCTACGAGGGCTCCGCGCCCGTTCGGGTGGGCGACGCCGCATCCGAGCAGTTTCAGCTCGACGTGTACGGCGAGGTGTTCGACGCCAACTTCCACGCGGTCGCAGCCGGCGCCGAGCCCGACGAGGACCTGCTCAACATCCAAGCCCAGTTGCTCGAGTGGCTCGAAGGGGCGTGGCACCGGCCCGACGACGGCATCTGGGAGGTCCGGGGCGAGCGTCAACACTTCGTGCACTCCAAGGTCATGGCCTGGGTTGCGTTCGACCGCGCCGTGCGCACGATGGACCGCTTCGGGATCGACAAGGAACGCCAGCGCCGGTGAAGACAGGTACGCCGGGAGATCCACGACCAAATATGCGCCGAGGGCTACGACACCGACAAGCAGGCATTCGTACAGGCGTACGGGTCCAAGCGCCTCGACGCGGCCGTGCTCATGATACCGCTGGTCGGGTTCCTCCCCGCGACCGACAAGCGGATGCAGACGACCGTCGCCGCGATCCAGCGCGAGCTCATGCACGACGGTTTCGTCGCCCGGTACGACACGAGGGGTGTCGGCGATGGGCTGCCGCCCGGTGAGGGCGCGTTCCTCCCGTGCTCGTTCTGGTTCGTCGACAACCTCGCCCTCATGGGCCGGCGCGACGAAGCGGTGCAGATGTTCGAGCGCCTGGCCGGCCTCGCCAACGACGTCGGCCTCCTCGCCGAGGAGTACGACCCGGTCGCCCAGCGTCAGCTCGGCAACTTCCCGCAGGCGTTCACCCACATCCAGCTGGTGAACTCCGCCTGCCACCTCTCCGGCGATGGCGGGCCCGTCCACAGGCGAGCCCGCGACCCGAGTTGACCGGGGTTGGCGACGGACGCGGCGATCAGCTCCGGACTGCCACGAGGTCGGTCGCCTCCCACCGGCCGGGCATGCCCGCCACGACCTCGAACCGGACCGCCGTGCCGACGGCAATGTCGCGTGTGCCGTCAGCGATTCGGATGCTGTGAAACCCGAGCACGCGCCCTTCCGGCGTCGTGACCGTCCCCAACCCGGTGTGGCGATCGAGGTGCGTGACGGTGCCGTCCACCTCGTCAGTGCACGATCTTCGAGATGGGAAGCTCGATGATGTCAGCGGCGCCGTGGTCCTTGAGCGCGGGGATCAAGATGTTGATCTCGTCCTTGGCCACCACCGTCTCCACCGCGTAGCCGCCCGAGCCGAACAGCTTCGAGACGGTCGGCGCCTTGAGCGCGGGCAGCAGCTCGATCACCTGGTCGAGCTGAGCCTCGCCGACGTTGAGCTTGACCAGCACCCGCCCCCGAGCCTCGAGCGCGCCGGCGAGAAGCGTCTGGATCTGCTCCATGGCCTTGCGCTTGGCCGGCTCCGCGTACGCGTCGCGGTTCGCGATGAGCTCGGTGTAGGAGACGAGGATCGTGTCCAACACGGTGAGACCGGCTGCCCGCAGCGATCGACCCGTCTCAGTGATCTCGACGACTGCGTCGGCGATCTCGGGGATCTTCGCCTCCGTCGCCCCGTAGGAGAGCGTGATCTCGGCGTCCACGCCACGACCCTCCAGGAACCGGCGGGTCAGCTCGGGGTACTCGGTGTGGACCCGCACCCCGGTCGGGAGGTCCTCCACGCGCTCGTAGGTCGCATCGCCGCCGACCGCGAGCACCATACGGATCGGGCGCGCGGTCGCCTTCGAGTAGTGCATCTCGGTCAGCGTGACCACGTCGGAGCTCGTCTCCTCGATCCAGTCACGGCCCGTGATCCCGACGTCGAACAGGCCGTCGGCGACGTAGCGGGGGATCTCCTGTGGCCGCAGGATGCGCACGTCGTCGACCCGGGGATCGGTGATGACAGCCCGGTAGTCGACGTCGGACGCGCGCTGCACGGCCAGATCGGCGTCTTCGAACAGCTGGAGCGTCGATGGTTCCAGCGAGCCCTTGGGCAACACGAGGCGCAGCATGAGGACCCTTTCTAGCGGGTCGGCCCGGGCAAGCGCCGCATCACATCGACCATCTCGAGCGCGCTGAGCGCCGCCTCCTCGCCCTTGTGGCCCTCGGCACCACCGATGCGAGCCTCGGCCTGGCCGACCGTATCGGTGGTGAGCACCCCGAAGACGACCGGGACACCGGTATCGAGCCCGACCCGCATGAGACCGGCCGCGGCCTCGCCCGCCACGAATTCGAAGTGCGGGGTGTCGCCCCGCACCACCGCACCCAGCGCGACCACCGCGTCGTGGCCGGCCGTGAGACGTTGCGCGGCCAGCGGCAGCTCGAACGCCCCCGGCACCCAGGCCACCGTTGGATCGGGCGCGTGATGGCGTGCGAGCAACCGCCGGGCTCCCTCGAGCAGCGGTCCGGTGATGTGGCCGTTGAACCGGCCGACCGCGATCGCGACGCGGGTTCCGCGGGCGTCGATGGCGTCGCTCGGCGGTGCGTACTCCCCCACGGTTCAGCCTCCGCCCAACTCTTCGCCAGTCGTCTCTTCGCCCGTCGCCACGTCGCCCGTCGCCACGTCGCCCGTCGCCACCTCGTCGAGGTCGAGCAGGTGGCCGAGCTTCTCCCGCTTGGTCGTCAGGTAGGCGATGTTCTCCGCGTTGGGCGGGGTGGAGAGTGGAACGCGATCCACGATCTCGAGCCCGAATCCGTCCAGGCCGCCGTACTTCGCCGGGTTGTTCGTCATGAGGCGCATCGTCGTCACACCCAGGTCGACCAGGATCTGCGCACCGATGCCGTACTCGCGCGAGTCCACGGGAAGGCCGAGATCCTGGTTGGCCTCGACCGTGTCGCGGCCTTGTTCCTGGAGCGCGTAGGCCCGCATCTTGTGGCCCAGGCCTATCCCGCGGCCCTCGTGGCCCCGCAGGTACACCACCACACCCTCGCCGGCCGCGGCCACCTGAGCGAGCGCGGTGTCGAGCTGGACGCCGCAGTCGCAGCGCAACGACCCGAACACGTCGCCGGTGAGACATTCCGAGTGCACTCGGACGAGCACGTCTTGTTTGCCGGCGACGTCGCCCCGCACGAACGCGATGTGCTCGACGTCGTCGAGCAGGGACGCGTACACGTAGGCCGTGAAGTCACCGTGGCGGGTAGGGATGCGGGCCTCACCGACCCGGCGCACGAGCTTCTCGCGTCGACGCCGGTGTCGCACGAGATCGGCGATGGAGATCATGAGCAGTCCGTGTTCGTCGGCAAAGCGCTCCAGCTCGGGAGTTCGCGCCATCGTGCCGTCGTCGTTCACGACCTCCGCGAGCACGCCCGCGGGCACACATCCGGCCATGCGCGCGAGATCGACGCCGGCCTCGGTGTGGCCGGCGCGTTTGAGCACGCCGCCTTCGCGGTAGCGCAGCGGGAAGATGTGACCGGGTCGGGAGAGATCGTCGGGCTGAGTGCGCGGGTCGATGACCGCGCGCACGGTCGCGGCCCGATCGGCCGCGGAGATGCCCGTCGTCGTCCCGTGCCGCGCGTCCACCGACACCGTGAACGCGGTGCGGTGCTGCTCGGTGTTGTCGGCCACCATCGGTGGGAGCCGCAGCTCGTCGCATCGCTCACCGGGGAGTGGCATGCAGATCACGCCGCTGGTGTGACGCACCATGAAGCCCATCGTTTCGGGCGTGACGCGCTCCGCCGCCATGATGAGATCGCCCTCGTTCTCCCGATCGGCGTCGTCGACGACGATCACCAGCTCTCCACGGGCGATCGCCTCCACTGCTGCATCGATCTCGACGAACGGCATCGTCAGGCTCCCTTGTCGGTGAGGAGGCGTTCGACGTACTTCGCGAGCACGTCGACCTCGAGATTCACGACATCGCCGGGCGCGAGCCGACCGAGTGTCGTGATGTTCTGCGTGTGCGGGATCAAGGCGACCGCGAAGCCGTCGTCACGCACATCGGCGACGGTCAAGCTCACTCCGTCCACGGTGATGGAGCCCTTCTCCACGATGTAGCGAGTGAGGTCTGCGGGGGTCTTGATATCGACACGGGTGGACCCGTCGCCCAGGGGTGCACGATCCGTGACGGTCCCGAGCCCGTCGACGTGGCCCTGGACGATGTGGCCGCCCAGCCGGTCCGCCATCCGCAGCGGGCGTTCCAGGTTGACCGAGTCGCCGATCTCGAGGCGGCCGAGGGAGGTCCGATCCAGGGTCTCGACGATCGCGTCCGCAGCCCACCAGTCGGGACCGAAGCCGACAACGGTCAGACAGCAGCCGTTCACCGCGATGGATGCTCCGACCTCGATGTCTTTGAGCACGGCGTCCGCGCCGAGCTCGAGCCGCGATCCGCCGTCGTGAGGCTCCACCCGGCGGACGGTGCCGAGCTCCTCCACGATGCCGGTGAACATCAGACCGGCTCCCAGTCGAGCCGGACGTCGACTCCGACGGGACGGACCGCGGCGAGCCGCCAGCGGGTGGTGTCGGTCAGGGTCACGGGGCCGGGACCGCCGATCGCGGCCAACCCGTCGGGGCCGAGGATCGCGCCACCGAGGTACTGGACCAGCGCATCGGCGAGTCGGGCGACGACGAACGCACCGTGGACGGTCGCGCCGCCCTCGATGAGAGCGTGGAGCACGCCCTCACCTCCGAGGTGTGCCAGCGCGCTCGTGAGATCCACCCCGCCGGAAGGCCCGGGTGCGATGACCTCGACCTTCGCGCCCGCGGCCCGCCATGCCGCGACCGACCGCTCGGGCGCGCGCGCGGTTGTGAGCACGAGCGTGGGCGCGAGATCGGGGTCGAACAACGGTCCGGTCGCCGGGACGCGCCCGCGGCCGTCGAGCAGGACCCGCGTCGGCCGGCCCGGGGGGGGTTCATCGGGCCGCGCGTCGGAATGTCCGGGGGGTCGCTCGGCGGGACGGGCGGTGAGTGTCGGACGGTCGGTGAGCGCGGTGCCCGCGCCGATCACGATCGCCTGCGCGTCGGCGCGCAGCTCGTGCGCGTCGGCGCGGGCCTCGTCACCGGTGATCCACTGGGAGGTGCCGTCGGCCGCGGCGGTGCGTCCGTCGATGCTCGTCGCCGTCTTGAGCTGCGCCCACGCCCGTCCGGTGCGGCGGTGGTGCAGGTAGGGCGCGAGCGCTCGGGCGGCTTCGGTCGCGCCCACCCCGACCGTGACGTCCACACCGGCGGCGCGCAGCCGAGCGAGACCTCGCCCCGCCACCCGGGGATCGGGGTCTTCCAACGCCACGACGACTCGGCGAACCCGTGCCGCGGCCAGAGCGTCGACACACGGCCCGGTACGGCCGTGATGGGTACAGGGCTCGAGGGTGACGTAGGCCGTCGCGCCGGCCGCCCGGGCTCCGGCCGCAGCGATGGCTCTCACCTCGGCGTGATCGCCGCCGGGTGGGGCAGTCGCACCGGTCCCGACGATCGCGTCGGCGGCATCGACCAGGACGCAGCCCACCCACGGGTTCGGAGCAGTGCGGCGACGGGCTGCATCGGCCGCGTCCACGGCGTGTGCCATCCAGACACGGTCACGCTCGGCGGCCGAGCCGGCGGGGCCCTCGCTGTCGGTTCGCACCACTGCGCCCTCTCGCCTCGGGGCAGTCGGGAACGCCGACGCGGGCGTGCACGAGGCACACCGCTCGACCCTCTCCCATCCGGACTCTCACCGTCGGCCCCGGAATTTCACCGGGTCAACCCGTAGCCGGCAGCTACGGGTTCGCGGGCTCTCACCGCCGGTCGGGACTTTCACCCAACCCCGAGGGCTTGCTCGATTGTGCCCATCAGGGTACCACCGTTCCCACAGAATTGAAACGCGTTCTATTTCCCCGATCGCTTTGGCGTCGCAGGTGAGGAACTATCCCCGACCTGCGACGCTGGAGTGTGGTCGGCTAGTGGGGCCGACCCCCGGCGAGAAGGTCGAGTGCGTGAGCCACCACGGGGAGGATGACCTCGAGCCCTTCGAGTGCGCCGGACGACGAGCCCGCCAAGTTGCACACGAGGGCCTCGCCGACGGTGCCCGCCTCCGCGCGCGACAGCATCCCGAAGCCCCGGCCGTCGGCGTCGCTCGCTCGGCGGATCGCCTCGACCAGACCGGGTGCGTTCCGGTCGAGGACCACCATGGTGCCTTCGGGCGTGAGATCCCGGGGCCCGAAGCCCGTACCACCCGTGGTGACGATCAGACCGGCGAAGCCGTGGGTCAGGTCCGCCAGTGCGTCGGCCACGGACTCGACCCCGTCGGCGGTGACCCGCGCCTCGACGACGTCATAGCCGGCCGCGCGCAACGCGTCGACGAGCGCCCGACCCGAACGGTCCTCGCGAGCACCGGCGGCAACGCCGTCCGACACGGTCAGCACCTTCGCCCGGAGACCCGCCGCCTGGGGACTCGCCGCCTGGGCACCCCCCGACTGAGGACTCCCCGCCTGAAGGTCGCCGGCCTGGACATCGCCGGCCTGCGGGCGCTCATGCAGCTCGCTCATCGTTCGCAGCGGTCGAGAACGTCGGCCGATCGCCGGAACCGCCCCGGCGGTGCGGCCATCGTGGTCGCGATCAGGAGGATGCCGGCCACGCGGCCTCCCGGATGCGACGGGCCGCAGCCGCGGGGTCGTCGGACCCGAAGATCGCGCTCCCCGCGACCAGGATGTGCGCGCCGGCCTCGGCCGCCGCGTGGGCGGTCTTGGTCTGGATACCACCGTCGATCTCGGTCTCGACTGCGAGGCCCCGCTCGTCGATGAGCGCCCGGGCCGCCCGCAGCTTGTCGAGCACCGCGGGGATGAACGCCTGGCCACCGAAGCCCGGGTGCACGCTCATGACGAGGAGGACGTCGATCTCGTCGAGGTACGGCTCGACCGCGTCGAGGGGTGTCTCCGGGTTGAACGCCAGGCCGACGCGCAAGCCGAGCGTCCGCATGCGTTCGAACAGCGGCCGCGGGTCGCCGAGCTCGACGTGGATGTCGACGCCGTCAGCGCCGGCCTTGGCGAAGTCGTCGAGCAACACGCCCGGGTTGTCGACCATGAGGTGACAGTCGAGGTACAGGTCGGTCCGCCGACGGAGCGCCTGGACGACGGGGGGACCGATCGTCAGGTTCGGCACGAAGTGGCCGTCCATCACGTCGACGTGCAGGAGGTCGGCCTCGGCGGTCACCCGCTCGACCTCCGCCGACAGCTCGGCGAAGTCGGCGGACAGGATCGACGGGGCGATCTTCACGTCGGTCACCCTACTGTGAGCGCGAGCACGAACATCCCGTCGGTTCCCGCGACCGTCGGGAGCAGTCGAGCTCCCCGCCCAACCGGCTCCCACGGTGGGCCGGGGGGCGGCAACCCACGACACCCAGGCCGGTGCTCCGCGAGGAACGCGTCGACGGCGGTCGTCTCGACGGCGGTGAGCGTGCACACCGAATACACGAAGCGGCCTCCGGGTACCAACGCGGAGAGGGCGGTGAGGCACAGCGCCCGTTGAAGCTCCGCGTGGTGGGCGGGCGCGTCGGGCGTGACCCGCCAGCGGGCATCGGGCCGCCGGCGCAGCACCCCGAGCCCCGAGCACGGGGCGTCGAGGAGCACCCGGTCGAAGCTTGCCGGGCGGACGGGGAGCGCGCGGCCGTCGGCGAGGACGGGCACGACCGCGTCGAGCCCGAGGCGGATGGTCGCCTCGGTGATGCGTGCCAGTCGCTCCGGCCGAACGTCCACGGCCGCCACGAGACCCCGGTCCCCCATCCGTTCGGCGATCGCGGTGGCCTTGCCTCCCGGCGCCGCGCCGACCTCGAGGATGCATTCGCCCGGCCGGGGGTCGAGGATCTCGACGACCGCCTGGCTCGCCTGGTCCTGGGGCGAGGCTCGACCCTCGGCCACCGCGGGGAGGACGGCCAGGTCGCCGGCCCCCCGGACAACGGCCGCGTCGGCCACGAGCCCGCCCGGCTCGACGTGGATCCCCGCCTCGGTGAGCTCGGCCATCAGCGTCGCGGCGTCGGTGCGGAGCCGATTCGGTCGTAGCGTGACCGCCGGAGGCTCGTTGTCGAGAGCGAGCACCTCCCGAGCGCGGGTCGGGCCGAGCTCGTCGCACAACATCGCGACCATCCAGTCCGGATGGGACGTTCGAACCGCGAGAGCGGCGACGTCTGCACCCGCCGGACCATCCCACGGTGGGCCGTCGCGGGCCACCGCCCGCAGTACCGCGTTCACGAAGCCGCGGGCGTGCGGGCTGCGTTGGCCGAGCGCGCCGACGGTCTCGCCCACCGCCGCGTGGGGCGCGACCCCGAGGCGAAGCTGGGTCACGCCGAGCCGCAGCGCGGCGCGTACATCCGGATCGAGCGCGTCAATGGGACGGCGGAGATGCGGTGACAAGAGGTGGTCGGTCAGTCTTTGCTCGCGCAGCGTCGTGTAGACGACGTCGCTCACGAACGCGCGGTCACGTCGCGCGAGCGTGGTCGCGCGCAGCCGAACCGGCAGCACGACATTGGCGTGCGCGCCCGGCTCGCCTTCGAGCTGCACGAGGACGTCGATCGCGACTTCCCGGCTCGTCACGCGCGCCCGAGCACGGGTGGTGCGCCGCGCAGACCGGTCCGCCATGCCGCTGCGGTCATGCGGGACCTGCCCTCGGGCTGCACCTCGTCGAGATCCAGTCGGCCGCCGGCAACGTGAGCGCGCCAGACCTTGATCCGCCGACCCTGGTGCTCGAAGAAGGCCCCCGGCCGAGGATTGGCGGCGCGCACGAGCCGCTCGAGCACTTCGGGGTCGGTGTCGGGCTCGAGTCTGAACTCCTCGACGGTGACCTTGTCGGCGTAGGTGGCGTCACCCGATTGCGGGACCGGCGTGCAGGACCCGAGGTCGACGAGCGTGTCGACGAGGAGGTCGGTGCCGAGCGCGACGAGCCGGGCGCGCAGCTCGCCGGTGGTCTCGTGTTCGCCGATCGCGACGCGGGCGCGCGCGTAGACCGGCCCGGTATCCAGGCTGGCCTCGACGCCCATGACGCACACGCCGGTCTCGCGGTCACCGGCGAGGATGGCCCGTTCCACGGGTGCAGCACCTCTCCAGCGGGGCAACAACGAGAAGTGGAGGTTCACGAACCCCCCGGGGAGCGCGTCGAGCAGCGCCGGTGGCAGGAGCTGACCGAACGCGACGACGACACCGAGCTCGGCGCCGCTCCCGCCGACGGCCTCCACCACCGCAGCGGCGCGCTCGGGCGTCGCGACCGCGAGCCCGAGCGCGGCGGCGGCCGCCTTGACGGGGCTCGGGGAGGCGGCGCCGCGCCGGCCGCGCCGGCGGTCGGGTTGAGTGACGACGAGCGGGACCTCATGTCCGGCCGCGACGAGCGCGCGCAGCGGCGGGACGGCATCATCGGGAGTGCCGAAGTAGATGAGACTCGGGTGCGTGCTCAGAGCCGGAGGCGGCCGTCGGCGGGCGCGCTCGGCGGGCCGACGTTGACGAGCTCACGCCGACGGAGCTCGCGGAGGGCCTGCTTGCGGTCCGTCGGTTCGAGGCGATCGAGGAGGAGGACGCCGTCGAGGTGGTCGATCTCGTGGAGGAACACCCGGCCGAGGAAGTCGTCATCTTCGATGACGACCGCATTGGCGTCCACGTCGAGGCCCGACACGGTGACGCGCTGGGGGCGCACGACGTCGAAGTGGAGACCCGGCACGGAGAGGCACCCTTCCTCGTGCACCCACTCCCCCTCGGCTTCGGAGACCACCGGATTGATCATGACCTGCGGACCTTCGCCGACGTCGTAGGTGAAGATCCGCTTGCGCATGCCCACCTGGGGGGCGGCCAGACCCACGCCGACAGCCTCGTACATCGTCTCGTGCATCATGTCCACGACGCGGGCGAGCGCACCGTCGAACTCCGTCACATCGCGCGCCGGTCGCGTCAGGACCGGATCGCCGAAGACCCTGATCGCGTACATACCCACGACGTCAGGATACCCGCGGTTCAGAGCCGTAGGGGGTCCACGTCGACGCGGAGTCGGCCGTGTGCTCGCGCCGCGCGGACCGTGTCGGCGAGCGCATCGGCGAGCGTCGCGGCGCTCGCCGCCCGGACGAGCGCTCGTTTCGCCCCGCCGACGTCGATCGACCCGACGACCGTGACCGTCGGATCGGCACGCAACGCCTCGACGAGCGCAGTGACGGCCGGGGGGCTCCCACTCAGCTCGGCCAGCCCCCCGAACGGAGGGTCACCGAGCATCTCGCGGCGGGCTCGCTCCGCGGCGAGCGCGCCCGCCGGGTCACCACGCACGGCCGCGTCGACGACCTCGTGGTCGGGCACGCGTGTCTGCACCAACAAGCGGCCGGGGCCCGAGCGCGGCCCGACCAGGCGGGCGGCCCGAACCAGCAGGTTCATGGCTTGCTCCGCGGCGCGCGGGCGCGGCGCGAGCAACTCCTGGTCAAAATCGCAGAACGCGATGGTGTGAATGGGCCGACTCGTCGAGTGCGGGATCCGGTGCAGGACGGCCTCGGTGCCGACGAGGACGTCGACGATGGGCACCGTCTTGGTCGTCGCGTCCACCTCGTTGACCTCCGCGCGGGGCAACAACGCAGCAACATCGTCACGCAGCCGTGATACGCCCGGCCGCACGGCCTTCATCCGAGCTCCGTGACAAGCCAGACACACCATGGGTCGCGTCGTGGCGTCGCGCGGGCAATCGAGCGAGCCGGCGTCGCTCTCGATGACTGCAGCGCCGCACGTTTCACAGCGGGCGAGCTCACCGCAAGCGACGCACGCGAGCAACCGAGCGCGTCCCTTGCGGTTCAGCACCGCCACCGCCCGCCCTCTGCCTTCGAGGGCGCGGCGAAACCCGTCGGCGAGGGCACCACTGAGCAACCCGGAACCCGGACGCTCGGTGCGCCGATCAACCACCTCGACGTGGGGCCAACCCTCGCGTTCGGTCGGCCGCGGCGGGCGCCGCGACGCGCTCGCCGCGACTTCGGCCTCGACGGTCGGCGCGGCGCTGACCAGCTCGACGCGAGCGCCGACTCGGCGGGCCCGTTCGATGGCGACCTCCCGGGCGTGCCAGGTGGGCGCTCGCTCTTCCTCGAGGGCCTCGTCGCCTTCGTCGAGCACGATGATCGCGGCGAGGTCGGGCACGGGCGCCCACACCGCGGCGCGTCCTCCCACCACGATGTGATGACCGGACCGGGCGGCAGTCCAGGCGCGGGTGCGCTCGGGATCGGACCGGTCGGCGCGCAGCACCACGATGGGCCGGCGCGGGGAGGTCAGCCCGGGACCCGGCGTCGGCGAGGGCGAGGGCGCGGCCGCCAGCGCGCGCACGAGCGCGGGTGTTCGTCGGCCGTCGGCCAACACCACGATCGTCGAGCCGGTCTCGGCCACGAGACGGTTGACCAGCTCGGCACGCGGCGCCGCCGGAGGCCAGCGATGCACGGTCACACGCGGCGGTTCGCGGACCGGTTCTCCGGAGACGGGTGCGGGTAAGCGTGCGACCTCCGAGCTCGCGGCGGGACGCGGCACGACGAGAGCCGGCGATGCGACCCGAAGGAACGGGACGGGCGTCCCGGCCCAGCGCCATGCCGCCCAATCCGCGAGCTCGACGAGCTCGGGTGGCGGTCCCTCGCCGACGACCTTCTTGAGCGGACGGAGCCGCTCGAGGTCCGTGGCGGGTTCGACGTCGACCCCGACGACCCAGCCGCGCACCGAACGTCCGTGCAGCGGCACCCGTACGATCGTGCCGACGCCGACGTCGGTCTCGTCGGGCACCGAATAGTCGAACAACCGATCCAACGCGGGAAGGTCCGGCCGGACCCGGCACACCCTCACCCCGCCACCATCACGGTCCGACCGAACGTCGGTGCGCGAACCGTCGCCAGAGCCACCCCGAACGCACCCACGCTGACCGGGCTGGACGTCGGGTGCGGGGTCAGGCGACGGATTCGGCGGCCTGTTTGAACGCCTCGGCGTGGTCGGTGTACTCCCAGGTGAAGTCCTTCTCCGGCCGTCCGAAGTGCCCGTAGGCGGCAGTGCGCTGGTAGATCGGTCGTCGGAGGTCGAGTCGCTCGATGATCGCCGCCGGTCGCAGGTCGAAGTGCCCCTCGACGAGCGCGGGAATCTTGGCCGGGTCGATCTTGGAGGTCCCGAAGGTCTCCACCATGATCGAGATGGGATGGGCGACGCCGATCGCGTACGCGACCTGCACCTCGCATCGGTCGGCGACCCCGGCAGCGACGACGTTCTTGGCCACGTGACGCACGGCGTAGGCCGCCGACCGATCCACCTTCGTCGGGTCCTTGCCGGAGAACGCGCCTCCGCCGTGGCGGGCCATGCCGCCGTAGGTGTCCACGATGATCTTGCGGCCGGTGAGACCACAGTCGGCGTGGGGTCCACCGAGCTCGAATGTGCCGGTGGGGTTGACCAACACCTCGAAGTCATCGCCGGCGAACTGCTCGGGCAACAACGGCCGGATGACATGCTCCACGAGATCGGGCTTCATGAGCCCGTCGCGGTCGATACCCGGCGCGTGTTGGGTCGAGATCAGCACCGTCTTCAGCCGCTTGGGCATGCCGTGCTCGTAGTCGATGGTCACCTGGGTCTTGCCGTCCGGCCGCAGGTAGGGCAGCGCCGCCGACTTGCGGACCTCGGCGAGGCGGTACGCGAGCTTGTGGGCGAGCCAGATCGGCATCGGCATGAGATCGTCGGTCTCGTTGCAGGCGTAGCCGAACATCATGCCCTGGTCACCCGCGCCCACCTCGTCGAAGTGGTCGCCGGTACCGGCGCGCTGTTCGACCGCCTTGTCGACGCCGATGGCGATGTCGGGTGACTGGTCGTCGATCGAGGTCATGACCCCGCAGGTGTTCCCGTCGAACCCGTAGGACTCACGGTCGTAGCCGATGCCGCGGACCGTGTCTCGCACGACGCGCGGGATGTCGACGTAGGCCTGGGTGCTGATCTCGCCGGCGACGATGACCATGCCGGTGGTCACCATCGTCTCGCAGGCGACGCGGCTGTTGGGATCGTCGCGAAAGATCGCGTCGAGCACACTGTCGGAGATCTGGTCACACATCTTGTCGGGATGACCCTCGGTGACGGATTCCGAGGTGAACGTGAACGTCTCGTTCATGAGTCCTTCCGGAGGTTGGTGCGTCGGAACCCGCAGATCCGATCGAGGATCACGTCTGCGAGCTCGAGCTTCGTCTGGAGCGGTTGCTCCTCGACTGAACCCGAAGAGTCAAGCAGGATCGCCCGGTTCGTGTCGACCTCGAAACCCGCATCTGCTTGCGAGACGTCGTTCGCCACGATGAGGTCGAGGCGTTTGCGCCTCAGCTTCGCGGTCGCGTTGGCGACGACGTCGTCGGTCTCGGCCGCAAAGCCCACGAGAACCTGACCGGGCGGCTTGGCGGCACCGAGATCGACGAGGAAGTCATGGGTGGGCTCCAGCACGATCTCGGAGAGCCCCTCGTCCTTCTTGATCTTGCGATCCCACGGCGCCTTGGGCCGGAAGTCCGCGACGGCCGCGGCCATGACGATCACGTCGGCGTCCGGCGCCCGGGCCATGACCTCGGCCTCCATCTCCGCCGCGGTCGCGACCCGTACCGTGTCGATCCGGGCCGGCACGGTCCGCTCGGTGGCGGTGACCAGGGTCACCTCTGCCCCTCGGGCCAGGCCACGTTCGGCGATCGCGTGTCCCTGCTTGCCCGACGAACGGTTCGTGATCACTCGGACCGCGTCGATGGGTTCTCGGGTACCCCCGGCGGTGACGATGACGCGGGTCCCGGCCAGGTCGCGGGTCGGCGCCAGCTCCGCGCCGGCCGCGACGACGATCCGGGGCGGGTCGGCGAGCCGTCCCTCACCCACGTCACCGCCGGCGAGCCGTCCCGACTCCGGGTCGATGACGATCACGCCCCGACCGCGGAGCACGTCGAGGTTCTCCTGGACGGCGGGGTGCTCCCACATCTCGGTGTGCATCGCGGGAGCGATGAGCACAGGGGCGCGGGTGGCGAGCAGTGTGGCGGTGAGGAGATCGTCGGAGATCCCGGCCCGGTACTTGGCGATGAGCTTGGCGGTGGCCGGGGCCACGACCACGAGATCGGCCGACTGGCCGAGGCGGGTGTGGGGAATCGACTCGCCGCCGTCGAAGAGGGACGTGCGGGCCGGTTCCGATGCCAGCGCGGAGAACGTGAGCGCGCCGATGAACCGCTGCGCGTCAGCAGTGAGCACGGGCACGACGTGCGCGCCGGCGTCGACGAGCCGGCGACAGACGTCGACGGCCTTGTAGGCCGCAATACCCCCGCAGACCCCGAGCACGACCCGGGCGCCCGCCAGCGCAGCGAGTGGCTCGACCATGGGCGCGATCAGGCGGTGCTGTCGCCGGCGTCGGTCGCGTCCTCGACCGCGAGGATGGCGGCCGCCTCGGCTTCCGGGTCAACCTCGACCTCGGGCTCGGCCGGACGAGCCTGGATCTTGTCGACCGCGATCTCTTCCAGCGCGATGGTGAGCGGCTTGCGGGACACCGACGTGACCTGCGGCGGCACGATCCTGCCGAGCCCCTCACCGAGCTGGTTGTAGTAGTCGTTGATCTCCCGGGCGCGCATGGCCGACAGGGTGACGAGGGTGAACTTCGAGTCCACCTTCTCGAGAAGCCCTTCCATCCGGGGCTCCATCAGTGACGCGCGGTGCTCAGCCATCGTGCTCCCTCGGGGTTTGACGGGAATTGCTCAGGATAGCCTCCACCCGCTCCACCGTCGGCTCGAGGTCCTCGTTCACCACGACGGCATCGAACTGCGGCGCCAGCGCCTCCTCGGCGGCGGCCCCGGCCAGCCGACGAGCGACCTGGGCAGGATCGTCACTCCCCCGGCCCACCAGACGGGCCTCGAGTGCGGCTTGTGAGGGCGGCTGGATGAAGATCAGCACGGCCCCGGGAGAGGCCTCCTTCACCGCCAGGGCACCCTGCACGTCGATCTCCAGGAGCACGTCTCGGCCGGCGGCCAGATGCTCCTCGACCGGGCCGCGCGGTGTGCCCTTGAGGTCGCCGAACACCGAGAACCACTCGAGGAACCCACCGTCGTCACGGACATTCTCGAAGTCGGCTCGGGTCATGAACCAGTAGTCGATCCCGTCGCGCTCTCCCGGCCGAGGCGCGCGGGTGGTCGCCGACACGGAGCACCAGATGGTGGGATCACGCCGGACGAGCTCGGCGACGATCGTGCCCTTCCCGACCCCGGAGGGGCCGGCGAGCACGACCAAGACAGTCAGGGGACCTACTGCCCGCTGAACGTCTGCAGCAGCGCGCTTCGCTGCTTGGTGCCGAGGCCGCGCAGACGGCGGCTCTCGCTGATCTCGAGCTCGGCCATGATGCGACGCGCGCGCACCTTACCGACGCCCGGCATCGACTCGAGCACGCTCACGACCTTCAGCTTCGCAAGGATGTCATCTCGCTCGCCCTGCTCGAACAGCTCCGGGAGGGACAACGAGCCCATCTTCAGCCGCTCCTTGACCTCGGCGCGCACGCGCCGCGCTTGCGCGGCCTTCTCGAGTGCAGCTTGACGCTGCTCGGGTGTGAGCGTGGGCGGGAGCGGCATGAGCGAAGGACCTCCGCGAGGTAGATGCAGACGAGGCTGGTCAGTATAGGCAGGGCCTCAGGCCATGCTCCCAGCCGCAGCCGAGCGGCTGACCTGGTCCGCCGCGGCCTCCGGGTCGCTCGCCGCGGTCACCGTCCGGCCGACGACCAACCACGTCGCGCCCGCGGCGAGCGCGTCAGCGGGCGTGACGGCGCGCGCTTGATCGTGGAGGTCTGTATCGGGTAGGCGGATTCCCGGCACCATCGACGTGAGTCCCACCGCGCTGACACGCGCGATCTCGTACGCGCTGCATACGACACCGTCGCATCCCGCGACCCGGGCCCGATCGAGCCGCGCGTCGAACGCGTTCGCGTCCGGCTCCGATGTCAGCACGGTGACCGCGAGCGCCGCCGGTGGCTCCGCACCGACGTCACGCGCGCCTTCGTGGAGTCCCGCCACGAACGCCCGCAGCATCACCTCACCGCCGGCCGCGTGGGCGTTCACGAACCCGACTCCGTGGCGGGCAAGCGACCGAGCGCCGCGCTCCACCGTGGTCGGAATGTCGTGCAGCTTGAGGTCGGCGAAGACCTGGAACCCCATATCCCGCAACCGATCGAAGGCTTCGGGACCGGCCGTACCGTAGAGCTCGTAGCCGACCTTGGCGATTCCGAACCAGGGCTCGAGGCGCCGAGCGAGTACCAGGGCATCGTCGAGATCGTCGACGTCGAGCGCGAGCGCGAGCCGGTCGCGAACCTCTGTCATGGTCGGAGACCTCCGGTGAGCTCGGCGACGCGGGTGACTCCGTGCGCGCGGCACCACGCAACGACCTCCGCCGCGATGCGGGCCGGCGCGCGTGGTTCGCGAAACGTCACCGTGCCGACACCGACGGCGGATGCACCGGCGAGCAACATCTCGATCGCGTCGACGCCGTGGGCCACACCGCCGGTCCCGATGATCGGCACGTCGGGCCGAGCGCGGTGTACCTCGTGGACCGCACGCAACGCGACCGGCTTGATCGCCGGTCCGGAGAGCCCTCCCCCACCGGCACCCAGGGTTGGGCGGCGAGTCTCGGCGTCGATCCCGAGACCGAACACCGTGTTCACGAGAGTCAGGCCGGTCGCGCCCGCATCGAGCGCGGCGTCGGCGATGTCGACGATCTCCCACGTGTTGGGTGACAGCTTGGCGAACACGGGTACGCCGTCGACCGCTTCGACCGCGTTCAGCGCGTCGACCGCGGCGTGGACCGCGGCGTGCGTCGCGTCGGCGGAGTGCGCGAACATGCGCGCGCGATCCTCGAGGTTCGGACAGCTGATGTTGAGCTCGACCGCGACCAGCTCACCGAGCGCGGGTACGAGTTGCTGCGCCGCGCGCGCGAAGTCATCCACGGTGCGACCCCACAGCGATGCGATGACGCGCGCACCGTAGGAGCGCAGCGCGGGAAGCTCGTGTGCCACCCAGTGCTCGACCCCCGGG
>Ga0209587_1000295_pt1 | contig 24264 bp, 22 predicted proteins | sample NGEPerD_2_FD_184512 | JGI IMG/M metagenome (GOLD analysis project Ga0209587, IMG submission 184512) | Arctic peat soil microbial communities from the Barrow Environmental Observatory site, Barrow, Alaska, USA - NGEE PermafrostL1-D... | ecosystem: Environmental > Terrestrial > Soil > Wetlands >... | reverse complement strand
AGCTCGACCTCCGCATCCGGAGTCCACGCCACCAAGGTCACCTCGTCGGCCGGCGCGACCGGTGCCGGCGGCACCACCGCCGCGGCGACCGCGCGGGTGTCGTTGCGGACCGCCGCGAGGTAGTCCGCCCAGACCCCGCCCCGGTCGACCCGGTCGACGCGGGTCAGGAAGCTGGGGATGATGGTGCGCAGCTCGGCGAGCAGCCACTCCCCCACCTGCCGCGCCTCGGCCAGCTCGTGACCGCGCAGCCGCAACAGCAGCTGCTCGTAGGACTGCCCGCTTGCGAAGATGCCCACGTTGGACACGGTCGCGGCGGGCAGCAGGCCCCGCAGGACGTCGCAGACCTTGGCGGTGATGGTGGCCCGGTAGACGCCGTCAGAGGTGCTGGCGTCCTGGGGGAAGCGCTCCTGCGCCCAGGCGCGCACCGGGGAGAACAGCGCGGCGTAGGTGTCGAAGACGGCGTCGAGGTCGCGCACGTAGCGCTCTGCCAGCGGCGAGGCGGCGATGTCGGGGTCGCGGTAGTAGCGGTAGCGGCCGCCGGGCTTGTCGTCATAGCGCACGTAGCGCGTGGACTGCTCGAGGTAGGCCGCCAGGCGCCCCCACTGCAGCACCTTGGTCAACAGGTTCGATGCCTGTTCCACGGCCACGTGCGCGCCGCCGAGCTGGGCGACGGAGTCGTCGCCGTACTGGTCGAAGACGCGCTCGTACAGCCGGAAGGCACGCGACCCCGGACCCCCCAGGCCGCCTAGGCCTTCGTGGCTGCTCGGAGTCGCATTGCCGTCGACCTCCAAATCGCCGGCGAACTCGTCCAGCAGCAGCCGGCGCAGGCTCTTGGGTGAGCGTGAATAGCGCGCGAAGAGCGCACCCTTCACGACCTCCGGCAGGCCATGAAGAGCGAACACCGGCCGGTCGGTGTTGGACACATGCCGGTCGAGCACCGCCAGCTCGGCGGGGCTGAACTGCTCGCGGACGTAAGGATGGTCGGCGGTGGCATCTGCCGCGACCCGCATCAGCCGTCCTCGTAGGCGTCCGCCTGGGCGAGTGCCGCGAGGATGCGCTCGGCGAGGTTGCGGGCGCTGTCGCGGCTGAGCTCCACCGCGACACGTGCTGAGGGACCCGCCGCCTCGTTGACGAAGTCGATGCTCAGGGCGTGCTCGTAGTCGGCGTGGAAGGGGTGGTCGTAGCCGACGTAGGCATGGTCGAGGTCGAACCAGCCCTGCGGGCCCTTGCCGCTGCCGGACACCGGCGTCTTGCCGGCGATCGTGGTGCACATGGGTGGCTCCTGTCGGGCTCAGGCCAGGGTGCGGCCGAGGAAGTCCCAGATCCTGCGCCAGCCGTCGAGGGCCTGCTCGGCGCGGTACGCGGCGGGCTTGTCGTAATAGAAGAAGCCGTGGCCGGCACCGTCGTAGCGGTGGAACTCATGGTCCTTGCCCTGCTCCTTGAGGGCAGCTTCCAGCTGGTCCACGTGCTGCGGTGAAGGGTTCTTGTCGTCGTTGCCGAAGATTCCCAGCACCGGGGAGTTGAGCTCCGGGATCAGATCGATGGGTGCCACCGGCATGACCTCGTTGAGATCCTCCGGCGCCATGACGACGCGGCCACCCCAGCAGTCCACAACCGCGTCGACGGAGGGGGTGCGGCACGCCGTGAGGAAGGCGTGGCGGCCGCCGGAGCAGGTGCCCATCATCCCGACCTTGCCGTTGGAGGTCGGCAGGGCGCGTAGGAAGTCGGCGCAAGCCTGACCGTCGGCGACCACGGACTCGTCCGGCACCCCACCCTCGGCGTTGGCGCGCGCGGCGACGTCGTCGGGGGCGCCATGACCGAAGCGGAAGTACAGGTCCGGGCAGATGGCGGCGTAGCCGTGGTGGGCGAAGCGACGAGTCGCCTCCCGGTACCACTCGTCCCAACCCGGCCGGTGGTGGAACAGCACCATCGCCGGGAAGGGTCCCTCGCCGGTCGGTCTGGCGAAGTAGGCGTTGACGTGGTCGCCGCCATGTCCCTTCACCGCGATGGTCTCCGCGATCATGCCCTCGTACTGGTCTGTGGTCCGCACCAATCCTCCGTTCACGATGTTCTACGGCGGGGTCCGCTCGTCCCGAGCCTAACCACCGCCGCCGTGACCCGGTAGTGCGCCCGGCCGTATCCGGGCGTTTGACCTGCCCTGGTTGGGCCGGTCGGTGTGCTTGGATGGGTGCAGTGCAGCATCGCGGCCGTTCCACCCGGCGGCGCGGACTGCGCGTCGGCGTTGCATGGCAGCAGACGAGAGGTGCCGCGGTGACGAAGCGCTCAAGGATCAGGGCAACCCTCGTCGTCCTGGTGCTGGCCCTGGCGCTGGCCTTGGGTGCCAGCGCCTGCGGGGATGGCGGTGACGGACAGCAAGAACCCACGCCGACCGCCGGCGGAACACCCTCGGCGACGCAGACGACCACGGCTGGCGGTTCGCCTGCCGCGACCGCCAGCGCCACACCGGAGACCGGGTCAGGCACGACAGGGACCTCCGGCGCCGGCGAGGACTACGTGGTGCAGTCCGGCGACACGCTGTCATCGATCGCACAGCAGTTCGAAACCACGGTTGCGGCCATCGTCGAGGCGAACAGCCTCGAGGACCCGGATGTGCTGTCGGTCGGGCAGCAGCTCACCATCCCGAGCGCGCCCTGAAGGCAACCGGGCACAGACCCCAGCCCGGCGCCCTCCTTTCGTTGACAGCCCCTTTAGACTCCGGGGGACTTGGACCACGACCACGAGACTTCCGTGCGCGCCCTTCCCGCTGAGGGAGTGGCGCAGATTCCCGTGCTCCTGGAGCGCCTGGTGCGCGCGACCGGCCTCGCCGACGACGTCGCCTACACCTCCGCCACCTCCTCCACCTCCTCCACCTCCCGCGCCTCCTCCATGGACGCGGGCGAGGCCGCGCCATCCCGGCCTTCCCACCGCGGCGCGGGGGTGACGACCACCGAGGTCGCGCTGGTCCCCGTGCGCCGGACCGACGGCTACCCACAGGGGCTGCTGCGCTGCCGTCCGCGGCCGGGGACGCTGTCAACCATCGAAGACCTCGCCACGCTGGCCGGCGCGGCCATGGGTGAGGCGGCGCGCGCTGAGGAGCTCGCGGTCCGGGAGGCGGCGCTGCGACGCGTCGCCGAGCGGCTGCAGGACTCGCTGCTGCCGGTGCTGCCGGCGCTGCCCTCGACGCTGCTCGAGGTCGTCTACCGCGCCGCCGCCCGCGATGCGCGCGTCGGCGGGGACTTCTATGACGCCTTCGCGCTGCCCGACGGCAATGTGCTCCTGGTCGTGGGCGACGTGATGGGCAAGGGCGTAGAGGCTGCCAGCCGCACGTCGCGCATCACGCAGACGTTCCGTGCCCTGGCCATGCAAGGCCTGCCCCTGGACCGGATGCTCGAGCGCGTCTGCGAGCAGGTCGTCTTCCAGGACCCCGAGATCATGGCGACCATGTGGGCCGGCCTCTACGAGCCGTTGAGCGGCCAGCTGGTGTTCGCCTCCTGCGGCCATCCACCCGCGTTGCTGCTGCGCCCCGAGGGGCCGGCCGCCTGGCTCAACGTCGAGGGCCTCCCCCTGGGCATGCACGACCTGCTTGACGAGATTCCGGAGACACGCAGCCGCGTGCTCGGCAGCCGGGATCTGTTGGTGCTCTACACCGACGGGCTGATCGAGGCGAGCGGAGATGTGATCGCCGGCCAGGAGGCGCTGCTGCACGCGATCGAGTCGCGGCGTGACTCGAGTTTGCGCGACCTGGTCGTGGAGGTGTCCGACGAGCTGCTCCACGACGCCGGTCACACCGATGATGCCGTGCTGCTGGTGCTGCGACGCATGTGAGCCCGGACCGTCCTCCAGCGGACGTTCTCCAGCGGACGTTCTCCAGCGGACGTCCTACAGGAGGGCTTCCAAACCCACGGTGAGCCCCGGCGTCGAGGCGATCTTGTGCACCGCCAGCAGGACCCCGGGCATGAACGATGAGCGGTCGATCGAGTTGTGCCGCAGCGTCAGCGTCTGCCCCTGACCGCCGAAGACCACCTCCTCGCTGGCCACGAGGCCCGGCAGGCGCACGCTGTGCACGGGCACGCCCTCCACCAGGAGGCCGCGGGCGGGATGGTCGGCGGGACCGGGCACCTCGAAGTCGGCGTCGGCCCGCGCCTGGGCGATCAGCCGCGCCGTCCGCAGGGCGGTGCCGGAGGGGGCGTCGACCTTGCGTTCGTGGTGCAGCTCGGTGATCTCGACGTGAGGAAGGTAGCGGGCGACCTCGGCGGCCAGGCGCATCAGCAGCACTGCGCCGATGGCGAAGTTGGGCGCCACCAGGCAGTTGGCCGGGCCGACCAGATCCCGCAGCGATTCGAGGTCCTCCTCGCCCAGCCCGGTCGTGCCCACGACGGCGTGCACGCCCCGTTCCAGCAACCAGCGCGTGTTGGTGGCAACCGAGGCGGGGGTGGTGAACTCCACAGCCACGTCGGCACCGGCGTCGAGCACGGCCTCGAGGGAGTCCGACGAGGACACCCGAGCGACCAGCTCCAGGTCCGGGTCATCCCGGACGGCGGCGCAGGTGACTGAGCCCATCCGGCCGGAGGCTCCCAGAACAGCGACGCGCGTCGTCATGGCGTCATCGCGTCATGGGGTGATGGGGTTGATGGGGTGAAGGCGTGATGGCGTCACGCTGCCGACACGACGCGCTGGAGCCGGAGCCGGAGCTTGGCATCGACCGAGCCGACAGCTGCCAGCGTCTGAGGGCCACCGAGCAGCACCTCGCCCACCGCCCGGGTGTCCTCCAGCGTCACCGCCTCGACCGCCGCAACCACTTCGTCCAATGTGAGCAGCGGCGTGGCGGTGATGAGTCCCTTGCCCAGACGGCTCATACGGCTGCCGGTGTCCTCCAGGGATAGGACCAGGCTGCCGGTCAGATTGCCCTTGGCTCGGGCGAGCTCGGCTTCGCTGAGGCCATCGTCGCGGGCCTTGGCCAGCTCGGTGGTCACCACCTGGAGCACCTCCTGCGCCCGCTGCGGTGCGGACCCCGCGTACACGGCGAAGGCGCCGACGTCGCCGTGGACCTCCTGATAGGAGTACACGGTGTAGACCAGCCCACGCTTCTCGCGCACCTCCTGGAACAACCGGCTCGCCATCCCGCCGCCGAGCGCCTGGTTGAGCACGGCGGCCGCCCAGCGGCGATCGTCGCCGCGCGCCAGTCCCGGTCCCCCAAGGACCAGATGCACCTGCTCGGTGGGCTTCTTGGTGAAGGCCGAGGCAGGCTCTGGCCGCAGGGGCGGGACCGATTTGCGCAGGGGGGTTCCCGGGTCCTCGATGCCGCCGAACACCTCCCCGACCAGCTCGACGAGCCGGTCGTGGTCCAGGTTGCCGGCGGCCGCGATGACCAGGTTGGCCGGCACGTAGGCCCGCCGGTAGTAACGGTGGACCTGCGCCCGGGTCATGTTGGTGATGCTGTCGACGCTGCCGAGCACCTCGCGTCCGAGCGGATGCTCGCGGAAGAACGCCTCTGACCACAGGCTGTGCACGAGGTCGTCGGGGGTGTCCAGGTGCATCCGGATCTCTTCGAGCACCACATCGCGCTCGGCGTCGACGTCGGCGCTGCGCACCCTCGAGGATGTCATCATGTCGCCCAGCACATCGACCGCGAGCGGCAGGTCGCGGTCGAGGCAACGGGCGTAGAAGCAGGTGTACTCCTTCGACGTGAAGGCGTTCATGTCACCGCCGACGGCGTCGAGGCTCTCCGCGATCTCCTGCGCGCTGCGCCGGGCCGTGCCCTTGAACAGCAGGTGCTCCAGGAAGTGGCTAGCACCGGCGACCTGCGGCTTCTCGTCGCGGGAGCCCGCGTCGATCCAGATGCCGACCGACACCGAACGAACGTCGGGCATGGACTCGCTGACCACCCGAAGCCCGTTGGACAGGGTGGACACGCGCACGCCGCCGGTCCCGGTCTCAGCGACCGGCGGCGTGGAGGAGGAGGTGTTCATCATGCGGGTCGGCGCCCCTAGCCGCGGGTGCGACGACGACGGCGGCCTTCGCCGCCTTCGCCACTGTCGCCGCCCTCGGAACGGCCGCCTCCGGAGCGCTCACGGGTGCGCGTGCGCTCGCGACCGCCTTCGCGACTGCTCTGGGGCGGTGCGTCGGACCCAGCCTCGCCCGGCGCAGCCGCGCTGGGCTCGACAGGCGCTTCGGTCGGGGTCTCGGCGGTCGGGGCGTCGGGAGCCGGAGCCGGGGTCGGGGTCGGGGCCTCGGCGACCGGGGCGTCGGCGGTCGGGGCCCGGGTCGGGGCCTCGGTGACCGGGGACTCCGCGGCGTCGCCGCCGGCACCGGCCTCGTCGACCAGACCCAGGGAGAACTTGCGACCGTCCTTGACCTCAAGCACCTCGACCCACAGCTTCTCCCCGATGCTGACGGCCTCGTCGGCGTGCGACAGGCGCTTGTTGCCACCCAGCTTGGAGATGTGCAGCAGGCCATCAGAACCGGGGGTCAGTGAGACGAACGCGCCGAAGTCCACGGTCTTGACGACGGTTCCGTAGTAGCGCTCGCCCTCCTTGGGCACCACCGGGTTGGCGATCGCGCGGATGCGGTCGAGCGCCATCTGCGCCTTGACGCTGTCGTTGGAGTAGATGTGGACGACGCCACGTCCCTCGACGTCGTCGATCGAGATGTCGGCGCCGGTCTCGTCGGTGATCTCGCGGATGATCTTGCCCTTCGGCCCGATCACCTCGCCGATCTTGTCACCGGGGATGTACTCCACCAGCACGCGCGGCGCGTTGGGGTTCATCTCCGGGCGCGGCTCGGAGATGGTGTCGGTGATGACCTTCAGGATGGCCGTGCGCGCCTGCTTGGCCTGCGTGAGCGCCGAAGCGAGCACGTCGGAGGGGATGCCCGACAGCTTGGTGTCGAGCTGCAGCGCAGTCACGAACTCGCTGGTGCCGGCGACCTTGAAGTCCATGTCGCCGAAGGCGTCCTCGGCTCCCTGGATGTCGGTCAGTGTGGTGTACCGGCCACCTTCGGAGATCAGGCCCATAGCGATGCCCGCCACGGGCGCGGTGATCGGCACGCCCGCGTCCATCAGCGACAGCGTCGAGGCGCACACGGAGCCCATCGAGGTGGAGCCGTTGGACGACAGCACCTCCGACACGAGCCGCAAGGCGTAGGGGAACTCGTCCCCGCTGGGGATGACCGGCAGCAGGGCGCGCTCGGCGAGGGCGCCGTGGCCGATCTCGCGGCGCTTGGGCCCGCGCATGAACCCGGTCTCACCCGTGGAGAACGGCGGGAAGTTGTAGTGGTGGATGTAGCGCTTCTCATCCTTGGGGTCGAGGTTGTCCAGGCGCTGCGCCTCGCGCAGCATCCCCAGGGTGAGGATGTTGAGCACCTGGGTCTCGCCGCGGCGGAACAGGCCGGAGCCGTGGGCGCGGGGCAGGACGCCGACCTCGGCGGACAGCTCACGGATGTCGGTGGGTCCGCGCCCGTCGATGCGCACGCCGTCGTTGACCACACGCTGGCGGATAAGGGTCTTCTCCAGCGAGCGGAAGGCGTTCTTGGCCTGCGCTTCGAGCTGCTCGTCGCTGACCTCCACGTCGCCGGCGTCCTCGAACGCGGCATCGATGGCCTGGTCCCGGAGCGCGCCGATGCGTTCATTGCGCGTGGTCTTGTCCACCGACCCGTCCAGCAGCACGGCCCGGAGCGCCTCGCCGGCGGACGCCGCCACGGCGTCGTAGACCTTCGGCTCGTAGGCGGGGAACAGCGGGTACTGCGAGGCCTCGCGGGTGCCGGCCTCAGCGGCGAAGTCACGCTGCATGTCGCACAGCTGCTTCAGGTGCCCACGCGCCTCGGCCAGCGCCTCGCCGATGATCTCCTCGGTCGGCGACACGCCGCCCAGCTCGATCTTCTCAACGGCGTTGACGGTGGCCTCGGCCTCCACCATCAGGATGTCGACCTCGCCCGACTCGGCGTTCCAGCGGCCGGCGACGACCAGGTCGAACACGGCCTCCTCGGCCAGGAACTGGAAGGTGGGGAAGGGCGTCCAGCGACCGTCGCGGTCCATGGCCATGCGAACCCCGGCGACCGGGCCGGTGAAGGGGATGCCGGAGAGCATCGTCGCCATGGAGGCGCCGTTGATCGCCAGGACGTCCAGGGGGTTGACCTGGTCGGCCGACAGCGTGGTGATCAGGATCTGGATCTCGTTGCGCAGCCCGTTGTCGAAGGTCGGGCGCATCGGGCGGTCGACCAGGCGGCAGGTGAGGATGGCCCTCTCGCTGGGCCGTCCCTCGCGCTTGAAGAAGCCGCCCGGGATCTTGCCCGCGGCGTACATGCGCTCCTCGTAGTCCACGGTGAGCGGGAAGAAGTCCAGGTGCTCCTTCGGCCGGCTCGAGGCGGTGGAGGTGACCAGCAGGATGCTGTCGCCCACGTAGGCGACCACAGAGCCACCCGCCTGGCCGGCCACCTTGCCGGTCTCGAAGCGGATGAGGGCGTCGCCGATCTTCGTGGATGTCTCTACGGTTCCGAGCTTTGCTGCCATGTGCGGATCTCCTCTTGTTCGCCGGCGCCGGATGTCGACGCTCGGCCGCTGGATCCGCGGGGAGCCGGTGTGCCAGTTCTCAGTGGCCACGGCTGCGTTCGCTTGAGCGGCGCAGGCGTCCCCACTGACAACTGACATCGGGTGCGGCTTGTGCGGATCCCGTACGGGAGACGCCGAGTCCCAGTCTCATGGATGGACGGGTGCTCGGCGTCGGTGCTACTAGCGGCGCAGTCCGAGTCGTTGGATCAACGACCGGTAGCGCTCGATGTCGGTCTTCTGCAGGTAGGCCAGCAGCCGGCGGCGGCGGCCGACGAGCTGCAGCAGCCCTCGTCGGGAGTGGTGGTCCTTCTTATGGGTGCGCAGGTGATCGGTGAGGTGGTTGATGCGGGCGGTCAGCAGTGCCACCTGCACCTCCGACGACCCGGTGTCGCCTTCAGCGGTTGCGTACTGCTTGACCAGCTCTTCCTTGTCGGGGATGGCGGCTCTGCTCAACGTTGTCTCCTGGGTTCACGGTCCCGGCGGGTGGACGCTGCGGCGTTGGCTGCTGCGGCTGCGCGAGGCAGTGCGGCCTGGGCCACGGTGTCGGGGTCGTCAAGGGTCGCCGGCAAACGGCGGGCTGCCCTCTGACCTCCTGGTGTCACCCTGCCCCGCCGGCGCCGTCCAGGGTAGGTCGGCGCCACGGTGGCCACACCTAGATGGTGGACACACCACGGGATTCCGGGCACGACGGGTAGCCGTCACCTGACGGCCTGGGGCCAGTATGCCGTCAGGCCGCCGCATGCTCAACCGCGCCTCCGCGCGGCGTGGTTGTGCACACCTAGTTGCGGCGTCGGCCGGGCGTGACCGACAGCGCCAGCGCGAGACCCAGCACGACGGCGGTGAAGCCCGCCAACGTCGCCGCCTCGGCCAGCACCTGCCCCGGCAGGGTGGCGCGCACGGCCGCGGGCAGCACGGAGGCCACCAGCGGCCAGACGGTGACGATGCCCGCCGGCAGGGCGAACAGCCACCGCAGCTGCGGATCCGGTCGGGTCGAGCGGGTGAACTGCAGCCGGAAGGCGATGCCCAGCGACCACCCGCCGAGGACGCGTCCACCCAGGACGAAGAAGGTGGCCTCACGGCCGACGCCGAGCAGCGCGGCGATGCGGTCGGCCACCACCACCGCGCCGACCCCCACGGCCGCGAAGCCGATCTGCAGCAGGCGCTGGCGCCGCAGCGGGGAGAGCAGGGGCATGGGCTCAGGCGAGCAGGTCGCGTGCGCGTGCGACGTCGGCGTCCATCTGGCGGACGAGGTCCTCCACGGAGCCGAAGCGCTGCTCTCCGCGCAGCCGGTGGCGGAAGTCGACGGCGACGGAGGTGCCGTAGAGGTCTCCGGAGAAGTCCAGCAGGTGCGCCTCGACGCGCAGACTGGTCCCGCCGAAGGTCGGGTTGACCCCCACGTTGGTCGCGGCAAGGTGCCGGGAGCCGTCGCGCAAGCGGACGGTGCCGGCGTAGACGCCGGTCGCCGGCACGACCACGCGCTCGGCCACCTGGAGGTTCGCCGTCGGGAAGCCGAGTCCGGCACCTCGCTGGTCACCGCGTACGACGATGCCGTCCAGGACGTGGGCCCGACCGAGCATCCTCGCGGCCCGCTCGACGTCGCCCGCCTCGATCGCGGCGCGGATCGAGGTGGAGGAGATGACCTCGCCGTCCATCTCCAGCAGCGTGACGCCCTCCGCGGTGAACCCGCGCTGCGGCCCCAGATCCGTGAGCGTCGCGACGTCGCCGGTGGCCTTGTGCCCGAAGCGGAAGTTGGCGCCGACCACCACGTGGCGGGGCTGCAGGGCCGACAGCGTGCGATCGAGGAACTCCTCCGGTGAGCGATGGCGCAGATCGTCGTCGAAGGGCACCACGACCACCAGGTCCACGCCTTGTTGGGCGAGGGTTCGCGCTCGTCGCTCCAGCGTCATCAACAGCTGCGGCTGGCTGCCGGGCGCGACCACCTCCATCGGATGGCGATCGAACGTCACCACGGCGCTGCGCAGTCCCCGTGCCTGCGAGGCGCGCAGCGCGCGGCTGATGATGGTCTGGTGCCCGCGGTGGACGCCGTCGAAGAAGCCGATCGACACCACTGTCGGCGCCGCGTCGAGCTCATCGAGCCGGGTGAGGATCCGACCTGCGCTCACCGCGGCCCCCGGCCGGCGGCCGCGAACACCGCGAGCGCCCGCGCCTTGCCGTCGGAGTCCGCGACCATGGCCAGCAGCCGGTGGTCGGCATCCAGCACTGCCACAGGACCGGCGAGACCGGTGCGCGAACACCGCGAGCGCCCGCGCCTTGCCGTCGGAGTCCGCGACCATGGCCAGCAGCCGGTGGTCGGCGTCCAGCACTGCCACAGGACCGGCGAGACCGGTGCTGGCCAGCGCCCGACCATGACCGATGTCGACCGCGGCGGCCGCATCCACGATCACCGAGGGGTAATCCGCCACCGCCTCGGCAGGGGACAGGGCGATCTGCGCCAGCCGGCCCCCGCGGATGGCATCGAGCGCGTCGTCGAGCGCGACGGCGTCGGCCACCGAGAACCGTCCCGAACCGAGGCGCCGCAGCGCGGACAGGTGCGCGCCGCAGCCCAAGCGCTCGCCCACGTCCGCCGCGAGCGTGCGCACGTAGGTTCCCGTCGAGCAGGTCACGAAGAACGATGCCGCGGCCTGTGGTCCCGGGGTGAAGTCCTCCAGCACGATGTCGTAGATGGTCACGGGGCGCGGCTGGCGCTCGACCACCTCGCCGCGACGGGCCTTGGCGTGCAGCCGCTCACCGCCGACGCGGACGGCCGAGACCATGGGCGGGATCTGCATGATCTCACCGACGAAGGCCTTCAGCGCTTCACACAGCCGGGTCTCGTCCACCGCCGAAGGGTCGCGCTGGTCGACGACCGCACCGGATGCGTCCAATGTGGCGGTGGTGACGCCCAAGCGCATGCGGGCCTCATAGGTCTTGCGCGAAGCCTGCAGCCAGGGGACCAGGCGGGTCGCCGTGCCGAGGCAGACCACCAGCACACCGGTGGCGTCGGGGTCCAGCGTCCCGGCGTGGCCGACCTTGGGCCGTTCCCGGCGACGCCGTCCGCCGCCCAGGGCGTGGCGCACCTTGCTTACCACGTCGTGGGAGGTCATGCCGGGCGGCTTGTCGATGACCAGCACGCCATCGAAGTCGGGTAGCGGTCCGACCGTGGCCGCGGTGTCGGTGGGTGGACCCTGGCTCATCCCACCACCGCTCGGGGCGGTGCCCCCGCGGCCCTGGCGCCAGCTTCGGAGACGGGAGGTTCGGAGGCGGCAGGTTCGGAGGCGGCGGGGCGGGAGACGGCAGGACGGGAGACGGGGGCGCTGCCCAGGACGGAGAGCTCGTCGTCGTCGACCAGCACCCGGCACACCGCGTCGACGACGTCCTCGATGGTGCCGGTCCCCACGAAGCCAGCGATGAAGGTGTGTCCGCCGCCGCCCAGTCGCTGCGTGACCTTGCCGACATCGATCGCGCCCCGGCTGCGCAGGCTCACGCGCCAGCGGCGGTCGTCCTGCTCCTTGGCGACCATGCTGACCTCGGCGGCCTCGACCGCTCGCAGCGTGTCGATCAGTCCTTCCGTCTCCGCCATCGACACGCCCAGGTCGTCGAGGTCGTCCTGGTAGATCACGGTCCAGGCCAGCGCCGCCTCCGGGACCATCCGAGCGCGCGCCAGCGCGCGTCCCAGCACCTTCAGGTAGCCGAAGCTGTGGGTGTCCCACACCTGGCGGTTGATCGCGGCGTGATCGATGCCGTGGGCGATCAGCTCCGCGCCCAACCGCATGACCTCCGGTGTGGTGGAGGCGTACTGGAAGCGTCCCGTGTCGGTGACCAGGCCGACGTACAGGCACACCGCCATCTGCTTGTCGAGCTCGCCGCCCATGCGCTTGATCAGCCGGGACACCAGCACCGCGGTTGCGGCGGCGCCGCCGTCGACGAGGCGGACGTCGCCGAAGGGCACCCCGCTGGCGTGGTGATCCACGACGATGACCGTGCCGGCCGCCTCGGCGGATCCGCGCAACGTTCCCAGCCGCTGCGGGGTCGAGCAGTCGAACACCACCATGACCTCAGGCGCCTGGGGGAACTGCTCGGGGCTGATGAGGTCGTCGAGCCCCGGCAGGAAGGTGTACTGCGGCGGGACCATGAGCGGCGCGCGTTGGGCGGTGGGCGAGCCCCAGGATGCCCATGTGCGCACGCCCCGCGAGCGCAAGAAGCGCCCGAAGGCCAGCATCGAGCCCAAGGCGTCGCCGTCGGGGTCGACGTGGCACGCCAGGGCGACCTCGTTCGCCCCGTCGAGGATCTCGACGGCGCGCTCCCAGCTCTCCTGCGCAATGGTCATTCGTCGTCCCAGGTGATCGGTCGCACCGCGTCGTGGGCGGGATTCGCCGCCTGCTCGTCGGAAGGCTCGTCGCTGCCACCATCGGCCCGCGGGGCGGTGTCGCGGTAGTTGGCCGGGTCGTAGGTGGCTGCCTGAGCCGGCTTGGCCGCCCGCAGCAGCTGCTCGATGTGGCGACCTTGCTCCGGCACGGTGTCGTGGATGAATTGTAGGTCAGGCACGTTGCGCGTCCGCAGCCGTGCGCCGAGCTCCCGGCGCAGCACCGGCGTGGCGCTGGACAGGCCCTCGGCCGTCGCGGCCAGCGTCTCCTCATCGTCCGGCAGGGCGGTGTAGAAGACCTCCGCCCGGCGCAGGTCCGAGCTGGTGCGGACCTCCGTGACGGTCACGAAGCCGATGCGGGGGTCCTTCAGGCCGCCGACCTGCTCCGCCACGATCTCGCGGACCGCCTCGTTGACCCTGCGCAGGCGTTGGTTCACCTAGAACTCCCCCATCACGACGTCGACGTCCACGCGAATGACCTCCACCCGCGGCTCACGGCCCACGACGGCTTCGATCGCCTGCACGACCTTGCGCGCGCCCACCTCGGAGCCCGCCGCCACGGCCATCCCCAGCAGCGCACGCTGCCAAAGGTCCTGGTGGCCCACCTCGGCGACGCTCACGTTGAGCTCGCGTCGCAACCGCTCCACGAGCGGCTTGACCACACCGCGCTTGCCCTTCAACGACCCGCTCATCGGGATGTACAGCTCCACCTCAACCGCCGCAACCACGAACCCCACCCGGCACCCCTTCGTAACTGGCCAGCGGTGCAGGACAGGCGCGGATGGTGCGTCCGGAGCGACGTAAGAGGCCGTTCAGGAGCGCAGGACGCACCATCCGCGCCGGTGTTGTGGTCCGCTGGCTAGGTGCGAGCCACCTCGCGCTCCTCGTAGATCTCGAACTCGTCGCCAGGCTTGATGTCCTGGAACTTGTCCAAGCCGATGCCGCACTCGTAGCCGTTCGCCACCTCGGTGACGTCGTCCTTGAAGCGGCGCAGCGAGGCGATGACGTCCTCGGCCACGACCACACCGTCGCGGATGACCCGCACCGGTGCGTTGCGCCGGATGCTGCCATCGGTGACGATCGAGCCGAACACGAAGCCGGCGCGCGGCACCTTGAAGACCTCCCGGACCTGCGCACGGCCGGTGATGACCTCTTCGATCTCCGGCGCGAGCATGCCCTTGACAGCGCGCTCGATGTCCTCCGTGGCCTTGTAGATGATGGAGTACTGGCGCAGGTCCACGCCGCTGTCGTCGATCGCCTGGCGGGCATTGGCGTCGGGACGCACGTTGAACGCGATGATGATGGCACTCGACGTCTCCGCCAGGCCGACATCGCTCTCGTTCACCGCTCCGACAGCCTTGTGGATGATGGCGATGCGCACCTCGGGGAGCTCGAGCTTGTTCATGGCGTCCGCGACGGCCTCGACCGAGCCCGCGACGTCGCCCTTGATGATCAGGTTCAGCGTCTGCAGCTGACCCGCCTCGATGGCGCCGGAGAGCTCCTCCAGCGACAGCGTCTTGCGGTTGGCCAGCTCCAGCCGGCGCTCGCGCGCCTGGCGGTTGGAGGCGATGTCACGGGCCGTGCGCTCGTCCTCGACCACGCGGAACTCATCGCCCGCGTCCGGCACCTCGTTCCAGCCCAAGACCTCCACGGGACGCGAGGGACCCGCCTCGGAGATGGATCCCCCGGCGTCGTCGAACATGGCGCGAATCTTGCAGTCGGCGCTGCCGGCAACGAGGTTGTCACCGACCCGCAGGGTGCCGGCCTGCACCAGCACGGTCGCCACGGCACCGCGGCCCCTGTCGAGGTGGGCCTCGATGACGGCACCTCGTGCGCGCTTGTCCGGATTTGCCCGCAACTCGGCGATGTCGGCCTGCAACAGCACCATCTCAAGCAGGTCGTCGAGGTTCTCGCCCGTCTTGGCGGACACGTTCACCATGGTCGTCTGGCCGCCGAACTCCTCGGCGATGAGGTCGTACTCCGTGAGCTGGGTGCGGACCCGGACCGGGTCAGCGCCCTCCTTGTCGATCTTGTTGACCGCCACGATGATCGGCACCTCGGCGGCCTTGATGTGGTTGATCGCCTCCACGGTCTGCGGCTTGACGCCGTCGTCCGCGGCGACCACGAGGATGGCCACGTCCGTCACGCGCGCACCACGGGCGCGCATCTGCGTGAACGCCTCGTGGCCGGGGGTGTCGATGAAGGTGATCGCCCGCCCGTCCTTGGTGACCTGGTAGGCACCGATGTGCTGGGTGATGCCGCCCGCCTCGCTGGACACGACGTCGGCCTCGCGGATGGCGTCCAGCAGCAGCGTCTTGCCGTGGTCGACGTGCCCCATGACGGTGACGACCGGCGCGCGCGGCTGCAGCTGGGCCGGGTCGTCGATCTCCTCGCTGCCGAACTCCAGCTCTTCGGGCGTGATGAAGTTGACCTGCGCGCCCATCTCGTCGGCGACGATGCCGATGAGGTCCTCAGACATGGACTGCGTCACGGTGATCATCTCGCCCATGCCGAACAGCACGCGCACGATGTCGGTGGCGTTCACACCGATGAGCTTGGCGAACTCCCCGACCGTGATGCCGGGCAGGACATCCACCGGGCCCTCGACCGCGGCCCGTACGGGGCCGCCGCGGCCACGCTGGGGCCGGTTCGACTGCTCGAACTGCTCCTGCAAGGTCGGTTCCTTGCGGCGGGCGCCCTTCTTGGCCTTCTTGCCACGACCGGGCGCGCCACCGGGGCCCGCCGGGCCTCCGGGACCACCGGGGCCTCCGGGGCCTCCGGGTCCTCCGGGTCCTCCCGGTCCACCGGGGCCTCCGCCAGGACGGGGACCGCCCGGGCCTCCGGGCCGGGGCGTTCCGGTGCGTCCGGGGGCACCGGCGGGTACCCCCGCCGGCTGCTTCGGCGCGGCGCGCAGCGGTGGCGGTATCGCCCGGCGGCCGCTGCCCTCCTTGGGCAGGTTGTGCTCCACCCGGCGTCGCGGCTCCACGGGCAGGCCGGTGGCGGCCGGGCTCACCGGCGGCCGGATCGGCTGACCGGGGCGCGGCGGGGTGCCCGGGCGTGGCACGCCGGGTACGCCGCGAGGCGTGTCCTCGTCCTCTTGCGGTTCAGGAGCGCGGGCAGCGGGCTGCTGCGGCGCGGGCTGCGGCCGCGGAGTGCCTGCCGCGCGGACCACGCCGGCCCGCGCTGCATCGGCGGCCGTGCGGGGCCCGGCAACGGACGCGTCGGGCTCAGCCACCTCAGCGCCGGACGCCGACGCAGACGCCGGCGCCACGGGCTCCGCGGCGCGGACAGGCTGCGGCGTCGGGGCGGCAGACTGCTCCGGCGTCACCGGCTGGACCGGTGCACCGGCCGCTGGCCGCTGCGGTGGCGGCGCGTCCTCGGCCTCGTCATTGCCGCCGACGCTGACGCCGGTCTGGCCGCCCGGCCGGAACGGCGCCACCGCGGGGCGGAACCGGGGACGGGGCGCCTCCGAGCCGCCGCCGTCCGGCTGCGCCGGCGCGGCCGGGGCCGCAGCGGCCTCCCGCTCCTCCTGTTGCCTGCGCAGGTGGGGCGGCAGGACGCGACGCGCCTTCGCCTCCTTCGGCGAGGCCACGACCGCGGAGAGGTCGTACTCCTCGGCCTCCTTGCGCGCACGCTCCTCGTCGCGCTGGCGGCGCTCCTCCCGGGCGCGCCCCAGGCTGTCCCGGAAGCGGGCAGCGTCATCGTCCTCGACGGTGGACGAGTGCGACTTCGCCTCCACGCCGAGCTCCTCGAGGCGACGGATGACCTCCTTGTTGGGGAGACCCGTCTCCTTCGCCAGCTCGTAGATGCGGACCTTGCTCACTCACACACTCCCGTGGCGGCGATGGCCGCCGACGTCTGTTCGCGGCCCTCGTGGGCCGCCTGCCAATTCTCTCGTATCGCCTGCACATCGACCACCGCGCTGCACGCATCCGCCCTCAGGGCGCGGCGCGCCCGCCTGGCATCATTGCCGAGCGCATCGTCGATGCACGACCCGTGGCTGCAGACATATGCGCCGCGTCCCCCGAGGCGAGCCCCAGGATCAATCGACAGCACCCCCGCCACCAGCGCCAGGCGCACCAACGTGCGCTGCGGGGCGCGTCGTCGGCAGACCAGGCAGCTGCGGACGGGATCACGGTCCACCTTACCCCTCCGGCGGGACGGTCGTGGGCGCGGTCGCGACCGTGGTGCCGTGCTCGCCTTCGGCATCCGCGGTACCGGCCTCCGCCTCGACCTCCCCGTCGGTCGTGAGGTCTCCGTCGGTCGTGAGGTCCCCCTCGGTCGCGACCTCCCCCTCGGTCCCGACGGAGGCCGTGTTGGGGACCGGGTTTCCGTACTGGTCCACCTCGCCCCGCTCGAACGCCGCCTGGAAGGCTGCTTGCTCTTCGTTGAACTGGGACTCGCTGCGGATGTCGATGCGCCAGCCGGTCAGCCGGGCGGCCAGCCGAGCGTTCTGGCCCTCCCGACCGATTGCGAGCGACAGCTGGTAGTCGGGCACGACAACGAGGGCGGTGGCGTCCTCCGGGTAGAGGTAGACCTCGCTCACCTTGGCGGGCGAGAGCGCGTTGGCGACCATCTCCGCCGGCTCCTCCGACCAGGTGATGATGTCGATCTTCTCCTCGCTGAGCTCCTCCACGATGGCTCGCACGCGGCTGCCGCGAACGCCGACACAGGCGCCCACCGGGTCCACGGCCGGGTCGGTGGAGGCGACGGAGATCTTGGTGCGGTGCCCCGATTCACGGGCGATGGCCTTGATCTGCACGGTCCCGTCGGCGATCTCGGGGACCTCCAGGAAGAACAGCTCGCGCACCAGGTTGGGGTGGGTGCGGCTGCAGATGATCTGCGGTCCCTTGATCGACCGGCGCACCTCGACGATGTAGGCCCGCAGCAGCGTGCCGTGCTCGTAGCGCTCGGTGGGGACCTGCTCGGCGTAGGGCAGCACGGCCTCGGCGTTACCCAGGTCCAGCACGGTCACGCCGCGGTCGTGGATCTGCACCGTGCCGGTGACCAGGTCGCCTTCCTTGCCGGAGTACTCACCGTAGGTGATCTCCCGCTCGGCTTCGCGCAGACGTTGCATGAGCACCTGCTTGGCCGTCTGCGCGACGATACGGCCGAAGTCCGACGGGGTCTCAACCCACTCCGAGATGATGTTGCCGTCGTCGTCGAGCTCCTGCGCGAACACGGTGACATCGCCGCTGGTGCGGTCGATGACGACGCGTGCCTCCTCACCCGTCACCCCGTTCTGGCGCTTGTACGCGCTCGCGAGCGCGCCCTCCAGCGCGTCGATGACGGTGTCGAAGGAGATGCCCTTCTCACGCTCGATGCTGCGCAGCGCCTCGATCTCGACCTTCATCGCGCGTGATCCTCCTCGCCGCGGCAGCTCATGGAGGGCTGCGCGCGTGCCATCGTGTGCTCGGGTGCTCGGGTGCTCGGGTGCCGTGTGGATGTGTGGATGTGTGGTGTGTGGACGTGTGCTTTCTCGCGCCCTCCGGCTGGCGTCCTACCAGGGCAGTGCCTGCGTGGCCTTGACGACCTCGTCGTGGGGCACCTCGATCACCGAGCCGTCGACGTCCAGGCGGATGACCTGGTCGTCGGCGCCGGCCACGCGGCCGCGCAGCTGCACCACGGCCCCGTCGTGCTCGCGGTGGATCAGGACATCGCGGCCCTCGACGCGTTCGAAGGCGCGGCGTCCCTCCAACGGATGGTCCACGCCCGGTGAGGTGACCTCGAGCTCGTAGCGTCCTTCGATGGGGTCCCGGACGTCGAGGATCTCCGACAGCGCGCGCGACAGCGCCTGGCATGCGCCCAGGTCGACCCCGCCCTTGCGATCCACGGCGATGCGCACCTTGCGCGCGCCGCCCGAGCCCTTGACGGCCACGGCAACGACGTCGAGGCCTGCGGCCTTCGCCAACGGCTCGATGAGGTCGCGCAGCTGCTCCTCGATCTGCTGTGCCATCCGCGCCTCACCTCCAGGTGCTGCTGGTCGCTCGGAGCTCTGCCTGCGCCGGCCACGGGCGGCCGGTCGCCCGATCCGAGGAAAGAAAAAGTGGGCGGGGCCGCCCACTCGTGTCCATGCCCGGCTGCGGGCCTGCAGTTCGCGGCGCATCGTCGCCCGCTGCGGTGTGGCCCCGCTACGGGCCGCACTGGTACGGTCGGGTGCCACCACGGGTAGGCCGCTTCCAGCCCACGCGTGCAACGCAGCCTCCCGGCTGCGTTCGGCGTTGCACCGCTCACCGTACCAGTCGCCTCCATGGCGGGCAACGCGGGCGCGGGCACGCGGCGCGCGCGGGCACGCGGGCACGCGGGCACCGTGGCGTTGGACGCCGCGAGGCCACGTCGCATCCCCGCTACGCTGCTGACACCCAGGTGTAACCTCTGTCCGCCACCTACGAGGTGGCTCGGAGCACACGAAAGGTCGAACCATGGAGACAGTCCTCGCATACATCGACGCGGGCTCCGGCAGCTTCATCTTCCAGGTCATCGTGGGTTCGGCGATGGCCGCCTCGCTGGGTGCCAAGGTCTTCTGGCGCCGCGTCAGCGCGATCTTCCGGCGCGACCAGGAGCGCCCGTGACGGATGTGCCGATCGCGGGCTCCTTCCGCGATCCGCACGGCCAGGTCTTCACCAGGGGTGGGCTGGTGCACCGCCTCGTCACCGCCGAGGGGGCGCGCGACTACGAGCAGCTGATGGGCTCGGGTTTGTACGACGCGCTGGTCAGCGAGCGGCTGCTGGTCGAGCACGCCGAGGTTGATGACCCCCAGGTTCATGCAGTCGACGCGGCCGTGGAGCGCGTGTTGCTGCCCGCGCAGGTGCCGTTCATCTCCTATCCGTGGGAGTGGTGCCCCGGACAGCTGCGGGCCGCGGCCCTGGCGACCCTGCGGGCACAGGAACTGGCGCTGGACCACGGCATGAGCCTGCGCGACGCCAGCGCGTTCAACGTGCAGTTCCTGGGCGGCCGGCCCGTGCTGATCGACACGTCGTCATTCGGCGTGCGACCGGAGGGTGACCCCTGGGTGGCCTACCGGCAGTTCTGCCAACACTTCCTGGCGCCACTCGCCCTGGCCTGCATCGTCGACGTGCGGCTGCTGGGCCTGTTGCGAGCCCATCTCGACGGGCTGCCGCTGGACCTGGCCGCCACGCTGCTGCCCGCGCGGACCAAGCTCCGTCCCGGACTGGCGGTCCACCTGCACGCTCACGCGCGCAGCCAACGCCGCCACGCCGACGACCCCGGGACCCGGTCGAGCGCACGGGGACGTTTCTCGCTGCAGTCCTTCCGCGGGCTCGTCGACAGCCTGCGCGGCGCCGTCAGCGGCCTGGAGTGGGAACCGCAGGCCTCCGCATGGAACGACTACTACGATGCCGCGGCAAGCTACGCACCGGCCGCCGCGCAGGCCAAGGAGTCGCTGGTCGGCGAAGCTGCTCGACGAGATCGCTCCGGACACGGTCTGGGACCTGGGGGCGAACACCGGCCGCTTCTCCCGGTTGGCGGCCGCGCGCGGTGCGACCGTCGTCGCCCTGGAAGCCGACCCGTCGTCGGTGGAGACGTGCTGGCGGCAGCTGGTCGCTGAGGACCAGAACGGGGTGCTGCCGCTGGTGTGCGACCTCACCAACCCGACACCCGCCACAGGCTGGGCGCACCGCGAGCGCATGTCGCTGGTGGAGCGCGGACCGGCCGACTGCGTGCTCGCGCTGGCCCTCGTCCACCACCTCGCGATCGGGGGCAACGTGCCGCTGCCCCACATCATGGAGCTGTGCGCCCGGCTGGGCCGCTGGCTGGTGATGGAGTTCGTCCCCAAAGACGATCCGATGGTGCAGCGGCTGCTCGCCACACGCGAAGACGTCTTCAGCGGCTACACGCAGGCCGCCTTCGAGGCCGCCGCCGATGTCCATTACGACCTGCGTCGTCAGGTCGAGGTCCCGGGCAGCACACGGACGCTCTACCTGCTGCAGCGCCGGTGAAGGCGGCGGGATGGCCGGCACGGGGCACCGGGCCAGCGGTGCTGCACCCATACCTGCTCGCCGCGTGGCCCGTGCTGCTGCTGCTGGCCGCCAACGCCGGTGAGGCTCGCGCCTCCGATGCCATGGCGGCGCTGCTGGTGATCGTTGCCGGCGCCACGGCCCTTGTGGCGCTGCTGACGGTGCTGCTGCGCGATGTGCGACGCGCCGGGCTGGTGACCTCCGTGCTGGCGGTCACCCTGCTGACCTACGGCCACGTGGGCAACCTCACGGGCGAGCCACCCTGGCTGCTGCCGGCGTGGCTCGGCGCCGCCACGGCCGCCGTCGTCGCCGCCGTGCGCACCGGAACGCGACTGGACGGGGCCACCAGGGTGGCCAACCGCCTCGGCGGTGCCCTGGTTGCGTTGTCGCTCATCTCCATCGCCTCCGTCGCGATCAGCGGGCAGCTGAGCGCCGCTGACGCCGGTGATGGCGGCGCCGGCAGCGCCGCTGACGCCGGTGATGGCGGCGCCGGCAGCGCCGGCACCGCCTCGGAGATCGAACCGACGCCCGCCCAGTCCCTCTCCTGGCGGGCCGGCGGGCCACCGCGCGATGTCTACTACGTGGTCTTCGACCGGTACGGCTCGGCGGCCAGCCTCGAGGCGCTGTTCGGCCTGGACAACCAGCCCTTCATGGACGAGCTGACGGACCGCGGCTTCACGGTCCTGCCGGACGCGCGCGCCAACCACCTGCGCACGGCGCAGTCGCTGGCGTCCTCGCTGCGCATGGACTACCTGCTCGACCTGCGCGCCGAGCACGGACCGAACACCGGCGACCTCGGCCCCGTCCACGCGCTGCTGCAGGACCACCGCGTCGGCCGGCTGTTCCAGTCCGCCGGCTACCGCTACGTGCACGTCGGCAGCTGGTGGGACCCGACCGCCACCAACACCCTCGCCGACGAGGTCCTGGGCTACGAGGGTCCGGACAACCGGGGCGGCGGCTCTGACTTCACCGAGGTGCTGCTCGACACGAGCTTGCTGGGGGCGCTTCCGGAGGACGCGGCCGTCGGCCCCAACCTGCGGCTGCAGCACCGCGAGGCGGCCATGGTGCAGCTCGACCAGCTGCCGCGCGTGGCGCAGGACCCGCGCCCCACCTTCACCTTCGCCCATGTGCTGCTGCCGCACGAGCCCTACGTGTTCGATGCCGAGGGCCGCCCGGTCACCTCCGCCGAGGCCAAGGCCCGCACGCTCCAGGAGAACTTCGCAGGCCAGCTCGCCTACACCAACGATCGCATCGCCGGGCTGGTCGAGGAGCTGCTGGCCGGACCGGACGAGCAGGATCCCATCATCCTGCTCCAGGCCGACGAGGGACCGCATCCCCCGCGGTCCAATCAGCCCGGCTCCGGCTTCACCTGGCCGGGCGCCACCGACGAGGAGCTGGTCGGCAAGCTGGGCATCCTGAGCGCCTGGTACGTACCCGAGGGGCTGCACGTGCCGGTGTCACAGGCCGAGACGCCCGTGAACAGCTTCCGCGTGCTGTTCAACGCCCTCTACGGGGGCACCTTCGAGGTGCTGCCGGAGCGCAGCTACATCTTCCGCGACACCGCCCACCTCTACGACTTCACCGACGTCACCGAGCGGCTGGGCACCGGCTAGCGTCGGGCTCTGCACTCAGCTGACGACGAGCGGGGCGCCCTCCCCGCGCTCGGCGCGGATCTCGTCGGCCATCTCGCCCGCGATCTGGACCAGCGTCTCCACGATGTCGGACTCCTGCACCGTGAAGATCACCTCGCCGCGCTTGATGATCTGGCCCTTCCCGGCGCCGGCCGCGACGCCGAGGTCGGCCTCGCGCGCCTCGCCGGGGCCGTTGACGACACACCCCATGACCGCGACTCGCAGCGGGACGTCGATGCCCTCCAAGGCGTTCTGCACGCTCTCGGCGAGCGTGTAGACGTCCACCTCGGCGCGGCCGCACGAGGGACAGGAGACCACGTCGAGCCCGCGCTCGCGCAGGTGCAGCGCCTCCAGGATCGCGATGCCCGCCTTGACCTCCTCGACCGGGTCCGCCGACAGCGACACCCGCAAGGTGTCGCCGATGCCCTCGGCGAGCAGCGTGCCGATGCCGACCGCTGACTTGGTGATGCCGGTCTTGGGAGGACCGGCCTCGGTCACGCCCAGGTGCAGCGGGTAGTCGCAGGAGTCCGCGAGCAGCCGGTAGGTCTGGATCATCACCCACGGATCGGAGTGCTTCACGGAGATCTTGGTGTCGTAGAAGTCGACCTCCTCGAGCAGGCGCGCCTCCTGCAGCGCGCTGTCCACCAGCGCCTGCGGCGTGACCCCGCCGTGCTTGGCCAGCAGCGGCGCCTCCAGGGAGCCGCCGTTGACACCGATGCGGATGGGGATGCCGCGCTCCTTGGCGGCGTCGCCGATCACCTTGACCTTGTCGTGCTTGCGGATGTTGCCGGGGTTGATGCGCACGCCGGCGCAGCCGGCCTCGATGGCGGCCATGGCGTACTTCCACTGGAAGTGGATGTCGGCGATGACGGGCACCGTCGACTTGGCGGCGATGGTCGCCAGCGCGTTCGCGTCCTCCTGGCGCGGAACCGCGACCCGCACGATGTCCACACCCGAGGCGTTCAGCGCGGCGATCTGCTGGAGCGTGGCGTTGACGTCGTGGGTGGGCGTCGTGGTCATCGACTGCACGCTGATCGGTGCGCCGTCACCCACCGCGACATCGCCGACGTGCAGGCGCCGGCTCGGGCGCCGACGCGGCGGCTGGTCGTGAGGCTTGGCGGGGGGTGTCGCCGGGGCGGAGGGCAGGATCGGCAGCGAGGTGACCATGACGCCCAGTGTCGCGGCGGCCCCTCGGTGCCGCAATGAACCGGGCCGTCCACAAGGTCATGAGGCCATGAAGCCATGAAGCCATGAGACCAGGAGATGCCTTGCGCGCCTGGCGCCGTTCGCCTACTGCAGGGCGTCGGTGATGGGCTTGGTGAGGTCCAGGTACAGCGCCGTGAACGACAGCACGACGAAGAACAGGATCACCGCGAGTGCGATGGGGGTGAGGACCGACGGGTCGACGGTCCAGCGCTCCCGGCCCTCGTCGGGGGCCTCCCCCTGGGAGCGCCCGCGGCGAGCCCGAACGGCGTTCACGCCCTCTTCGACCGCCAGCACGGCCACGTGGCCGCCGTCCAGCGGCGGCAGCGGCAGCATGTTGAGCACGCCCAACACGATGCTCAGCTGCGCCAGCACCACGATCACCGCGAACAGGTCGCCGGCGTTGCCGAACGCGTTCACGGCCTGGCCGATGCCCACCAGGCTGGTGGGGCTCTCCAGGTCGCGCGGGCCCTCGTCGCCCACGGAGGAGAAGAACCGTCCGAGGCCCTCGGGGCTGAACACCTGCAGCAACCCGTCGACGGTCAG